>ERZ1034980.236-NODE-236-length-44832-cov-20.359426_pt1 | contig 44832 bp, 50 predicted proteins | sample MGYA00520622_ERZ1034980 | MGnify/ENA primary metagenome ERZ1034980 (study PRJEB33766, sample SAMN09781791) | gut metagenome | biome: gut microbiome | host: Homo sapiens | place: Madagascar | study: EMG produced TPA metagenomics assembly of the PRJNA485056 data...
TAGAGCGCACGCCTGATAAGCGTGAGGTCGGTGGTTCGAGTCCACTCGTGCCCATTTTTTTGGAGAATTACTCAAGAGGCTGAAGAGGACGGTTTGCTAAATCGTTAGGTCGGGTAACTGGCGCAAGGGTTCGAATCCCTTATTCTCCGTCTTTATCACTTAAGCGAGATTATCTTTTGATAACTCGTTTTTATTTTATCTTTGGGGTTTCCATGAACAAATTAAGATTTTCTCGTTTTTTATTTCTTGTGTCTTCTCTCGTGTTTATTGCTGTATTTTCTTTATTGCTATTATTTAGAAATAGTGGGATAGTGACATTTTTGGTTTCTCCCTTTGAAAATGCTATTTCAGCAGTTAACACAGCTGTTTCGGCACCATTTAGGGCTTTGGGGACTGTGGAAGAGTCAATTTCGGATGTAATTGATGTTTATAGGGAGAACGCATCTTTAAAAAATCAGCTTATAACACTTGAGGCTGAACATTCGAAAGTTGTTAATTTGGAATCTGAAAATGCTTCTCTCAAATTGGAATTAAACTTTGTAAGTGAACATAATGACTTGAAAACAATTACAAGTAAAGTGACCAACCGTTCATCTTCTACTTGGTTTAATAATATGTTTATTGGAGCAGCTAAGAAAGATGGCGTCAAAAAATCTTCTTTAGTGACATCTAAGGGTAGTGTTGTAGGCTTCATTTCGGGAGTATATGCGACTTCATCACGTGTTACGTTGCTGACGAACCAGTCTAAATTCAGCATACCTGTGAAGATTGAAACCACAAGTGGGAATATTTTTGGTATCTTGACTTCCTATGATGATTCGGAAAACTATTTTATTATTTCTGAATTGAATTCAACTGCTGCTATTGATAAGGGTGCTAAAGTTGTGACTAGTGGACTGGATGATAAAACGGTTGCAGAACTTCTTATTGGTAGTGTTGAAAAATCAGATAATGATTCTAAAGGAATCGAGCGGAAAATCTATGTTAAACCTAGTGCAGATTTTTCTGATATTAGTGCAGTAACAGTTATTGGTGAATAATATGAAAATTTTAAAAAATCAATTTAGCTTATTATTTTTCCTATTTCTCATCATGACTTTAGACAGTCAGTTGTCTTTTGCAATTAATAATATATTGCATTTTACATCAATAATGTCAACTCATTTGATGTTACTTGGTTTAATGTATTTTTTTAAGAATCAAAGTCCTTTATTCGTTTTGATTACTGCTGGTATTTTGGGATGTTTATTTGATAGTTTTTATTTAGGGAGCCTTGGTATTGCGACAATATTGCTTCCGCTGATTTTTATTTCTGTGATTTACCTACCAAGGTCTGTCATTACCAGTTGGTCACAAGGTTTTTTAGTATTCATGCTGATTGTATTTTTATATGAAGTTGGTGGTTATCTATTGAGTCAGTTTTGGGGGATTTATGCAGGAAATATGGTTAGTTTTATTTCGACTCGATTTACCCCTACTTTTTTGGCTAATATCATTATTTATGTTTTGGGACAAAAAGGACTTAAATTTTTGTTTGATTGAATAAATTTAAAAATATAGTTCTGTGCTAATCTGGTTACACCAGATTAGCACTTTTATTTTATCTTATGAAATTTGAGAGTATGTCATATGATTTATGTTGACTTAAAAGATTCTTTCTGTGTTTTTTACCATAGATTTAAAGATATCTTGATATTATTTTTGAAAAGTTGTGATTCTAATGCACTTACAATTAAAGGTTTTTAAAATTAGCAAAAAACCAATTTCAGTTTTATTTAGTATACAGACTATAAAAATTTCAAATAAAACTGTAACAGTCGCGTAATATACAAAGGGAGATTTTTTGGTATAATAATAGATGTCTTGTCGTAAAGGAGTAGTTTTAATAATTATGAAAAAAAGAATTTTATCAGCTGTTCTTGTAAGTGGAGTTACTTTGGGAACTGCTACAGCTGTACATGCTGACGATTTTGATACTCAAATCGCTGCACAGGATGCTGTCATCAATAATTTGTCAAGTGAACAAGCTAAAGCCCAAGAACAAGTTTCAACTATTCAAGGGCAAGTAAGTAGTCTTGAATCACAACAAGCAGAGTTAGAAGCTCAAAACCAAGAACTTCAAGCTAAATCACAACAACTTGGTGCAGAGATTCAAACATTATCAGACAAAATTGTTGCTCGTAACGAATCTTTGAAAAAACAAGCTCGTACAGCACAAAAAGGTCACATGACAAGCTACATCAATACTGTTTTGAATTCAAAATCTGTATCTGATGCCATTAACCGTATTGTTGCTATCCGTGAAGTTGTTACTGCTAATGAAAAAATGTTGGCACAACAAGAATCAGATAAAGCAGCTCTTGAAGCTAAACAAGCTGAAAATCAAGAAGCTATTAATACTGTAAATGAAAACCAAGCAACAATTGAAAATAATAAGAATGCCTTGGCTACGCAACAAGCTCAACTTGAAGCAGCTCAACTTGAATTGTCAGCTCAATTAGCGACAGCTCAAGATCAGAAAGCAAGCTTGCAAGAGCAAAAAGCTGCTGCTGAAGAAGCAGCACGTCAAGCCGCAGCCGCAGAGGCAGCCGCTAAAGCTAAAGCAGAAGAAGAAGCTAAACAACAAGCGGCATCTGTTGAAGCAGCAAAAGCTGCACTTGAACAATCTACAGCTGCAACAAGTGAGACTGCTCAATCAGAAACTCAAGCTGAATCAACAACATCTACAGCAGATTCAACAGCAACAAGTGAAGTAGCTCAATCAGAAACTGTTCAGTCAGAAGCAACAAGTGAAAATGCACAGTCTGAGACTGTTCAGTCAGAAGCAACAAGTGAAAATGCACAGTCTGAGACTGTTCAGTCAGAAGCAACAAGTGAAAATGCACAGTCTGAGACTGCGCAATCAGAAGCAGTTGCAACTGATGTTACATCAGAGGCAGCACAGTCAGAAACGACTAATAGTACGTCAGTTGTAGAGCAAACAACAGCGACATCAGAAGCAACAAGTGAAGTAGCCCAATCGACAGCTACAGCTATATCTGAGGCTACTGTAACAACTAAAACAAATCCAATCAACGATACAAGTAACACTTACCCAATCGGTCAATGTACTTGGGGGGTTAAATCTCTTGCATCATGGGTTGGTAACAACTGGGGTAATGCTAATCAATGGGGATCTAGTGCACAAGCAGCTGGTTACTCAATCGGTTATACACCAGTAGCTGGTGCGGTTGCAGTTTGGCCAAACGATGGTGGCGGCTATGGTCACGTTGCTTTGGTAACATCTGTATCAAGCTCAAATGCTATCCAAGTTATGGAATCTAACTATGCTGGTAATATGAGTATCAGTAACTATCGTGGTACTTTTGATCCAACAGCTTCAACTTGGGGTGGATCAGTTTACTACATTTATCCAAATGCATAATCAGGAAAGGAGGGTGTTTCCCTCTTTTTTTATTGATTCATTTCGATTAGGTGTATAGGCTTTTTAAGGCTCAAGCCGTACTTTTCATTGAAATATTATGCAAAAAACGATAGAATAGTATAGGATTAAAACTTTGGAGGAAATCATGTCTTATTCTAATTTGAAATTGTTTGCACTGTCTTCAAACAAGGAATTAGCAGAAAAAGTTGCTGATACTATTGGAATCCCTCTTGGGAAATCGACAGTTCGTCAATTTTCTGATGGAGAGATTCAAGTTAACATTGAGGAGTCTATTCGTGGACATCACGTGTTTATTTTGCAATCAACAAGCTCACCGGTCAATGATAACTTGATGGAAATTTTGATTATGGTTGATGCTTTGAAACGTGCTAGCGCTGAGTCTGTTAGCGTTGTGATGCCTTACTACGGGTATGCACGTCAAGACCGTAAAGCACGTTCTCGTGAACCAATTACGTCTAAATTGGTTGCTAATATGTTGGAAGTTGCTGGGGTTGATCGTCTTTTGACTGTTGACTTGCATGCTGCTCAAATTCAAGGTTTCTTTGATATTCCTGTTGATCACTTGATGGGGGCACCACTGATTGCTGATTACTTTGATCGTCAAGGCCTTGTCGGTGATGATGTTGTTGTTGTCAGTCCTGACCATGGTGGTGTGACACGTGCTCGTAAATTGGCACAATGCCTTAAAACACCGATTGCTATTATTGATAAACGTCGTAGTGTGACTAAAATGAATACTTCTGAGGTTATGAATATTATCGGTAATGTTAAAGGTAAAAAATGTATCTTGATTGATGACATGATCGATACTGCGGGTACAATTTGCCATGCTGCAGATGCTCTTGCTGAAGCGGGCGCAACTGCGGTTTATGCTTCATGTACTCACCCAGTTCTTTCAGGACCAGCCCTTGATAACATTCAAAATTCAGCTATTGAAGAATTGATTGTTCTTGATACGATTTTCCTCCCAGAAGAGCGTTTGATTGATAAAATTGAGCAAATTTCAATTGCAGATTTGATTGCGGAAGCGATTATCCGTATTCATGAAAAACGTCCATTGTCTCCATTGTTTGAAATGGGTCATATGAAATAAGAATGAAAACCTAACTTCGGTTGGGTTTTTATTTAGTTAGGGGCTCTGCGATTTTCTTTGGCGCAAGGAGAAATAGGGTGAAAATTTTCTGAATTTTATGTATAATAGGTGTACTATTTGTTTGAGGAGTATGATTATGGATTTGACTAAGCGTTTTAATAAAAATTTAGATAAGATTGAAGTGTCTTTGATTCGTCAGTTTGACCAATCAATCTCTGATGTGCCAGGCATTATGAAATTGACTTTGGGAGAGCCTGATTTTACGACGCCTGAACATGTGAAGGAGGCTGCCAAGGCAGCCATTGATGCCAATCAGTCTCACTATACTGGAATGGCTGGTTTGCTTGGTCTACGTCAAGCGGCAGCCGATTTTGTCAAGACTAAATACAATCTGTCTTACAATCCAGATAATGAAATTCTGGTGACAATCGGAGCAACGGAAGCCCTGTCTGCCACACTGACAGCCATTTTAGAGCCAGGAGACACGGTCTTGTTACCAGCGCCAGCTTATCCAGGCTATGAACCTATCGCAAATCTTGTGGGAGCTGAGATTGTCGAAATTGATACAACGGCTAATGATTTTGTTTTGACGCCTGAGATGCTGGAAGAAGCTATCTTGGCGCAGGGAGACAAGCTCAAGGCGGTCTTGCTCAACTACCCAACCAATCCAACTGGCGTCACTTACTCACGTGAACAAATCAAGGCTTTTGCATATGTCCTCAAAAAATATGACATCTTCGTGGTGTCTGACGAAGTTTATTCTGAATTGACCTACAATGAAGAACCGCATGTGTCCATTGCAGAGTATCTGCCTGAACAGACCATTCTCATTAATGGTTTGTCTAAATCGCATGCCATGACGGGCTGGCGTATCGGGCTGATTTTTGCTCCAGCTGTTTTGGTAGCCCAACTCATCAAGAGTCACCAGTATTTGGTAACAGCGGCAGCAACCATGGCACAATTTGCGGCCATTGAAGCCCTATCAGTAGGAAAAGATGATGCGCTGCCAATGAAAAAGGAATATATCAAACGTCGTGACTATATCATTGACAAGATGACGGCACTTGGTTTCAAGATTATCAAGCCAGACGGAGCCTTCTATATCTTTGCCAAGATTCCTGCTGGTTACGAGCAGGATTCTTTCAAATTTTGTCAAGACTTTGCTCGCCAGCAAGCGGTAGCCTTTATTCCAGGTGTGGCTTTTGGGAAATACGGAGAAGGTTACGTGCGCTTGTCTTACGCGGCTAGCATGGAAGTTATCAAGACAGCCATGGAACGCTTGAAAGTCTTCTTGGAGTCTTATGCGAACTAGTCAGTCTTACGGCTTAGTCTTGTATAATCGCAACTACAAAGAGGATGATAAGCTGGTTAAGATTTTCACGGAGACTGAAGGGAAGCGAATGTTTTTCGTGAAACATGCTGGAAAGTCTAAACTGAATGCTGTCATTCAACCTTTGACAGTGGCAGATTTTATCATGAATATCAATGATAATGGTCTGTCCTACATTGCTGATTATCGGGGAGCCGATGTTTATCAGCACATTAACGAAGATATTTTTTGCCTCTCTTACGCTTCTTATGTCACAGCATTAGCGGATGCAGCGATAGCTGATAATGAAGTCGATGCTCAGCTGTTTGCTTTTCTAAAGAAGACCTTGGAATTGATGAATCAGGGGCTAGACTATGAAATTTTGACCAATATTTTTGAGGTTCAGATTTTGGAGCGATTTGGGGTGGCTCTTAATTTTCACGAGTGTGTCTTTTGTCATCGGGTTGGGCTACCTTTTGATTTTTCTCACCAGTATTCGGGGTTGCTCTGTCCTGACCATTACCATCAGGATGAGCATCGAAGTCACTTGGACCCAAATGTGCCTTATCTTTTGGACCGTTTTCAATCAATTCGATTTGATGATTTGCAGACGATTTCGGTTAAAGCGGATATGAAGCAGAAGATTCGTGCTTTTTTGGATGAGCTTTATGATGATTATGTAGGGGTTCATTTGAAGAGTAAAAAATTTATTGATGATTTGGGTAAATGGGGCGATATTATGAAGCCTAGGTCAGAGTAATTGAATCATAAAAAAGCAACAGGACAAAAATGTCATGTTGTTTTTTTGTGGAATGAGTTACTATTAAAGCAGATAAAATGAGTTGAGGGGAATGGCAATGAGACGTAGCTTGGTATTAACACGTGCCATTGAGGGCGATTTTTGGTTTAGCCCTGCTATTTGGGCAGTTATCATTCAATTATTGGGGCTTAGGCTGGTTCAGGCTGGAGTAAGCTCTATTGTGACGGTTGGGGATTTTTATCGTCTTCATGTGGCTTTATTCTGCTTTGTACCTGTCTTACTCTTTGCTTTTTGGTTTACGGCAACTTACCATGCGCGCTCGCTGGCCTCTTTAGGCCTGTCTTGGCGACGAGGAAGTAAAATGCTGAAGCTTGGTCTGGAGCTTGGTTTGGGATTTATGGTTGTGATTGTTAGCTTGAATATGTTATTCCAAACGGTGGTTATTTCCTGGTCTGGCTCTTTTAAATTGGGTAGTTTTATGGTTTTACTGCTTGCTTATGGCTTACAGAGCTTGACAGAGGAGGTATTATTTCGAGGCTTTGCTATGAATGGTATTGCCAAGCGAAAGGGGCATGTGATAGCATCGTTGCTAAGTTCGCTTGCATTTTCCTTTATTCACTATCGTAATGCAGAGGTATCTTGGCTGGCTCTATTTAATCTGTTTTTGATTGGACTTGTTTTATCCCTGTTATTCTATCTTTCTGATAGTTTGTTATTGGTGACGGGGGTTCATACTATGTGGAATTTTTCTATGGGGTGTTTTTTTGGCAATAAGGTGAGTGGTGGTTATTCACCAGTTTCTGTCTTTCGAATGCAAGCACATCCTGAGAAAATTTGGCTAAACGGTGGTGGATTTGGCTTTGAAGGTGGGTTTATTTGCAGTTTTGTCATGATTGGACTAACAGTTCTTTTCTATTGTCTAGCACAGCAGAAGGCTAAACGAGAACGAGGAAACTTGTAACAAACGAGAACAGAGCTTCTTGTCAGCGCGGCTATTGCTCCTATATGAAAAATTCAGAATTCATGCTATAATATAGCCACAATCGTTTTTGTGAGGAGTTATACAATGAAGAAAATTGCTGTTGATGCTATGGGGGGCGATAATGCCCCTCAAGCTATTGTGGAAGGTGTAAACCGAGCAATTGCTGATTTTAAAGATATAGAGATTCAACTTTACGGGGATGAAGCTAAGATTAAAAAATATTTGACGGCTTCTGAGCGCGTGACGATTATCCATACGGATGAAAAGATTAATTCAGATGATGAGCCAGCTAAGGCGGTTCGTCGTAAGAAAAAAGCATCAATGATTTTGGGAGCACAGGCTGTCAAGGATGGGCAGGCAGATGCGATTGTTTCTGCTGGGAACACTGGTGCTCTTTTGGCTGCTGGTCTGTTTGTGGTTGGTCGTATTAAAGGTGTTGAACGTCCTGGTTTGATGTCAACCTTGCCAAGTATGAGCGGTAAAGGATTTGATATGCTTGACTTGGGTGCTAACGCTGAAAATTCGGCTTCTCATCTTCATCAGTACGGTATTCTTGGTTCTTTTTATGCTAAGAATGTACGTGGCATTGCTAATCCACGTGTTGGTCTCTTGAATAACGGTACGGAAGATACCAAGGGTGACCCGACTCACAAGGAAGCCTATCAATTACTTGCTAATGAAGCGTCAATCAATTTTATCGGTAATGTTGAGGCGCGTGAGTTGATGAATGATGCCGCGGATGTCGTCGTTACTGATGGCTTTACGGGAAATGCTGTGCTTAAAACTATGGAAGGTACTGGGATATCTATTCTCGGTAGTCTGAAATCGGCCATTAAAAATGGCGGCTTGAAGGCTAAGTTGGGTGCTTGGTTGCTTAAGGACAGTTTGTATAGCTTGAAAGATAGTATGGATTATTCTGGTGTAGGTGGAGCTGTTCTTTTTGGCTTGAAGGCGCCAGTGGTGAAATGCCATGGGTCAAGCGATGCTACCGCTGTTTATTCAACTTTGAAGCAAGTGCGTACGATGCTAGATACCAAGGTTGTTGACCAATTAGTTGAGGCTTTCACGAAAGAATAGGATGGGGATTATATGACAAAGGAAGAAATTTTTGACAGAATTGCGACTCTAATCAAGGAACAGTTGGGAAAGGTGGACTTGGTTGTGACACCTGAGACAAGTCTGAAAGACGATTTGGGTGTTGACTCGATTGCCTTAACAGAGTTTGTCATCACCTTGGAAGATGATTTTAATTTGGAAATTCCTGATGAGGATGTGGAAGATATGACTTCCATGGGAGATATGTTAGATTATCTAGCCTTGCGATTAGCAAAATAAGACAAAAACGTTCGTAAATTGCGGACGTTTTTATTTTTGATTGATTAAAAAGTATGTTTTATGTTGAATTTAAAAAATACTTGTGTTAGAATCTATTTAAATAAAAGCGAAAGGCGAACATAATTATGAAACAAGAGCTGATTTATTCAGGTAAGGCTAAAGATATTTATAGTACAGAGGATGAGCATTTGATTATTTCGGTCTACAAAGACCAAGCAACTATGCTTAATGGAGCTCGTAAGGAGACCATTGAGGGGAAAGCGGTGCTAAATAATCAAATCTCATCTCTTATTTTTGAGAAATTAAACGCTGCTGGCGTGGCAACACATTTTGTTGAAAAATTATCAGAAACCGAACAATTGAATAAAAAAGTTGATATTATTCCTTTGGAAGTTGTCCTTCGTAACGTGACAGCAGGTTCATTTTCAAAACGTTTTGGTGTAGAAGAAGGAATCGCTCTTGAAGCACCAATTGTGGAATTCTACTATAAAAATGATGACTTGGACGACCCTTTCATCAACGACGAACATGTCAAATTCTTGGGAATTGCTTCTGATGACGATATTGCCTACATCAAGGCTGAAACACGTCGTATCAATGAGCTTTTGAAGGACTGGTTTAATCAAATTGGTCTTCGCTTGATTGACTTCAAATTGGAATTTGGTAAAGATGTCAATGGCAAGATTATCTTGGCTGATGAGTTTTCTCCTGATAACTGCCGACTTTGGGATGCTGAGGGCCATCACATGGACAAAGATGTCTTCCGTCGTGACCTTGGTAGCTTGACAGATGTTTACAAGGTTGTGCTTGAAAAATTGCAGGGATTGAAATAAGAAGGGGAAGGAATTGAACCCGTCTGGGAAGTTCGGAAAAAAGATAGACCTTACTGAAAGCAAGATTTCAGAACTTCTTCTATTTTTCGGTCGCTTCCTTGTCGGACTTGGTATCTTTTATGGATAAACGTATTTTCGTTGAGAAAAAAGCTAATTTTCAAATTAAATCGGAATCTTTGGTTAAGGAATTGCAACACAATTTGCAATTGAAAACTTTGAAAGATATTCGTATCATTCAAGTTTATGATGTGTTTAACTTGGCAGAGGATTTGTTTGCGCGTGCTGAGAAACACGTTTTTTCTGAGCAGGTAACAGATACTATTTTGGATGAGGCTACTGTACAGGCTGATTTAGAAAAGGCAGCCTTTTTTGCCATTGAGTCTCTTCCAGGTCAATTTGATCAACGTGCAGCAAGCTCGCAAGAAGCTTTGCTCTTGCTTGGAAGCTCAAGTGATGTGGTTGTCAATACGGCTCAATTGTATTTAGTTAATGCAGATGTGGCTGCAGATGAACTAGCGGCTGTGAAACATTATTTGTTGAATCCTGTCGATTCACGTTTTAAAGATATTACGGTTGCTATTCGTCCGCAAGAATTTTCAAATTCTGATAAGACTATTCCAAATCTTGATTTCTTTGCAACCTACACAGCAGAAGATTTTACAGCTTACAAGGCTCAAGAAGGTTTGGCCATGGAAGTGGATGACCTTCTCTTCATTCAAGACTACTTCAAATCAATTGGTCGTGTGCCAACTGAGACGGAATTGAAAGTCTTGGATACTTACTGGTCAGACCACTGTCGTCACACCACTTTTGAGACAGAGTTGAAATCAATTGATTTTTCTGAGTCTAAATTCCAAGCGCAATTGCAAGCGACTTATGACAAGTACATCGCTATGCGTAATGAACTTGGTCGTTCTGAAAAACCAGAAACGCTTATGGACATGGCGACAATCTTTGGTCGTTATGAACGTGCCAGCGGCCGTTTGGATGACATGGAAGTTTCTGATGAAGTCAACGCCTGCTCAGTTGAGATTGAAGTGGATGTTGATGGCGTCAAAGAGCCTTGGCTCCTTATGTTCAAAAATGAAACCCACAACCACCCAACAGAAATCGAACCATTTGGTGGGGCTGCGACTTGTATCGGTGGTGCCATTCGTGACCCATTGTCAGGTCGTTCTTATGTTTACCAAGCCATGCGTATTTCAGGGGCCGGGGACATCACAACTCCAATCGCTCAAACGCGTGCTGGTAAATTGCCACAACAAATTATTTCTAAAACTGCGGCGCACGGCTATTCTTCATATGGGAATCAAATCGGTCTTGCCACAACTTACGTGCGTGAGTATTTCCACCCAGGTTTTGTCGCTAAACGTATGGAGCTTGGTGCCGTAGTGGGTGCTGCTCCAAAAGGTAATGTCGTTCGAGAAAAACCTCAAGCTGGTGATGTGGTCATCCTCCTCGGAGGTAAAACAGGTCGTGATGGTGTCGGTGGTGCGACTGGTTCTTCTAAGGTTCAAACGGTTGAGTCTGTGGAGACAGCTGGCGCAGAGGTTCAAAAAGGGAATGCCATCGAAGAACGTAAAATTCAACGTCTTTTCCGTAATGGTGATGTGACACGTCTCATCAAAAAATCAAATGACTTCGGTGCAGGTGGTGTCTGTGTTGCTATTGGTGAATTGGCTGATGGTCTTGAAATTGATTTGGATAAGGTACCACTTAAATACGCTGGTCTAAACGGAACAGAAATTGCTATCTCAGAATCGCAAGAGCGTATGTCAGTTGTGGTTCGTCCGAGTGATGTGGACCAATTTATCGCAGAATGTGCTAAGGAAAATATCGATGCCGTTGTTGTGGCGACTGTCACTGAAAAACCAAATCTTGTCTTGACTTGGAATGGTCAAAAAATCGTCGACTTAGAGCGCAGCTTCCTTGATACAAACGGTGTGCGCGTGGTGGTTGATGCCAAGGTCGTTGATAAAGATGTTGCGCTTCCAGGACAAATTGACACGTCAGCTGAGACGCTTGAAGCCGATGCGCTAGCCATGCTTTCAGACCTCAATCATGCTAGCCAAAAAGGCCTTCAAACCATCTTTGACTCATCTGTCGGTCGTTCAACGGTCAACCATCCAATTGGTGGTCGTTATCAAATCACACCGACAGAGGCTTCTGTACAGAAATTGCCAGTTCAACACGGTGTGACTAAGACAGCCTCTGTCATGGCACAAGGGTTCAACCCATATCTTGCTGAGTGGTCACCTTATCATGGTGCGGCTTACGCAGTTGTTGAAGCGACAGCTCGCTTGGTAGCGACTGGCGCCAACTGGTCTAAGGCTCGCTTCTCATATCAAGAGTACTTCGAGCGCATGGATAAACAGGCAGAGCGTTTTGGACAGCCTGTTTCAGCCCTTCTTGGTTCTATCGAGGCTCAAATCCAGCTTGGTTTGCCATCAATCGGTGGTAAAGACTCTATGTCTGGTACTTTTGAAGAATTGACCGTGCCACCAACCTTGGTAGCCTTTGGTGTGACAACAGCGGACAGCGATAAGGTGCTTTCTCCTGAGTTCAAAGCTGCAGGTCAAAATATTTACTACCTAGCAGGTCCTGCTCTTGGTCAAGATATCGACTTTGATACTATCAAGGCTAACTTCACAGCCTTTGAAAAGATTCAGGCTGAGCATATTGTTACATCAGCGTCAGCCATTAAATACGGCGGTCTTCTTGAAAGTCTTGCCCTCATGACCTTTGGTAACCGTATCGGTGCTTCTGTCAATGTGGCAGAGCTTGACAAGGTCTTGACAGCGCAACTTGGTGGTTTTGTCTTTACATCAGATGAAGAAATCGCTGACGCTGTTAAAATCGGTCAAACAACCGCTGACTTTACAGTAACTGTCAACGATGTGGCTCTTTCAGGCGGCAAGCTCCTCTCAGCCTTTGAAGGAAAATTAGAAGACGTTTACCCAACAGAATTTGAGCAAAACACCGCACTTGAAGAAGTGCCAGCAGTAGCTTCAGAAGCTGTGATTAAAGCCAAAGAAACTGTTGAAAAACCTTTAGTTTATATTCCGGTCTTCCCAGGAACCAACTCTGAATACGACTCAGCCAAAGCCTTTGAACAAGCTGGTGCAGCGGTCAACTTGGTGCCATTTGTAACCTTGAACGAAGCAGCTATTGCCAATTCAGTTGACACCATGGTTGCTAACATTGAAAAAGCCAATATCATCTTCTTTGCAGGTGGCTTCTCAGCAGCTGATGAACCAGATGGTTCTGCTAAATTTATCGTCAATATCTTGCTCAACGAGAAAGTTCGCGCAGCTATTGACGCCTTTATCGAAAAAGGCGGTCTCATCATCGGTATCTGTAATGGATTCCAAGCCCTTGTCAAATCAGGTCTGCTTCCTTACGGTAACTTTGAGGAAGCTGATGCGACTAGTCCAACCCTCTTCTATAACGATGCTAACCAACACGTTGCCAAAATGGTAGAAACACGCATTGCTAATACTAATTCACCATGGCTTGCGGGCGTGCAAGTCGGCGACATTCATGCTATCCCAGTCTCGCACGGTGAAGGAAAATTTGTCGTGACAGCAGAAGAATTTGCAGAGCTTCGCGATAATGGTCAAATCTGGAGCCAGTATGTTGATTTTAATGGTCAACCAAGCATGGATTCTAAATACAATCCAAACGGTTCTGTCAACGCCATCGAAGGGATTACTAGCAAGAACGGCCAAATCATTGGTAAAATGGGACACTCAGAACGCTGGGAAGACGGTCTCTTCCAAAATATCCCAGGAAATAAAGATCAACACTTGTTTGAGTCAGCTGTACGTTACTTTACAGGCAATAAGGCGAACGAAGAGAGCCACTAGTCGGTACTTTTCGCCATGGAACTACTTGGATTTAAGAAATCATCTTCCAGATAATTTCTTCTCACGTCCTCACCAATTCAGAAAAGTGTCAAAAAAGATAAATTAGGAAAAACAAAAAATGACATACGAAGTGAAATCTCTCAATGAAGAGTGTGGGGTCTTCGGTATCTGGGGACATCCACAAGCAGCCCAAGTGACTTACTTTGGTCTGCATAGCCTGCAACACCGTGGTCAAGAAGGTGCAGGTATTTTAACAAATGATGAAGGAAAATTGAAACGTCATCGGGCGACAGGACTTTTGTCAGAAGTCTTTAAAAATCCAGCTGATTTAGAAAAATTGACTGGGACAGCGGCTATCGGACATGTTCGTTATGCGACAGCTGGTGAAGCTTCTATTGACAATATTCAGCCTTTCCATTTCAAATTTTATGATAATAGTTTCGGTTTGGTTCACAATGGGAATTTGACTAACGCCCAAACTTTGCGTCGTGAGTTGGAAAGTCAAGGAGCGATTTTCTCATCAACATCAGATTCTGAGATTTTGGCACACTTGATTCGTCGTAGCCATCACCCAGAATTTCTCGGGAAGGTCAAGGAGGCTCTTAACACGGTTAAGGGAGGCTTTGCTTATCTTTTGATGCTTGAGGACAAGCTCATCGCTGCGCTGGACCCCAATGGTTTCCGTCCTTTATCTATCGGACGTATGAAAAATGGTTCATGGGTTGTTTCTAGTGAAACATGTGCCTTTGAAGTTATCGGTGCTGAGTGGGTTCGTGATGTGAATCCAGGTGAAATTGTCATTATTGATGATGACGGTATCACCTACGATACTTACACAACAGATACGCAATTAGCTATTTGTTCGATGGAGTATATCTATTTTGCTCGCCCTGACTCAACGATTCATGGAGTCAATGTCCACACGGCTCGTAAAAATGCAGGGCGTCTTTTGGCGCAAGAATTTGCACATGAAGCTGACATTGTTGTCGGAGTGCCAAATTCCTCACTTTCAGCAGCTATGGGGTTTGCAGAAGAATCAGGTCTTCCAAATGAAATGGGCTTGGTCAAGAACCAGTATACGCAGCGTACTTTCATCCAACCTACTCAAGAATTACGTGAGCAAGGGGTTCGTATGAAATTGTCTGCGGTGTCTGGCGTTGTCAAAGATAAGCGCGTGGTCATGATTGATGACTCCATCGTTCGTGGAACGACTTCTCGTCGTATCGTTCAGCTTTTGAAAGAAGCTGGCGCTGCAGAGGTTCACGTTGCCATTGCCAGCCCACCGCTCAAATACCCATGCTTCTATGGGATTGATATCCAAAGTCGTCGCGAATTGATTGCGGCCAATCATTCGGTGGATGAAATCTGCGACATTATCGGTGCAGATAGTCTCACTTATTTGTCCATTGATGGATTGATTGAATCGGTTGGACTTGAGACAGATGCTCCAAATGGTGGTCTTTGTGTGGCATATTTTGACGGGGACTACCCAACGCCACTTTATGATTACGAAGAACGCTACTTGCAAAGTTTGAAAGAGAAAACAAGCTTTTATTCCATTAAAGATAAGAAATAAGCGCAGCTATTTCCCCCAAAAAAATCAAGAAAAGGTAAATGAAATGACAGAAAAAAATGCATACGCTCAATCTGGTGTTGACGTTGAAGCTGGATATGAAGTGGTTGCTCGCATTAAAAAACACGTGGCGCGCACGGAGCGTCTTGGGGTCATGGGTGCCCTAGGTGGTTTCGGTGGCATGTTTGACTTGACAGCGACTGGCATCAAGGAGCCTGTACTCATCTCTGGAACTGATGGTGTCGGTACTAAGCTCATGCTGGCTATCAAATACGACAAGCACGATACGATTGGTCAGGACTGTGTGGCTATGTGTGTCAACGACATCATCGCGGCTGGTGCTGAGCCCCTTTACTTCCTTGACTACATCGCGACTGGTAAAAACGAGCCTGCTAAACTCGAGCAAGTGGTAGCCGGTGTAGCTGAAGGTTGTGTGCAATCTGGCGCAGCCCTTATTGGTGGTGAGACGGCTGAAATGCCTGGTATGTATGGCGAAGACGATTATGACTTGGCTGGTTTTGCGGTCGGTATCGCTGAAAAATCTCAAATCATTGACGGTTCAAAAGTCAAGGCAGGCGATGTACTGCTTGGTCTTGCTTCATCTGGTATCCACTCAAACGGTTACTCACTTGTCCGCCGTGTCTTTGCGGACTACACAGGTGAAGAAGAACTGCCAGAATTAGAAGGCAAAAAACTTAAAGATGTCCTTCTTGAACCAACTCGCATTTATGTCAAAGCAGCTCTGCCATTGATTAAAGAAGAGTTGGTCAACGGCATAGCCCACATCACAGGTGGCGGTTTTGTCGAAAATGTACCTCGTATGTTTGCGGACAATTTGGCAGCTGAAATCGAAGAAGACAAGATTCCAGTTCTCCCAATCTTCAAAGCCCTTGAAAAATACGGCGACATCAAGCACGAAGAAATGTTTGAAATCTTCAATATGGGTATTGGTCTCATGCTGGCTGTTAGTCCTGAAAATGTTGACCGCGTTAAGGAAATCTTGGACGAACCTGTTTATGAGCTCGGCCGTATCGTGGAAAAAGCTGACGCTAGCGTGGTGGTTAAGTAATTGTCTCTATCAATAGTTATTGTTAAAAAATGAAGAAAGGAAGTTCAGTTTGCAAGCCGAACTGAACACGGGACTAATTTTCTAGGAAAAAAGATAAATTTCCTTGTATGTGAGCATACATCGGCAATTTCCTATTTTTCTACGAAAATTTTCGGCAAGCCGAATCGTCCCTTTGTATCGAATATGAAAATCGCAGTTTTTGCTTCTGGCAACGGCTCTAATTTTCAAGTCATTGCAGAGCAATTTCCAGTAGAATTTGTCTTTGCGGACCACCGAGATGCCTATGTGCTAAAGCGCGCCAAAAATCTGGGAGTGCAGACTTACGCCTTTGAACTCAAAGAATTTGACAGTAAGCAAGCCTACGAAGAGGCTATCATTGACCTACTGAACAAGTACGCCATTGATCTTGTTGTCCTAGCTGGCTACATGAAAATTGTAGGTCCGCCTTTGCTAGCTGCCTATGAAGGTCGCATCATCAATATTCACCCAGCTTATTTGCCAGAATTTCCAGGCGCTCACGGTATCGAAGATGCTTGGAAGGCAGGCGTCGCAGAAAGCGGCGTCACCGTTCATTGGGTGGACTCTGGCGTTGATACCGGACAAGTCATCAAACAAGTCCGCGTGCCGCGCCTAGCAGAAGACACCATCGAAAGCTTTGAAGCTCGTATTCATGACAATGAATACCAACTCTACCCAGCAGTGCTGGAAAGTTTGGGAGTGGAGAGGAAAGTAGATTAAGCAGCACAGTACTGGTCTGCCCTAAAAGACTATCGAAAGACCATTTAAGGAGAATAAATGACTACTAAACGCGCACTGATTAGTGTTTCTGATAAAGCGGGCATTGTTGATTTTGCCCAAGAATTGAAAGCCCTCGGCTGGGATATTATCTCAACTGGTGGGACTAAGAAAGCCCTTGATGAGGCTGGACTTGACACCATCGCTATTGATGATGTGACTGGTTTTCCTGAGATGATGGACGGCCGTGTCAAGACTCTTCATCCAAATATCCACGGCGGTCTTTTGGCTCGTCGTGACCTCGACAGCCACTTGCAGGCTGCCAGAGATAACAAGATTGAACTCATCGACCTTGTGGTGGTTAACCTTTATCCCTTCAAGGAAACCATTTTGAAACCAGACGTGACTTATGCCGAAGCTGTGGAAAATATTGACATCGGTGGACCTTCTATGTTGCGTTCTGCGGCTAAAAATCATGCCAGCGTGACTGTTATAGTTGACCCAACTGACTACGCTGTCGTTCTTGACGAGCTCAAGGCTTCTGGTGAAACAACTTACGAAACTCGCCAACGTTTGGCAGCCAAGGTTTACCGCCACACAGCGGCCTACGATGCCTTGATTGCGGACTACTTCACAACGCAGGTCGGCGAAACCAAACCTGAAAAGTTGACCATCACCTATGACCTCAAACAACCTATGCGTTATGGGGAAAATCCTCAGCAGGATGCCGACTTCTACCAATCTGCCATTCCGACGGATTATTCGATTGCGTCAGCTAAGCAGCTCAACGGTAAGGAGCTATCCTTCAACAACATTCGTGATGCTGATGCAGCCATTCGCATCATCCGCGATTTCACCAACAAGCCAACCGTCGTTGCCCTCAAGCACATGAACCCTTGCGGTATCGGGCAGGCTGACACGATTGAAGGGGCTTGGGACAATGCTTACGCTGCTGACCCAGTTTCTATTTTTGGTGGTATCGTCGTTCTTAACCATGAGGTGGATGCGGCTACCGCTGAGAAAATGCACGCTATCTTCTTAGAAATCATCATTGCACCGTCTTATTCAGACGAAGCGCTAGCTATTCTTACAACCAAAAAGAAAAATCTTCGTATCTTGGAATTGCCATTTGACGCCCAAGCAGAGAGCGAAGTTGAAAAAGAATACACTGGCGTGGTCGGCGGACTTTTGGTGCAAAACCAAGACGTGGTCAAGGAAAATCCAGCTGACTGGAAGACCGTAACTAAACGCCAACCAAACGAGACAGAATTTACAGCCCTTGAATTTGCCTGGAAGGCTATCAAGTACGTCAAATCAAACGGTATCTTGGTGGCTAACGACCGCATGACACTTGGTGTCGGACCTGGTCAGACCAACCGTGTCGGTGCTGTTAAGATCGCTCTTGAACACGCAGCTGGTCGCCTTGATGGCGCAGTTCTTGCCAGCGATGCCTTCTTCCCGTTTGCGGACAACATCGAAGAAATCGCAGCCGCAGGCATCAAGGCTATTGTCCAACCCGGTGGCTCTGTCCGTGACCAAGAAGTCATCGAAGCAGCCGACAAGTATGGCATTGCCATGGTCTTTACAGGCGTTCGTCACTTTAGACACTAATACAAAAAATCAAATTAAATCATAAAAAATTCTCCCAGTTACGAATAATAAATTGTAGGCACTCAGTAGCTTGCAAGTATTCGTTATGATGGAGGATTTTTTATTGAATAAAAGCTTTGCGAAAGTGATGTCAGTTGCAGTTTTAGGTGGACTTTCTCTAGCGATGAGTCAATCTGTTTTAGCAGCGACCTATACCAAACCAATCGACAACGGTCGAATCACAACTGGTTTCAATGGCTATGCAGGACATAGTGGTGTTGATTATGCTGTACCGACTGGAACACCAATTCGAGCGGTAGCAGATGGGACTGTGAAATTTGCTGGTCCAGGTGCTCAGCACTCTTGGATGACTTGGTTGGCTGGAAATTGTGTCCTCATCCAGCATGCTGACGGCATGCACAGCGGTTACGCCCACATGTCTCGCATCGCGACATCGACAGGCGCACGCATCAAGCAAGGAGATATTATCGGCTATGTTGGCGCGACTGGACAAGTGACTGGACCTCACCTTCATTTCGAGTTTCTCCCTTCATCGCCTAATTTTCAAAATGGCAGAGCGGGGCGCATTGACCCGACTAGCATGATTTCGCAAGCACCAAACTTCACAGGACAATCAGCTGTACCATCACCAGTTGCCACGCCCGTTTCAAGCCCAGTCATTTCAAATAATCAACCTTCCAATCAGCAGAGCGGCCTCAAACGTTACCGTGTTGATGACCTTCAAAAGATTAACGGAACCTGGCTAGTCAAGAATAACGAGCTTGTTCCTGTTGGTTTTGAATGGCAGGATAATGGTATTCCAGCTTCAGAGATTGATGAAGTGGATGCCAATGGTAACCTGACCGCAGACCAAGTCTTACAAAACGGCAGCTACTTTGTCTTTAATCCAAAAACAACCGTCTCTGTAGGCAATCCCATTCAAGGAACTGCTGGTTACCGCTGGGCAAAAACACAGTTTACCAATGGGCGGACATCATGGCTGCGCGTGGATAACCTCAATCATTTGTTGAGTGGAAATTAGTCCTTCTTTCAAACAATACGAAATATTACAAAAATGACAGCTCTAACACATTTCTTTAAATGACTCTCATTCATGTTGTTCCTGATAAAATTTATGGTAGTATAGGAAGTACTTAAAATTTGAATAAAGGATTTATGATAGATTATGACGACAACAACTAAAAAACTTTTACTGTCGACCGTAGCCCTTGTGGCCTTTGCGGCAACTCATGCTAGTGCAGATGATTGGTCACCTCGTACGGTGGATCAAATCAAGTCAGAACTTGTCAGTCAAGATAACAAAGTGACTTATACCATCAAGTATGGCGATACGCTCAGCACTATTGCAGAAGCTATGAATATCGATGTGGATGTTTTGGCTAAACTCAATTCGATTACTGATATTAACTTGATTTTCCCAGATACGGTTCTCACAGCAACTTATAACAGCAATCAAGAAGCGACTAGCTTGCAGATTGAAACGCCAGCGACAGCTAGCGATGACAACCAAGTGGTAGCGTCAGCCGATTTGACAACTAATGAAGTGACATTTAAGGACCAGACGGTGAATTTGGACCAAGTCCAAACGCCAGTGGCTAGCAGTGTGGTGGCATCTGAGCCTGCAAGTTCAGAAGTAACAGCAGATACAACCAGCGCGACCAACATCCAAGCTCAAACCGCAGCAATCTTGGAGCAAAAAGCAGCCGCCGAAGCCGCAGTTGCTAACGCACAAAGCACAGAAGCAAGCTCTGAAGTAGCCTCAGAGGTCAGTGGTCAAGAGGCTAGCGCAACTTCTGAGCAAGCCTCAAGCGAAGTTTCTAGTGAAGCAGCAACAAGTGGAGTGTCAAGCGAAGCAAGTAGTTCAGAAGCAAGCAGTGAAGCGGCATCAGAAGAGGCTCAAGCATTAGAAACCGCTACGGATGCAAGCTCAGAAACTAGCGAGTCAAGCACTGCTGATATTGCCAGCATGACAGCTGAAATTTTAGCACAAAAAGCATCTGCGGAAGCTGCACAATCCGAACAGGCAAGTAGCGAGGCTCCAACAAGTGAAACAGCCAGTTCAGAAGTCAGCAGCGAATCTGCTACTCAAACGACAGCTAGCTCAGAAGCAAGTTCAGAAATTACTTCAGAAGCCCCAGCAGCATCAGAAACCGCGCAGACGGTTGTCCCAACAACACCAAATACAGGTTTAACAGCTCACGCTATCGAAGTGAAAAATCAAATCGCTAACGCGACAGGTATCACAAATATCGGTGGCTACCGTGCTGGCGATCAAGACCACGGAACAGGTACAGCCCTTGATATCATGGTCTCATCATCTGCTGAAGGTGCAGCCGTAGCTCAATACGTTATTGATAACTACGCTTCTCTTGGTGTAAGCTACATCATTTGGGAACAACAATTCTATTCAACACAAAACAACATCTACGGCGCAGCTAACACATGGGGCGCAATGCCAGACCGTGGTAGCGCAACAGCTAACCACTATGATCATGTGCACGTGTCATTGACCTACTAAAACTTTAGTTAAGATTTGAGTTTAGCTTCGTTACCTCTCGCTGTAATGGACTAAAGTTCAAACAGTAAATGTATCTTTTTCGTAGCAGTGGCCACGACTCATCTTCTCACGGCTCCGCTCCTCAATCTGACAGTGGCTGTTATGGTAAAGCTATATCGACTATATTAAAATAATCTCCTAGAACAACCTTTGAGTAGTAGCTCAGGTTGTTCTTTTTTGATTTAAAAGTGATTTTTAGAAAAGGGAAATTTGATATTAACTAACGACAGTTATAAAAAGTAAGTTGATTCGGATTACTTTTTGGGTTATTTTTACATTTTACCGAACAAATGTGTTATAATGTAAAAGAATAATTCGTAAAACGAGGTATATCATGAAAATCTTGGTTGTTGGTTCAGGCGGTCGTGAACATGCGATTGCTAAGAAGCTGTTGGAGTCTGATGGTGTTGAACAGGTCTTTGTGGCACCTGGAAATGATGGCATGACCTTGGATGATTTGGATTTGGTAGATATCGCTATTTCCGAACATTCTAAAATGATTGATTTTGCTAAAGAAAATGATATCGCTTGGAGCTTTATCGGTCCGGATGATGCGCTAGCGGCTGGTATCGTTGATGATTTCAACCAAGCTGGGCTTAAAGCTTTCGGTCCGACTCGTTTGGCAGCGGAGCTTGAGTGGTCAAAAGACTTTGCCAAGGAAATCATGGTCAAATACGGCGTTCCGACAGCAGCCTATGGCACATTTTCCGACTTTGAAAAAGCTAAGGCCTACATCGAGGCGCAGGGTGCGCCTATCGTGGTCAAAGCGGATGGGCTAGCGCTGGGTAAGGGGGTGGTCGTGGCAGAGACCGTGGAGCAAGCGGTAGAAGCAGCTCACGAGATGCTGCTGGACAATAAGTTCGGGGATTCTGGTGCGCGCGTGGTCATCGAAGAATTTTTGGATGGGGAAGAATTCTCCCTCTTTGCCTTCGTCAACGGCGATAAGTTCTACATCATGCCGACAGCCCAAGACCATAAGCGAGCTTATGATGGCGACAAGGGACCAAACACCGGCGGCATGGGTGCCTATGCGCCAGTACCTCAACTTTCTCAGTCAGTAGTGGACACAGCAGTTGAAGCCATCGTCAAACCTGTCCTTAAGGGTATGATTGCTGAAGGACGCCCTTATCTTGGGATTCTCTACTGCGGTCTCATCTTGACAGAGGACGGACCTAAGGTTATCGAGTTCAACGCCCGCTTTGGTGACCCTGAAACTCAGATTATCCTCCCTCGCCTGACTTCAAACTTCGCTCAAAACATCAGCGATATCCTTGATGGCAAGGATCCAAGCATCACATGGACGGACGGAGGCGTGACCCTAGGCGTGGTCGTTGCCTCAAACGGCTACCCACTCGCTTATGACAAAGGTGTGAAACTGCCAGCCAAAACTGACGGCGACATCATCACCTACTACGCAGGCGCTAAGTTTGCAGAAAATGGCAGAGCCCTGCTATCAAACGGCGGACGCGTTTACATGCTCGTCACCACAGCAGACACCGTCCAAGCTGCGCAAGACATCATCTACAACCAACTCAAAACACAAAACACAGAAGGCCTCTTCTACCGAACAGACATCGGAAGCAAAGCCTTGAAAGATTAAGAATAGACAAAAAAGCTTATCAGCTCTGCTATTGCGAGCGAAGCGAGCCACACCGATAATGGTCGCCGTGGTGAAAAAGACCGTAACTGAAAGTTACGGTCGAGGGAAACCTTGAGACCCTAGGCTCAAGGTTTAGGAATGAAACCGAAGGTTTGTTTCCGACCTCACCACATAAGACCATTATTAAAAAGAAAAGGATATTCATATGCAACCAGTCATTTCCATCATCATGGGCTCAAAATCCGATTGGGCAACCATGCAAAAAACAGCTGAGGTCTTGGATCAGTTCCAAGTTCCTTACGAGAAAAAAGTCGTCTCTGCCCACCGCACCCCTGACCTTATGTTCAAACATGCCGAAAAAGCACGCGGTCGTGGTATCAAAATCATCATCGCAGGCGCAGGTGGCGCTGCCCACCTTCCAGGTATGGTAGCTGCCAAGACAACCCTCCCTGTCATCGGTGTTCCCGTCAAATCGCGCGCCCTCAGCGGTGTCGATTCCCTCTATTCGATTGTTCAGATGCCTGGTGGGGTGCCTGTGGCAACCATGGCTATTGGTGAGGCGGGAGCTACCAACGCTGCCCTCACAGCTCTCCGAATCCTTGCCATTGAGGACCAAAACTTGGCGGAGGCGCTAGCCCATTTTGCAGAGGAACAAGGAAAAATCGCGGAGGCTTCAACGGATGAACTCATCTAAAACCATCGGCATTATCGGAGGCGGGCAGCTGGGTCAGATGATGGCAATCTCTGCTATCTACATGGGTCATAAGGTGGTGACCCTGGACCCAGCGGCCGACTGCCCAGCATCGCGCGTGTCGGACATGATTGTAGCTGACTACGACGACGTTGAGGCTTTGGCACAATTGGCTGCGCGTTGTGACGTGCTGACCTACGAGTTTGAAAACGTGGACGCAGATGCCTTGGACAAGGTCATCAAGCCAGGACAATTGCCACAGGGAACGGACTTACTCCGCATCTCTCAAAACCGTATCTTTGAAAAGGACTTCCTGTCAAACAAGGCAGGCATTACTGTGGCACCTTACAAGGTAGTCACATCAAGCCTAGACTTGGAAAACCTAGACCTGTCTAAGAACTACGTCCTCAAAACCGCAACAGGTGGCTACGATGGTCATGGGCAAGTGGTTATCAAATCAGAAGAAAATCTGGCTGACGCTATGGAATTGGCAAACCATGCGGAGTGCGTCTTGGAAGAGTTTGTGACCTTCGACCTTGAAATCTCAGTCATCGTGTCAGGAAATGGCAAGGATGTGACAGTCTTCCCAGTACAAGAAAACATCCACCGCAACAATATTCTTTCAAAAACCATCGTCCCAGCTCGCGTTTCTGATAGTCTAGCAGATAAGGCAAAAACCATGGCAGTGCGAATTGCTGAACAGCTTAACTTATCTGGAACACTTTGCGTGGAAATGTTTGCGACCGCTGACGACATCATAGTCAATGAGATTGCCCCACGTCCCCACAACTCTGGGCACTATTCCATCGAAGCCTGTGACTTTTCACAATTTGACACCCATATCCTAGGTGTGCTTGGACAGCCCCTCCCACTAATCCACCTCCATGCACCAGCCATCATGCTCAACGTCCTCGGACAACACATGGAAGCCGCGCAAGCCTTTGTCCAAGAAAATCCTAGCGCCCACCTCCACCTTTATGGTAAACTAGAAGCGAAGCACAACCGCAAAATGGGGCATGTGACTTTGTTTAGTGATGAACCGGATAGTGTGGATGAGTTTGGGGAAGGGATTGATTTTTAGGAGAAACCTATGATTCAACTCATCGTCAACGCATTTGTTGAAAATGATAAGACTGGAGCAGTCGTCGAAGTCTTATATGCTAGTAGCAATCACGAAAAAGTGAAAGCTAAGTATGAAGAGCTAGTTGCACAATATCCTGATAACTATTTAGCGATCTATGATGTCCCGCAGGATACGGATTTGAATACACTGGATCACTATCCATCTGTGTGGATTGGAAAAGAAGAGTTTGAATAATATGACAAGAGTCTCACGGTATTTAATTATATCTGAAAAAAATAAATCAAATAAAATACTTCATGCGGAACCGGAAGAACTTATATCTTCAATCAATAAATCTACAGAGTTAGATTGTGAATCAGTATGATATCCGTATAGGTAAGACAAAGAAAAATAAAATTCAATATATTGCGGGTTACGAGGTTGCACCTAGAAGTGGTATTCAATATATTGCAAAAGTGAAGGATATTATTCCATCTGAAAATTATTTAGGATATTGGAAGGTGATTTTTGATGGTAAAGCTCAAGCATATGACCATTTGATTCCTTTAGGTAATACCTATCCACCACAAAATATAAGATATACAACGAAAAGAGAATTAGATGAAGTCGCTGAAAACAATGAAACATTGGAAAAAATCTTTAACAATCCATATTAAACCGAAATTCAAATAAGTTTATACATATACTAAAAATGTTTTGATTGTTGTATAAATAAAAAATTAAGTGCATAATTTAAATATTTGAATTTCTATAAAAAGAAAGGAACAAGGGTTCTCGTATTCACCAAAACTAAATACGGGCTCCGGACTTCCTAATTGTAAACAAAGAAAGGGAATGGGCATCTAGTTTGCAGAACTGAACCCGGGCGGAAAGCTCGGAATTTAGATAAACCTCCTAGGACGCAAGCGTCCGTTGTTGGTTTCCTAAAATTCAGTCGCTTTCTAGTCGCCCTTGGTATCTTAAACATGATCGAACGTTACTCTCGCCCTGAGATGGCGAACATTTGGAGTGAAGAAAATAAATACCGTGCTTGGCTTGAGGTGGAAATCTTGGCTGACGAGGCATGGGCTGAGTTGGGGGAAATCCCTAAGGAAGATGTGGCTTTGATTCGCGAGAAAGCGGACTTTGACATCGACCGTATTTTGGAAATTGAGCAGCAAACTCGTCATGATGTAGTGGCCTTCACACGTGCTGTTTCTGAGACTCTTGGTGAAGAGCGCAAGTGGGTTCACTATGGCTTGACATCTACTGACGTAGTCGATACTGCCTATGGTTACCTCTACAAACAAGCCAACGATATCATTCGCAGGGATCTTGAAAACTTCACTAAAATCGTGGCAGACAAGGCTAAAGAACACAAGTTCACTATCATGATGGGTCGTACCCACGGTGTGCACGCTGAGCCGACAACTTTTGGGCTTAAATTGGCAACTTGGTACAGCGAAATGAAACGTAACATTGAGCGTTTCGAGCACGCGGCTGCTGGTGTGGAAGCTGGTAAGATTTCTGGTGCGGTTGGTAACTTTGCCAACATTCCACCATTTGTAGAGCAATACGTCTGCGACAAATTGGGTATCCGTGCTCAAGAAATCTCTACACAGGTCCTTCCTCGTGACCTTCACGCTGAGTACTTTGCAGTTCTTGCTAGCATCGCAACTTCTATCGAGCGTATGGCAACGGAAATCCGTGGTCTTCAAAAATCTGAACAACGTGAAGTGGAAGAGTTCTTTGCCAAAGGTCAAAAAGGTTCTTCAGCCATGCCTCATAAACGTAACCCTATCGGTTCTGAAAACATGACAGGTCTTGCGCGTGTTATCCGTGGTCACATGGTAACAGCTTATGAAAATGTGTCCCTTTGGCATGAACGTGATATCTCTCACTCATCAGCTGAGCGTATCATCACACCAGATACAACCATCTTGATTGACTACATGCTCAACCGTTTTGGAAATATCGTCAAGAACTTGACGGTCTTCCCAGAAAACATGAAACGCAACATGGGTTCAACTTTCGGTTTGATTTTCAGCCAACGCGTCATGCTTAAGTTGATTGAAAAAGGTATGACCCGCGAACAGGCATATGATTTGGTTCAACCAAAAACAGCCTACTCATGGGACAACCAAGTGGACTTCAAACCCCTCCTCGAAGCAGATGAAGAAGTCACATCCCGCCTCACACAAGAAGAGATTGATGGGTTATTTAATCCAACTTACTATACTAAACGTGTAGATGAGATTTTTAAACGTGTTGGGTTGGATTAATAATAAAACAGCAGGCTATATGTTGTAGCCTGTTTTTGTGTACTTTAAACATCAGACCTGTAAATTTTGCACTAATACAGGTAAGTGAAAGTTTTTTCTAGTTTTGGGAGTTTATGATAAAATAGACTCTATACCAAATTTATTTACTAGACAAAGGAGATGGTTATGGAAGAGACATTTGGAGCAAAGGTTGGGAGAATACGGAAAGAATATGGCATGACCCGCGAGGAACTTTGTGGAGATGAATCAGAATTATCTGTAAGGCAGTTGGCACGTATTGAGGGAGACCAGTCGACGCCTAGTTTATCGAAAGTAATCTATATAGCGAAGTGCTTGGAGTTGACTGTTGGGGAGTTGGTTGATGAGGACCGGTTAAAATTGCCCAATCGTTATGTAACAATGAAAAATCAACTTTTAAGAATACCTACTTATAATGATAGTTCTCGTGTGAAAGCAAGGAGAGAACTGCTAGAAACGATTTATAATGAATTTTATCGTCAAATACCAGAAGAAGAGTGTGTTGTTATCGACTGTTTGATGTTTAAGCTAGATACTCATGATGAAGAGGATATTGACTTTGAAGATGATGTGTTAAAGGATTACTTTGAACAAGTGGTGGCAAAGAGAACTTATAAGGTTAATGACTTGATATTGCTGGATTTATATTTGACTTATCTTTCATATGAAAAAGACACTAGTCATTATTTTTATAATGATAATAATTATTATCGAGTAATTACAAAGTTGTTGAATTGGGAGCCACATGATTTAGCAGAAAAATTTCAATTAAATAATATGCTTTTAGGAAATATATTACTAGCTTTTGAGAGAGGTCGTGGGGACATAGTTCAGAAGGTTATTGAAAAGAGTAGCCAGCTAATGGAGGAGATGAATGATTTCCAAAAACGCCCAATTTTAAATTTAGTAGAGTGGAAATATTATCTAATAATGCTAAATGACAATGTTAAGGCAGAAGAGCATTATCAAAAAGCAGTCTTATTTGCCGATTTGATTGGTGATCATTATCTAAAAAATAAGTTAACTGAGGAATGGGAAAAAGACCAAGTATAATATATATTGGTCAAAGTGCAGACAGCTTTAGTTTTAAAGCACATAGATTAAGTAATTGCTATAATTGTCTCTTAAAGATCTTACTCTAAGTGATTTGGAGAGTTACACACAAGCCATCAATGATAGACCAAGGAGACTAATTGGTTATCAATCAGCTAAAAAACGGTTTAAGCTAGCTCAAACCGCATAACATAATAGGACTTTCTCAGATGGAACTTTGTTGCACTTGACTTGACAAGTGGAGGGAAAAATATCTTCAAAAAAATTTTCCAATCGGATATGACAAATTTGTCATGTTGTATTTGCTGGCAAATCTTTATAATAGCTTTATAAAGATTAAGGAGTTAAGAGAAATGAAAAAATTAGCGATATCTGTACTTACTATGGTACTATTAAACTTACTTTTGAAAGTTCCTGGCTTTTTACTTTCAGGAGCTGGTTGGTGGAATCTTTAAAACACACAAACGAAGCATTGTGAACTGCTTCGTTTGTTTCTTTTTTCCTTATTCAACTCTCTCAAAGTACAGCATCACATTCACAGCAATGAGCGGTAGTAGGACTGCGTAGAGAGCATACTCGTGGTAGCTTTTTGATAGTACGGCAGCTAGGTAGACGCCGAGTGCGAAAGAGATAATGGCAAAAAAGATGTGAGAGGCTTGGGTGAGAAGGTCTTTATTTTTTTGGCTGATACCTTTGGTTAATAGCAGAGCTAGGCGTTTGAGATTACCAGTCATCATCATATTGGCATAGGCTAAGCCACGGACCTTGGTGAAGGTGCTGAGCTGGAGCGAACTAACGAAGGATAGTAGGCTAACGGTTACATTGGATGTGACATAAGGTGCAAGCACCGCAGTGGCAAAGGTTAGTAGCAAGATCAATAGCGCATTGAAACGATGCCAATGAATGTGGTGCTGCATCAATTCTTCTCGGAGGAAATGGTGAATAACCTGTCCTAGGAGAAAGGCAAGTATGGGAGGAAGATAGGTGCTAGCGACAGCTAATTTTCCATCAGCCAGATGAACCGTTGCCATAATCAGGTTCCCTGTCTGCATGCCAACGAAGTGGCCTCCCTGAGTCAGATAGGAGAAGCCGTCGAGGAAACCGCTGATAAAGGTGAGGAGAACAGCGACCCTACGGTGCTCAAAAATACGATAATGCTTACTCATGTTGGTCTAACTTCCTAAATAATCTTAACTTATATTGTAGTACGATTGTGGTCCAGAAACAAGCTTATGTAAAGGAATTTGTAGGGATTTTTGTGCTATAATAAGAACATGACAAGATTTTTAGATAGTGAAACAATGGGTGACGAGGAGTTCGTTGAACGTACCCTTCGTCCACAATATTTAAGAGAATATATCGGGCAGGATAAGGTCAAGGACCAGCTGAAAATTTTTATTGAGGCGGCAAAATTGCGTGATGAGTCTTTGGACCATGTGCTCTTGTTTGGGCCTCCTGGTCTTGGTAAGACGACTATGGCCTTTGTTATTGCCAATGAACTTGGCGTCAATCTCAAGCAAACTTCGGGTCCTGCCATTGAAAAAGCGGGAGACTTGGTTGCTATTCTCAATGACCTAGAACCAGGCGATGTCCTTTTCATCGATGAAATTCACCGTATGCCTATGGCGGTGGAAGAGGTGCTCTATAGCGCCATGGAAGATTTCTACATTGACATTATGATTGGTGCTGGTGATACGACGCGTAGTGTCCATCTTGATTTACCACCATTCACTTTGATTGGGGCAACCACTCGTGCGGGCATGTTGTCAAATCCATTGCGGGCGCGTTTTGGGATTACGGGACACATGGAATACTATGAAGAGGCTGATTTGACGGAAATCGTTGAGCGGACCGCTGATATTTTTGAGATGGAAATTACCCATGAAGCTGCTTTAGAATTAGCCCGCCGAAGTCGTGGAACCCCTCGTATCGCCAACCGTCTCTTGAAACGTGTGCGTGACTACGCACAGATTATGGGTGACGGGCTCATCGATGATAAGATTACGGACAAAGCACTGACCATGCTTGATGTGGACCATGAGGGTCTAGACTATGTTGACCAAAAGATTCTCCGTACCATGATTGAGATGTATGGTGGAGGCCCCGTTGGTTTGGGGACGTTGTCAGTCAATATTGCGGAAGAGCGTGATACGGTCGAGGACATGTACGAGCCCTATCTCATTCAAAAAGGCTTTATCATGAGAACTCGGACGGGGCGCGTGGCAACGGCGCGAGCCTATGAACATCTAGGTTACCAACAACCCAATCAACAATAATGACTAAGCTGACTTCATGGAGCTCAGCTTTTTTGGCTTAAAATAATGGGCATGGCTGTGAGACAAGACCGTCACAATTAAGTTAAGGTATTATAACAGAAAAAATTTTGTTATAATAACCATAAGGAGTTTCTCATGAAAAAAGTCTGTTTTGTTTGCCTTGGGAATATTTGCCGTAGCCCGATGGCGGAATTCGTCATGAAACATTTGGATAAGAAGCAAGAACTCTGGGTTGAAAGTCGTGCGACATCAACTTGGGAGCATGGTAATCCCATCCATTTAGGCACTCAAAAGATTTTTCAAAAATATGCTATCGCTTATGATAAGGGTAAGGTTTCTCAGTCAATCAGTCAGTCCGATTTTGGAACATTTGATCTTATCATCGGTATGGATGAGCAGAACGTTCGTGATTTGAGGATGTTTTCGAATGGACGTTACGATGATAAAATTGCTCTCTTTTGTGATGGCGGTGTTCCAGATCCCTGGTACACGGGCGACTTTGAAGAAACATATCACTTAGTAACCACTGGCTGTGCCCAATGGTTAAATAAGATTTTAGGAGAATAACTCTTGAAGAAAAGTAGAAGATTTACAATGACTCGCAATCAGTTTGAAATTATCGCTGTGATTGTGATTCTTGTCCTTGGTTTATCGGTCTTGACAGTGAGTCTGCCGTCTCAAGCGACCTTGACTTATGATAAGGGAGCCTTGGTTTACAAAGGAACCGTGGTGAATCACCGCATGAATGGTAAGGGAAAATTGACCTATAGCAACGGCGATACTTATGAGGGCGATTTTGTGAATGGGACTTTCAGTGGTCAAGGAACTTTCACCTCTAAAAATGGCTGGTCTTACACCGGCGACTTTAAAAAGGGGCAATCGGATGGTCAAGGAACCTTAAATGCTAAAAATGGTAAGGTCTATAAAGGCACGTTTAAACAGGGGATTTATCAAAAATGAGAATAAAATGGTTTTCTTTGGTTAGGGTGACGGGGCTTTTATTAGTTTTACTCTACCATTTCTATACGAAGATTTTTACCGGTGGCTTCATTGGAGTAGATATTTTCTTCACCTTCTCTGGCTACCTGATTACAGCACTGCTGATTGATGAATTCGTGCGGTCTAAGAAAATTGATATCATCGGATTTTTGAGGCGGCGATTTTATCGGATTGTCCCTCCTTTAGTCTTGATGGTCCTGGTAACTATTCCCTTCACCTTCTTGGTGCGTAGTGATTACCGTGCTGGAATTGGTGGGCAAATTGCAACAGCTCTGGGATTCACCAGCAATTTCTATGAGATTTTGACGGGGGGAAATTACGAGAGTCAGTTTATTCCTCATCTTTTTGTTCATACCTGGAGCTTGTCTATTGAGGTTCATTTTTACATTCTTTGGGGGCTCTTTGCTTGGTTATTAGCTAAGTGGTCGAAAAATCAACAGCACTATCGCGGGACCTTGTTCTTAGCTTCGGCAGTGATTTTTGCCATTAGTTTTCTGACCATGTTTGTACGAGCGTTTTTGGTAAGTAATTTCTCTACAATCTACTTCTCAACGCTATCGCACATTTTCCCATTTTTCCTAGGGGCTATGTTTGCGACTATGTCAGGGATTAAAGAAACCACCAGTCGTTTCAAGAAAAATGTTCGCCTCTGGAGTAGACCAAAGACAATTGGCATTATGGTAGGGAGCTTTGCTCTCTTGGTGATCTTGACTTTCGCTTTAAATTTCAATAATATTTTGACCTACCTCTTTGGCTTTGTTTTGGCTAGCCTTTTCGGATCGGTCATGATTTATGCGGCGCGTGTTCTCAATGACCAGACGCCTAATGCCAAGGAACCAGCAGTTATCAATTATATTGCTGATGTCAGTTATGGGATTTACCTTTTTCACTGGCCTTTCTACATCATTTTTGGGCAGTTGGCTCCCAACTGGTTAGCATCGATTCTGACGGTGATTTTCTCAATGGTTTTTGCGACGATTTCTTTCTATATGGTTGAACCCTTCATCGCTGGAAAAAAAGCTGCGCTTTGGAGTTGGGATTTTGACCTCAAACCTTATGCCAAACTGGTTTATGCTATTTTGGGTGTGCTGACGCTGGTTACCTTGTTAACCGCCACCTTCTCACCAAGTGTTGGTAAATTTGAAACGGAGCTTTTGGTAAATTCTTTACAACAAGCAAGTACTAATACCAATCGTACCCATACTCTTGCAGCTGGTGATGCTAGTGCATTGAGTGATATTACAATTATCGGTGACTCCGTTGCCCTTCGTTCTAGCAGTGCTTTCACAAAATTGATGCCAGGGGCTCAGTTAGACGCAGCGGTCAGCCGTAATTTCAGCGAAGCTTATGATATTTTTGAAAATCATATCAAGACAAATAGTCTCTCTAAGACGATTGTTTTAGCAGTTGGTGTTAATTCACTTGATAATTATAAGCGTGACCTTAAGAAGTTTACCGATGCCCTGCCATCTGGCTATCGTCTCGTCTTGGTTAGTCCTTATAATGCTAAAAATATTACCCAGGTAGCTGAGGTTCGTGATTATGAACTCCAATTGGCTAAGAAATACAGTTACGTTGCAGTGGCTGATTGGTACCAAGTTGCAACAGACCATCCTGAAATTTGGACCGGCACAGATGGTGTTCACTACAGTGATAGTGATTCAACAGGTGCCGACCTCTACGTTCAAACGGTTCAAAAGGCTGTCCAAACAGCTGCTAAAAAAGATGCAAAATAAGGGTTAAAGGTTAGAACTTTGATGGTTCTAGCCTTTTTGCATCATCAGAGTTAAAGAGGTCAAAAAGATCGCAAATTTCCTAGTAGAAAGGGTTCAAAATTATCTTATAATAATGATAATTCAGAATGTTTACAAATTCGAAAAAACGTTTACAGATAGCCTTAAAAGCCCTATAATATAGGTGAAAAAAAGATAAGGAAAAAGGTAGGAAGAATAATGGCTGATATGATTTACGACCTCATTGCTGACGTCTGGATTGCAATTGCAGGAATTGATTCACGTTGGGAAAGTTTAGCATAACATGGCACAGAGGGCTGGAGCAACTGCTTCAGCTTTTTTCAAACACTGATGAGTAATAGTTATAGGCTTTTAATAAAAATTTTCCCAAATATTCAGAAAATTATGTTACAATATTTAAAAGACTATCTTAATATGAGGAAAAAACATGACACTAGTATATCAATCAACGCGCGATACCAATAACAAAGTAACTGCTAGCCAGGCCATTTTGCAAGGTTTGGCAACAGACGGTGGACTCTTCACGCCAATCAGTCTTCCAGAAGTTAACCTTGATTTCGACCAATTAAAAGATGCTTCATACCAAGAAGTAGCTAAAATCGTTTTGTCAGCTTTTTTGGATGACTTCACTGAAGAAGAGTTAGATTACTGTATCACTAACGCCTACGACAGTAAGTTTGACACACCAGCTATCGCACCATTGGTAGATTTGACTGGTCAATACAATTTGGAGCTTTTCCACGGGTCAACCATCGCTTTCAAAGATATGGCTCTATCAATCTTGCCATATTTGATGACAACCTCAGCTAAAAAGCAAGGTGTTAACAATAAAATTGTTATCTTGACAGCAACCTCTGGAGATACAGGTAAAGCGGCTATGGCAGGTTTTGCTGACGTGCCAGGAACAGAAATTATCGTTTTCTATCCCAAAGATGGTGTCAGCAAGATTCAAGAGCTTCAAATGACCACACAAACAGGTGCTAACACACATGTTATCGCCATTGACGGTAATTTCGACGATGCTCAAACTAATGTTAAGGCGATGTTTAATGATGAGGCGCTTCGCGCCAAATTGCTAGCGCAAAAGACACAATTCTCATCAGCCAACTCAATGAATATCGGTCGCTTGGTTCCACAAGTTGTTTACTACGTTTACGCCTATGCACAATTGCTCAAATCAGGAGCTATTCAAAATGGCGATCAAGTCAACTTTACAGTTCCAACAGGAAACTTCGGTAACATCCTTGCTGCCTACTATGCTAGCCAAATCGGTGTTCCAGTTGGCAAACTTATCTGTGCTTCAAATGAAAACAATGTCTTGACAGACTTCTTTAACACAGGTGTCTACGATAAAAAACGTGAGTTCAAAGTCACAACAAGCCCATCAATGGACATCTTGGTATCTTCAAACTTAGAACGTCTCATTTTCCATTTGCTTGGAAATGATGCTGAGGCTACTAAATCATTGATGGAAGCGCTAGTGGAGATCGGGGAATACAAACTCCAAGCTGTTCGCCCAGAAATTCTTGAACTTTTCGCCGCAGGCTATGCGACAGAAGAAGAAACAGCTGCAGAAATTAACCGTGTTTACAAGGCTGACAACTACATCGAAGATCCACACACTGCAGTTGCGTCAGCAGTTTACACTGCTTACAAAGCTAAAACCGGTGACCAACGTCCTACAGTTATCGCCTCTACAGCTAGCCCATATAAATTCCCTCGCGTAGCGGTCGAAGCAGTTACAGCTAAGGATAGCGGAGATGACTTCAAAGCGGTTCAAGAACTCCATGACTTGTCAGGTGTTGCTATTCCAAAAGCAGTTGATGGACTTGAAACAGCGGAAGTACGACATAAAACCGTTGTTGCAGTAGCTCAAATGCAAGACGCTGTTGAAAAATATTTAGGTGTCTAATAAATGAGACTCCAATAAATAGAATGAAGCTGAGCAAATTTGCCCAGCTTTCTTCTATTTAAGATAGGAAAGAGTAGATGAATCAGAAAAAGAAAATCATGAACCTAGCTCTGCCTGCAATGGCAGAGAACGTCCTTCAGATGCTGATGGGGATGGTTGATAACTATCTTGTTGCCCAGCTTGGTCTTGTAGCCGTCTCGGGCGTATCTGTAGCAAATAATATCATCGCCATTTACCAAGCCCTCTTTATTGCTCTTGGAGCAGCTACTTCAAGCTTATTGGCTAAAAAAAGTGGTGCGGGACAGTTAGCGGAAGCCAATCAGCTACGGTCGCAGTCAGTATTTATTACCCTTTTGGTGGGGCTAGTATTAGGCTTGTATTCAATTCTTCTTGGTCCTTGGACATTAGGAATTTTAGGGACGGCAAGTAATGTTACCGCCATGGGTGGCTTATATTTGTCTTTGATTGGTGGGACAATTGTTATATTAGGGTTACAAACAACCTTTGGAGCCATTCTTCGTGTCGAAGGAAAGCCGAGGCTGCCTATGTATGTTAGCTTGCTGACAAATATTATCAATGTAATCTTGTCTGCCATCGCTATTTATGTCTTCCATTTAGGAATCGTTGGCGTCTCACTTGGAACCATTCTATCAAGGATAATCGGAATAATCATCCTAGCCACCTACCTTCCAATAAAAAATATTTTAGGAGGTATCCGATTGAAGATTGATAGAAATTTTCTATCAATTGCCCTTCCAGCAGCTGGCGAACGTCTGATGATGCGTGCAGGAGATGTCGCCATTGTGGCTATAATTGTTGCTTTTGGAACAAAAGTTGTTGCAGGGAATGCCATCGGTGAAGTCATAACGCAGTTCAATTATATGCCGGGAATGGGAGTGGCGACAGCAACTGTCATATTAACAGGGCATTTAGTAGGTCAAGGTAATCTTCTGGAGACTAAAAAGTTGATTCAACAATCCTATTGGATAGCGTTTAGCTTAATGGCAGCCGTAGGACTGATAGTTTTTGCGCTGGGCTACCCTCTGACACATCTGTTTACAATTGATAAAACAGCAGTGGCATCTAGTATGATAGTTATCATCATGTCGGGCTTGGGAGCTCCAACTGCAGCAGGAACCATGGTTTACACAGCACTTTGGCAAGGTCTGGGACAAGCCAAACTACCATTTTATGCGACTACCATCGGCATGTGGGTGCTTCGCATTGGTTTGGGGGTTGTTTTAGGCATAGTGTCCCACCTAGGTCTATTGGGCGTTTGGTTAGCGACCATTATTGACAATAGCTTCCGCTGGATTTTCTTAAAATGGCGTTATCATCAATATATGAAAGAAATGTAAGCAGTTACTGAATTGCTTACATTATTTTTTTACAAAAAAAAGACGCTAAAATGCTTGCAAGGGGCCACCAAATTTGATATTATATACTGGTGCTGTAAATGAACAGCTTTAGCTATGATACAAGAGGTTGCGACACGCTAGGTTGCATTGCCACGCAAAGGCACGTCGGTTTTCTTGAGGAGCTAGCCTATTATCGTAAATAGACGAGAGGAGAAAAGATGGCAAACAAAAAAATCCGTATCCGTTTGAAAGCATACGAACACCGTACACTTGATACAGCGGCTGAAAAAATCGTTGAAACTGCAACACGTACAGGTGCAACAGTTGCTGGACCAGTTCCACTTCCAACTGAACGTAGCCTTTACACAATTATTCGTGCGACTCACAAATATAAAGATTCTCGCGAACAATTCGAAATGCGTACACACAAACGCTTGATCGACATCATCAACCCAACACAAAAAACTGTTGATGCTTTGATGAAACTTGATCTTCCAAGTGGTGTCAACGTAGAAATCAAACTGTAATTTTGATTTCTGAGCACAAAAAACGCTCGTAAAAAACTTTTTTGAGCATGAAAAACGCTCATTAAAAACTTTTTGAAATTAAAATAAGTAAAGGAAATATTTTCTCATGACAAAAGGAATCTTAGGGAAAAAAGTGGGAATGACTCAAGTCTTCACTGAAGCTGGTGAATTTATCCCTGTTACTGTCATCGAAGCAACTCCAAACGTTGTGCTTCAAGTTAAAACTGTTGAAACAGATGGTTACGAAGCGGTTCAAGTTGGTTTTGACGACAAACGCGAAGTATTGAGCAACAAACCTGCCAAAGGCCATGTAGCGAAAGCTAACACTGCTCCTAAGCGCTTCATCCGTGAATTCAAAAACATCGAAGGCGTTGAAGTTGGAGCAGAACTTACTGTTGAACAATTTGAAGCTGGAGATGTTGTTGATGTAACTGGTACATCTAAAGGTAAAGGTTTCCAAGGTGTTATCAAACGCCATGGTCAATCACGTGGTCCTATGGCTCACGGTTCTCGTTACCACCGTCGTCCAGGTTCGATGGGACCTGTTGCTCCTAACCGTGTTTTCAAAAACAAACACTTGGCAGGACGTATGGGTGGAAACCGTGTAACAATTCAAAACCTTGAAATTGTACAAGTTATCCCAGAGAAAAACGTTGTCCTTATCAAAGGTAACGTACCAGGTGCTAAGAAATCTCTTATCACTATCAAATCAGCAGTTAAAGCTGCTAAATAATAAGAAAGGAGAAAACAGTTAAAATGGCAAACGTAAAACTATTTGACCAAACTGGTAAAGAAGTTAGCTCAGTTGAATTGAACGACGCTATCTTCGGTATCGAACCAAACGAATCAGTTGTTTTTGATGTTGTAATTAGCCAACGCGCTAGCCTTCGCCAAGGTACTCATGCGGTTAAAAACCGTTCAGCAGTATCAGGTGGTGGACGTAAACCATGGCGTCAAAAAGGAACTGGACGTGCTCGTCAAGGTTCTATCCGCTCACCACAATGGCGTGGTGGTGGTGTTGTCTTCGGACCAACTCCACGTTCATACGGCTACAAACTTCCACAAAAAGTTCGTCGCCTTGCGTTGAAATCAGTTCTTTCAGCTAAAGTTGCTGAAGAAAAATTTGTAGCTGTAGAAAGCCTTTCATTTGCAGCTCCAAAAACTGCTGAATTTGCATCAGTTCTTTCAGCATTGAGCATTGAGTCAAAAGTACTTGTAATTCTTGAAGAAGGAAACGAATTCGCTGCACTTTCAGCTCGTAACCTTCCAAACGTTACAGTTGCTACTGCAACTACTGCAAGTGCTCTTGACATCGTTAACGCAGACAAACTTCTTGTTACTAAAGAAGCAATCTCTACAATCGAGGGGGTTCTTGCATAATGAATTTGTACGACGTAATCAAAAAACCTGTAATTACTGAGAAATCAATGATTGCTCTTGAAGCAGGTAAATACACTTTTGAAGTTGACACTCGTGCACACAAATTGTTGATCAAACAAGCTGTTGAAGCAGCATTTGACGGCGTTAAAGTTGCAAGTGTTAACACTGTTAACGTTAAACCAAAAGCTAAACGCGTTGGTCGTTATACAGGTTTCTCAAGCAAAACTAAAAAAGCTATTATTACTCTTACAGCTGATTCTAAAGCAATCGAGTTGTTTGCTACTGAAGCTGAATAATCTAAGGAGGAAATAACGTGGGTATTAAAGTTTATAAACCAACGACAAATGGCCGTCGTAACATGACTTCTTTGGATTTTGCTGAAATCACAACAAACACTCCTGAGAAATCATTGCTTGTTTCACTTAAAAGCAAAGCAGGTCGCAACAACAACGGTCGTATCACTGTTCGTCACCAAGGTGGCGGTCACAAACGTCACTACCGTGTAATTGACTTCAAACGTAACAAAGATAACGTTGAAGCAGTTGTTAAAACAATCGAATACGATCCAAACCGTACTGCTAACATCGCACTTGTACACTACACTGACGGTGTTAAAGCTTACATCATCGCACCAAAAGGTCTTGAAGCAGGTCAACGCATTGTTTCAGGCCCAGATGCAGATATCAAAGTTGGTAACGCACTTCCATTGGCAAACATTCCAGTGGGTACAGTTATCCACAACATCGAATTGCAACCTGGTAAAGGTGCTGAGTTGATCCGTGCTGCGGGTGCTTCTGCTCAAGTACTTGGTCAAGAAGGTAAATACGTTCTTGTTCGTCTTCAATCAGGCGAAGTTCGTATGATTCTTGGTACTTGCCGTGCTACAATCGGTACAGTTGGTAACGAACAACAATCATTAATTAACCTTGGTAAAGCCGGACGTAATCGTTGGAAAGGTGTTCGCCCAACAGTTCGTGGTTCTGTAATGAACCCTAACGATCACCCACACGGTGGTGGTGAAGGTAAAGCACCAGTTGGACGTAAAGCGCCATCTACTCCTTGGGGTAAACCTGCGCTTGGTCTTAAAACTCGTAACAAAAAAGCTAAATCAGACAAACTTATTGTTCGTCGTCGTAACGATAAATAATCGTTTAGTAGCTTAAAACATTCCGCCAACTCGGTAGTGCGCTAAAAGCGCACAAGCTGTTGTGGTACTAATTTAAAGGAGAAAACTACAAAATGGGACGTAGTCTTAAAAAAGGACCTTTCGTCGATGAGCATTTGATGAAAAAAGTTGAAGCTCAAGCTAACGACGAAAAGAAAAAAGTAATCAAAACTTGGTCACGTCGTTCAACGATTTTCCCAAGTTTCATCGGTTACACAATCGCAGTTTATGACGGACGTAAACACGTACCTGTTTACATCCAAGAAGACATGGTAGGTCACAAACTTGGTGAATTTGCACCAACTCGTACTTACAAAGGTCACGCAGCTGACGATAAGAAAACACGTCGTTAATAGGGGGAGAACACAATGGCAGAAATTACTTCAGCTAAAGCAATGGCTCGTACAGTGCGTGTTTCACCTCGTAAAACACGTCTAGTACTTGATCTTATCCGTGGTAAGAACGTTGCTGACGCAATCGCAATCTTGAAATTTACTCCAAACAAAGCAGCTCGTGTTATTGAGAAAACTCTTAACTCAGCTATTGCTAACGCAGAAAACAACTTTGGTTTGGAAAAAGCTAACTTGGTAGTATCTGAAACATTCGCAAACGAAGGACCAACAATGAAACGTTTCCGTCCACGTGCGAAAGGTTCAGCTTCACCAATCAACAAACGTACAACTCACGTAACTGTAGTTGTATCAGAAAAATAAGGAGGTAAAATCGTGGGTCAAAAAGTACATCCAATTGGTATGCGTGTCGGTATCATCCGTGATTGGGATGCCAAATGGTATGCTGAAAAAGAATACGCGGATTACCTTCATGAAGATCTTGCAATCCGTAAATTCATCAATAAAGAATTGGCTGACGCTTCAGTTTCAACAATTGAAATCGAACGTGCAGTAAATAAAGTTATCGTTTCACTTCATACTGCTAAACCAGGTATGGTTATCGGTAAAGGTGGATCAAACGTTGACGCTCTTCGCGCTCAACTTAACAAATTGACTGGTAAGCAAGTACACATCAACATCATTGAAATCAAACAACCTGATTTGGATGCACATCTTGTTGGTGAAAACATTGCTCGTCAATTGGAACAACGTGTTGCTTTCCGTCGCGCTCAAAAACAAGCTATCCAACGTACAATGCGTGCAGGTGCTAAAGGAATTAAAACTCAAGTATCTGGTCGTTTGAACGGTGCAGATATTGCTCGTAGCGAAGGCTATTCTGAAGGGACAGTTCCGCTTCACACACTCCGCGCAGATATTGACTACGCTTGGGAAGAAGCTGACACAACTTACGGTAAACTTGGTGTTAAAGTTTGGATTTACCGTGGTGAAGTTCTTCCAGCTCGCAAAAACACTAAAGGAGGCAAATAACAAATGTTAGTACCTAAACGTGTTAAACACCGTCGCGAATTCCGTGGAAAAATGCGCGGTGAAGCTAAAGGTGGTAAAGAAGTCGCATTCGGTGAATACGGTCTTCAAGCTACAACTAGCCACTGGATCACAAACCGCCAAATCGAAGCTGCCCGTATCGCTATGACGCGTTACATGAAACGTGGTGGTAAAGTTTGGATCAAAATCTTCCCACACAAATCATACACTGCTAAAGCTATCGGTGTACGTATGGGTTCTGGTAAAGGGGCACCTGAAGGTTGGGTAGCACCAGTTAAACGTGGTAAAGTGATGTTCGAAATCGCTGGTGTATCTGAAGAAGTTGCACGTGAAGCGCTTCGTCTTGCTAGCCACAAATTGCCAGTTAAGACTAAATTCGTAAAACGTGAAGCAGAATAAGGAGAAAACATGAAACTTCAAGAAATTAAAGATTTTGTTAAAGAGCTTCGTGGTCTTTCTCAGGAAGAACTTGCTAAGAAAGAAAGCGAACTTAAAAAAGAACTTTTTGATCTTCGTTTCCAAGCTGCGGCAGGTCAACTTGAAAAAACTGCTCGCCTTGACGAAGTGAAAAAACAAATTGCACGTGTTAAAACTGTGCAATCTGAAATGAAATAATAGATTGGGAAAGGAGAAATTCTAATAATGGAACGTAATCAACGTAAAACCCTTGTTGGACGTGTTGTATCTGACAAAATGGATAAAACAATCACTGTTGTAGTTGAAACAAAACGTAACCACCCAGTCTATGGTAAGCGTATCAACTATTCTAAAAAATACAAAGCACATGATGAAAACAACGTCGCTAAAGAAGGCGATATCGTGCGTATCATGGAAACTCGTCCACTTTCAGCTACAAAACGCTTCCGTCTTGTAGAAGTTGTGGAAGAAGCTGTTATTATCTAATCAGACTAAAAGGAGAAAATTGAAATGATTCAACAAGAAACTCGCTTGAAAGTTGCTGATAATAGCGGTGCTCGTGAGATCTTGACTATCAAAGTTCTTGGTGGTTCAGGACGTAAATTCGCTAACATCGGTGACGTAATCGTTGCTTCTGTAAAACAAGCTACTCCTGGTGGAGCAGTTAAAAAAGGTGACGTGGTTAAAGCTGTTATCGTTCGTACAAAAACTGGTGCGCGCCGTCCAGACGGTTCATACATTAAATTTGACGACAATGCTGCTGTAATCATCCGTGACGATAAAACACCTCGCGGAACACGTATCTTCGGTCCTGTTGCACGTGAATTGCGTGAAGGCGGCTACATGAAGATTGTTTCACTTGCACCAGAAGTACTCTAATATTACAATAACAAACTAGTCCCCTAGGTTTTCCTAGGGTGCCCATTTGGGCGTAAGAAATAATAGGAGAAAAACTCAAATGTTTGTAAAAAAAGGCGACAAAGTTCGCGTTATTGCTGGTAAGGACAAAGGCACTGAAGCTGTAGTTCTTAAAGCTCTTCCAAAAGTAAACAAAGTTGTTGTTGAAGGCGTAGCCATCATCAAAAAACATCAAAAACCAAACAACGAAAACCCTCAAGGTGCTATCGTTGAAAAAGAAGCTGCTATCCACGTGTCAAATGTACAAGTTCTTGACAAAAATGGTGTAGCAGGTCGTGTTGGTTACAAAGTTGTTGACGGCAAAAAAGTTCGTTACAACAAAAAATCAGGCGAAGTGCTTGATTAATCACGAAGGAAAGGAGAAAGTAAATAATGGCTAATCGTCTTAAAGAAAAATACACTACTGAAGTAGTTCCTGCCTTGACAGAAAAATTCAACTACTCATCAGTTATGGCTGTGCCAAAAGTTGAGAAAATCGTTCTTAACATGGGTGTTGGTGATGCTGTATCAAACGCTAAAAACCTTGAAAAAGCTGCTGCTGAGTTGGCACTTATCTCAGGTCAAAAACCACTTATTACTAAAGCTAAGAAATCAATCGCTGGCTTCCGTCTTCGTGAAGGTGTAGCGATCGGGGCAAAAGTTACCCTTCGTGGTGAACGTATGTACGAATTCTTGGATAAATTGGTTACAGTTTCACTTCCACGTGTACGTGACTTCCACGGTGTTCCAACAAAATCATTTGATGGACGCGGAAACTACACACTCGGTGTGAAAGAACAACTTATCTTCCCAGAAATCAACTTCGACGATGTTGATAAAGTACGTGGTCTTGATATTGTTATCGTTACTACTGCTAATACTGACGAAGAATCACGTGAATTGCTTAAAGGTCTTGGAATGCCTTTTGCAAAATAATCTAGGAGGTAAATAAATTGGCTAAAAAATCTATGATTGCTAAGAACAAACGCCCAGCGAAGTTCTCTACGCAAGCTTACACTCGTTGCGAAAAATGTGGACGTCCACATTCAGTTTACCGCAAATTCAAACTTTGCCGTGTTTGCTTCCGTGAATTGGCTTACAAAGGTCAAATTCCTGGTGTTACTAAAGCTTCTTGGTAATCCAAGAATCATTAACTAGCAAGTGAACAATTCAAACTACTAGTAAGAGGAGAAATTAAAAATGGTTATGACTGACCCAATTGCAGACTTTTTGACACGTATTCGTAACGCTAACCAAGCGAAACACGAAGTGCTTGAAGTACCTGCGTCAAACATCAAAAAAGGGATTGCTGAAATCCTTAAACGCGAAGGTTTTGTAAAAAACGTTGAAGTTATCGAAGATGACAAACAAGGTATCATCCGCGTATTCTTGAAATACGGACAAAACGGTGAACGTGTTATCACTAACTTAAAACGTGTTTCAAAACCAGGTCTTCGTGTTTACACTAAACGTGAAGATATGCCTAAAGTTCTTAACGGACTTGGAATTGCAATTGTTTCAACTTCAGAAGGTCTTTTGACTGATAAAGAAGCCCGCCAAAAAAATGTTGGTGGTGAAGTGATCGCTTACGTTTGGTAAAATTTATTAGAAGTTGTGGGGTTGCCCACAATTATTCTAGTAAGCTCACCGAACACCCCGTGAAAACTCGTCGCTTTATGCGGCCTGACAATTTAACAGGAGAAAATAAAAACTATGTCACGTATTGGTAATAAAGTTATTACTTTGCCTGCTGGTGTTGAAATCACTAACAACGACCATGTTGTTACTGTAAAAGGACCTAAAGGCGAACTCACTCGTGAGTTTAACAAAAATATTGAAATCAAAGTTGAAGGAACTGAAGTTACTCTTCACCGTCCAAACGACTCAAAAGAAATGAAAACAATCCATGGTACAACTCGTGCTAACTTGAACAACATGGTTGTTGGTGTTTCTGAAGGTTTCAAAAAAGAACTTGAAATGCGCGGGGTTGGTTACCGTGCACAACTTCAAGGTTCAAAACTTGTACTTTCTGTAGGTAAATCTCACCAAGACGAAGTTGAAGTTCCAGAAGGAATTACTTTTGAAGTTCCAACTCCAACTACAATCAACGTTCTTGGTCCAAACAAAGAAGTTGTTGGTCAAACAGCTGCTTACATCCGTAGCCTTCGTTCACCAGAACCTTACAAAGGTAAAGGTATTCGCTATGTTGGTGAATTTGTACGTCGTAAAGAAGGTAAAACAGGTAAATAATAGATTAAGGGAGTTTCTTGCAGTTATTCTGCAAGACTACTTATCTATCAATCATTTTGCCTTCATGGCAAAACATTATAATTAAGAGGTGAAAATTGTGATTTCGAAACCAGATAAAAATAAAATCCGCCAAAAACGCCACCGTCGCGTTCGCGGTAAACTCTCTGGAACTGCTGATCGCCCACGTTTGAACGTATTCCGTTCTAATACAGGCATCTACGCTCAAGTAATTGATGACGTAGCGGGTGTAACGCTCGCAAGTGCATCAACTCTTGATAAAGAAGTTTCTAACGGAACTAAAACAGAACAAGCCGTTGTTGTCGGTAAACTTGTTGCTGAACGCGCAGTAGCTAAAGGTATTTCTGAAGTGGTCTTTGACCGCGGTGGATATCTCTATCACGGACGTGTGAAAGCTTTGGCTGACTCAGCTCGTGAAAACGGATTGAAATTCTAATAGGGGGATACTAAATAATGGCATTTAAAGATAATGCAGTAGAACTTGAAGAACGCGTTGTTGCGATTAACCGCGTTACAAAAGTTGTTAAAGGTGGACGTCGTCTTCGCTTTGCTGCTCTTGTAGTTGTTGGTGACCGTAACGGACGTGTTGGTTTCGGTACAGGTAAAG
>ERZ1034980.241-NODE-241-length-44336-cov-177.357106_pt1 | contig 44336 bp, 67 predicted proteins | sample MGYA00520622_ERZ1034980 | MGnify/ENA primary metagenome ERZ1034980 (study PRJEB33766, sample SAMN09781791) | gut metagenome | biome: gut microbiome | host: Homo sapiens | place: Madagascar | study: EMG produced TPA metagenomics assembly of the PRJNA485056 data...
AAGCTGGACAAGCTGCTGGGACTTGTGAACCCCAGCCTGTTGGAGGGCTGAAATGCAAGAATGGACGGTGGTTGGCGTTGTTGTTGTGCTTGTAGGGCTGATCGGCTCTGTGAGCGGCCCGCTCATCAAGCTCAACAGCAACATCACAAAGCTGACAGTCGCAGTGGACAACTTCCAGCGAGCGTTGGACAAGCTGGAAGGCGAGAACCGCGAAAGCCACAAAATTTTTTACAAGCGGCTGGACGGACACGACAAGGAGCTGGCCCAGCATGAGCAGCGCTTGAAGGCGCTAGAGGAGGAATAATTATGGATATTTCGTTCATTTCCGAGTATATGGTTCCCGTTATCGTGGGCATCTGCCTGTGCGTGGGCTATGTGACCAAAAAGTGGTTGAAAGATGTTGATAACAAGTACATCCCCACTATGTGCGCCGTTCTGGGCGTGATTCTGGCCGTGTGGATGCACTGGCCTGCCGTGGACGCTGGTGTGATTTTGTCGGGTCTTGCATCTGGTCTGGCCTCCACCGGCCTGCACCAGGCGTTCAAGCAGCTGCTGGGCGAGGAGTGATTGAGTATGGCACATCAAGTGCCGTGGAACAAAATCATACTTGAAGAGTTTATCCGGCTTGCTATCCTTACGAAGGACGAGGAAGCGATAATGCGGACGCGGGTTGCCGGGTGGACACGGGTTGAACAGTCTATGAAGTTGGGTATGTCTCTGGCGAAAGTGGACAAAATCACCGCAAGACTAAAGAAAAAGTACGATGGTGTGCAGAGATACAGCGTAATTTTGCCGCCCCGCAAAACCAGCACGAAAGAAACGTACATGGACACGCACTAACTTTCAGGCGAAAAGCGTATAACAATACGGCTGTAAAAATACGGTTTTACGTCCTTTGTTTGGAGTATGATTATATTAGGGAAGGAAAACGCCTTCCCTGTAAACGAACCAAACGAAAGGAGAAAACCGTATGGAAATGACCTATGCATCCAGAGGTGTGGCAAATGCTGGCCTGACCACTGGCATTATCGGCACCGCCCTTGGCGCACTGAACTCCATGGGCGGCCTTGGGGCCATGGCGCTGAACGGCGGGCGTGTTGCCGAGTGCAGCGAGAACCAGACGATCAACCGGTACGAGCTCGATCTCGTGCAAAAGAACGCAAAGCTGGAATCCGACATTGCGCTGCGTGACGCGAATGCCTACAACGACCAGAAGACGCTGGAAATGTACAAGTACATTGACGGGCGGCTGCGTGGCATTGAGGAAGTGCAGGCGGCGCAGGCCGTCCACAACCAGAAAACCGAGGACAGCTTCGTGCTGGCCCGGCAGGACATTGCCGCTGTGCGTGACAGCCTGACCGAGAAAATCAAGCTGGAAGCCGAGCGCCGTTGCTGCGGTGACAACTCCATCGTGAATTACGCGAACGCCACCTTCTACCCGAAGATGGTTGCGGACGTGACCACTGGAACCGGCACCACCGCACAGACCCTGTACAACCCGCTGCCTAAATGCGGCGAGTGCTGCAACGGTAACTGAGCCGATGGGGGCGGGGCTAGGCTTCGCCCCCATTCTCTTTGAAGGAGGATGGTTATGGTTAGCATGGACATGGTACAGCGGGGCATTAACCGCTATATGGAGCAAGAGATCATCAGCCGACTGCCGGAAGGAAGTCTGGGACGGTTTGCCGCAAATGCGGCAAAATATGTGTTTGTCGCTCGAAGCGGCAACGCCATGAATTCTCTTGCAGAAAACCCCATTGCGAAGGCGTTTGGGCTGACTGCTGACGGCCAGTTGGATATTGATCTGGCGGCAGATGCGGCACGGGAAAGCATTCCCGACAACGGCTTGAAGGTTGATGTGCCTGTACTTGGCAGAATGACCTTCCACCGTGGGGATGTGGACACGCTGGTGCGCATGATTATGGAGGGCTGAGATATGACCCGGGAAGAAATCTTCTCCGCTATATCCGCCCGACAAATCGAAGGCATTATGTTGCACGACCAAATGGCGCAGTGCTTCACGTTCCTGCACCTGGACGGTTACAAGCGGCTGCAAGAGTTCCGCTTTATGGATGAGGCCGCCGAGCACCGGAACATGGTGCGGTTTTACATCGAGCGTTACAACCGCCTAATACCTGGCGCACACGCGAGCAATCCGGCGATTCTTCCGGAAAGCTGGATGGGGCGAACCCGGCTTGAAGTGGACACGGCAACAAAGCGCATGGCCGTGCGGGATATGTTTAAGCGCTGGGTGAATTGGGAATCCAGCACGGTGAGCAGCTTGCAGGCACACGCACAAGCGCTTTACAGCACCGGAGACATTGTGTGCGCTGACTACATCGGACGCATGGCGAAAGATGTGGCAGACGAGCTAAAGACCGCAACCGGCATGATGATTGACTTGGATGCGGTGGACTACGACATGGCCGTGATTCTCGACAGACAGCCAGCGCTGCACCGGAAGTACAAACACAAGTTGAAGGAAATCGGAGAAGCGTTTTCCTGACAACAAGCTCTGAGGAGAAATCCTTGGAGCTTTTTTACTAGAAAGGATGGGAATATGGCAAGAAAGCTTGTAAGCCTGGATGCTTATGAAAAGCAGGCTGCCGAACAAGGCGGCGCTCGAAAAATGTACAACAACAGCGGATGGAGCGTGGGCAACAACGCGGGGAATGCTGCCTCTGTGCGAAAGCAGTACTCCGGGAGCAGCGGCGGTTCTTCGTCTGGCAGGTCCTCTTATTCTGCACCTGCCGTTCAGGCCGCACCCGCTTCCAGCGGCCCCAGCTATGCCGACGCATATGCTGATGCGTTGGCATCTATCATGGCAGAGCAGCGGCGACAGCGGGAAGCAGCGTATCAAAAGGCGGCGGCAGCGCAGAAGGAAAACCTCAACTTTGCCACAAACCAGCTGACCGACACCACCAATGACGCGCTGAAACAGGCTTACATTAACAAGATGCAGACCCTCCGCAACCTGCCCCAACAGATGAGTGCACAGGGCTTGAACGGTGGTGCATCGGAAACCACGCTGGCGAGCATGAACAACAACTACGGCAACGCCCGAAACCAGCTGGAAACCGAGCGCTTGAAGCAGCTTGCCAGCCTGCAAAACACCTATCAAAACAACCTTGCACAGCTTGAAGCCCAGCGGGCCAGCGGCGATGCGGCGCAGCTCTCCAACCTTGCCCCCACGCTGGCAAACCTTGTGGCCACTAACACCCCTGCAAGCGTAAACATCACGCAAGGAAGCGGCGGCAACGCTGGCAACGTAAGCGCATGGCTTCGCAAGCTGATGGGCTACGACGACGAGGATTATTACAACTGATTGCATTCTCCGCCCGGCCTGAAACACGGCCGGGACTTTTTTGAAAAAAGGAGGAACCCATGCCCTATTCCGATCAGGAAGCGTTTCTGAATGCTTACCTTAAAAATTATGTAAAGGCCCAGCGAAATGCCGTGAACGGCGGCAAAACCAGCCTGAGCAGCGCCCGCTACACCGGACAGCAGGCAATGAATGCAGCACCCACAACCCTGCCCGACTATGGCGACATTGCGGGCAGCTTCACCACCGCTTATACAAAGCAGCTGGCGGCCGTTGAAGCCCAGCGCGAGAAGGAAGCGAAGGCAGCCCAGGCAGCAGCAGAAAAAGAAGCAAGGGCAGCCGCAAGTGCGGCGAAAAAAGCATCCTCTTCCACCACAAAGAGCAAGAAGCTGAAGAAGGAAGAGCTTAAAGCACTGGATGCAGAGCTGGAAGAAATGTCCAAAACGCGGGTGGCCCTGCAAGAAAGAAAAGCAACCCAAGATACGAACACCCGCGAGCGCATCAAGGAGAACGTCGGAGACACTGCCGGTATTTCCAGCCTTACAGCCGCAAGCAGAACCTTCGCGCCTGAAAGGAAAGGCAGTGCCACAAAGAAAAGACTTTCGCTGCGGCTTGCCGCTGGCGTGAAAGGTTTGGCAAAAGGCGCTTCCGCCTATAAGCAGATGCAGAAGGCGCGTGGCGGCGTGTCTGCCGAAGATAGCGTGGATTTAGGCGGCGTCCAAACCCCGCAAGCAACGGCAGCAAAACAAAAATCCAGAACCAAAGCCCGGGCCTCTGTGGCAAAGCAGAACTTCACGACACAGGAGCTGGATGCACGTCTGACCGCCACAAACCAGCGTATGCGGGAGCTGCAAAAGCAGGGAAAGACCAAAACCCGAGAATACCGGCAACTGCAAAACCAGCATGACACCTATGCCACCGCGCTGGGCGTGGACGCTTTTGCTGGCCGTGCAGGCGCAACCGGACTTGGTGCAGTCTCCGGCTTTGCTGCTGGCTTGGCGAACATGGGCGATGCCACGGCTCGCGCAATCCGTGGACAGTCTGCAAGTATGGACATTCCGGAGTATGAGACAGCATCGGACGACCTGCAAGAAGCCAACGAGCAGCGGGACGCTCTCATTCAGATGGGCCGGGCCTACACCGACACGCCGAACGGCCCTGTTGCCACCCCCGAATTCCAGCAGGTCCTTGACCGCATTGCAAATGCAAAGGGTGTGCGAGCTGAAAATCAAGTAACCCCTGAGCGCAATCAAGTTGTCAGCAATATGCTGGACTTCGCACAAAATCAGAACCAGAAAGCACAGGCGGGCCTTGATAACACCGGTCGATTCGTGGTTGGTACAATCGGCAGTGTCGCGCAGAACCTTCCTGCCTTTGCAGCAGCGGCGGCAGTGCCAGAAGCTGCCCCCGTTTTGATTCCCACCCTCATGGGCGTAAGCGCGGCAGGCAACCGGGAGAACGAGCTGGAGCAGCGCGGCGTACCTTTGAATCAGGCTGTATTGCGCAGTGGCTTGAGCGGCGTAGTGTCCGGCATTACCAACAAGCTGCCCCTTGAGCAGGGTGCGGAGCTGATTGCGGGCGGCGGCCCCGGCGTACTGCGGGCAATGGCGCGTCAAGCTCTCAGCGAAGGCGGGCAGGAAGCCTCTGAGTATGCAGCAGACTACGGCCTCGACGTTTTGGCCGGAGACCCGGATGCAAACTTCAGCCTTGCCGAACTTGGGCAGCAGGCGCTTGGCGGCGCACTGGGCGGCGCAATCAGCGCGGCCGGAAGCTCTCTCATTGGCAGCGGCGTGAATCGTGCAAGAGAAGCGCTTGGGGCCAACGGAAACGCCCCTGTAGACACGGATGTGCAGCAGGCAGAACCGGTATCGCCCGCCCCTGAAAACTCCGTATCCCCCGAACCTGAATCTGTATCGCCTAACCCTGAAACCGCCGCACAGCAGCCGCTGGAAGCCACGCAGGAAGGCATTCCGGAATTTGGCGAGGTAACACCTAATGCAGCCCCGAAAACTGCCATTGACGTGATTGTGGACGCATACCGCAACGGCACGTTGACCAACAAGCAGATTGACCAGCTGAAACCCGGCGGCGAACTGCGGCAAGCGTTTGAAGAGGCCACGGGCGTAACACTCCCGGACACCAGCAGCGAGACGCGGAAGGCGTTGAAGGCTGGAATGCAGGAAGAAATTCCCTATTTGCGGCCCATTGACAGCGCCGAAAACGCGGGTTATGATGGAACCAATGAAGCCTATACAGGAGGTGCGAGCTATGACGGAAATGGAAGAACGAGCGGAAGTATTGCGCAATCGGACGGAGAAGGACGAGAAGGAATTCCAGAATTACTACGCAACCCTGAAAACGGGGGAAGATCGGGAACTGGCAATGGATCTATGGAAGGGCGGAACGACGCTGGAGGAAGTCAAGTATTACGTGGATTTCTGACGGATTCCCCCGAAGTGCAGGCAGCCCTTGAACGAAATGGAGCCACGCCCCTGGAGCTGAGAGACACGACCAGTGACCCTCAGCTCTTTTCGTCGGCACTGGAAGAAGCCCGCCAGAACAACCCGCACGGTCTGATGGTGAGCCCGAAAACCGTCGAAGAACTGAGCCAGCCCGGAACCCGCACCTTTATGAGTGCGGACAATATGGCTGGTGTGCTGGTTACACCAGACGGTGACATTGAGGCTGTATTCAAGAACCCTAAAAGCGATGCAAGACAGGCAGTCACTCCGCTTCTAATAACCGCTGTGGAGAACGGCGGGCGTAAGCTGGATTGCTACGGCATCGGCCTTGTAAAGAAATACAACAAAAAAGGCTTTGAAGCGGTTGCGAAAATTCCGTTCAATGCGGGAGAGGCAGAAGCCGGGTGGACATACGGCAAGCAGGATGTTTATGTGTTGAAGTTGCGCGACGGCGTGACGGCGCAAGATATCGCTGGACGATTGGGCATGAACGAAGCGGACGGCGGCTTTCACATGCAGACCGATGCGGAGCTTGCCAACCTTCCCGTATTCGACGACTACGACGAGGCGCTGGCATACCGCGACAGTCTGCTCACCACCCCCGCCGAAAACGGAAACATTCCAGAACTCATGCCCACCGCAAACCAGAGTGCGCAAGAACCTATCCCCACATTGGCTGACCACCCCAACACGGTAGGCGCGGCACAACGGCAATTTGACCGGCCCGAAGTTGCCAGCCAGAGCCATATGACGCGCGACACCGATAATGATTACCTGCAACCTCTTGTGCAGAGCGATCAAGGCGGCGAGCAACAGTTTACCCACGAGCGCGTAAGCAACGCCGACCGCATGAAAATTGCGGCCAACAGCATGGAGACCGAAAGCCGTGACGAGATCGTGTCCCGCTTGACCAGCAAAGAGCAGTGGGACGCAGATGACACCGCATTGGCCGGAAGCGTGTTGCGCGAGTGGGATTTGGCTTTGGGCGACATGGACAAGAGCGGAGACGCATATAAGCAGGCTCTTGCCCAAAAGATGAAGTTTACTCAGCGCATTAGTGAATCCAACACCATGAATGCGCAAGCACTGCAAATGACGCAGGAGTTTACCACTCCGGAAACCGCCGTGATGCAGTCGCAGAAGAGCATCAAGACCGCCGTTGACCGTGTAGCAAATGGCAAAAACAAGCGAAAGTTCGACCAATACAAGGGCGATGTGGAGACGGCCGTTGCAAACGCAGAGGATACGGCCACGCAAAAAGCCAATGACGCGGTGCAGAAAGCCATTGAAGCTGTGCAGCAGCAGGCCACAGACACGGATGCACGGCCCAGCAATGCGACAAAACGCGGCAAGCGGACAGAAAAAACGCAGGATGAGGCGAACCAGCCCTCTGCCGAAGATGTACTGAGCCGCAAGCTGGCGGCTGCCGTAAAGCGGCACGTAACGGACGGGAAAGAATCCAGTGTTGAGGACGTTGTACAAAGCGAAATGCTTTCCCAGCTGACCAAGATGGCGACAAGCGACACCGAAAAAGGTGCACGGCCCCAAAAGCCGAAGCTGACGGTTGAGGAAAAGCTGCAAACCGCGTTGGACAATCAAGAGACATACTCGCATGTATGGGAAGCGGCAAAGGAAGCGCTTACCGAAAGGTATAAAGACAACGCTGACATGAGCAGCCGCCTGCAAGCATTCTTCGATGACGCCGGAGAATCCGGTTTGTACGGGAAAGGCACGATAAAGCAACTTGTGTCCAAGTACACCAAAGACCAGGGGATTGACTTCAAGGCCCTAGTCAAAAAAAGTCGCGGAGACAAACAGGCTACCCTCCGGGAAATTCAGGATCGCATTCAAGACACCTTCGACATGGACGACACGCAAGCCCAACGTATCGCCGAAATGGCCATGAACGAGTATTCCAAAGCATTGTCGGAAGCGGCGGACGCAAACCTGAAAGCCATCCGGGGCGGGAAAGGCAAAACGAGCAAGTCCACGCACGACCAATTTTTGGAACTGTTGCGCATGGGCGTTTACGATAAAGGCGACGTGCAGGCGTATGCTGCATCCAAATTCGGTGTGCAGCCGTTGACCGCCGAACAGTGCCAGCAAATTCTCGACCTTGCAGAGCGGGCGGAACAGCTCCCCGTGAACAGCCGTGACCGGGTGTTGATGGAAAGTGAGGTAGCAACGATTGCGGCCCAAAATCTGAGCGGCTCTTTCCGCGATGCATGGGATGCATGGCGCTACACATCCATGCTGCTCAGCGCCCGTACCAACGAGAAAAACATCGGTGGCAACGTGTCGATGGGTCTGAATGCCCGTGCAAAGGACGTTGTGCTTGCATCCATGGAGTGGATGATTAACAAGGTTGCCCCCGGAAAGGTTGAACGCACAACGGCGATTGTAACGCCGTTCACCAAGGACGGCCGTGCGTTGCTTGCAGCCTCTGCCAACGACGCCGACCTGAACAGTTATCGCCAGCTTTCGAGCACAAGCGAGCGCATGAATCTGGCGCGGGATATGCAACAGCACCGCGAAACCTTCCGGAGCCTTGCATCCCCTGATAGTAACAACATTGTAACCAAGTTCCTGGCTGGTTTGGACAGTCTGGCCGCAAGAGCAAGCGCCCCTCTGGAAGTCTCCGACTATGAGGGTACTTTCGGCGCACTGGAAGGTCTGCGCGGCATTAACAAAACCATGGATGCCGCGATTGACTGGATTCAGGATTCTGCGGCAAGTGCCACAAACAAGGGCGTTCTCGGCGTTGCAGGCCTGAAAAACAACTATGCATGGTCGTTGGCGCAATACCTCAAAGCAAACGGCGCAGACGCAAGCATTTTCGATGCGACGGATGCACAAAGCCTTGCGTTGCTTGACAAGGCCAGAGCACATGCAATCCAACAGGCGTTGATTAACACCTACCATGCGGAATCCCAAACGGCCTCTGCCGTGTCCAAGTTCAAAGCAGATTTGCGCGGTTCCGGCAACTTTGCATCCCGTGTGTTGGGCGACATCGTGGAAGGCCAGCTGCCCTTTGTGAAAACGCCCATCAATGTGGCAAAGCAGAGCTTGCAGTATAGCCCGCTGGGCTTCGTGTCCACTGCCGCCGAGGGCGTAAAGGTTGCGCGTGGCACAGGCGATGTAAACCTTATGCTTGACCATGCGGCGGCTTCTGTCACCGGCAGCGTGTTGTTTGCTTTGGGCGGAATTTTGGCCGAGAAGGGCTTGCTCACTGCCGGAATTAGCGACGATGAAAAGGACAAGGCAAACCTAGAAGGCCGCCAAGAGTACAGCCTCCAGCTGGTGGACGATGACGGCAAACTACACAGCTACACCATTGACTGGGCCAACGCTGCCGCTATCCCTATGTTCGCGGGCGCGGAATACTCGAAGTTGGCTGCAAGTGATGGGGCTTCGCTTAACAGCGTTGTGTCCGCATCTCAACAAGTGTTGGAGCCTCTGCTGGAAATGTCCTTCTTGCAGGGCTTGAATAACAACCTTGAATCTCTGCGCTACTCCGAGGATCCTTACATTTACGGCATGGCAAAGCAATCCCTGAGCAGCTATGCAACTCAGGGAATCCCCACGCTTGCCGGACAAGTCGCCCGAAGCGTTGACCCTGTGCGGCGCAGTACATACAGCGGCACGACCGGCATTGAGGCCGACATCGGCTACACGGCAAACAAAATCCGCAACAAAATCCCGTTCTTGTCCGAGACTGGGCAACCGTACATTGATGCATTCGGTGACACCCAGTCGAATACCGGCGGAAGTTTTGCCGGGCGGCTGGCATACAATATGCTCTCCCCCGGTTACTACAGCGAGACAACGGACGACCCCGTGAAGCAGGGTGTGCTGGATTTGGCCAACAGCTCTGGCGACAACAGCGTAATTCCGGAAGTCGCTGAAAAGAAAGTGTCGTGGACATCCGACAAGGAACGCCACAGCTATCAGCTTTCGCCGCAGGAGTACACCGACTTTGCAACACAGTCTGGCCAGCTGCGCAAGGACATGGCCGAAGCCGTGCTGGATTCCCGCTACACCGAAGAGCAGCAAGTGCAGCTTATCCCTGAGCTGTACAGCACCGCAGGCAAGATTGCGGCTCTGGACATCGTGCCTGACTACTCCGTTGGCACCGAAGAGCAGAAGCGCATTGACATCTACAATCAGTATGGCATTGATGGGCTGATGAACTGGATTGCCTACCGTAAGTACGCGAACACGGACGGCAAGACGGGCATTAACCAGAGCGAGGCCCGTGCATGGCTGAATGACAGCGACATGAGCGATGCCATGAAGGATGCATTCTGGGCGGCGAGTTCGTCCAACTGGAAATCTTCTCGGTGAGAAAGGAGCAGCACATGGACGTTGGTAACAACATTCAGTTTGAGCGTATCCGCCGGATCACCGGCTATCTGGTGGGCACCATGGACAAGTGGAACGACGCAAAGAAGGCCGAAGAACGAGACCGCGTAAAGCACTTATAATGCAACAATAGAGTAACAGTTCAACGTAATTACGTTGAAAATTGCTCAAAAATTCTGACTACGAATCAGAAGGTCGGGGGTTCGAGTCCCTTCCAGCGCACCAAAAAGGCACCGTGCAACGTTGTTTGCATGGTGCCTTTTGTTTTTTGTTCAAAAACAAATGTGTTCCAATTCTGCGGAATTTGGCGCATAGTGTAACGGATAGTGTAACAAATTACGTCGCATCAATAATACATTTAATCTCGTTTGCCATTTTTTCAAACTCTTCTTGTGCGGCGGCGATGTGTGCATCTTGCGAAATGTAATAATCATCCGTCACGGCACTGCCCACCTGATGGCCGATGGCAAGCTGCAAGGCCTCTTTGTCTACCTTTGCCTTGGCGGCAATGCTGGCGTATGTGTGGCGACAAGAGTAAGGCACATAACGGTGGGGATTCTTCACACCGATCTCTTCGAGGCCCGCGTAAAACTCTCGCGAACGGAAGTTCTGTGTTCGCCACGGGCTGCCGTTCGGGCTGCGAAAGATTTTCTGCCCGGGCTTGGTGGCGTCGCAGAAGCGCATAAAAACGTCCCACGTGATAGGGTCGAGAAGAATGTACCGGTTCTTCCCGGCGGCGGTTTTAGAGCCTTCTAGCCAGATGCCATGGCGCTCAAAGTCAATGCAATCATTGCGTGTGATCTTCGCAATATCAACAAGGCGGCACCCGCTCATACAAAGGAACCAGATAATTCCAGGTACTCGCTCATACCTGTGCTGATAGAGCAGGCGCAAATCTTCGTCATTAAACGGCACCCGTTGGCCCTTCACCTCGGCAGTTAGCTTTAGGCCCTCGGAGTAGTCCGTCTGATGGATGCCGTGCTGCACACAAAACATACAGAGCTTGTGCATGAGCGAGCGGAGTTTGTGTTGGTGGGACTTCGATTTTCCTTCATCCTCTGCCCGGTACAGGATGCCCTCCAACGTTTCTTTTCGCACGTTGATTGCCTTGATGCTGTGCAGCTCTATCATATAGTTCCACGCTGATGCAACGTCAATCCGGTACTTCTCTGTGTTCTGCTGGAAAGCGCGGTCTGAGATCACCGCGTCATACACCTGTTGCATGGTGTAGTTGCGATACTCAAGATCAGGCTCTTGCTCTGAGGCCGCGAGAATAGCCCTCTCCGCGTCTTGTTTGGTTTTATAGCAACCGATATAGGCCCCCTTGTAAACGGCCTTGTAGGGCGAACTGCGCCCTTGCAGACGCGCAATGGAACCGTTTCCCTTTGCCCTTCTTGCCTTTGGCCGGGTGGCTGCTGTCTGCCGTTTGCCACACCACGGGCAAAACAGCGCCCCTTCCGGGATGTCTCTTGAGCATCGCACACACGTCATGGCTTGCACCTCATTTCATGGTGTACTCATTCTTTTTCATCTGTGCGGCTTGCCTGCCTGCATCGTGGGCGCTGTGCAGGTTTTGCAGGTTCGGTTTTGCTTTCTCCGGCTCCACCAAGTCGCCGGTGATGGATTCCAGCTCGTAGTTGTCAATTATTAGCCTGCACACGGCTGTCCGGCTTGCCATGCTGCAATGGGCGTTTGCTACGTACTCGTCCAGCATGGACGGCCATTCACTGCCATGTGCGCCGAAGATCAGGAATGCCAGCTTGTCCACCTCGCCCGGCGGGCAGTCCGCCAGGTACTTAAAAAGCCCGTTGCGCCGCTGCTCCACATCCGCGTGGCTGCCGTCAAAGTCGGTGTACAACTCCGGGTGGGCCAAGCGGAGAACATCCGGAAACCAGTTCAGGCTCAACGCTCTGTACCAGTTTATAAACTCTTCCAGTGTGGGCGGCTTCTCCCCGTGCTCCCATCTTTGCACCGTGCGCGGGCTGACGTGCAGCAGCGCGGCAAGCGTCTCTTGTGCAACGCCCGACCGTTCCCTTGCCTGTGCCATGAGTGTTGCAATCCTCTTTGTATCGTACAACATACGCCATCCTCCTTTGTGCAAAAACACCAAAAGAGCGTTTCTCAGCTGTCGAATGCCGGGAAACGCTCTTTTTTTACGCAATTTTAGACGTGGTAAAAGCCACGAGTTTATGCTATTGTGTGGACAACAAGTACATGGTTTCATTCTACAGGTTCAAACGTAAACGTCACGGCGATCCCGGCTGTGTTCCCGGCGTACCGCCCGCGATCTTCCGTGACCGTAACATCACTATACACAGTAAAAGGATTCCATAAATCATCTTCTTCAATAATGATATAGGAGTTATCCTCTCCTATATCGGGGTATGTGTCCCGCTCAACGCACTGGGCGTACAAATCCACGCGGTCTCCCACGTCACAGGTGATCTCCACGCCACTGTTGCTGATTGTTTCCCCGTTGACCGTGGCATAAAACTCCCAGTCATGGCCCACGGAGTTGTTCCATTCCTCTTCAAAGTCGGCAGTGACTTTGTATGTGCAGGGGCCGGAGCGATCTTCCACGGACGTTGCAGGCGCGGACGTGCCCGTATCCAAACTCGGTGCTATCATGAGGGCGTAAACCGCCGCTACTGCAACGGCGCCGAACGACCATTTTTGTACGCGCGTCATGCCTTTGGCGGATGGGTTCTCGCGCTTCTCATCTGCGCGATTTCCAAAGCCCACGATAAGCCCGGCAATAATAACAACCCAAGCAAAAGCAACCATTGTAATCACCCATTATATAAGGAAGTGAGGTAATCATGAACGAACAGCGAAAAGAAATTGAAGAACTCATGCGAAAGCTGACGAGAGAACAACTCAAAGAGTTTATTGCTTACCTGCAAGCCCTCGAAGCATCAGCAGGGCAGCATTGAGTTTATCTGCATCCAAACGATCAAGAATTTCTCTAGCTTCTTCCAGCTCGGGCAGCGGTGGCTGCTCGGGCTTTTTTTGTTGCTGCAATGCGATAGCAAGAGCGGCGGCCATGGTTTTGACATTCTCGGGCAGTTCTGCGGCACCCGCACTGCTGGGAAATTCTGCGGGTTCACCTTTTAAATAGGAAGCAGAGATAGGGCGGCCCAATTTTTGCGTAAAATAGGCAGACAGGATTTCAATGTTCAGATCCGTGCACCCACCACCTTTCTTCCATCTAGATACACTGGCCTTCGACAGCCCGGCATCTACGGCACATTGAGACGGGGATACCCCAAGCTCCCTACACAGCTTCACATAAGTATTGTAAAAATCCATATTTTTACACCTCGTTTTCTGTGCAAGTATCCAAAGTAACTAAAGTTTCGCATAAACGCTTTACTTTGCCAGGAGCGAGTGCTATACTGTGATTGTTGGTTACGAAAGTTTACATGGTAAACTAAACCCGTGAGATTGGCTGTTCCAACATATGTAACAGCTATATGCGAACTATCTTTGATTCAACTATATCACGTCTAGTAAACTTTTACAACTGCAATATTGAGCCTTATTAAATAAAAGACGTGCTATGGTGCGTTTTGCAAACTCGGTTAAATGCAAAGCAAATAAGGCTCGCAAAAGTGAGGTGATAGGATGCCTGAAAAATGGACGGGGCAGCTGATTGGGCGAATGCACAACTACAAAGTAACCTACGACGACCTGAGCAAAAAAATGGGTTTGTCAAAAGGATACATCAGCCAGGTGCTCAACTGCTACCGAAAGCCGCCGAACGCGCAACAGCGTTTTGAGAGTGCTGTGAACGAGATCATCGTGGAAAGACTGGAACGAGGTGAGAATCAATGATTGAAAACTTTAAACCTGTATTGATTTACGGGGTGTCCTGCTATGAGCAGGACGGCACCGCATACCTTCGCCTGGAGGACGTTGCCCGCGGGCTGGGGTTTACCGAAGTTGCTGCGAGCGGCAACACCTGTATCAAATGGACGAGGGTCCGCAAGTATCTGGATGACCTCGGCGTCGACACTTGTGTCGATGGCCATCTTCCCGACTTCATCCCTGAAAACATTTTTTACCGTCTCGCCATGAAGGCAAAGAACGAGACGGCTGAAAAATTCCAGGCGCTGGTGGCCGACGAGATCATTCCGAGCATCCGCAAGACGGGTAGCTACACCGTCCCGAAGCTGAGTAAGGAAATGCAAGCGATTTTCCTTCTCGACCAGCGCACGGTGCAGCAGGATGCCCGGCTAACCGCACTCGAGAATACCATGACGGTGGATTACGGCCAGCAGCAAACACTGAAAAAGGCCGTTGGCCGGGTGGTGGTGGAAGCCCTGGGCGGTAAGACGGCCCCGGCGTACATTGACCCCCATGTGCGCGGCAAGCTGTTCAGCGAGTGCAACAGGGATGTGCAGGACTGGTTCCGGGTCAACAGCGTGTGCAACGTACCGCGCAAGCGATATGACGAAGCACTGGATTATATCCAGCGATGGAAGCCCAGCACCAACAGCGCCATGCAAGTGCAGAACATCAACGCACAGACCAGCCTTTATTAAAGGAGGTGGGCAGAATGACACGCCCGACTTTGACCATCACCGAGTGCTGTGAGGTTTTGAGGGCCAACAACATTTCGGTGGACAACAAGGGTCTGGCGGCCGCCATTGAAGCAGGCCGTCTCCCGTGGGCGGTGGCCATGAACGCCCCCGGGGCAAAGCTCCAGCCGAAAATCTTCAAGCACAAGCTGGCCCGGTGGCTGGAAGAAATGACCGGGCAGACCCCCGTTGCCATTGAGCCTGAATGGCTCTGAAATGCATAGGAAATGCACCGAGAACCTATGCAAAGGCTCGGCAATGTCTCGCTTCGCGGCGGCATTGAGTGGATATACAAGGCACGGCCACGGAATTGCATAGATGAGCAATGGCAGCGCAAGGATTGGATTCGCTACGGCAAGGAAAAGCATTGAGTTGCCGCTGAAAAGCTACGATCTGCGACGGAAAAGCGCAGAGTTGAATTGCTGCGGAATGAGCTTCGCCAGGCATAGCACAAAAATTGCACGGCATGGCATAGACGCGCAACAGAAAGGCGAGGAAAATCATTGCAATGGCCTTGCAATGCAAAGGCGAAACGATTTAAACAAATCGTCAAATCAAAACTCAAATCGGAGGAGAACAATGAAAATCAGAATCACGGCAATTGAAGAGGTGCTGGGCAGCAGCCCCAGCAATGAGGACTTGTTGGGCACGTACATTGCCAGCAAAGCGCCCAACGAAGAGCTGTCTGCTCAGGAGGTGGAGAACATCAAGGCCCAGCAGGCCGAGGATCGTGTGACGGTGTTCCCGAAGCTGGCAGACGGCACCCCGTTTATCTGGGACTACCAGATCAAGGGAATGTTTAAGGATTCCTGCAAAATGCTGGCGAAAGCAGGAAAAGCTGGATACCCCGGCGGCAAGGCTTGTGCCGCCATCAAAGCCTACAAGCAGGCCATTGACGGGTTGCTCTTTGTAACCCCCCGTGAAATCCCCTTCAACCTGAACGGGATGAAGATGGACTACTGCGAACGGTCTTTGCGAGCGGACACCCCTATGGGGCCGCGTACCAGCATTGCAAAGTCGGAAAGCGTCCCGGCGGGCAGCACGTTGGAATTTGAAATCCAGCTGCTTGACCCGAAGCTGGAAGCCATGGTTCGGGAATGCCTGGACTATGGCAAGCTGCGCGGGCTGGGGCAGTGGCGCAACGCGGGCAAAGGGCGCTACGAGTGGGAGGAAGTGAAGTGATTGATGCGATTCTGAGCATCTGCCCCTGGCTTGGGTTGGGCGCTCTTATCTGGTATGTGGCCGCCTGCGTGGCGGCCGACGAAAAGCCTAAAGTCGCCCCGGCGGTTGTGCTCGTGCTGGCCACCTGGCTGCTGGCAATGTGGACGGAGGTGTGACCATGCAGAGATACGCCATCGTGATTTACGACAAGCGCACCGGCGATGTGTTCACGACCCTGATGCAGGCCGAGGACGGCGCCGCCGCTGTGGCCGCCATGAACCGCAAAGACTGGGGCACCAGCCTGAGGCCGCTGAGCCTGATCCTGCTGCCCAAGAGATCGAACTGAGGAGGTCATCGAACGTGACTGAATATTACATCGTAAGCAAAAAGGCCGCCCCGGCTGCAACCCGGGACGACCTGAAGGGTGCCAAACCTGCACGGCGTGGCACTATGGACATTGTAACCAACGCGCTTGCCAACGTCAACTGGGGCGGCATTCTCGGCGGCCTGCTGGGCGCTCTGGTGGCTGCGGCCATTTGGGTGCCGGTGGCCTACGCACAGCGGGGCTACTGGGCAATCGGCGGCGAGACTTTCCTCATTGGCCTGGCGGCGGGCCTGGGCGCATGGATGGGAGGCGGCGACGAACCGTGAAGTGCGATATGGACTGCAAGAACTGCACACGGCCCGCGAAGAAGTGCCATGGCGGGAACTTCCACACGCCATACGCAGACCGCGACAGCCTGCCCACGAAGAAGCCCCCACAGGGGCCTACACCTGAATATCTTCCCGCTGTGAACCGCTGCGGGAAACGAGTGACAAACAAGTAAAGGAGAAGAACAATGGAAAACAACAACAACGTTTTTAAGCCTCTGGTGGACATCGACTGCACCGGCGTTATCTGGTACGGCTACAGCAGCATGTATATCGACGGCCTTTACCTGAACAAGATGCTGAGCGAGAAACTTCCGAACTGCAAGAACTTCGCTGGCCGAGTGCGCCTGATTGTCGAGGACTACACGCAGAGCACGGGAATCCCCGAGCCGGAAGAGAAAAAGGAGGAATCCGAAAATGAATCTGTATGAGATTGACAAGGCCATTCTGGCCTGCATCGACCCCGAGACCGGGGAGCTGATTGACGAAGAGGCGCTGGCCGCTCTCCAGATGGAGCGCACCGAGAAAATCAAGAACGTGGCGCTCTGGCTCAAGAACCTGAACGCCTCTGTGACGGCCTTGAAGGCCGAGAGGGACGCATTCGACGAGCGTATGAAGGCGGCGCAGAAGAAGGCGGATGGCTTGAAGAAGTACCTTGCAGACGCTTTGCAGGGGCAGAAATTCAGCACGGACGAGTGCGCAGTGAGCTTCCGACGCTCTGCGGCCGTGACCGTCTTTGACGAGGCCGCACTCCCGGCGGAATACGTGGCCGAGAAGATCAGCAAAACCCCTGACAAGGCCGCAATCAAGGCCGCCATTAAATCCGGCATTGAAGTGCCCGGCGCTGCTCTGGTGGACAACCTGAGTGTGCAAATCAAGTGAGGTGGGAACATGGAAAATCTTGAAATTTACAACAAGCTGCGGGAATGCCCCACGGAAGCAATTAAACCCATCAGCGCGGGCCGGTTGAAGGGCATGAGCGACATCAACCCCATGTGGCGAATTAAAGCCCTGACGGAAGTTTTTGGCCCGTGCGGTATTGGATGGTGGTATACCATCGACAAGCAATGGCTGGAACACGGAAACGGCCCCGAGGTGGCAGCTTTCTGCAACATTACCCTGTTTTATAAGGTGGCCGGAGAAGAGAGCCGCGGAATCCCCGGAACGGGCGGCAGCGGCTTCGTGAAAGTCGAGAAGAACGGACCCTACACATCTGACGAGTGCTTCAAGATGGCACTCACTGACGCAATCAGCGTGGCGGCAAAGGCACTTGGAGCTGCCGCCAACATCTACTGGCAGCAGGACCGCACGAAGTACGAGCAGCCCCCTGCACCGGCCCCGGAGAAGCCCATCTTGTGTGAGGGATGCAAGCAGCCCATCAAGCCGGTAAAGAAGAGCGACGGCACGATTATGACGCCTGCGCAGGTGGCCGATTGGACGAAGCACAAGCGCGGAAAGACCCTGTGCATCTACTGTGAACGGGCCGCGCAGAAGGCGGAGGATAAAGCATGAAGCTGTGCATCAAGGCCAGCCAATTTCCCGACCACATCGGAAACCTGCTGCACGTATGCCAGGGCTTTGAGCCTGACCAGCTGCTCGACATCCAGATCGACAAGCACCGCCAGCGGCGAAGCCTTGATGCGAATGCCTACTGCTGGGTGCTGCTGGACAAGCTGGCGGCGGTGCTTCGCAAGCCGAAAACGGAGATTTACCGAGAGCTGATCCGGGAAGTCGGAGGCAACAGCGAGACGGTGTGCTGCGTGGAGAAGGCCGTGGACAAGCTGGTGCAGCTTTGGGGCAAGAACGGCTTGGGCTGGGCCGCCGATGTGGTGGACAGCAAAATTGACGGATGCAAAAACGTGGTGCTGTATCAGGGGTCTAGCACCTACGACACCCGCCAGATGTCCCGCTTGATTGATTTGGTGGTGCAGGAATGCCGGGCACAGGGCATCGAGACTGCTACCCCGGCGGAACTGGACAGATTGAAGGAGGCGTGGCATTGACAAACGAGTACGGCGCAAGGCTTGACCGGAACGGGTACGCCCCTAGCATTGTGCAGGAATACATGGACGAATGTTTCATTTGCAGAGCGAACGGATACCGTGACAAGCTAGACCGACACGAGATTTTTTACGGGCCGTATCGGGACAAATCGAAGCGGCTGGGGCTGTGGGTGAGCCTTTGCCACCACGCCCACCACATTGACGGCCCTTCGGCTGTGCACAACAACGCCACGGCCGACCACGCCCTGAAATGGTTCGCGCAACAGTGCGCAATGGAGTTTTACGGATGGAGCGAGGACGACTTCCGCTCCGAATTTGGTAAGAGTTACCGGGAGGATTAAAAACATGAATCAGATCATCATTATGGGCCGCCTGACCGCCGACGTGGAGATGCGCCAGACGCAGGCCGGAGACGCAGTGGGTTCCTTCTCCGTGGCCGTGGACGGCCCGAAGAGCCGCAACGGCGAGAAGCACACTGACTTCTTCCGGGTGACCGCATGGCGCAAGACGGCCGAGTTTATCTCCGGCTGGTTCCACAAGGGGGACATGATTGCGCTCAGCGGCTCCATGCACTGCCGGGAATACACCGACAACAGCGGCAATCGCCGCACGGCGTGGGAAATGACCGCTGACAAGGCTTTCTTCTGCGGTGGGAAGAATGACGGGGGCACCGCGAAACGGGCCACAGCGGGCGAATTTGCCCAGCCAGCGGTGACGGATGACTTTGCGGTCATCGACGACAACGAAGATTTGCCCTTTTAATCGGAGGCAGCGCCTTGAAAGATAACAATTACATCGTGATTCAGGGGTGGATGGTATCCCGCTTAAAGCTTACCGGCAATGCCTTGATGGTCTATGCATGTATCTTCGGCTTCTCACAGAATGGCGAGTGGTTCACCGGCACGGCAAGTTATCTTGCGGACTGGTGCGATTGCCAGAAGAAATACATGCTGAAACTGCTCAAAAAAATGACGGACGAAGGCCTGCTGCGAAAGCGAACCCGCGAACAGAATGGCGTGGCCTTCTGCGATTACCAGGCAATCACCCCAGAAGAGCGTTGCGAACAGCAGCAAAAAGACGCCTCTGAATGCACGTCTCCAAGTGCACCCCCGGTGCACAAAGTAGACCCCCCCGGTGCACAAAGTGCACCCCATAATATAAAAGATAATATAGATACTCGAGTATCTAAAGATACTCTCGTATGCGCAAACAGCGGGGGGTTTGAGGCGTTTTGGACTGCCTACCCCAAAAAGAAGAGCAAGGGGCAAGCATTATCAGCATGGAAGAAACTTAAACCTGATAGCTCTTTACAGGTTGTGATCCTGAAAGCAATCGAAGCCCAGAAACATAGCCCTGATTGGCAAAAGGATAAAGGGCAATACATCCCATACCCAGCCACCTGGCTGAATGCAATGGCATGGGAGGACGAAATGCCCGCTGAACAGAAGCGAAGGGATGTGCAATATTTGCCATGAATGAAGCAGAAAAGGCCGTCATCGGCTGTTTGCTTGTCAACCAGCAGGCCCAGCCGTACATTCTGGATGCCATTTCCGGGGATGATTTCAGCGACCCAGAACTTGGTGAAGTGTACGACAAACTGGCCAGCCTGTGGGCACGGCACCGGAAGCTGGACACGGTGAGCGCGGCCTCTGTGATGGGCAATGAGCTGCTTGCAGAGTGCGCGGAAGCCCCAATTGCTTACAGCAACTACCCCGCATACATTGCCGCCGTGAAGGATCACACGCTGGTGCAGCGAGCGCAGGCGGTGGGCCTGAAGCTGGCCAGCAGCGGATGCTCCAAAGGCGACGTAGAGGGTGCGGCGCAGGAGCTGGCGCATATGCTGGCAGGCAAGCAGAGCACCGGGCGCTTCAACGCGATGGATTGTGCCACGTGGTTCATGCGGGCCATGGCGGGCGGGCGGCCGCCCTACTTCGCCACCGGGTTTGGGCGGCTTGACCGTTACACCGGATGGGGGCCGGGTGACTTTGTGGTGATCGGCGGACGGCCCAGCAGCGGCAAGACGGCATTCACCTTGCAGGTGGCCAGGCAGATCGCGCAGAACGACAAGCGCGTTGGTTACTACAGCTACGAGACGTCAAAAGAGCGCCTTAGCATGAGAATTTGTACCAACATCATGCGGCTGCAATACGACAGTGTGAGGCGCTACTCGGTGCAGATGGACAACGCAAACGAGATTCAGCTGCGGGCGCTTGACCACTTTGCCACTTGCCCGCTTGAAATCGTGGAAGCCAACGGGCGCGGTGTGCAGTGGTTGAAAATGGACGCGCAAGCGCAGAAGTTTGATGTGGTTTTCATCGACTATTTGGGACTTATCCCTTCCCGTGGGAAGGACAGCTACGAGCGGGCCACAATGGTGTCGAAGGATTTGCACGACTTTGCCCAGCAAACCAAAATCTGCGTTGTGGCGTTGTGCCAGCTGAACCGCGCCGGGGCTGGCGACTTACCCACGATGGAAAACTTGCGCGACAGCGGCCAGATTGAGCAGGATGCGGACAACATCATTCTGCTGCACAACGACAAGGAGACGGGCAAATACACCGTTCGCATTGCAAAAAACAAAGACGGTATTACCGGCGATTTGCCGTTCAATTTCGTCGGAAGCCAGCAGCGGTTTGAGGAGGTAGCGGTGAATGATTACAGTTGATCTCCCCTTTCGCCTGCCCGGCGCAAATGAGTACATTGGCATGTGCCGCCGAAATCGGTACGCAGGAGCCAAAGTCAAGTCCGACTACACGCAGGCGGTGGCCCTCTACTTTCGGGGGCTGCCACCTGTAACCGGGCCTGTAAAAGTCCGCTTTACATGGCATGAGCGGACGAGACGAAGAGACAAAGACAACGTGGCCTTTGGCAAAAAGTTTGTGCTTGATGGGATGCAAGCGGCGGGATTCCTGCCAAATGATAATAACCGTTGGGTCGTCGGTTTTGAGGACTGTTTTGCCTACGATGGACGGGACGGAGTAACAGTGGAGGTGTTGGAAAATGAATGATAGCATGTGCGAAAAGTGCAAATACAGAGAAGCCCCTGCAACAATTCCGCCTTGCGCGATTTGCAAGTACGCATTCTCGAGAGGGTCGAAGGAGTTTGACTATTGCGAGAATCTGTTCACCCCGGCGGGCGGCAAAAGCAAAGAGGCAGAACCTGAGGAGGTAGATCATCCCACCCACTATGCGGGGAAGAACGAGTGCATCGACGTGATGTTGGACACGATGGGGCCGGAGGATGTAAAAGGCTTTTGTCTTTGCAACGCCTTTAAATACCTGTGGAGGTGCAAGAAGAAGCACGAGACGCCCGAAGAGGACGTGGAGAAAGCCGTGTGGTACTTGCAAAAGTACCTAGAATTGGGCGGCGATGAATGAAGCCGGGTTATTGGGTCAGCTGGAACCATTTGTGCACCACGAAGAAGGCCAGGTTCGACACGGCCGCCGAACGCGAGTTGTTTGTGCGCACCTGGCTGCGTGATGGAAAGCCGGCCTTGTGGGAGACCAATTCGCGGGGCCAGAGGATTATCAGGAGGACAAAGAAATGAAGGTGTTGATTGCATGTGAGGAATCGCAAACGGTGTGTAAAGCCTTCCGGGAGTGCGGGCACGAGGCTTACAGCTGCGACATTCAGCCGCCGTCCGGCGGCCACCCAGAGTGGCACATCCTCGGCGATGCACTGAAAGCAGTTGAGGGGGGACAGGTCACAACAATGGACGGCAAAACGCACGACATCGGCAATTGGAACTTGCTGATAGCTCACCCGCCCTGCACTTACCTGGCTGCTTCTGGGAATCGCTGGTTTAATATTGCCAGATACGGCGAAAAAGCGCAGCAAAGGATTCATGCGAGAGCCGCCGCCGTAAAATTTTTTATGGGGTTTGCAACGGCGAATGTCGACAAAATCGCGATTGAAAACCCAGTTGGATACATGTCCACGCACTACAGGAAACCGGACTGTATCATCCAGCCGTATGAGTTCGGCCATAAAGCACGAAAAAAAACGTGTTTATGGCTGAAAAACCTGCCGCCTCTGAGGCCCACAAGCATAGTTGACCGAGGGACAATCTTGCCGGGAGGGTATAGTGTTGGGGCACATGCCAATTATGCCACCGACGAAAACGGAAAGGCTTTAAGATGGAACGACCCTCGAACGCAAAAAGCCAGGAGCAAAACCTTCCCAGGTATCGCCAACGCTATGGCGGAGCAATGGGGCGAATTAGAAAAGGAGGTGCTATAATGGTTGATTCTGTGAAAATCTGTGGTATTCCACATAAAATCACACTTCACGAAGATTCTTTTGACATGACCACACATTTCGGTCAAATAAATTATGGAAGCTGTGAAATCAAGCTCAATAAAAATCTTCCGAAGGACGCAATGGAAGAAACCCTTGTACATGAAATTCTGCATGGAATTTTTGTTCATTTGGGTTATGACGATGAAGCCAGTAACGAACAATTCGTACAAGCGTTGGCAAACGCAATCAATCAGACTTTTACGTTGAGGGAGGAATCGTAATGCAGTTAGCGGAAAAACAGGAGTTGGTACGGCTCTTGAGCCTGTACCAAACTGACCTTCTCAAAGACAACGACACCAATATCCGGGAAGCCGCAAAGCATCCGAAGAAGAAATGGGAGGGTACTTACAAAATTGGTGTGAAAGCCCAGTATGAACACGCTCGTGTCATTATCGCAAAACTGTCGGTAGAAATCGGTAAGTCGGTAAAAACTTACTACGAGCTGTAAAGGAGGACACAATGGCTCAATACATTGACCGGGAAGCACTTGTCAGTTGGTTGAAGCATATCCCGTTAAAAGACTTATCCGATGGACAGGGGCTGTGCCGGGTTATCATGGAGGATGACTTCAAAGCGGCGATTAGTTCCCTGCCCGAAAGTGCGGTCGCGGACATGGCCCCTGTGGTGCGCTGCAAGGATTGCAGGTATAGCCGCCCGCGAATAGCAGTCGAGAAAGAAGTTTTACGCGAAAACGTGGTGATTTGCACAGCTATCAACAGTGAATATATTACCAAGTGGGAGGATGATTTTTGCAGCGAAGGTGTACGCAAGGAGGCACCCAATGGTAGCGATACTGATTAAAGCCCTGACGGCGCTTGTGGTGCTGATTGCGGTGCCAATTGCACTGGCGGAATTATGTATTATTGTTGTAGGCTTGTGGACGCTGTTCCACTGGCCGAAGGGAGGCTGGAAAAATGATTAAAATCGAGAACGCCGAAGTTTTGGGGTGGGAGCACGCAATCCGGGGGATGCGAAATCCGCTCAACAGCTGGGACAAAATGGACAGCCACGAGTGCAACTGCCACGATGGGAGAGATGAGTTTTGCCCGATGGTTGAGAACGGGCACGAACCGGCGGGTGGGTGCGACGTTGACCGCTGCGCATACTGCGTCGGCGAAAACGACCACGCCCTCATGATGCGCCTTGCCAAAGCCTGGCCGGAACATGCGAAATATCGGCGAATGATTGTGGTTTATGCGGATGTAACGGCCCCGCTGTACTGGTGGAGGGAGTACGATACATACAAGGTTGGGACGGTGGCGAACTCGTGCAGCACCATGCACAAGATTCACTCGAAGCAGTTTGAGCTTGCCGATTTTAGCCACGAGCATTTGACTATTGCAAGCTCGATTGCACTGCAAGAGGTGATTTACAATCTCAACTACTGGCGGGCGCAGCATGACCTGGCCTATACCGAAAAGCGGCGCAAAGAGTGCTGGTGGCAGCTCATTCAGCTGCTGCCGAGCAGCTTCAACCAGAAGCGCACAATCATGCTCAACTACGAGGTTTTGGCTAACATCTACCGCCAGCGCAAATGCCACAAATTGGACGAGTGGCGGCAGTTTTGCACGTGGGCTGAGCAGCTGCCTTACAGTGAGCTGATTACCGGGAAGGAGGCCGAAGAAAATGGATGAACTGAAGAAATGCCCGTTTTGCGGCGGGAAAGCTGCCGTGTTTGTGCACAACGGCGTGAAGGTTTTGTGCCTCACATGTGGCGCGCAGACCGATTCCCACATTGATTTTATGATACGGCCCGGGAAGTGCTCAAACGCCGTGCAGCAGGTCGTGGACGCATGGAACCGGAGGGTGAAAGACGATGACTGACTACATCACTTTTGCCCAGCTGGCGGACGCTCTGCGGCGCTGCGGGAAGGCCCGCACGGTGGACGATTGCAATGGGTGCGCTTATTATCAGGGGCCGAACCCTGAGCTGTGTATCCCGGAAATGACGGCGCGGGCGGCGCAGGTGATTGAACTGTTTGCGGCGGATGAGCCGAAAAAGGGAGGTGAGCCTAGTGACTTATGATGAGCGCAAAGCATGGCTGAGACGGTACCAGGACGCGCTGAGCGACTACCGCATGGCAACCGCCCGGCTGGAAGAGGCCAACACGCAAGCCACGAAGTGCACGGCCAGCGTGTCCTCTACTCTGGGGCGCGGAGGAACAAGCGACCACATCCCGGCGGCGGTGGAGCGGATTGAAGCCATCCGCGAGGACGCAAGGCAGGCCATGGACGATGCGAAAGAGGCGCTGAACGAGATTTCGGCCGCGCTGAAAAAGCTGGAAAGCCGGACAGAGCGGACAGTGCTTGCGCTGCGGTATGTGGACGGCTGCACGTGGCAGCAGGTGGCAGACAAATGCGGATATAGCATTGACTGGGTGTATGCTTTGCATCGGTCCGCTGTAAAAAATCTGGACAAATAACAAAAGAGGTCACATCTGGAAGGGTGTGACCTCTTGTTTTTTTATTCGTCAAATTAGTCCGAAATGTTCCGCCAACAAAAAGCGGATATAATCCGGGCAATTACGCTGTGCCCCGCACCAGTTTTGCATGGTGCGCAGAGGGATGCAAGCAGCCCGGGCGAAAGCAGATTGGCTCATTCCGGTGGCTTCTGCGAGTTCCCGCATATTCATGTGCGCAACGTCCCAAAAGCGGGACAAGCGTTCGGCTTCTGCGTCGAGATCAACACAGCCCGGCGCGTCGTCCGGGATGCTCAGGGTTGCATTGCTTTTAAAGATTTCCTTCGGCTGCTCTTGAGCCATTGCGAAGAGTTCAGCTTTGTTCCACATTATTGATTTCCTCCTGTTGATATCTTATTTCAATCCCCGTCCTCCATGTGGAGAACGACCACGTCACCAGATGGGCGATACTGCCTCGATGGTAAACGGGATGTTTTCCCGCTTGCCTGACTTTGTAGGCGCGGAAACAACGATTGTTTTGACCGCTGCATCTATTGCCGCCTCCACGCTTCCGCACACGCGAATTGGGTCGCAAGTGATTACGACAAGGTCGCCGAGCCCGTCGTCCGTGCGGTACTCGGAATGCAACTCCCATACCTTGTCCTTAAAGATGAAGTCCGGCAGGGAGATTGTCACTCTTTTGCGGTGCGGCGCGTCCCCCTGGAAGCCAATGTACCATTGCCATCCGTCAGGTACGGGGAGCGCAGTGAACGAAAAACCGCCCACCTGCGTGAAGTAGGCGAACTCGTCCGGTTCGCGGTTGGGCGAACGCTTCATAGCGCCCCAAAGGGACACAACGATCTCGGTTTTCATGTTATTTCCTCCTTTGACCTGCCTCATCAGTACCGGGCGGCCATTCCCGGCAGACGGCCCGAAGGCCGTTTCGGCGTCAGAAGCAATATCCCTCTTTTCCAAGGGCCGATTCGGCCGCGAAAATGACCGCTATGCCGCTTGCCCGCTGGTTAATGGTTTCCAGCGTGTACTCGCGCCCGTTGGTATAGCTACTAGCGAGGCGATACCGGAAGTCAAAGACGCGATCGCCGCGCCGCCACGCCCGGACAAGACCGGCATTCAGGGCGCGGTCATTGGGGAAAGTGTGGACTTTCCCGGAGATGGTGTCGATGTAGTACGGTTTGAACATGAGAATCCTCCTTTTGTGTTTGTTCTGATTTGTATAAGCCCACGCTTTGGGCAAAGTTAAGGGGCAGGAAAAACTGGTTTCGTCCAGTTTTTCAAATTTCGATTCCTTCCGTTGTTGTGGGTAACCCATGAGCGCCCACCCTTTCGGGTGGCCGGGCTTGCACCGGCGGCGCTTTCGCGTCGGCCTTGCGGGTCTTAGTCTGCCCATCCCCACAGGTCAAACCAGTTTGAGGGGCAGTAGACGCGGTAAGTATGGGTGTTGTCGCACGGGCTGTATTCTTTCGTTGCGACCACCGCTCCCGGCGCTGCGGAAAACGGGGGTGTGCTGGCTAGGGCATCCAGCTCCGGGATGTCCTCCTCAGTCACGAGGTACAGCCCGACGCCTTTGCTTGTGACTTCCTCGCGGATAATGCCCATCCCGTACCGGGTGGCAACGTCTTTCAACTCGGCTTTTTTCATCGTCTGTTCTCCTTCCTCTTTACATGAGTACCCAGGGACCGCGACGGAATGCCGACACGGACGGGGTGCCGATGTCCCAGCCGCCGCCGTACTTCTTCGATGCCGGCTTGTAGGGGTAAGCGGTTTCCGTGCCGCCGTTCTTCGTGCCGCGCAAGATGCGTCCATCCTCCACGTACACATCTGCGCCGCAAATGCGGTGCCAGCCGTCTTTAATCTTCGTCATCGTTTTTTCCTCCTGTTTTTGTTTGGCTTGCTTCGCTGTCTACACTATACCACCCATTGGGTGGTGGGCAATAGGCAAATTGCCCAATTTTTTTGTATTCTTTTTGTGCAGTCGCTGCAAATGCAACAGCCGGAAACAGTTGCCCACACTATGAAATATATCGTAAATATGATATATTTATGATGTGAGGATAGGGAGAGGTGGAAACCCCTCCCTATTTGCGTTACGCGTTGAGCGCTTCGATTTCCTCCAATGCCCGGCGGGCGGCGCGCTTGCCGTTGTCGGTGAGCTGGCGCTGCCATGCCGAGTTGCGGGGCGACCAGCGGAAAGACCACTTTTTGAGGATGGCGCGGACATCTTCGGCGGGTTTGCCGTCAAAAATCAGCTGCACCCGCATTTGCTCGGGGTCCTCGCGGTAGGTGATGCCGTCGTGCTCCACTTCGGCGGGGGCGGCTGCCTGGGCGGTCTTCAGGGCGTTCAGCCGCTGCTCGGTGCGCTTCACGTTGGCCAGCGAGTTGGTCAGCGTGTAGGTGGGATACGGTACGCCGACGTACCAGCCGCGCGCCCACATGCCCTCAATGGCTTTCCGGGCGGCGGGGGTCAGCTCCGGGCATCCGTCTAGGGTGCCGTTCTTCCGATAGTAGGCATTCACGGCCTTCATGGTGGCGTGCTCTTCCCGCAGCCACTCCAGTTTTGCGGTCAGGGCCTCGATGGCTTCGGGGTCGTTGCTCTTGATGGGCTGGGTGTGGGCGGTGCGGAGCACCTGCAAGTAGTGCTCTGCCCGGTCAAAGGTCTCCCGGTTGGCGTCCCACGCGGCCACCTGCTTGGCCTTCTTCGCGGTCGGAAAATTGCTGGCGCCGGAGATCATGACGGACGGGCACCGGGTGCCGATCTCGTTGTCACGGTTGATGGCCTCCGCCAGGGTTGCGGCGTACCGGTCAAACAGGTATTCGGCACGGTCTCGCTGCGCCTCGGTGGCGCACTTGGCTTTGACGGCCTCCAGGATCTGCGCGGCCTCGTTCACCTGGGCGGTGTATGCGGCGGTCGCGCTCCCGGGCCGGTAGTCGCTAAAACTGCGCATCTCGTGCGCCCGGCGGGCGGTGTCCTCGTTGATGGTGTACATGGTATACCCTCCTTGTATGGTGCCGCCGTGGCGGCTGGTATGTGGTGATCTCCTCATGGTCATACGTCCCAAACGCAGGACGTGCTCAGTCTTTTGATCGCGTTCGCGAGGCAGGTCGCTTTGACCGTGCACCGCACCGCGCGGCCGGTGGCGATTTCAACGCCGGTAAACTCCATCCAGTGGTAGCGCTTACCACGTGTGCCGGACGGCTTCAGCCGCCCTTCCGGGAGCAGCACCTCGATGGTCTTGCTCGCAGGGTCGTAGCTGCCGGGGACGGTCTTGCAGTCTGCAAAGTGCTGCTTGTACCGCCGATACAGCATTTTTTCGGTGGTCATGCTTGATCTCCTTTCTGCCCGGGCTTTTCCGGGCGGTGGGCTTTCAACCCATGAGCGCCCGCCGCGTTGTGGCGGCGGCTGGACTTGCACCAGCGACGCAAAAGCGCCGGCCTTGCGGGTCAATCAAGGCAAGTTTCGCGCTTGATTTTGTACTGCGCTTTGATCTTGTCATAGGCGCGGCGCGTGACCATGTAGGTGCCATCTTCTGGGTCGTAGGTAATGCCGCGCCCATGGAGCGGGGGCAGGCCGTCACGCAGAGGACGCAGGAAGTAGTGCTTGCCATAGTAGGCAAGATCGGCGGAGTAGTCGCAGCCCGTGGGGGCCTGCTGCATCTCGTAGCAGTATGAATACTCGCCCGGGGCGGTGGCCTGCACGGCGGGGGCCTTGGCGGCCTCCAATGCGTCATAATCGGGGGCGTAGCCGTAAACCTCGCCGGTGCTGGGGTCGTAGCGGGAAACGGAAGAATCCGGAATGAAAAGCGCTGTGCTTGCGCCGATCTGCTGTGAGTAGCCGCCGGGAACCGGGGCAAAGGTACCGGGGATTTTGCGTTCTGTTGCTGCCATTGTGTTATACCTCCTGTTTGTGTGTGTCTCCGACGGTAAACGCCGCCGTGCTTGCGGGTCTTAGATCATGCCCAGGCAGTGCAACCAAAGCATGGGGAGCGATACGCCCCAGCCAAAGCCGATCGCCAGGCACTCAAGGCGAGTGAGCCTCATGCGCTCACCTCCTGCGCCTTGGCCTTCCGCGCGGCGGCTAGCTGCGCGTTATATGCTGCGATCTCGGCCGGGGTCTTGATCTTTGGGCGGGGGGTATCGTCCAGCCGGTGCACCTGAGACGGTGCAAAGAGGTGCGCCGTCTGCATGTAGTAGTGCGGGTCGGGTGCATCTTCGGCGGGGCCTTGCTGCCCTGCCTGTGCAGCCGCTACGCGGGCCGCCTTGGTGACCTTGCCGGGCTTGTCGGTGTACTGCCAGAGGCTGCACACTAGTACGGCATGCGCCCCACGGTTGACGGCGTAGCCCATCCGGCGCCACTCTGCAAAGGTATGCAGAGGCAGACAAAGGCTGTGACTGAGTATTTCGGCGGCCTCCTCTTTGGTGTAGATGCCGGCTGCCAGCGCGGCCTTTAAGATGATCTCGTGGTTAGTCATGTGGCTACCTCCTTGCTCGTCTGCTTGCGGCCTTGTGTCGCTTGCCATGGCTAGAGTATACCCGTTAGCGTGTACGCTGTCAACCCGTTAACGGGAAGTTTGGAGAATCTCACAAATTGGTTAACGGGAAACTGTGCAGGTTGTACACGTTGACGGGAACCGGTGGAGCGTGGTATACTCTCCTATATAAGGAGGTACAGCCATGCAAAGTGAGGCAAAACGACGTGGCAACGCAAAATATAACGCAAAGTGCGACCAGATCATGATAAAGCCGCTGCGCGCTGAGGGTGAGAGCATCAGAGCGGCAGCGGCAGCGGCCGGGCAGAGCCTACAGGGGTACGTGCTTGAGGCGGTCCGGGCACGTATGGCCCACGGCACACAGCCACAGGCCGCCGAAGATGACGACCGCATACGGCTCAGCCTGAGAGCTGATGCGGTGCAGGGCCTAGAGGCTGACGGCGAGACGCCAGCACAGACAGCGGCGCGGCTACTGGCCGAGGCTATCAGGCAGGCAAGACAAGACACGTAAGACAACGGGAGACCTTCGCAGTGCGGGGGCCTCCCTCTTTTATAGGGGGTGAGCAGATGGGCAGCAGAGATAACCTCCGGCCGCCGACGTCGTACAAGCCGGAGGAGTGGGCGGAGATCGCCCGCAAAGGCCAGGCGGCACAGGCAGAGGGCAGGAGACGCAAGCGGGCGCTCAGAGAGGTGCTAGACGCGCTGCTTAGCATGGAGTATACAGGCACCGCGCTGGATGGCACAGAGCTGGCAGCGGCTGCACAAGAGGCCGCAAAAGCCCGCGATACGGTCCTAGATCAGTATGATGCCGTGGCCATTGCGCAGATCATCAAGGCCCAGGACGGAGACACGGCGGCGGCTGCATGGGTTCGTGACAGTGCAGGCGACAAGCCCGGCGAGACGGTCGCAGTGCAGCAGCTGAGCGCCGAGGATGTGCAGCTGGCCCGCAAGGTTGCGGCCCGGTTGGATGCATCCGGCAACAATAATGCAGATGCAGGCGCGGTAAATTCTGCACGGAAGAAAAAGAAACGTTGAATCGTTGTTTTATATTTCGTGAAAGAAGAATTTAGCGAAATAGGTTATGCTGTACCAACGGCACAGGGCTGCTGGTGATAGTAGTATAAATTTCTGTGCTGCTATTCTCTGGCGGCCCCCCATCCCCCCCCCTCTGCGGGGCAGGGGCGGGTGTCCGAGGACGGGGCGGGGCGTAGCGAAAAGGGCTTCTCGCCAGACTTTTTTTCAAAATCCCCCCCATCAAGGTTCACCCACCCCCGCTTCTCAAAAGGGTGGTACTCGAAAAAATATTTTTTTACCATTCACAACCATTGTTGTTCTCCGGCCCTGACAGACGGCATTGTAGTCTGTTTTCATGGGCTTTGTGAGGCTGGTACCCAAATCAAAGCGATTAAAGGTTTTGTTGGAACCCTGTGCCGTGTGGCGGGTAAGTTCACACGGGCGGCCCTACACGCAAAGTGGGAGGGGCGGAAACGCCCCATTATGCCGTCATAGCTCAGTTGGCAGAGCGGCTGCCTTGTAAGCAGCAGGTCGAGGGTTCAAAGCCTTCTGGCGGCTCCAATGCGTCATTGTGAGGTGGCAAAAATGGCCGATGTGTTTTCCATTGCCGGACGAAACGAGACGGTGTTCAACGCCGATGATTTTGCGCAGCTGGTGGAGAAATATATGGGCCATGAAGCCGCCATTTATTTTGCCGACTATGCCGCGAACGCAGACGAAAAGGTGCGGCGCGCGCAAGACGGTGAAGCGTCCGAGCTTGCATATTATGAGGCCAGCCTGGAAGAGGCGGTAAGGGCTTTTCAGGATATCCAAGATGAGGTGGACGCTGTTTTCGATGTGTTAGCCCAGAAGCGCGTTGACCGGCTGAAAATCAGTCGTGTTCTCCGCCGTATCAACGCCATTATTGATGGGCAAGTGTGACGCATACAAAGGCCGATGACCCGGTAAAAAATCCAGCTTGGACGCAAGGTGGAGTTCCCGGCAGGCACCCCCGCGCGCCTCTCTCTGATGCGTACCATGCGGGGCTTTTTTATTGGGCTGTAGCCAAACGGTAAGGCATGGGACTTTGACTCCCACATAGCAGGTTCGACACCTGCCAGCCCATCCAATGGGTGAGCCGGGCACAGGATAAGCCCGGAGGGCGGGAACGGGGTGTGCGTGCAAATAGATGGGCAAGCGGGAAAGCCTCCGCCCAGTAAGGCCCTGCAATGGGTCTGCGCACAAGGGAAAGGAAGAAGTATGGCAGGATTTGCAGACGTAAGAAAAGCGGAGGCGAAATACTGCATGGAGCATCCGGCCTACTTCGTGGAAACGTATGTTCACATCGAGGACAAGGACGCGGCCGAACTGATTGTCCCCTTCAAGCTGTGGGACGGGCAGAAACAGGCCTTGCAGACGTTTGCAAACGACCGGCTGATTGTTGTGCTGAAAGCACGGCAGCTTGGTTTTACATGGCTTGCATTGGCTGAGGCGAGCAGGCTGTTGGCGTTGAATACGGGCCGAACAGTCGTTGGCTTGTCCAGAACAGAGGACGAGGCAAAAGAGCTTGTGCGCCGCATGGGCGTGATTTTGCGCTATATGCCGGAATTCATTGCAGAGGAAGGCGCTGTGCCCGCCGGGTGGAGCGGCCCTGTTTTCAAAGCATCTGCATTGGAACTGCGGGTAAAGTGGCCAGACGGCCCGGAAGGCGTTTTCAAAGCGTTCCCCTCGTCCCCCTCTGCCGGTCGTTCGTTCACGGCTGACTTGATTATCATTGACGAATGGGCGTTCCAGCAGTACGCGGAAGAAATCTGGCAGGCAGCGTTCCCTGTCATCAACCGTCCAACCGGCGGCCGGGTCATTGGTCTGTCTACAATCAAGCGCGGGACGCTGTTTGAGGAGATTTACACAAACCCGGACAACGGGTTCACGAAGCTGTTTCTGCCGTGGAGCGCAGATCCTCGCCGTGATGAAGCATGGTACAAGCGAACGTTGAACGCGCTGGGTGAGGATAGAACCTATCAGGAATACCCAGCGACTATAGATCAGGCACTGGAAGTACCCGGCGGCGCGTTCTTCCCCGAAGTGAGGAAGGAAACCCATTGTGTGGATAAACTTCCCGCAAAGGGCAGGCGCTATTGCGTGATGGACTATGGCCTTGATATGCTGAGCGTCCATTGGGTAAACATTGATGTAACAGGCCATGCCTGTGTGTACAAAGAGTATAACGAAAGCAATTTGCCCATCGGCGCGGCGGCAGAAACCGTGCTGAAGCTGTCTAAGGGCGAGGAGGTTGAGCTGTTCCTGGCCCCCTCTGACCTGTGGGGGCGCAGTCAGGAAAGCGGCAAGAGCCGGGCGCAGCTGTTCCTTGAAGCGGGGCTTCAATTGGTGCAGGTGAGCCGGGACTTCCCTGCCGGATGCGCGGCCATGAAGGAGTGGTTCCGCATTGACCCGGCGACAAATACAGCATGGCTGACAATGTACAAGACCCCAACATTGCTTCGGTGCTTGCAGAAAATTCAAAAGGACGAACGTAAACCTGACGTTTACGCGAAGGAACCGCATAGCTTGACGCACTCCGTGGATAGCTTGCGGTATTTTTGTGTTTGGTGGACAGCACCAGCGGAAGCCACGCAAGCAAAGAAGCACGTCACGTGGGAATCTGACCTGTGGGAGGATTACTACAACGCAGACGATGAGGGAAAGGCGTACATGATTCAGAAGTTCGGAGATCCGTTCTAAGGAGGGGGAACATGGCAGTACATTTTAGAGTTCCTGACCAGGTTTCCCCCAGCACAATGGTTGTCGATACGTTTCTGGGCGTGGATTACAGCAACGCCCCCGGCAACGTGGACAAACGGCAGTCTCCGAACGGGCAGAACATGATCCGAGACGTGCCCGGGAAAGTCCGCAAATCCATGGGCTATGAGCTTGTGAGAACGTTTGACGGCAAAATCAACGGGTATCACAAGCTGAAAAAAGATAAAGAGGGCATTATCCACGCCGGAACAAAGCTGTACCGTGAAAATGGTACGGTTATTTACGAGCAAGCGAACAATGCCCCTTCCAAAAGCTGGCAACTCAATGATAGTTTGACCATCATTGACGGCGCACACATTCTGATTTATGACGGAACCAGTGTAAAGAACGCGGCAGAAATTGCAAAGGTTCCGCTGTTTTCTATCGCGAAGGCCCCGAAAGGCGGCGGCACGGACTATGAAGCGCTAAATCTGATTTCTCCGAAATTCAGGGAGCGCTTTGCCGGTACGAAAGACGACACAGTTTACCATCTGAGCTTTTCCGGGCTGGATGATGGCCCCGTAACGGTGAAAATCCTGAATTCAGACGGCGCATGGGTGGACAAAAACGACGGTTTTACGGTCGATAGAACCAAAGGCACGGTGACATTCAACACTGCGCCCGGTGTTTCTCCACTATCCGGCGAAGATAATGTTGAAATCTCTGCAAGCCGGACCGTTTCAGGGTACGCAGACCGCGTTTTGAAATGCGATATTGGCATTTTATTTGGCGTAAATGGAGCGTCTGACCGGCTGTTCTTGTCCGGGAACCCGGATTATCCTAACCAAGACTGGTATTCCGGGCAGTACGACACGACATACTGGCCGGATACTGGATATTCCCAGCTGGGCACGGCTGGCAGCGCAATCATTGGGTACAGCATTATCAATAACTACCTTGCCACGCACAAGGACGATGCCGAACCTGACCGGAATGTGATTGTCAGGCGCGGCGATCTGGTAAATTCCACGCCCGCATTCCCCATTATCAATACGTTACAAGGCCCCGGTGCCGTGGCGAAGCGCTCTTTTGCGTATCTGTCCACGGAGCCGGTGTTTTTGACAAAGCTGGGCGTGTTTGCAATTACCCCGTCGGACATTAGCGGCGAACGATACGCACAGAACCGAAGCTACTACATCAACGAGAAACTGAAAAAGGAAAAGAACCTCGAAGATGCGGTGGCAGTGGTGCACAAGGACTTGTATTGGCTGTGCGTGAACGACCATGCGTACATTCTCGACGGCCTGCAAAACATTGGCAGAGCTGCCTCTGAGCCGTATTCTACACGACAATACGCTTGCTTCTTCCGTACCAACGTACCGGCAAGCGCCCTGTGGGTGATTGATGAGCGGCTGTATTTCGGCACGGCAGACGGCAAGGTATGCCGTTTCTATGACGACCCGGCCAGCCTTGACAGCTACAACGATATGGGCGAACCGATTGAAGCATGGTGGGAAACCCCTGATATTTCGGGACGCCTTTTCTATAAAAACAAGACATTCAGGTATCTCGCAGTTAGCGTTGCGGCCGCAGTTGCCACCAGTGTGGATATGCGGGTGTTGCGCAAAGGCGAATGGAAAACCCTGAAACGGAATGCATTCAATTCACGCTATCTTTCCTTTGCACAGCTTGTTTTCTCGAAATTCAGTTTCTCCAGCGATACCACGGCACGCACCTTGCATACCAAAGCGAAGTTGAAGCGGGTGGACAAGACCCGTTATCGCTTTGAAAACAAGGCGCTGAATGAGCCGTTCGGGCTTACAGCATGGGCAATTGAGTTTATTGAGAGCGGAAAGTACAAGGGGTGATAGCATGAAGTGTCCTAGATGTGGCATTGAAATGAAGGTCAACGTCAGCGGTGAACTGCTGACGTTCATTTGCCGCAATCGGCAGTGCAGCGGCTACGGCCAAGCACAGGCAGAAAGAGACCTTAGTATGGAAGGAAAGGAGGAGCGTCATGAAGATTGAGAATGGCAACAAGAGTACCGCCAGCGTGAAGGCTACCAACAGCTCTAGCAGCAAGAAGCCTACCGTGACCAAGGGCGGCGATCTGCGCAGCAAGTGACAATAAGTGAGGAATTATGGAAGAGAATACCAGCGGCGTTGTGACTGAGGAAGTCGAGCAGGAGGCAGCCGCACCTGCACAAGAAGAGACTACCGGAGAACCTGCCACCAATGAAGGCGTAGGGGAAGCTGCCGAAGCCGGGCAGCAGCAGGATATCCCTAACGAGGTATGGGAAACCAGCCGGAAACGTGCCGATGCAAAGGCCAAGCAGCGGTACGACCGGATGGTAACTGAGCGGTTCGGGCATTTGGTAAACCCGGCCACCGGAGATCCCATCCGAAGCATGGACGATTACTTCGCGGCACTGGATGCGCAGGCGGACATTCAACGCCGCCAGTCCTTGCAGCAGAAGGGAATCGACCCCAAAATTCTCGATGATGCAATCAACAACAGCCCCGTCATCAAGCAGGCGAAAGAAGCAATTCAGGCCCAGCGTGAAGCAGACGGCCAGCGGCAATTCAACGAGCAGATGCGGCAGATCACCGCACTGGACGGCGAATTCCGGACACTGGGCGATCTTCGTAACGCCCCCGAATTTGACACTTTCAACCAGCTTGTGATGAGCAATGTTGATATGGTGAGCGCTTTCAAAGCGGCCTTCTTCGATCGGCTGGCCGCCAAGAAGAGCGCAGCGGCCACGCAGGCAGCCATTAACACCGCCAAGAGTAAAGACCACATGGCCCCAATTGGCGGCGGAAATGACGCAAGCGACGGCCTGACCGATGACATCATCGCGGAGTATCGCAAGTTTAATCCTAAATGGACGCGCGACCAAATCGCGGCGTACCACAAGAAATATGGAAAGGATAAGTAACCATGTTTATCGTTGTAATGCGAGACATTGCGGACGTGGAACCTTTTGAGCACCAGCCCGGTGCTGCCAATCTGGCGCGCGGCTCTGCCGCTGTGCTGACCGCTGGCAGTCTGGCCAAGTGCGGCGCGACCGCTAAGCCCTCTCATATCGTTATGGGGCCTGCCGACGGCAACGGCCTGTATCCCTGCATCCGCGTTCAGCCCACCACCGTGTTTGAGACCACCAGCACCGCCGCCGTGGCTTCTGCCGGTGCCAAGGTGACCCTGAACACCGATGCACTGAGCGTGACCGCCACCGCCACTGACGGTGTGTTTACCGTCGATTCCACCGAGAATAAGGCCAACGGCGTTGTCCGTGGCCGTTTCCTGTAAGGAGGATATATGGCTAACATTATTTTTTCTGAGGGTTCCGGCGTTGCCAACAGCGTGTTCGGCAAGAGCCAAGAACCCATCAAGGCTATGATCGAGAGCGGCGTTGAGGCGTTCGAGGAAAAGAGCCTGATTTCCAACATCTTCAACATGGAAAGTTCCACCAACTTCGCCGAGAAGTACACCAACGAGACCAGCGTGGGTGACTTCGAGGACGTGGGCGAGAATGGCGCTTACCCCAAGACTGGTATGCAGGAAGGCTTCTCCAAGGTCATTGAGCCTACCACCTGGAAGTCCAGCTTTGAGGTTACGCAGGAGATGATCGAGGATGCAAAGATCGGCAAAATCAAGAGCCGCGCCGGTATCTTCTCCACCAGCTACAACCGCACCCGTGAGAAGTTCGCCGCTTCCCTGCTGGCCGGTGGCACTGGCACTTCCGTCAAGATTCAGAACAAGACCTACAGCACCGCTTCTGCTGACGGCGTGGCCCTGTTCTCGACCGCTCACCCCAGTGCCACAAAGGGCGCCAAGCTGACCCAGAGCAACTTCTTCAAGGCTGATTTCAGCACCAGCATTCTGGATCAGGTTCAGGAGGCCATGCAGAGCTTCACCGACGACGACGGCAATCTGCTGAACGTCGCTCCCGACACCATCATCATTCCCAACGTGGCTTCCCTGAAGCGTGCCGTTCTGGCTGCCGTGTCCAGCGACCTGGACCCTGAGAGCAACAAGAATGCAATGAACTTCCAGGCCGGCCTGTGGAACGTGCTGATCTGGCCCTATCTGCCCAAGTCCATCGGCGGCAAGCCCTTCTTCCTGATGATGGACAGCCAGTTCAAGGACGACTATCTGTGTATGCCCTGGGTTGACCGTGTTGCCCTGACCGTCAAGAGCGAGATTGACCCCAACACCGACGCCAACGTGTTCCGTGGCCGCGCCCGTTTCGGCGCTGGCTTCAACAACTGGCGTTGCATCGCCCTGTGCGGCGGCGGCGTGACCGGCGGCACTACTCTGACTGCCTAATTAAACTTACCTGATTTACCGATGTCCCTGCCTGATGGTGGGGACATTTTTTTGGAGGAGCCATGTTCGAGAAGCTGAAACACGCTGCTGACGATGCCACAAAGCGGGGGAAATGGCAAAGTCGGCTGGATGACGCAAGAAAGCAGTACGACCGTACCATTATGGATACCCGCGAAGCGCTGTATCGTGGCGATAAAAACATTCGTGGCGCAAACGGTACAGACGCAGATAAAAAGGCAACCAACGTCCGCAACATCGTGTACGAGCTGATTGAAAGCCAGGTGGATTCCTCTATCCCCGCCCCCCGCGTAACGGCTATCCACGAAGAGGACAAAGAGCTTGCAAAAAAGATTGAAGCTCTGTTGCTGAACCTGAGCAAGCAGCTCAACCTGAAAGAGCTGAACGACCTGCAAGAGCGAACCGTCCCCATTCAGGGCGGCGACTTTTTCCACGTTGAGTGGGACCCGCACGGCGGATATCACTGCATGTTAGGCGATGTCACGTTGACGGAGCGCCACCCGAAGCAGGTTATTCCGCAGCCCGGCGTGTACGACATTGACAAGATGGAGTACATTTTCATTCTTGTGAGCCAACCGAAACGTTATCTTGAACGGCGGTACGGCGTTGAAATCAAGGATGAAACCGAGGACGATGTGGCAGCCAGAGGGCAGAATCAAAGCACTGTAAGCGGCATTGTTACTCAAAATATCGCGTATTATCGTAACGACGAGGGCGGCGTTGGTCTGTACAGCTGGTGCGGAGACGTAACTCTGGAAGATTTGGACAACTGCCAGAAACGGCGCGGCGAGGTGTGCGCGAAATGCGGCCGCCCGAAGTCCGGCGATGTGTGCGAGTGCGGCAGCAAAAAGTTTGTGGAAGGCCCACTGGATGTGCAAGAGCTGACCGAGGACATCACCATTTTTGGCGGTGAAACTGTTGCGGCAAGCACCCCGGGTAAAGACGAACTTGTGGTGAACCCGGACGGAACCCCGCAGGTGGACGAGGAAGGCGTGGCTATTACCATGCCCGGCCCAAACGTGCCCACGCAAATCCCGTACTACGAGCCGAAAGAAATTCCCGTTATTCTCCGCAGCAATGTGCGGATGTTCGGCCGCTTCTTGGGCGTGAGCGACGTTGATGTGATTGAAGATCAGCAAAACGCGATCAAGAAGTTTGGCACGAAGATTGAAGAGAAGCTGCTCAAAGGCGGCAGCTATGTTACGCTTCCGCAAGGCGTTCAGGTTGAAACCAGCGACAAAGAGCTGAAAATCATGCGGCTGAAAAACCCGGCGGAAAAGGCGTTGATTTCTGTTATCAATGTTCAGCCCGACACAAGCCGCGAACAGCAAATGCTGGAAAGCAATTACAGCTGGGCAAAGAGTACGCTGGGCATTAACGATTCGTATCAGGGCAAGTACGATGCATCTGCAACCAGCGGCAGCGCAAAGCAGTTTGCTGCACAGCAGGCGGCTGGCCGTTTGCAGTCCAAACGCGAGATGAAGAATCAGGCGTATGGGCGGCTGTACAAGCTGCTCTTCAAGTACATGTTGGCCTATGCTGACCAACCGTACCCGATGACGTACACGGCAATCGGCGGGGAGCAGACGTTTGCCCATTTCAACCGGTGGGATTTCCTGAAACGGGATGCCGCCGGTGAACTGTACTGGGATGACGAGTTTATTTTTGGCGTTGACCCGTCCCCGAACATGGACGCGAACCGTGAACGGCTGTGGGATATGGCCGACGTGAAGTATCAAGCCGGTGCATTTGGCCCGATTGGTGACCTGACTACCAGCTACCGATTCTGGACTTATCTTGAGGATAACGGATTCCCGGGCGCTGGCAAGGTCAAAACCGAAATCAAACAGCAGATGGACGAACAGCAGCAAATGCAACAGGCTGCCATGCAACCGGCTGCACAGCAAGCAATACAGCCGGATATGCTCATGGCTGACAGTGACCACTTGGAGGGGGCAGACGTATGACGTGGGGAGAATGCAAAACCGCAACCTTGCAGAAGATGTTTACCTCGGAAGATGAAGGCGCAGAGGATTACATCGACGCAATGCCGCAAGCCGCAAACGAAGCAATCCAGATGATTGCCACAACGGAAGCCGGAAAGCACATCCGTTCGCACGATACGCTGACGAAAGACCCGGCACAATCCAGAACGTTTGACCTTGAAGATGAACTCATTGACTTTCTCAATGTGGGAGACTTTGAAACATACTGTATGGACGGAGACGAACCCCGGCCTGTGTCCTTGAAACTTCTGGGCGGGCATTTGCTGGTGGTGCCGAAAGGCATTGAATCGGTACTTGTGTACTACAACGCAAAGCCTGCCAGAATCACAGAGAACACGCCGGACGCGCAAGAAATCGACCTGCCGGAAGATGCGGCGGCGCTTGTGCCAATGTACATGGCAAGCCAGCTGTACAAGGACGATGATCTGGCGATTGCGACAACGTACCGCAACGAGTTTGAAACGGCGTTTGAGCGCCTGCAAAACCGGCAGTCGGAAAACATCGACACGGAATTTACAAGCGAAAGTGGGTGGTGGTAAGTGGCCTTCACAAAAATCACAGATGAAGATTTGCAAAACAAAGGCGTTATTGGCCTGCCTGATACGCCCGGCCTATCCACAAGTGAGATGCAGGCGAAGTTTGAGCAGACGGCGCGGGAAGTTATCGTGCCGAAGTTCAATCAGCTGGTGGATGACCTTTCCAACCCTTCGGCAGCAAGCCAAATCGGCGCAAACGGCAAAAACCGCACAGTGCAAGGCCACATTGAAAACCTGAAAAATCCGCACAATGTAACTGCGGAACAGGTCGGCGCGTATACAAAAGGCCAGACAGACAAAGCAATCAGCGACCGAATTGACCAGATTGGCAGTGCGGATATGACGCAAGCCATGTACGACCCGACCGGCAGACAGCGAGACATTTTTGCCTATGCTGACTCTCGTGGCGTAAGCACTTACATGCACACCAAGATGGACAACGTGCACCACTTTAACGGCTCTGGCACAAGCGGCCGCGTCAAGATGACGGATAACGTGGAAGCCGGGGACACGGTGATGCTGGGCGGAAAGGAAGTGCCCGCCTATGTGGGCGCGGAAACCTTTGCCGATGCACTGGCCGGTGAACCCGTCACGGGCCGGTGGCTTACCTTCACGCAGGACGGTGAGCAGATAAATTTTAATGGCGGCGGGGGCTTATCCCTCACAAAACTTGCCCTCGCCGATGCAGACACCGGAGACGTGATTTCGGGGAAAAAGTTTTATTCCGGCGATAAAACGATTAAAAAAGGTTCGATTCTGCCGCGCAACACGGTGGGCCAAAACGGGGCGGTGGGCATTAGCCAATACTACCCCAGCGCGCCCGTCACTCCCGTGGCGGCGAACACGCAGATGAACAACAACCTTGATGGCGTATCCCGGCTGTGCTTGCAACCCCCTGCTGGATTTTACGATGGGAACAGCTATGTGGGAGAGACTTTTGCCAAAGTAGCCAGCGCAATCAGCCTGACGGCAGAAAAGATTTGCGTTGGGAACACGGTGATTGGCGTAAAAGGAACCGGCGTGACGAAGGCGGTTTGGCATGGCTCCATTCCCACTGACTACTCTTCTCATTTGTTGGGAAGCACACCCGCCGCTGGCACTCTGCTTTTCCTGTTTGCGGGCGACGCTGACCACGATATGCAAATCAAGTCCATTATCATCGGCAATAAGCAGGTGGCCACGCCAGGACGTAACAATTTGTACGTTGCTACGTTCTATGTGAGCGCAAACCAGAACATTTATATGCAATGGGATAGCAATTTCGGTGGCGGTACGCCGCACGGGCAGGGCGTTATCTGCTACGTGTGATTAAAAGCAATAGGAGGTGTGACAAACATGAGCACCGTAATCTCCAGCGGCACAACCGTAACTAACAGAATTACGTTGCCTGTAACGCAGAGCGAACTGGCAAGTTTGTATGTGACGTATGAGCAACGTAACAAGACCGTGGTGGAAAAAAGTTTGGAAGAATGCCAAATGGTAGGCACGGATTTACTGGTGCCTCTTGGGCAAGAGGACACCCTTGCTTTTAACCCGAAGGCAGGCAAAATCAGAATCCAAGTCCGGTTGCGGAAAAAAGACGGAACAGCGCTCAAAAGCGACATCGTTGAAGCTGAGACCGATGAAGTGCTCAAGGACGGTGTGATTTAATGCCGGACTGGAGCAGCACAGAGGCAACGTTCGCTGCCACCTTTGATGTTGTCGAGGACGTGCGGTTTTCGGTTGCCCTTAGTAGTACAGATGCAACGTTCGCTTTCTCTTTCAGCGGGGGAACCGCATTGCCAGAGAATTACCTCGGCCCGTATGAAGTAACGCCGAAAGGCAGCGAACAAGAGCTCAAAACGGAAAACAAATATCTTTCAAACAACATCGTTGTGCGAGAGATCAAACGCTGGGACGTGGGCAACACGTCGGGCGGGAACACAGTGTACATCGGGGAGGATGCATAACATGCCAGCAGCTACTTACAACAGCAAAGTGATTTTCAACGGCGACGTCTTGATGGACCTCACCGGCGATACCGTCACCGCCGATAAATTGCTTGCCGGGGTCACAGCCCACGGGAAAGACGGTGCGCCCATCACTGGCACCTGTGACTTCGATGCCGATACGGGCGACGCCACCGCTACGGCGGCAGAAATTTTGTCTGGGAAAACCGCATATGTGAAAGGCACAAAAGTTTCCGGCGAAATGCCTAATCGTGGGGCTGTGACCGGGACAATCAGCACCAAGGCCGGGGCCTACACCGTGCCGCAAGGCTACCACGACGGCAGCGGCAAAGTGACCATCGACAGCACCGAACAGGCAAAGCTCATCCCTACCAACATCCGCAAGGGCGTGACCGTGCTGGGGGTCAGCGGTACGATGTCCGGGAGTGAGGGCATGAAGCCCCAGAGCAAGAACGTAACGCCCAAAGCCACTGCGCAAACGGTGCTACCGGATACCGGCTATAACTGCCTGTCTCAGGTGGTTGTGGCCGCCATCCCCTATGCGGTGAGCGACAACACAAGCGGCGGCAAGACCGTGACCATCGGGTAAGAGCCATGGGTAACAGCAAGATTGTCTTTAACGCCAAAGTGTTGATTGACCTGACCGGAGACACGGTAGCAGCCGCAAAGCTGCTGGAAGGCACCACGGCCCACGGCAAGGACGGCGAGCGGGTGACCGGCAAGATTTTGGACCGGAACACGGTGGGCAAAAATGGGGCTGTGGGCGCGTCCTCTTCTTTTCCGAGCGTCGCAGTTACGCCGGTGGAGCGGGACACGCAGGCATGGCAAAACACGGACGGGGTTAAGCGCCTTTACCTCAAACCTCCAGCTGGGTTTTACAATGGCGAAAGCTACGTGGGCGACAGCTATGCTACTGTGGCAAGAGTAATCGGCCTGAACGAAGGGAACCTTTGTGCAGGTAGTAGTGTGCTTGATGTCACCGGCAGGGGCCATGCGGTGGCTATGTTCGCGACTATTGGCGACAATCGTTGGAGCGGCGGCTCTTACAACCGGCTCAAGCTGGCCTATACGGTGGGCGGTACCTCCGGCTTCGGTGGATGGGGCTGTTGGCTCCCGGCGGGCACTTACCGGGCGTGCGGGGCTATCGCTGACCTGACAGGCTGCTATATCGCGGATGCGGGCACCTTGTCCACCCGGATTTACGGCGCAGAGCGGGAGTATAACAGCTCTCAGTGGGGCGGTTCTGGCACCTTCACACTCAACGGGTCGCAGTGGGTTTCCGTCACCAGCGGCCGCAGCAGCTACAGTGAGTGCGGCTGCGTCTGCATTTACAGGGTGTAAAGGAGGCATTGCATGAGCATTCAAGGCATCGACGTAAGCAAGCATCAGGGCAAGATCGACTGGCCCAAAGTGGCCGCCAGCGGGGTGCGGTTTGCCATTCTGCGGGCGGGCTACGGCAATACAGCCGCCCAGGCGGACCCGTACTTTGCCGCCAACTACACGGCGGCCCGGGCCGCAGGCCTGAAGGTGGGCGCGTACTGGTACAGCTACGCTTTCGGCCCCGACGACGCGGCCAGCGAGGCCGCTGCCTGCCTGCAAGTGCTGGCGGGACGAGGGCTGGACCTGCCCCTGTTTTTTGACCAGGAGTACGAACCGGCCATTCTGGCCCAGACCACGGCGGGCCGCACCGCCTGCGTGCAGCGCTTCTGTGCCGCCGTGCAGGCCGCCGGATACCGCCCCGGCCTATACGCCAGCAAGAACTGGCTGGAAACCAAGCTGGACATGGCGCAGCTGAGCGCACTGCCTGTCTGGGTGGCCCAGTACGCCGCCGCCTGTACCTATGGCGGGCCGTATGTGCTGTGGCAGAACAGCAGCAGCGGCAGCGTGCCCGGCATTTCCGGCCCGGTGGACACGAACGTCTGCCCGGACGAAGCGCTGCTTTTCGGCAGCGAGAAGGAGGAAACTATGAGCGATATGCTGAAAGTAGGCCCGGTTTCGGGCGGCGACCGCAAAACCATGG
>ERZ1034980.242-NODE-242-length-44331-cov-4.806667_pt1 | contig 44331 bp, 36 predicted proteins | sample MGYA00520622_ERZ1034980 | MGnify/ENA primary metagenome ERZ1034980 (study PRJEB33766, sample SAMN09781791) | gut metagenome | biome: gut microbiome | host: Homo sapiens | place: Madagascar | study: EMG produced TPA metagenomics assembly of the PRJNA485056 data set...
ACCTCTTGCCCGCCGGAACCCACCCCTTGTAAGGGATTGGCGGCAGAAATGGGCCCAATTCCTTACAAGAGGCGTGTTTGGCGAAGGTGGGCTTGGGTGAGCAAAAGAGGGTGCAACCCAGGACGGCAGGGTCTCGGGACAAGCTATTTCCCAGCGGCGAAAGACGCTACGAAGCAAAAGAAAACAGGCCGGAGGTTTTGTCCTCCGGCCTGCATCTATTCTGGTGGCGGGGAAGGGAATCGAACCCCTGACACGGGGATTTTCAGTCCCCTGCTCTACCAACTGAGCTACCCAGCCGAATATGTTGCTCTCCACTCGCGCTTCGAGCTCGTTAACTATATCAAATAGCAAACCTCGGTCAAGCGACTTTTTTGGAAAAGTTTGAAATCGGTCAGTTCGCCGACAAATTCCCAGCCTTATCCAAGCGCCCCCGATTACTTCTCGCCGTCCCCAAGAGGCTCTTGCCTGATGGTGACGTTGCTTCCGTCAACCTCTACGACGACCGTCGACACCGGGGTCTGAATCCTCACGCAAGGTACCCCGCGGACAAACGCAACGGGTTTCTGAACTGAGCCGGAAATCGACGGAACCACAACGTGCGAAGGAGCCGGAGAAGCAGGGGCAACGGATGCCGGAGAAGCTGGGACGACGGACGCCGAAAGCACCGGAGAAGCGGGGACCTCGGATGCCATAGAAGCAGGGAAGTGGCACCCGTCGGCGGTCCGTGGCGAGACGAAACCCGGCGAACAAATGACGCACCGGGAGTGGCACCAGACGGCGATTGAACCCCCGAGGGCTCGGAAACCCCAGCTCGGGACTCCCCCTCGGCGCCCGGCATGACATCCGGCATCCCCGTGAATTCCTCAAACGCAGCATCGCGTTTGTCAGCACTTGGCGACGCCCCACCAACGGCGGCCTCGCCCTCAGCCCAAAGCCCGTCAAGCGACCCCCAAGGCTCGTCAACGTCCTCCCATGGCTCGTCAGGCGTCATAAGGCCAACCTTGTGATCCTGCTCCGGGAAGTCATAGAGACATCCGTAGCACCTGTTCATGTCCGAGAAGAGCACAGCCCCGCATCGTGGGCACGTCTTCGTGGCACCCGCCCCATCGTTCGTGCCAGAACGCCCGACCGTGCTCCCACGCCCTCTCCCCTCGTTCATCCCTGTCATCTGCATCCCAGACATCGATTCTCCCCTCAAGTCTCCTCATCAACGATTCGAATCCCCAGTTGCTGTCCCACGCAAGGCCAGGGTCCCGGCACGCTTGGCCTCTCGAGCGCATGGCGCGCGCCGCGGGCTCGCACGAGCCTCCCCGGCCGGAGTCCTCGCCATGAGCCAAGGACCTCGCCAGATTCACCCACCAACGCCACGTCGATCGCATAACGCATCCCAAAGGTATGGACCGACGCGCACGGAGTGAGCAGCACGCACCTGGCACCCGAGTCCAAACGCGTTCCCAACAGGCCCCGAGCACGTCTCCACCAACTCCGGAGCACCTCCGCCCGAGCGACCACGACCTCGCGCTCGCCTTCCTCGAAAGCCACCTCGACTAGTTCGCCCTTCACATCCGCCCTCCTCACGTGATGACCGCCGCACGATATCTATCGATGACGATCTCCCGTTCGTGTCTGATCGAAGCGGGTGCTTGATATCCCACGCCCGCAATGGAGACGGACGAGGGCCACGGCCGGAACACGAGCGTGCAGGTAAAGCGCGTCGTTCCCGCGGAAAGGTCGAGAAGCGCGCCGGAAGCGCCTTCCATCAGGTCCTCGACGGAGACCTCAACCTCGCAAGCCATGGGACTCATGCCACACTCGATGGCGCTCCTCACCTCGTCAACGCCCGCAAGCGAGCTCGTAGCCCCCGAAGGCGACACGCCATGGGCGAGCACCGCATCCGGCGCAACCCTATCGAAGCGAGCGCAGAGCTCGGCATAGCGCATGACGTTCACCACCACGAGAGCGCAGACGACAATGACAGGGATGAGCACGGCTAGCTCGACGGCCATCTGCCCGCTCGACTCACGAAACACGACGCTTCCGTGCCGTCCAGCGCCCATGTGCAACGCCACGTCCGCCCGCTTGCCGAAGCCGGCGCGCCGCGCTTGACTCACGCGCCTACCGGAACTCGCACGCTTACCAAAGGCCGCGTGTCCCTCGGCACCCCCATGTCCCCTCATGACGAACCAGCTCCCAGAAGAGCGCCGGTATCGATCGTGAGCGGCACCGTGATATCCGTCCCGGGTATTGGCAGCTCGGCAATCGCATAGGGACCACCACCAAGCTCGTTGACGACTACCTGACCGAGCGCTCTCGCAATCGAGGCAGGATCCCCGGCATCCGGCAGACGCTCGATAAGCTCTCGCGCGTTCGCCGCCTGCCCGAAGCCCGCTCGGTCAAACACGTTCTGGGAGTTGGTGAGAACCGGCTTCCGAAGTCGCAGGTCAGCTGGCTCAAAGCCCACGGCCCTCACGATTTCCGACAACTTATCGTTCAACCAGGAGGCGACCGGCCCAAGCAGCGTGCCGCTCAAGCCTGAGAGAGCCTCGCTCGCCGCGCCTGACAAGCCATCCGCACTCGAGCCATAGCCTTGCAAGAGCCCCGCCCACAACTCGCCGATCCCACCGAGTACGCCAGCACACCCCCAGCCGATGTCATTGCCCAAAGCCTCGAGGAACCGCGTAAGGACATCATTGCCGGCAGCATCAGAATCCGGCGCGAGCGTGGCTGCGGATATGGCAGCGCCAGGCGAAACGGCGAGGGGAGCGGCGAAGTCGTTCTCGAGGGAATCCGGCAGGTCTCCCTCGCCCCTTCCTACCACGGCGACGCAACCCCATGCTCCCGGTGGGCAGATCTTGAGACGCGGCGACGCGAGGGTCTCGAGCGCTTCCTCGAAGGCCGACGCACCTTCATCCGCATAGTCCCTCATCTCCGCCTCGGCGGCGGCGAGATCATCGGCGGCGACCTCGTAATCGAGCGAAGCCGCAACCACACGAGCCCAGTAGTGCTCGTAGCCGTTGTCGATACTCGTCGACGCGGCGGCAACCTTGCCCATATCCGCCGAGCTCATCTGACAGGTGGGACACCGTGCGACGGCACCCGCATCAAGCTGCGACAGAGACGCCTCGCCGGCAGACGCACCCTGAGCCCCCGGGCACCGAAGAGTTGAGTGGAGCGTGGCGCGCCCTCCCTCCTGCGTGCAGGGCCAGCGGACATCCGTGTAAAGACGCGTGCCTTGCATCTCGCCAGTGTTCTTGGGGAGGCTCGGGAGGTCGATATCGACTGATCCGTCCGGGAGCTCCAGATAGTAGCCAGCCTCCATCTCAGACAGCGCGTACTCATAGAACGCCAGCCTACACTCGGAGTCAGTGAGGTATCTGATTCCCTGTCCAGTGGGCGCTTCGATGGCGGCACGCCTCGCGTAGTAACTGCGCGAACGCAAGAGCGGAACGCCAAACGTCCAGCTCTCCGGCGAGGGATAGTACGGATTCTCCGTCACCAAGAGGCCGGCAAGACCATCCGCCCGCTCGCGCATGTTCATGGGCTCTCCGCCACAATCGGCAAGCCAACCCTCACGCAGGGCCTCGTCAAGACGGTCCTGGGCATCCTTGGCTCGGTCTGACGCATCCTGCAGATGATCCGCCACCTCGGCTATCTCGTCTCCCGTGACGTCAGATTCGAGCGCGGAGAAGTCGCTCTGAGATTCTTGGGGAAAGGAAATCGCGCAGCCGATGTAAGAAGAACCCTCACCTTCGTTCGCCTCCACGACGGCGGCAGAGCGAGCGGCGATTGCCAAGGGCAGCGTCTTCTCGACCGCCTCGAGGCCGCGTGCCGCCGACGTGGCGAACTCCCTGCGCGCGTCGAGCATTTTCACGCCCGCCGCAATGGTCTCGGCACCCACCGTGGAGAGACCGGGAACGGCGGAGACCACGAGGCCGGCGCCCAACGTGACCATGCCCGCAAGGCCCAGGGTAAGCACGCACGCATCAAGCGTCGTCGCCACGGTCGAATACGCCGCCACCACGTTCGCGCCGGCAAGCGCGGCGGAGTCCGCCACAGACTGAACATCCGCAGAACGGTTCTGCACCCATGCGACCGAGACAAGCGAGCACACGAGAGACAGGCTCACGAGAAGGGCGAGCGCCACCGCGACGGAGGTGTAGCCGCCCTCGTCGTCGACAAAAGCACCGATGCCCAGCTCAAAGCTCGCAACGTCTCTCTTTGACTCACGGCGAGACGCGGGGGAGCCTTCCCTCGCCAGGGCGCCTCCACGCTCGCTCCGCCCATCAGTCCCACATCGTGACCCACTCACCGTAACCTCCCTCCAACCAATCCGGACGAGCCCCTCCCGTCACCTCGACGCGCAGCACCACCTCGTCGCCATCGGGCTCGCCGAGCATCTGGGCCAGCACGCCAAGCAACGGCAGCGGGCGTAGGCGGCCCTCAACGCCCACGCGTACCTCACGCGACGTCGAGTCGCCCGAGAGCTCAACCTCCCATTCGCCGGTATGGAACGCCGCGACATCAGGTACCGCGCGAAGGCGTCTTTTGACATACGCCTCGCACGCGGCATCATCGCCAGCACCTCCCATTTCTCTCGTGGCCAGCACACGCACCCCCTCAGCCGCCGCCTGCTGCATGACTGATCGCGTATAGAGCAAGAACGCCGGTTGCAGCAATAGCGCGAGAAGCAGCATGATCACCGGAATGAACGCCGCGGCCTCGACACTTGCCTGCCCTAGTGCCTCAGAACAGAACGATGTCCCGCATGCCACCGAGCATCCCCTCGCCCGAAAGAGAATGCGACGAAGCAGACTCCCCGAGACGCGCGAGGCCTCCCGCGCCCACGGCCTCCCAGACAGCACCAAGGGCGAGCAGCATCGCAAGAAAGGCCGAGAGCACGAGCACATACTCGACCGTCGACTGTCCTCGACACTCATGCACGAGAGACGCCCGCTCAGGACCGCTCTTGGGCGGCCCCGTCGGTTTCCTAGCCAGACCCTTCGCCCTCGCCCGCAGCCTCCTCCGTCTCTGCCTCTCCCTCCGTCGCCGTTGCCGCATGGGAATCCCTCCATTCCGCGACCTCCATCCGCACCGTCGTCACCCGGCTCCCCTCGCTCGCCTCGCAGACGAGGCACAGCTCAGACCAGCTCGGGCCACGCACCACACAGCCCCACGTCCGACCAACCAGATCAATCCAACCGGCATGGGCAAGCACCACCTCGCCCTGAGAGCGGTACTCTCCTAGAACCTCTCTCGCCGTCTCAGCCACGCCAAGGTCGACCTCGCGCACAGAGGTAGAAGAAGGAGCAGAGAAAGCGAGGTCGCCGAGGCTCTCGACACCAGAGGAGACACCTAAATTGGCGTCGCCCCCATCTGGCAGAGGCAGGGAGGACGCTCCGCCCGTCCAGGGCAGCGTCTCGACCAGCGAGGCCAAACCACCCCCTCCATCCGCACTTTCAGCCGAACTTGGCCCGGCAACGCCCCCTCTCGCACCCAGGGCGAGGTACCCACAGACCAAGACCACCAACAGAACGCCGAAGAGACCGAGCAGCACCGCCTTCATCCGGCGTCGCAGCGAGCGCCTAAAGCGAGTTGATGCCATCAGTGATCTCGGTCCAGAGCTCTTGGAGCCTGCCTCTGAACGCTACGACGGCAACTATCGCCATCAGGACCAGCACGCCAACGAGAATCGCGTACTCCGTCGTCCCCTGACCCAGCTCCTCCCCAGCGAGCTCGCGCGAGCGCATGGGCAGGCGCATCCTCAAGAACAAGCCCGTCTTCACGCGACAGGCCGCATCTCGAATCCGCCCAACAGCCAGACCAGCAACCCCAATAGCCATCTCAGCCTCCAATCCGAGCGGCATCGCCGCTCAACCTGCCAGGGCCGCCGACAGTAACGGCCCCAATATCGCCAGCAACATCGCCGGGACCACGAGCGTCCCCAGGGGGACGAGCATCTTCACCGGAACCTTCTCGATGCGTTCCTGCACCCGCGACCTCTGCTCTTGCCTGATCGAGGCGGCCTGACGCTCGAGCGCCTGCGCAAGCGGAGCGCCAAACGAAAGTGCCTCTGTCGCGGCCGAGCAGAACCCCTCAAAAGAGGGCGACCCCAAGCGGGCGGAGAGAGAGGAGAGCGCCTCAGAGCGCCCTTCCATGCCCATCTGCCACGAGAGCATCGCCGCCCGGACCTCCCTCGAGAGCTCGCAGTCCCTGCGGTCGCAGAACAGCGCAAGCGATGCATCGAAGGAAAGGCCAGCGGACAATCCCAGGCCAAGGATGTCGAGAAACTCCGGCATCTGCCTCTCACAGGCACGCGTCACTTGCGCCGACCCCTCGCGCTCGAGAGCCTTCCGGACCTTGGGCATGTGTCGCAGCAGCGCCTTGGCATCAAACTCCGGAGCACCTTCGCCCCTCTTTCCGCCAAGCGCGAGCCATGCCGCCAGACAAGCTGCGGCTCCCACCGCAAACCCGCCAGCCATCACATCACGCTCCTCATGAGCCGCCGGATAACGAGGAGGGCAACGACGTCGAGAAGCACCGCTGCGCACACGCAACCACAACCCACCGGTGTCGCGAGACCGAGCCTAAAGTCCGGCGAAATCAGCGCCAGGGCACCAACCATGCAGGCCGGCAGCGCGCTCACCACCCTTGCAGAGAGCCTCACCTGAGCGGTCTTGGCGATGAGCTCCCGCTCGAGCTCGAAGCGCTCCTCCACGAGCCGAGCCGAGCGTGCGAAAAGCCCCTGGAGCGGAGCCCCAGTGCGCGAGGAGACCACGAGGGCGCAGACCATAAGCGACACGCCCGGCGCCTGGGTGCGCCGGGCGATCTCCTCGACCGCCTCCGCTGCGCCCACCCCACACGAAACCGCAAGCGAAGCTCGGGAGAACTCCCGATAAAGCGGGCCGTCACCTCGTGACCCCACGTAGGCGATAGCCTGCGATAGGGTCCTTCCCGCCGCCATCGCACCAGCGAGGGAGCGAAACGTCTCCGGCACCTGGCGGGCAAGCTCGCGCTCGCGCAGGCCCGTCCGCGAGCGCGCCCAAGCGGGTACGCCCGCAAGTGCGCAGCCAAGCCCCACGACAAGGCCAACGACAGAGTGAGCGCAAACAAGCCCGGCAAGGGCGGACGAAGCGACGATGCAGACGAGGAGCGCGATGCCCGCCTCGCGTCCGCGCACGATTCCCGAGAGCGCATCCTCAAGCGCGAGTTCGTCCGCCGCGATACGCCAGCTCTCGATTCGAGAGAGGAGCGTCACCGGCCGCGTGGCGCCCAACGAGCCAAGCGCAGACGCCGCGACAGCCCGCACGTAGCCCTCTTCCCCGCCCAGACGCCGGGCAACGCCCCTCGCACCGCATAGCAACCACGCAGCCAGGGCTGCGAACATGCCGCACCCTACGGCACCTGCCCACGCCATTCGACCACCTCTCCCTCATCCAACAGACCCTCACGCACGGCTCTCTCAACAAAGCGAGGCACCTCGATAAGCCGCCACGAACGCGTCGCCGAATCGAAGGACACAAGCTCGCGGAGGACCACCCCTCCCGTCTCGTCGCGCCCGACCTCACATGTCGAGGACACCACGCGCGAGCCGTCCGGCATGCGTCTCGACATCACAATCAGGTCGAGCGCCGTGGCAACCTGTTCCTCGATCAGCGCCGCCGGGAGGTCCATTCCAAAGCGCGCCATAAGGACGAGCCTGCTCACCGCCTCCCGCGCCGTGCCGGCGTGTAGCGTGGTAAGGCTTCCGTCATGGCCCGTGTTCATGGCCTGGAGCATGTCGATGCACTCCTCGCCGCGCACCTCTCCCACGACGATGCGATCCGGTCTCATTCGCAGGGCATTCGTGACAAGCGTTCGGATGCTCACGGCACCCGTCCCCTCGATAGAGGCATCCCTCGCCTCGAGCCTCACCACGTGAAGTCCCTCCTCGAAGTGGAGCTCGGCGGAGTCCTCAATCGTCACGATGCGTTCGCGTGGGTCAATCTCGGCAGATAGGGCATTCAGGAGCGTCGTTTTCCCCGAGCCCGTGCCTCCCGCCACGGCGATATCGCACCTGAGGCGCACGGCCCACCCGAGAAGACGTGCGTACCAGGCGGGAAGAGACCCAAGCCCCACAAGACTCGGCAGGGAGCGAATCGCACCCGAGAACTTGCGAATCGTGAGCGCGGGACCCTCCATCGCCACAGGCGAGATCACGGCGTTTACGCGAAAGCCATTCGAGAGCCGCGCGTTCACGATGGGATTCGCGTCATCGAGGCGCCTGCCAAGCGGCGCCAGGATGCGATCGATGGCGAGCATGATCTGCTCGGGCGAATCGAAGACTCGTTCCGCCTGCTCAAGCTTGCCATCGCGCTCGAAGTAGAGCGAGCGGCATCCGTTCACCATGACCTCCGTGATCGAGTCGTCATCAAGCAGAGGTTGAAGCGGCCCGAGACCAAGGACCTCGTCAATCACTTCGCGGACGAGTGCCTCGACATCAAACGCCTCCGCGCCGGCAACCTCGCCGGCGTTGATCGCCGCCACGCATGCCACGGAGAGCTCGTCGCGCGCTCGCACCACGTCTCCCGAGGAGACAAGCGAAGCCATCTCCCGCAAACCGAGCCTGTCCACGAGGGCACGTTTGAGCGCAGCACGAACCTCGACTGGGGCCGCCGTGGCAGCCAGGGGCTCACTTCCGATAGGCGATGCGACGGCTTCGGCATCCGTCGCGGACTCGCGGACGCGCTCGAGGACGCCCATCCCTAGCTCGCCTCCCGCACGCGGCCGAAGAGCCTACGCTGGCGTCTCCCACCCGCAAGGGCGCGCGCCGGCGCGTCGCCCTCAGGTAGACGCCCAAGCTCCTTCAAGACCGCCGCGAGGCCATGGGCAACGGCACGAGGCATCGCAGCGTCAAGCGTTGCCAGCTCGGACGACCCGCCAGTTGCAAGCATCTCAACGACCTCAAGGCCGCCATCCGGCACGCGCACCTCACGGGCGCATTCGAGCCCGACGGCGGCGCGCGCGACGAACGACTCGTCTCGCATTCTTGGGTCGCAACCATTCATCAGGCGCACAATCCTCGTACGCGCGATACCGAGACGAACGGCAAGCCCGCCGCAGCGAGCGAGCGCCGCAATCGCGCCCGGCCGGTCATCAGAGACAATCACGAGCCTGTCAGCCGCCTGCGCGGCAGACGCCGTCGCATCTCCCCAGCTTGCCGAAGTGTCAACGAGCACGAGGTCATGACTCTGGGTTAGCCTCGCGATGATATCCGCGGCAAGCGGCTGCACGCACTCCGCATACTCCGGCTCGCGGCAGGGGCCCCAGACACGCACGCGGTCGCCCGCCACGGCTCCGAGAGACTCGAACGCCTCGTCATCAAGCGCACCTGTCGCCACCTGCGCCAAGTCAGCGGGCCTCTCGGCACCGGCAAGCGCGGAGAGGTTGCCAAAGGCGAGGTCGAGGTCGAGGCAGGCCACGTCGAGCCCCCATGACGCTGCCACGTGGGCACAGGTCGCGACGATGGTCGACTTGCCCACGCCTCCCCTACCCGAGACGAACGTGACCACGGGCACGCCCTGCCGCCGCTCGCTTGCCGTCGCCCGGCCCGCAGCCATAGCGCCCGCGATCCCCATCGTCTTGCGTTCCACAGCCTCCCGCGAACGGGCGGCGGCAAGCTCTTCCTCAGTTATGACGCGGTCTATGCCGGCACTCTTGGCGCGGGAACGCAGCGAGCCAGACGCGTGCGGCACGGCAAGCACCACCTGTGAGGCACCCCCGTCCGCCGCGACGGCCGCCGCGACATTTACCGCCGCAGGTCCGCGCGCTCCCTCGGCTACGAGGGCCGTGGCACCCCTCAAGTCGCCACGAAGCCGCTCCCTAAAGCCCGCGGCGTCACCAACGCACGCGATGGTGGCATCGGCGTCACAAGCGCGCACATACGCCTCGAGAGCGGCAGCCTCTCGCTTGCCAGAACAAATAGCCCAGTTCGCCATCACGCCTCATCCCCCGTCACGGGAGGGACGGAGGTCGGGGCAACGGGAGTCACGCCATCCTCCTCAAACTCCACGTCGTCGGCAGGAAGCGCCAGGCGCAGGCTGCCATCGGCGCCGGCGGAGAGAATCGTCGTGACATGCTCGGGATCGACCGCAAGGGTTACAAGCCCGTCCGTCCCTCCAAAGGCGGATGCACTGGACGACCCGAGCACGATCACATCCGCCGAAACAAGCTTTACACCCGAGGCCGAAGACACGTAGGCGAGCATGCGCGATCCCGCCGGCGTATCCGCCGCGACGCCAGACTTATCGCCGATCTTCACGCTGACGGCAACTCGCCCCTCTGGCACCTCGATGGCACCCTCCGTGGCGGCAACGTCCAGCTCCGTCAAGGGCTCGCCGGCACTCACCGACGCGGCGAGACGAACTCCCACCACGTCATCAAAGCTCGTCACCGCCTTTGCGGGCGCTAGGTCTGCGAGCCACTCGCGCATCTCGAGGTCTGACTCGGCAAGCACGCTTCCCGCTGGCAACTCCCTGCGAGCGACCACGAGCTGGGTGACCTCGCCGCCATAGCGCTCGAGTACCTCCGCGCGCTCGGACCTCACCTCCGCACGCGCAGCATCAGCCGCAGCTGCCGCAAGCAGCATCGCGAGCACGCCGCACGCCGCGGACGTCGCAAGCCTGACCCTTCGCTTCATGGTTCCTCCCGCCACTCGTTGAACGTGGCGGAATCATCGCCTGAAAACGGTCCCGAAAATGGCTCGCTCGCGAGAAAGTCCCACGCGTTCAAACCCAAATCAGACACGTTCCCAACACGTTTTGCGCAAAACGTGCCATAGTGCGTCAAACAGGCTGTTGATAACTACGGTTTTCGCAGGTAGAACGCTTATAAAAGCAAGCCGGCAAGCGCCCCGGAAAGGCACTCGCCGGCTCAAAATTCTTTATTGTCTTGATTCCGCCGCCCACTCGCCCGGGCTGCTCCTGCCGACCGCTCGAACCACGTCGTTCGCCCGGACCGCGCCGCGCACTCGCCCGGACCGCGCCGCCCGCTCGCACGGACCACGCCAGGCCCCCAGCGTCTACAGCGTCACGTCCGGATCAAGCGTGTCCGCACTCCTGCGCATCTCCGCGGCAAGCGCGAGATACGCTTCGAGCCGTATCCCATCAAGCTCGCCCGCCGCCTCGGCCTCCCTCACGGCACAACCCGGTTCTTCGCCGTGCGTGCAGTCGCGGAACCTGCACTCACCCGCAAGCTCGGCAATCTCGGGGAACGCAAGCGCAAGGCCGCGCTCGTGGCCCACAAGCGGCAGGCTCCTGAGGCCCGGCGCGTCGCAGATGACTCCCGCACCCGGAAGCTTCACCATCATGCGTGCGACCGTCGTGTGGCGACCCATGTCGTCGCGCTCGCGAACGGCAGCCGTGGCAAGAGCGTCCTGCCCGAGCAAGGCATTCAGTAGCGTCGACTTGCCCGCGCCGCTCTCCCCCAGGATAAGGGCGATCGTCCGCTCCGGCACAAGAGCGCGCACGCCATCCAGGCCCTCGCCCTCGGCAGAGGAGGTCACCACGACGTCGACGTCCTCGCCTGCGAGCCTACGCACTCGCTCGACATCGTACTCGAGTTCCTCCGCCGTTCCCTTTCGATCCGCCTTGGTGAGCACCACGGACGCGCGGCAGCCGCAGTCACGGACGAGCACGAGCGAACGCGCGATGCGCGCAAGCGCGAGCTCTCCCTCGCCCAGGGCCGCCACGATGATGACCTCGTCGAGATTCGCCGCGAGCGTCTGGAACTCTCCGCGCTTGCCTCCGCGCCACCGCGCGAACGCGCATCTGCGGGGAAGAACCTCGTGGATGACGCCCATGTCGTGCGTCGGGTCAACGGCAACCGCCACCCAATCGCCGACGGTCGGCATGATGCCCGCCTCGGCGGCGGCGCCCTTCGCGAAGTCCACGGCATGCTCCGCGCGAAGCGTCACGCCATCGCACGCAACGAGCGGGAAGCTCCTGTCGAGGCGCACCACGCAGCCCAACGTGAGGGTTGCGGCGACGCCATCGCCCAGGCGCGAGGCCACACGCTCCCGCGCGCCCTCGAACGCGGCAAGTTGCTCGTCGCTCGGTCGCACGTCACCAAAACCGGGCACGTTCGCGAGCTCATCCACGGCGGGCAGCCCCGCCAGGATCTCGTCGCGAGACGCGCGCGAGGCGCCGCCCCCGTGGGAGCGACGCCTCGGCTGCTTGGTTGACCTGCTCTTTGCCGGTCTCTTTCCCATGCGTTAGTCTTCCTTCTCCACAGAGCGCATGATGGCCTTGTAGATCTCGACGAACGGGATGATCAGGAAGGCGATGCCCAGGGCGGTGAGGGAGCCCTTGAGCTCGAGGCCCGGCACACCAAAGAACATCATCGAGAGCGGCTCGAACTCGACCACGATGAGGGTCAACACGAGCGCGAGGGCAGAGGCGGCCCAGAGCCAGCCGTTCTGTTTCTTCATCGTGAAGATCGACTGACGACGGCTGCGCATGTTGAAGCAGTGGAAGATCTCGACCATGTTGAGCGTGATGAACGCCATCATGACGCCCTCTTCATCCGCGGTGCCGGCAATCATGTCCGCGATGTTGATGTAGCCCATGTCGAAGTACACGCCCGCGAAGAAGCTCGCGAGAACGAGCACCGTGATGATAATGCCCTGGACCACGCAGTCGAGACCCATGTGACCAGCGAAGACGCCGTCAGAGGCCTTGCGCGGCTTGCGGCGCATGATGTCGCCCTCGGCGTCCTCCATGCCCAGCGCCAGAGCCGGGAAGCAGTCCGTCACGAGGTTGACCCACAGCAGCTGGACCGGCTGGAACAGCGTGAAACCAACGAGTGTGGCGACGAAGACCGAGAAGACCTCGGCGAGGTTCGCGGAGAGCAGGAACTGGATGACCTTGCGGATGTTGTCGTAGATGCGACGGCCCTCTTCGCACGCGGAGATGATCGTGGCGAAGTTGTCGTCCGCAAGCACCATGTCGGCGACGTTCTTGGTAACGTCGGTACCGGTGATGCCCATGCCCACGCCGATGTTGGCGCGCTTGATAGAGGGAGCGTCGTTCACGCCGTCGCCGGTCATGGCAACGATCATGTCGCGGCTCTTCCATGCCTCGACGATGCGCGTCTTGTGCTCGGGCTGGACGCGGGCGTAGACACCGTAGTCCTCGATGTGGGCGTCAAGTTCCTCGTTCGTCATGCGGTCAAGCTCGGCGCCGGTGATCGCCTGCGAGCGGTCCTCGATGATGCCGAGGTTCTTGGCGATGGCCACGGCGGTGTCGATGTGGTCGCCCGTGATCATGACGGTGCGGATGCCGGCGGTGTGGGCCTCGTCGATGGCGGCGGCCACCTCGGGACGCTCGGGGTCGATCATGCCGGAGAGGCCGCAGAACGTAAGGTCTTGCTCAAGGGCATCAGCGGAGAAGTCCGTGGGCTTGGTCTCGTAGTGGCGGCAGGCAAGCGCGAGCACGCGCAGGGCCTGGTCTGCCATGGCCTTGTTCGCCGAGAGGAGCTCAGCGCGCTTCTCGTCAGTGAGGGGCACGATCTTGTCGCCATCGAAGATCGAGGTGCAGCGGCCAATCACGACGTCCGGGCCACCCTTGGTGTACTGCTCGAACTCATTGTCGAGAGTCTCCACCACAACGGACATCATCTTGCGGCCGGAGTCGAACGGAGCCTCGCCCACGCGCGGGTGCTCCTCGACAAGGCCCGTGAGGCCCGCCTTGCCCGCGTCGTTCACGAGGGCGCACTCGGTGGGCTCGCCCACGGCCTCGCCGGCCTCGGCATCCCACTTGGCATCAGAGCAAAGGGCCATGCCGGAGAGGAGCTTCTCCTCGGGGGCGGCGAGCAGGTGGTCGACGACGGTCATCTTGTTCTGCGTGAGGGTACCCGTCTTATCCGAGCAGATGACCTGGGTGCAGCCGAGGGTCTCGACCGCGGAAAGGTTGCGGATGATCGCCTGACGACGGGCCATCTTGGTAACGCCAAGCGACAGGACGATGGTCACGACGGCAACGAGGCCCTCGGGGATGGCGGCGACGGCGAGCGACACGGCCACCATGAAGGTGTTGAGCAGAAGCGTGGGCTCCTCGGCCATGTTGCCGAAGCCGTGACGGAGGACGTCGACCGCGAAGATGACGACGCAGATCACGATGACGAGCTTGGTGAGGATGTGAGACAGCTCGTCGAGCTTGACCTGGAGCGGGGTGAGCTCCTCCTTGGCGTCCGAGAGGGCGCCTGCGATCTTGCCCATCTCGGTGTCCATGCCCGTGGCGACGACGACGGCGCGACCGCGGCCGTAGACCACGGTGGAACCCATGTAGCACATGTTCTTGCGGTCTCCCAGGGGCACGTCATCGGCACCGGCGGCGAGCTCGATGGCCTCGGCGTGCTTCTCGACCGGGACGGACTCGCCGGTTAGCGCTGCCTCCTCGATCTTCATGGAGGCGCTCTCGATCACGCGACAGTCCGCCGGAACGGAGTCACCGGCCTCGAGCAGGATGACGTCGCCGGGCACGAGCTCAGAGGAGTGCAGCATGACGAGCTTGCCATCGCGCATGACCTTGGACTGCGCGGCACTCATCTCCTGCAGGGCCGCGAGGGCCTCCTCGCTCTTGGCCTCCTGGATGACACCGAGGGCGGAGTTGATGATGACGACCGTCATGATGATGATGACGTCCGCGAAGTCGACCTCGCCCTGAATGGCGCCCGTCACCGCGCTGATGGCCGCCGCGACGATGAGCATGATGACCATCGGATCGGCCATCTGCTGGAAGAAGCGGATCCACAGCGGGGTCTTCTCCTCTTCCTTCAGCTTGTTGGGGCCGAACTTCGCGGCACGGGACACGGCCTCCGCGCTGGTGAGACCAGCGGTGGCGTCAGTCTCCTGAGCGCTCAGGACCTCGGCGGATGTAGACAGGTATTCTCTCAAGATTGCCCTCCTGGTTTTCAGGCGCGAGCCAGATTGATGCCCGATCATAATTCCCAGGAAGGGCAAGGGCTCATCAAGGTTGCCGTGGTTCGCGCGTTGTCAAATCCCTTCAATGATACCCAACTCGATGGGCTCTCACCAATCAAGCACGCCATGCTCTCAAACCGCGCAACCAGACGTCAGGGAACCTGCCGCCACCACGTGAACGCCGCGCGGCTGAAAAAGGGACAGTCCCTTTTTCAGCTTCCACGGCTTGCCTCCCCTGCGCGCCGGCGCAAGTTGACAAAGGGACTGTCCCTTTGTCAACTTGCGCGCAAAAGCTAGGGAGCCAGGCCCCATCAAGGGCCCGGGAAATGCCCATCGCATCGAAGTCAACCGTATCTAGCTGCGATTATTCATTCAGTCTTTACATGTTGCTAGCACATTCGACCACACTTCATGTTTTACAATTCCTCTTGGAGTATGGAATGGAAGGGCCATGTGCCCAGCAACGATCCAGGAGGGAGTCAGACAGCGTGAAAATCCTCTTCTACGACGCCCGTGACTACGACCGAGATTCTTTCGACGCCCAACTCAAGAACTATCCCAACATCAAGATCGACTACATCGAGGCCGACCTTTCGCCCGTCACCGCCTCGCTCGCTCGCGGCTATGACGCGGTCTGCGCCTTCGTCAACTCCGACGCCTCCGCCATGGCGCTCGAGATCCTTCGCGGCTTTGACGTGAAGCTCGTCCTCATGCGCTCCGCCGGCTTCGACGCCGTCAACGTGCCCGTCGCCAAGGACCTCGGCATGACGGTCCTGCGCGTCCCGGCCTATTCGCCGGAGGCTATCGCAGAGCAGGCCATCGGCCTGGGCCTCTGCGCCGCCCGCCGCATCCACAAGGGCTACGCCCGCGTCCGCGAGAATGACTTCTCCCTCCAGGGCCTCCTCGGCGTCAACCTCCACGGCAAGACCGCCGGCATCGTCGGCACCGGCAAGATCGGCGCCGCCATGGTCCGCATCTGCAACGGCTTTGGCATGAAGGTCCTCGGCTATGACGTCTACCAGAACCCCTCCCTCGAGGGCATGGTCGAGTACGTCGAGCTTGACGAGCTCCTCCGCAGGTCCGACCTCATCTCCCTGCACTGCCCGCTGTTCGACAGCAACCGCCACATGATCAACGCCGACGCCATCGACAAGATGAAGGACGGTGTGATCTTCATCAACACCGCCCGTGGTGGCCTCGTCGACACCAAGGCCCTCATCGAGGGCATCCGCTCCGGCAAGATCGGCGCGGCCGGCCTCGACGTGTACGAGGAGGAGGGCGACAACGTCTTCCGCAATCGCTCGAACACCATCATCGAGTCCGTCACCTCGACGCTGTGCTCCTTCCCCAACGTCGTCATGACGAGCCACCAGGCGTTCTTCACCAAGGAGGCCCTCGCCTCGATCGCCAAGACCACGCTCGACAACGCGACCGCGTTCATGAATGGCGAAGAGCTCCCCAAGCCCGCTGTCGTCTGCTAGCAAACCCGCGCTGCCCTCCCCGACGAGGCAGCGCTTTTGATATCTAGCCCCTTTGGGCAGCCAGGCGCGCGCAGAAGTCGCCCGCGCCGAGCAGGCGGAACCCCCATTCCGCCCCCGGGTGTCAGGCATGGGGCCCGGCACTCGTCACACGAAAGGAAAGAAATGCAGTCCAAGAAGACCAAGATCGTCTGCACCATGGGTCCGGCCACCGAAGACGAGGCCGTCCTCGCCGAGCTCATCAAGGCCGGCATGAACGTCGCCCGCTTCAACTTCTCCCACGGCTCCCACGATTACCACCGTGCCGGCGTCGAGCGCGTCCGCAAGGTCTCTGCCGAGCTTGGCATCCCCGTCGCCATCATGCTCGACACCAAGGGCCCCGAGGTCCGCACCGGCGTGCTCGAGAACGGCGAGAAGGTCCACTTCGAGACCGGCGACAAGACCATCATCACCACTGATGACGACGTCATCGGCAACCATGAGCGTTTCTCCCTCGATTTCAAGAACCTCCCCAACGAGATCAAGCCGGGCGACCGCATCCTGATCGACGATGGCCTGCTTGAGTTCGACGTCGACTCCATCGACGGCACCGATATCCACTGCACCCTCGCCAACTCTGGCGACCTGGGCGAGCGCAAGGGCGTCAACATCCCCGGCGTCGACATCTCCCTCCCCGCGGTGACTGACCGCGACCGCGAGGACATCATCTTCGGCTGCGAGGTCGGCATCGACGCGATCGCCGCCTCCTTCATCCGCGACGGCAAGGGCGTCGAGGAGATCCGCCAGATCTGCCACGAGCACGGCCGCGACAACGTCTCGATCTACCCGAAGATCGAGTGTGCCCTCGGCATCGAGAACTTCGACGACATCCTGGCCCACGCCTCCGGCTGCATGGTCGCCCGCGGCGACCTCGGCATCGAGATCCCGCCCGAGAAGGTGCCGCACGCGCAGAAGGAAATGATCCGCAAGTGCAACGCCGCCTACAAGCCGGTCATCACCGCCACGCAGATGCTCGACTCCATGATCCGCAACCCGCGCCCGACGCGCGCCGAGGTCAACGACGTCGCCAACGCCGTCATGGACGGCACGGACTGCGTCATGCTCTCCGGCGAGACCGCTGCCGGCAAGTATCCGATCGAGGCCGTGAAGATGATGGCCTCCATCTGCCGCGAGACCGAGCAGTTCCTGCCCGAGCGCCACAGCTACCACGAGCGCGGCGGCGTCCGTGACGTCAACGGCTCCATCGGCTTCGCCGCTGTGACCACCGCCAACCGCGTGGGTGCCAAGTGCATCGTCGCCCCCACCGAGAGCGGCCGCACTGCCCGCCTCATCTCCAACTTCCGCCCGAAGCTGCCGATCTATGCCGTGTCCCCGCACGATGAGACCGTCCGTAAGTGCTGCTTCTACTGGGGCGTCACCGTCCTTCCCGGCACCGCCCAGGGTGCCATTGACGTGACCGTCCGCCAGGCCCTCGATCTCATTCACAAGAAGGACCTCGTGAACGAGGGCGACCTCGTCTGCGTCACTGCCGGCGACCCGCACACCGCGCCGTCCCAGGGTGACTACATCACCTCGACGAACATGCTGCTCGTGGCGCAGGTTCCCTCTGGCGACGCAGCTGTCGCTGGCAACAAGCACGAGCTGTAAGCCTCGCGCCAAAGAGCCATTGGCGGCTGGCGCAAAGCCACTAGGCCAAAAGCCGCAACGCAGGTCGCAACGCGAATCAGTCGCTCCCAAGTGACAACAAGGCGCCCCGAGCCATCAGGTTCGGGGCGCCTTTCGTGTGTCGAGTCAGCTGTTTGCGCGAACGCGCGTATGCAAGCGGGGCCGAAGCCTCTAGAGCTTACGGGACGTGGGCTCCACGCAACGATGCTCATGAACCGCCTCAAGCGCCCTGGCCTGGCCTGCGGCGTCCCCGGCAAGAAGGGCCCTGCCATACGCGTCCGCGTCGAGAATGGCTCTCTTGAATCGCTCGGGAGTAAAGCCATAGGGAGCGCGGCCCCACTCGTTGGTCTTCTGAGCGCGCTCGACGATCCCCTCAAGCGCATCCTCGCCGCACTCAAGCTCGCCCAGGGTCACCGGGAGGCCAAGGGTGCGGTTAAGCGCCGCGTACTCGGCGAGGCTCTCTGTCTGGTCATCAAACGCCTTGAGAACGAGCACGCCAAACGAAACAACCTCTCCGTGAAGATGGCGCTCCGCGGCCTTCCCCATGCCCGTATAGGCGTTATAGAAGGCATGTGCCGTGCTCGAATTGAAGTAGTAGGCGCCCTCGGCGGCACCGAGGTTCGTCGTCATGTTCGAGACGAGGCCCGTGGAGACGATGATGTCGAGGACGATCTGCTCGAACTCATAGCTCGACTCACCCGCGCGCTTATCCGCGAGAGCCTTCTCGGAATAGTCGAGCAGAGGGCGCTCGCACGACACCGCGAGCGCACGACCCATGAGCGGCGTGTGGGGCAGGTCGAGGTCTCGGCTCGAAAGCTCGACCTCGGGCTGCTTGGAGAGCGCGTCTCCGATGCCCGCCCAGAAGTAGTCGTCAGGACTCTCCGAGATGACCTTCGTGTCGATGAAGGAGTGGATGGGCGGCTCCTTGGGCAGGAAGTAGTTATCGACCGAGCCATCCTCCTTGTAGAAGACGCCGATCGCCGTCACGGGAGCGCAGTTCGAGGCGACGGTGGGGAACGTGAAGAGGGGCTTGCCAGCGAGCTCCGCGATCTCCTTGCTCTCGTCGATGGCGCGGCCACCGCCCATGCCAAAGACCATGTCGGCCTCGACGACGCGCGGATCCTGGGCGATTCGAGCAGCCGACGCGTGCGTGGACTGGCCGCCATACCAGATGAAGCCGAGTATCTCGACGTCCGTGCCCTCAAGAGCGGCCGAGAGGCGCGGGCCGGCCTTCTCCATAGCGGTCTTTCCGCCAATCACGACGGCCTTGCGCCCGAAGCGGCGCGTGACCTCGGGCACTGCCTTATAGGCATCAACACCCACGGTGTAGCTGGGCAGGTAGTTGATAGTCGTAAGCTCCATGCATGTCCTTCCCCCGATGATGACAGTCAAGGCAAGCCTAGCCCTCTTGGAGAAAGGCGTTGTTGGGCATGAGAAATGTCGCCGTCAAGGATTAACAATCCCGGCGGCGACATCAAAGGAGAATTAAAAGAGAGCGCGGCAAACACGCTGTTTATAAGGCCATTACCTCGTACGAACGGAGCTGATCACGCAGCGGTTTGCGGGGAGCCAGACGCTACCCCACTCCACGGGCGTACCGTCCTCGAGGCGTACGAGCTGGTCGAGGTCAAGCACCGGGGAACGCTCGCCGCACTCGAGCCAGCGGCCACGCCTCTTACCCGCGGCGCGAGCGCTGTACGTCATCTCCGCATCCCCAACGGACTGGCCGCTCGTGCGCTCGACGGCATCGAACAGACCCTCGCGCTCGAAGTCGACGTTCTCGAGGCCAGGGCACGGCTCAAGGTTAATGCGGCTCTCGATGAGCATGACGGGCTGTTCCGCAACGAAGCGGACGCGCATGAGGTAGAGAAAAGTTGACCCCTCCGCAATGCCGAGGTTCTGCGCGCAGACGCGATTGGCACGGTCAATGCGCTTCTCAACCACACGGGTCACGTACTCGATGCCCTGCTCGTTCATAGACTCCGCGAACGAGTGGAGCTTGTTGCCCGAGGGGCGAGCCATGACCGGCTGGATCACGAAGGTGCCGCGACCACGCTGTTGAACGAGCAGGCCCTCCTCGACAAGCGAGCGAATGCCCTTCTGAACGGTACCGCGAGAGAGGTGGAGCATGGCCATTAGCTCGTGCTCGGACGGGATGCGTTCATCAACACCCCACTCCTTGGAATAAATCTTCTCACGAACATAGTCTGCTACCTGCACGTAGAGCAGCGAGGTGTCCTTCTTCTCGAAGTCAGCCATTGCGTGCCTTTCCATGAGCGCCAAGTGCCCGGCGTCAGGAGCGCTCTACGGCTCCCAGCAACTTGACTAGTTCTGGCTGAAGTGTAACCCCGAAGTTGACTCCCAGGCAATCGTTAAGCCTAAAAATACACGACTAGTCAACCAAACTCTACCTGCGGTTTTAGTAGTAATTCTTTATTGAGCAAGTAATCGTTTGCGCAACAGGAGACGCAATACCCAAGCAATCAACGAATGGTCAACCTCGCCAGAAGCACGTCTTCAAATAGACGGGATAGTCAACCTCGCCGTGGACGGGATGGTCAACCTCGCCGTGGCAGACGCGCGGGACCGGGCCAATAGCCCTACGCCGAGACGCGCCTCGCATAGTCACTCAGGCGCTCGACGAGCAGCTCAGTCGTATGCTCAAATACCTCAAAGAAGAAATCGCCGGTGAACAGGCTGTACTCAGGTGTGCCATCAATATGGTTGCGCTGGTTATCCTCGACAATGCCGCGCGCCACGTCCACGGAACGCCTCACGTCCCGCTCGCGGAGCGCATACTGCGGAAACTCCGCCGCCTGAGCAAGCACAGCGGCGGTCGTCTCGCAGGTCAGCGTGATGGGCAGGGTACGCCCAAACTTGTCGAAATCTCCCTGTTTGCGAATGCGAGTCGCCTCGCCCGTTGGCACGTGGTAGCGCTCGAGCCAAGCGTGCGTCGCCGTGTTATAGACGCTATCGCAGAGCAGATGCGCCCAGGCACCCAGCACGACGTCGCTTGCACGATAGCCAGGGTGGGACAGGCGCTTCGCCACCTCATCGTGCGCCGGCTGGCTAGCCGGAATGATGAAGGAACCAGCCGCGCGGGAGATCCTCACGCCTTCCTCCACCGTAATGGCAGCGGGGCCAATGGGCACATCCGCAGGAATCTCGAGAGTAGGCTCTACGTAGAGATCCCAGAACTCGCGCTCGCGAGGAATGGGAATGGCACAGGGATCGGCGAAGTGGGTGAGCGCATACGGCAGAATGCCGGAAGGATGCGGCAGCATATAGCCCACGTATACGTCTGGCACATAGTTGCCAAACAGAAATGCGTCGACATCACGGATGCCAAAGGAGGAGGCTGTCCCCTCCTTGAGCAGGCGCTGAACATGGGCGGTATGTACATTCCAACTAGGCATAGGCCCATGGTAGCACGCACGCGAAGGGGGCCGCCACAAATGTGACGACCCCCTAACTTTCGGGAAAACTTACGAGCAACGACGTGCGTGCCTATCGCAAGTCAAACGTCATCGAATCTCGGACCTCGCCTCGTCGCTCTAGGAGCGCACCTCGCCGCCCGTAGAGGCGCAGACCTTCTTCACGACCTTCGCGTGCGCGCGCTCGACCTCCTCGCTCGTGAGCGTGTGGTCGTTCGAGCGATAGGTGAGCTGGAAGGCCATCGACTTCTTGCCAAGTCCCACACGCACCGGGTCACGATAGACGTCAAAGAGACGGGCGCTCTCGAGCAGCTTGCCGCCGGCGCTGGTCAGACGCTGAACGAGGGTCTCGCACGTGACACTCTCGTCAACGACGATCGCAAGGTCGTGCGTGATGGCGGGAAGCGTGGGCACGTCGACATACGGCAGCTCGCGCTGGGCAAGACGGAGCAGGTGCGACTCGGAGAGCTCGAAGGCGATGACATCCGCGTCAATGCCAAAGGCATCGAGACTCACGGGATGGACGTTGCCCACCCAGCCGATGAGCTCGCCGCCGGCATAGACCTCGGCCGCGCGACCAGGCTGCAGCCAGGTGTACTCCTCGGCATCAGCCGGCTTGAAGCGAACCTTCGTGATGCGAAGCGCGGAGAGCAGACGCTCGACGATGCCCTTTGCATCGAAGAAGTCGAGCTTCTCGTGCTTCTGGTTCCAGCCGTCCTCGCCCCAAGCGCCGGAAAGCACACCGCAGACGTAGCGGGGCTCATCGGGAAGCGTGCGCTTCGCATGGCCAAAGAACACGCGACCCTGCTCGTAGAGGGCGACGTTCTCTACGCCGTGGTCGAGGTTGTAGGCGACGGAGCGGAGAAGGCCCGGGAGAATCGAGCGACGCATCTCGGAGTTGTTGGCAAGCAGCGGGTTCATGATACGAACGGGCACGCCACGGCCAGTCTCGGTGATCTTTGCGCGCTCGAGATCACCATCTTCCGCGAAGCAGTAGGTGAAGGTCTCCGAGAGGCCGCAGGAGCGCAGCGTGCGACCGATGAGCTGCGTGCGCTGCTGATCGACCGTGAGGCCACCATGGTGGTTCTTGGCGCCGGGGAGCGTCGGCTCGACGCGGTCCATGCCCCACAGGCGAATGACCTCCTCGATGAGGTCGGCCTCACGGGTGAGGTCCGGGCGAGAGGTGGGCGCCACGACCTCGAAGTCATTGCCGCCCTTCTGCGGAACGACGGCGCAGCCAAGGCGCTCGAGCAGGTGGGAGATCTCCTCGTTGGTGATGGGGGCTCCGCACACGGCGCGGACGCGATCACCACGAAGGGTGATGCAGACGGCCTCGACAGGAGCGGGATAGACGTCGACGCGACCACGGCAGACGGTGGCGCCGCAGCAGCTCTCGAAGAGGGCGGCTGCGATGTCAGAGACTTCCTCGCAGTTTGCGGCGTCAACCTGGCGCTCGTAGCGAATGGAGGCCTCGCTCATGAGGTTGAGGTTGCGGCTCGTGCGGGAGATGTGGCTCTTGTCAAAGCAGGCACTCTCGAGAAGGACGTCAACGGTGGTGTCGTCAATCTCGGAGTTGAGGCCACCCATGACGCCGGCGAGGGCGATGGGGCGCTCGCCGTCGTCGGTGATGACGGCCATGTCGCTCGTGAGCTTACGCTCCTCGCTGTCGAGCGTGGTGAGCTCCTCGCCATCGCGAGCGGCGCGGACCACGACGTGACGACGGCCGTCGCGCTCGGTGAGCTTTCCGAGGTCGAAGGCGTGCAGTGGCTGGCCGGTAAGGTACATCACATAGTTGGTGACGTCCACGACGTTGTTGATGGGACGGCTGCCAGCAGCGATGACACGACGTGCGAGCCAGTCCGGAGACGGGCCGATCTTCACGCCACGGACGACGCGGGCGACGTAGCGAGAGCAGAGCTCAGGGGCGTCGATACGCACGTCGACGAGGTCAGAGGACTTGGGGCCCTCCTCGTGCTGAATCGCGGGAAGCTCGATGTGCGTGTCCTCGTCGAGAACCGCGCCGACCTCGGTAGCCATACCCACATAGGAGAGGCAGTCCGGGCGGTTGGGCGTAATCTCGCAGTCAAGAACGGTGTCGGACAGGCCACGGTACTCGGCGAAGTCCATGCCCACGGGGGCGTCCTCGGGAAGGATCATGATGCCGGAGTGATCGCCACCGAGACCGAGCTCGCGAGCAGAGCAGTTCATGCCACAGGACTCCACGCCGCGAAGCTTGCTCTTCTTGATCTTGAAGTCACCGGGGAGCACCGCGCCGATCATCGCGACGACGATCTTGTCGCCCTCCTCGAAGTTCTGGGCGCCGCAGACGATCTGCAGCGGAACGGGATTGCCGTCCGCGTCGACGTTCCTGGCGCCAACGGAGACCTGGCAAAGCCACATGTGGTCAGAATCCGGGTGAGGCTGCTTCGAGACGACCTGGCCAACGACGACATGGTCGAGATCGGCGCCAACGCGCTCGATCGTCTCGACCTCGGTGCCGGTGCGGATGAGCTCGCGGTACAGGACCTTGGGATCGGCCGGGAGGTCGACCATGGAGCCGAGCCACTCATATGAGATGCGCATGTGAATACCTTTCTATAGCGCAGAAAATACGGAATCAAACCAGGGTTTTCACAGTGCCCGAGATGGTCGCGAAAGAGGAGCGAAGCGTGCCAAGACACGCGAGCGACGGCTTGAGCGGCCAGATTGGGTGCTGTGGAAAGTCTGGGGGTTAGAACTGGGAGAGGAAACGCATATCTCCCGTCATCAGCATGCGCAGGTCAGGCAGGTCGTAGCGGAGAGCGGCAACGCGCTCGGCGCCGATGCCGAAGGCGAAGCCGGCGTACTTCTCATGATCGATGCCGCAGTTGTCGAGAACGTTCGGGTCGACCATGCCGCAGCCGAGAATCTCAAGCCAGCCGGTGTTCTTGCAGAAGCGGCAACCCTTGCCACCGCAAACGCCGCAGGACACGTCAACCTCGCAGGAGGGCTCGGTGAACGGGAAGAAGTGGGGACGGTAGCGCGTGGCTCGGTCCTTGCCGAACATCTCGCGGCAGAAGTAGTCGAGGGTTCCCTTGAGGTCGCCGAAGGTGATGCCCTCGTCCACGACGAGGCCCTCGATCTGGTTGAACTGGGGGAGGTGGCACGCGTCGGGCGTGTCGGGACGGAAGACGGTGCCCGGGCAGATCATGTAGATGGGCGGCTTCTGGGCCTCCATCGTATGAGCCTGGACGCCGGAGGTCTGCGTGCGCAGGAGGATATCGGACTCGCCGTTGGCGTGAACCTCGGAATGATCGAGGCTGCCAGGGTTGTTGTCCTCGACATAGAAGGTGTCACGGGCGCTACGGCTCGGGTGGTCGAGCGGCGCGTTCAGCGCAGTGAAGTTGTAGTAGCTGGTCTCGATGTAGGGGCCGTCCTCGACGGTGTAACCCATGCCACAGAAGATCTGCTCAATCTCCTCGATGATCTGCGAGATGAGGTGCTGCGTGCCCACGGACGGGACACGACCGGGAAGCGTCACGTCGACCGAGTCGGCGGCGATGCGCGCCTCGAGGGCCGCGTGCTCGAGCTCGTGCTTGCGCTCCTCGAGGGCGGCCTCGATGCGGGAGCGAACCTCGTTGGCGAGCTTTCCCACCTTCGGGCGGTCCTCCGGAGAGAGCTGGCCCATCTGGCGGAGGACACCGGTGAGAGAGCCCTTCTTGCCCGTCACCGCGACGCGAACGCGGTCAAGCTCCGCAAGGTCGGCGACGTTGCCGATGCCCTTGTGCGCCTCGGCCTCGATGGCCTTGAGGTCGTCAATGATCGTCATGCCTTTCATGCCCCTTTCGTTCGCGGGCTCGCGCCCGCCTTCCTTGGCGAGAGTGCGCGACAAAAAAACCGCCCTCGCTCGCCTTCTTGCGAGCAAGGGCGGATGAGTCTCCGCGGTACCACCTTGCTTGGCCGCCGGATGTCTTGCCCGACGTACCCGCTCTTCTCCCCGTCTCGTGGGGCGGACGGCTCCCCTACTTGCGCGCGCGTTGACGCATGGCGCTTTCAGTTCGCGGCTGGTGGAGTGAACTCTGGACGTCAGCCTTGGAGGGACCTCTCAGCCGGTGGGCCCCATCTCTTATCCGCTGGCGACGCGACAGCCAAACCTCTCCGTCATTGCCTAGGGAGGAATATTAGCACAGCTACGCGCGGTGCGCCCGTGGCACGCGGTGCGCCCGTGACGCGCGGGGCGTCGCACGCGGTGCGCCCGTGGCAGCATCGCTACCTCGACCACGCCTGACCATCGTCGCCCGCAAAGCCCCAGGGTGCATCCCATCGCGCGCTTCCCCGCGACAGCGAGGAGCCCGCCGCATCCATGAGCCGCGCATGCAGAGCCGCCCTTTCCGACACGCGCTCGAGGGAGTCGAGTCTTGCGTTTCGCCTTCTCATCGGGCGACCAATGCCCTTGGCAAGACATGAGCCGATCTGACGCCCCAGCAACTCGGCGCGCTCGCAAGTGGATAGCGTGAGCTTTGTCGCCGAGATGACCGCGATTCCCATCGCCTGAATATCCGCGACTCGAGCCTTGTCCCTCTCCACCTGGGTCTCTTCGTTGTGATAGCCGCCATCGTATTCCACGTCGAGCAACTCCGGCCAATAGACGTCAGGCGTGAAGGTGTCGCGAGCGACAAGGTGTCGCAGGCTTGGAGGAACGGAGATCTCCGCGTTCAGAATCGGCCGCGGATACCCGCAGCCCCCGCGCTTCGGCGGCAGACATTGCTCAAGGGCGATCACAGCCTCACGCGGGGAATACGCGTTGTCGAGAACCCAAGGCACCGCCGCACGAGCGGGGCGCGAGCCCGTCGTGCCCGCGCACTCCTCGACATAGTCCGAAAGCTCCCGAGAAGTCGTCACCGGATCGACGAGGAACTCGCAGGCAGTAGACGCGTCACCCATACGCGAATGCGCGAATCGCCCGGTGAGCTCGATGCCCAGAAGCACGAGCTTTTCAAACGAGAGGTCGCGCGCCTTAAGCAAGAAGTAGCATTCGAAGGACGGGACCAAAATGCCCGTCGCAATCTCCAAGAGCGTCCCTTTCGGAAACTCTTCCGGGAACGTCGAGAACTCAAAACCGGGAACGCGGTGCCTGAGGCTGGCCCCCGTTACAGCGACACGGAGCGGATGGTCCTCGGAGACCTCAACAAGACTTGCGAGCTGACCCAGATTGATCGAGAGAAGGTCGCTCATCCGGGAGGCGCAGCGCTCCGGTGGGAGATGGCAGATGTCGGTCTGCCGTGCGGGGAGCCTGCCCGAACGAATCAGCGGCATGACGACATCGAGCGTCTTCCCAGCAAGCAGTATCGCCTTGTCTGCCATGTGGTGCCTCCTCGGGCGCGACCGATGCGCCAGAGCATGCGCTCACGCCATCAAGCAGTATCCGCGCGACGCTCCGTTGAGGTGAGTGTAAGCGCCACACGTCACAAAGCCCGAAATCTGACAAATGAGGATGTCTGTTTACCAAACTCCCGATCGGCTGTATACGTCATGATTTGAGGTCTCTCCCCAACGTGCGCACAACGAATTTGAGATTTTGCGGCCGGAAATCGGCGTTTTGGCCCTCAAATCGAATATGCCACTCTGGTTATCACAGATAAACCCCAGTTGGTAATTGCCTGTCGCCTCTCAAATGGCAAATATGAGCCGCAGAATCTCAAATTCGTTGTCAGGCTCCCCTCTCGAAGCTGCAGTTAGCCCCTTCGCGAACCCCTCCCAAGCCCTTTTCCGACTCGCGGAACCCGGAACGCCTTGCAGGCGCGGGCTTCGTCCCGCCCTTAAATCGTGAGCGGACCTTTTCCGACCCGCGAAGCCCAGAACGACTCGCCGGCGCGAGCCTCGTTCGTCCACAAGTGCCGAGTCAGCCATTCGGTGTCGTCGAAAGGCAAAACGTTGCGCCATGGCTATTCATCCCGCCCGCATGCGGCGAACAAACACCTTCCGCTTGCGATTGCCCCGCACCCGACACACGCGCAAACGCGAACAAGTAAAAGAGGGGGCGTGGCTTCGCCACGCCCCCTCTTGCTGTCTTTGAGACTGTCGGCCTTTAGTCCTCGCGAGCCGAACCCTACTTCTCGCTCGAGGCATCATCCGCATCAGCGGTGGTGTCCTCGCTGGAATCAGCCTGCTCGTCAGCGGGCATTGAGGCCTCGCCACTGGAATTCGCCTGGTTCTCAGGGACGACCCCAAACACAGACATCACGCGGTCGAGATGCTCCTTGGCTCGAGCCTCATCTCCCTTGTTCTCGTACTGAAGAGACAGGAAGTAGTTAAGTCTCGCCTTCTCGTCCGGCTCCGCATCCGCAAGCTGGTGTTCCATCTCGGCGATGTACGCGAAGCTGTTCTTGAACACGATGGCGAACGTCTGGCGCGCGTCGCGGAGCAAATCCTTGTCCTCGAAGCTCTCCATAAGCTCAAGCACGTGCTCGGCACCCTCGCGATCCTTCTGCATCTCGTAGAAGTTCATCGCGCGAGCAAGCACCAGCCGACGTTGCACGTCGGTGCAGCGCATACGCAACAGCACGTTGAGCTCGGCCTTCTCACCCTCGACATCCTGCATTGCCTCAAAACCGTTGAGACGCATGTAGTGGAGGTTGAACGGCGGAAGGCCCGTCTTCGCCGCAGCGCCATCGAGGGTCTTGATCATTCCCTCGAAGTCCCCCGCCATGAATTGGTCTTGTGCCTTTGAGACGGCACGACCCCTGACGAGCCTCCCCGCAACACTGCCGAGAAGGGCCACGACGACCAGAACGATCCCTAGCGTCCTCACATCCATAGGAGCAACCTACTCCGCGGCGTAGAACTCGCGCATGTCGTCGACCATCTGCATGAGGGTCGGGACATCGGTGTATGCCATGTGACCGCAGCCATAACGGTGGTAGGTGATGCGGCTCTTGAGCTCTGCCGGGAGGAAGAGCTGCGACATCGTGTGGTCCATGTTCCACCAGGGAGTCGCGGCGTCATAGCGGCCACCGAGGATGGCGAGCTTGGTCGTCGGGCTACGACGGAGCGCCGTGGCGATGTCGAACGCGAGGTTGGGAGCGGCGGTCTTGGTGTCGTCCATGCCGGGCTCGTCGTGGACCCAGTTCCAACCGATACCAATCTCGCTCCAGACGGACAGACGGTACTCGGCGGGGTTGACGTAGCCGAGCGTGCTGCGGAGGAAGCTACGGAACGCGCCGTACCAGACCTTCTCGAGAGCGTGGGCCGCCGGGTCCTCGCAGGCGAAGTAGAAGGTGTTGCGCTGCACGGGCAGCGTCATGGTCTCGGTGTAGCGCATGTCGAGGCGGCCACACATCAGGCCACGGTCGCGCACGATGTTCGCGCGGAAGTCCTCGAGCTCGATGCGGTTGTTGTGAGCGAGCAGGAAGTCCGCGGGGATGCCGATGTAGTGCTCCATCTTCTCGGCGACGCGACGCTTCTCCTCCGGGTCGATGCGGTCGCCCTTCATGAGGGACGGGGCATACTCGCTCGCGGTGAACTCGCTCGCCTCATCGAACCACTCGTCGACATCGACGCCCTGGCCCGTAACGCCAAAGTGCTGGGCCGTCGAGGCGAAGCTCGGAAGCATGCCGAGGTAGTACAGGTCATTGCCCGGCAGGTTCTGCGACCAGTCAAAGTACGCAGAGAGCATCACGACGCCGGCCAGCGGCACGCCGGCCTCGCCGAGATAGCGCATAAGGACGGAGGAACGCATGGTGCCGTAGGACTCACCATAGATGTAGAGGGGGCTGTCCCAGCGGTTGTTCTCGTCAAGCCAACGAACGATGGCACGGCAGAACGTGCGAGCATCCTCCTCAAGGCCGTAGACGCGCTTCTTGTCATAGCCATCAGCGACGAAAGACCAGCCGGTGCCCAGAGCGTCCAGGAACACGAGGTCCGTCTCGCGCAGGAGCGTGCCGGGGTTGTCGACGACCTCATAGGAGGCGCTCGCGAACTTCTCGCCCTCGCTCACGACACGCTTCGGGCCAAGGCCACCAAAGTTGATGGGCACGGACGCGGAGCCCGGGCCTCCGTTGTAGGCAAACGTCACAGGGCGCTTGGAGGAGTCCACGGCCTCGCCGTTAACGCTGGAGGCAACGTAGTTCACGTTGAACATCTTGCCCTCGAGCACGCGCGCGGGGTCATAGATGTCGAGGTGACCAGCGGCGGCGGCGTACTCGATGCGCTCATCGCCATACTGCCAGACCAGGCCCTCGGTGCGCTTGCCCTCCGGGACGGCGTTGGCGTCGGTCGTGGCGTCCATGCCGCAGCAGCACTTCTCGTCAGTCATTTACTCCACCCCCAGCATGTCGCAGAGCGACAGCATGTAGATTTCTGCCGAGTGAACGATATCGATAACGTCGACATCCTCGTTGTAGCCGTGAATGCCCTCGTTGTTGGCCGGGCCAAACTGGATCGTCGGGGCACCAAGCGCGCGGTAGTGCGCGGCGTCAGAGCTCGCCCACTGGTAAGCCGGCAGGCACTCCTCGTTCCAGACGTCCTCGATGTTCTTCTTGAGGCTCGTGACCAGCTTGGACTCATCGTCGGTGTAGTTGCCCTCGGCAATCCAGTTATAGCTGGCCTCGACGCCCTCGACACCGCTCTTGGCGATCAGGGCATCAACCGCAGCAACGACTTCCTCGTGCTTGCAGCCATACGGCAGGCGAACGTCGACGCTGCAGGAGGCAGAGTCCGGCACCTGGTTGATCTTGCCGCCACCCTGGATGATGCCGACGTTGGTGGAGCAGTGGTCGATGACGTTGCCGACGCCAGGAGTGCCGATCGTACGCTCGGCGATGGTGCGCGAGTTCTTGACGGCGCGAGCCTGGGACTCGTCATAGTGACCGGGAACAGCGGTGATCTCGTCGATGAAGGGGATGACCTTCGCGAGCTTGTTGATGGCGTTATCGCCCTTGTAGTTGCCGGTCGAGCCGTGGCCGGGCACGCCATGAGCGGTGAACGTGAGGTGGAGGATACCCTTCTGGCCAATCTCAATCGTGTCGTGGCCGGTGGGCTCGCCAATCATGACGGCATCGGCGCCGTCGGCATAGCCGTTCTCGCAGAACCACTTGGTACCAGAACCGGCGATCTCCTCGTCGCAGACGACGTGCAGGCGAATGTCGCCCTTGAGGTCGACGTCAGCCTCGTTCAGCATGGCCATCGAGAAGAGCAGAACCGCAAGGCCGCACTTCATGTCAGAGGTGCCGCGGCCGAGCATCTTGCCGTCGCGGATCTCGCCGCCGAACGGATCGAAGTCCCAGCCATCAAGATTACCAACGGGCACGACATCGACGTGGCCGTTCAGAACGACGCGGAAACCCTCGTCGGAGCCAATGCGAGCATAGACGACAGGGTAGTCCTCGCCGCTGTCCGCAACGAGGCGCTCGGACTCGATGCCGTGATCGGCAAGGCAGTCACGAACGCACCTGATAGCGGGCTCCTGGTCATCAATCGGGCTCTGGTTCTTAATCTGGATAAGCTGCTGGCAAAGCTTGAGCAGATCGTCCTGGTGAGCAAGTACAGCCTCGTGAAGCTGCTTCTTCGTAATCGACACTACGATTCCGCTTTCTCTCATGGCGCGCCGGATCCCGGACGCGCCAGCCATTAGACAAACGCAAGACTTGCAAACAAACAGAAAGGGACCAGCCGGAAACGACTGGCCCCAAAATAATAGACCTACTCCGCGACCTTATCGTGGTAGAGGAAGCACGCGACGCGGTGATTGTCCTCCACCTCCATGAGCGCGGGACGCTCGTGGTGGCAGCGCTCTGTGGCGTTGGGACAACGGCCAGCCAGCGGGCAGCCGACCTGCTCGCCCACCGGGCTGGGGATTTCACCCTCGAGCTTCATCTCGGGGTGACGCTCGAAGGGATTCTCGGGCGGGATAGCCGAGAGCAGAGCCTTCGTGTAAGGGTGCAGCGGGTTCTCGTAGATGCTGTGGGCAGGCGAGATCTCCATGACGCGACCGAGGTACATGATGGCCACGCGGTCAGAGATGTGCTTGACCACCGACAGATCGTGGCTAATGAAGATGTACGTCAGGCCTCGCTCGCGCTGGAGGCGACGGAAGAGGTTCAGGACCTGGGCCTGAATCGATACGTCAAGCGCGGAGACGGGCTCGTCGCACACGATGATCTTCGGATCGAGCGAAAGGGCGCGAGCGACGTTGATGCGCTGGCGCTGGCCGCCGGAGAACTCATGCGGGTAGCGCTGCAGGTGCTGGATGTCGAGGCCGACTTCCTTCATGAGGTCGAGGACCTTCTGCTGGCGCTTCGCGGCATCAGGCTCGATGCCATGGATGACCATCGGCTCCTCGATGGAAGCCGCCGCGGTAAAGCGAGGGTCAAGACTCGAATAGGAGTCCTGGAAGATCATCTGGAGATCCTTGTGCACAGGTTTGCGCGCGGCGCCCTTAAGCTTGGAGATGTCCTGGCCGTTATAGATGATCTCGCCGCTCGTGGGCTCATGGAGACCAACGATGCAGCGGCCGAGGGTCGACTTGCCACAACCAGACTCGCCGATGATGCCGAGGGTCTCGCCCTCATAGACATCAAGCGAAACGCCGGAAAGCGCATGGAGCGTCTGAGGCTTGCCGAAGAGGCCATCGCCACGAAGACGGAACTCCTTGTTAAGGTTCTTGATGCCAAGAATCACATTATCGTTGGCCATTTAGTTCGCCTCCCCACGAACGAGGCTCTCCTCGCCGTTCTGCCTGTGGCACGCCACGAAGTGGCCAGGCTTGACCTCGACCAGCGGCGGAACCTCGTGCTTGCACTTCTCACAGGCGTAGGGGCAACGGTTGTAGAAGTTGCAGCAGGTGCCGGTGAGCCTCAGATCGGGCGGAACACCCGGAATGGTCTTGAGATCGGTCTTCGCCTTATCAGAGAGCTTGGGCATGGAATCCAGCAGGCCCCAGGTATAGGGGTGCAGCGGATTGGCGTAGAGCTCCTCCATGGGGGCATACTCGCAGGTACGGCCCGCATACATGACCATGACGTCATCAGCCATCTGCCAGACGATGCCGAGGTTGTGCGTAATGAGGAGAATGCCCGTGTTGAGCGTGTCCTGGAGGCCCTTGAGTAGGCTCAGGACCTGGGCCTGCACCGTCACGTCAAGGGCGGTGGTGGGCTCGTCGGCGATTATGAACTTGGGGTGGCAGCTCATTGCCATGGCGATCATGACACGTTGGCACATACCACCGGAGAGCTCGTACGGATACGAGTCCATACGCTTCTCGGGGTTGGGGATGCTCACGAGCTTGAGCATCTCGATGGCACGCTCGCGCGCGGCCTCCTTGTCGAGACCGTCATGCAGGCGGATGTTCTCGATCATCTGGGTGCCGACCTTGAACACCGGGTCCAGGGCCGTCATAGGGTCCTGGAAGATCATCGAGATGTCCTTGCCACGAAGCTCGCGAAGCTCAGCCTCGGTGGCATGCACGATATCCTTGCCGTCGAACATGACGCTGCCGCCCTCGATCTTGCCGGTCTTGGGCAGAAGGTGCATCAGAGAGCTCGAGGTGACAGACTTTCCGGAGCCAGACTCACCCACGATGGCAAGCGTCTTGCCACGATCGAGCGTGAAGCTCACGCCGTCGACGGCCTTGGCGATGCCGGCAGCCGTGTGGAAGTACGTCTTAAGGTCATGGACCTCAACAAGGTGCTCCGAGACCTGCTCGGTAGCCGCGTTGGTCTCGGTAGCCTGAGAGTTGTTCTCGCTCATAGGGCCTACCTCTTCTGCTTCGGGTCGAGAACGTCACGAATACCGTCACCAAACAGGTTGAAGCCAAGAACGGTGACGAGGATGAACATGCCAGAAATCGTGGCGATGTGAGGGGCGCCCTGCAGGCAGCTCTTGCCCTCGGAAAGAATCGAGCCCCAAGAAGCGGTGGGAGGCTGGATGCCAAGACCGAGGAAGGAAAGCGCAGCCTCAGAGATGATCGCGCTGGCGATGTTGAGCGTGAAGTAGACAATGACCGGGCTCATGGCATTGGCGAAGATGTGCTTGAAGAGGATACGAGCGGGGCTGGCGCCAATGACGCGCTCGGCGTTGCAGTACTCCTCGTTCTTCACGACATGGACCTGGCCTCGCACGACACGAGCGAAGTTGGGCACGTTCGCAACGCCAATCGCGATGATCACGTTGACGGTGCCCTGACCAAGAATGGTCATGAGAATGAGGGACAGCAGGATGAACGGGAACGCCATCATGCCGTCCATGATGCGCATAATCACAGAGTCAACGATGCCGCCAAAGAAGCCGGCAATGAGGCCCAGCAGGATGCCGACGATGGCACCGAGGATGGTGCCGCCGATGGCGATGAAGATCGAGATGCGTGCACCATAGATCACGCGGGAGAGAAGGTCACGGCCATAGGCGTCGGTGCCAAACAGGTGGCCCCCCACTCCGGGAGCGGCAAACATGTTGCCGGTATCCGTGGCGTTGGGATCACACGGAGCAAGCAGAGGCGCAAAGATGGCAAGAATGACCATCACGACGACGATCGCGAGGCCCACGAGCGCCATCTTGTTACGAGCGAGCTTGTGCCAGGCGTTGTTCGCCTTGCGCTCACGCTCGAGCATCTTGAGCGTTGCCTCGTCAGAAAGGCTAGCGCCAGTAGCGTTATCTGCCATTAGTTGCTACCCCCCTCATAATTGACCTTGGGGTTGATGACCATGTAGACGATGTCAACAACGAGGTTAACGAAGACGAAAACGACGGCGGAGAACAGGACCACGCCCTGAATGAGCGAGTAGTCACGGCCGTTGACGGCATTGACAATGAGCGTGCCAAGGCCAGGCCAGGAGAAGATGGTCTCCGTCAGGATGGCGCCGGCGAAGGCGCTGGCAAGCTGAAGGCCCAAGACGGTCACGATGGGCGGGAGCGCGTTCTTGAGCGCGTGCTTCCAGATGATCTTGGACTCCTTGATGCCGCGAGCGCGGAGAGCCTTGATGTACTCGCCGTTGATCGTCTCGAGCATGCTGGAACGCGTGATACGGGCAAACGTCGCCGCGGGGATCGTCGCCAGGCAGAAGCACGGCAGGATCATGTGACTAATAACGTCCCAGACGCCCTTCGACATCGCACCCATGCCCATGGCGGGGAGCCAGCCCAGATTCACCGAGAAGGTGAGGACGAGCATAAGGCCCAGCCAGAAAATAGGCATAGACACGCCAACGAGGGCAAGCACCATGAAGACGTAGTCAAAGATGGTGTTCTGCTTCACGGCGGACACGACGCCAATGGGCACGCCAACGAGAAGCGCGAGCACGAGGCCCGTAAGGGTGATCGAAAGCGTGGAGGGAAGCCTGCTCAGAATGATGGGCATGACGGGGCCACTGTAGGAGTACGAATAGCCGAAATCGCCGTGCAGGATACCAACCAGATAGTTGATGTACTGCGTAAGCATGGGCTCATCGAGGCCCATCTTTACTCTCATCGTCGCAATCGCATCGGGTGACGCCTGCGGACCCAGCATCTGCGCCGCTGGATCGCCCGGAATCATGCGCGTGAGGACGAAGGTGATGGTGACGACTACGAACAGAACCGGAATCGTCTGGAGAATCCTCTTGAGGATTGTCTTTGCCACCTTTGCAACACCCCCTGAGCGGAGTCTGGCGGGAACTTGTGCCCGCGTAACCATGTGATGGGGGCACGGCTCTGGGCCATGCCCCCATCATTCTTAACTGAATGAAATACTCAAATTACGCCGTCTTGGAGATGTTGATCTCGTTGGAGACGATGACCGTCTTGTTGTCGGCGCGGCTCTGGAAGCCCTCGACCTTCTTAGTAAGGCCGGTGTTCACGTACTCGGAGCCATAGACGATCATCGGGTCATAGGAGACGATCTTCTTCAGGGCCTCCTTGTAGTACTTGGCACGCTCGTTCTGATCCGTGACCTCGAGGGCCTTGTCGAGCAGCTCGTCAACCTCGGAGTGGCTGAAGCCGGCACCGTTGCCAAGCGCGCCAACTTCCGTGGAGCTGAACAGCTTGTTGAGGAAGAAGTAGGGATCGGGGTACCAGGACCAGCTCATGCCGTACAGATCAGCCTTGCCGGCGGAGGCGGCGGCGCTGAAGGTGCCCCAGTCGCTCGGGTTGATGACGAGATCGATGTTCAGGTTCTCCTTGAGGGCCTGCTGGAGGATGGTGGCCATCTTCACGCGAGCCTCGGTGTTGGAGATGTACATGTTGAGGGTGAGACCGTCCGGATAGCCAGCCTCGGCGAGGAGCTTCTTGGCGCCCTCGGGGTCATAGGCCGGGACGTCAGCCTCGACGGACTCGTCGTAGCCCCAAGAGCCCTTGGGCAGGGGCAGGACGGCGGTCGTAGCCTCGCCATAGGGGTAGACACCCTTGACCAGGTCATCGCGGTTGACAGCCATGATGATGGCCTTGCGGACCTTCTGGTCGGCAGTGGGGCCGTTGACCTGGTTCATGTAGACGTAGGCGACGTGGAGCGCCTCCTTCTGGTCCAGCACGAGCTGGTCGTTGTTCTTGATGGTCTGGGTGGCCTCGCCCGCGAGCGAAGTGGCGATGTCGATCTCACCCGTGGCCAGGCCGTTAGCAGACTGGGTCATGTCGGTAACGACCTTGATGGTGACGCCGTCGAGGTGCGGCTTCTCGCCCCAGTAGCAATCAGAGCGGGTCAGGTCGCTCTGCTGGTCCTTCACGAACTGGTCGAGCTTGAACGCGCCAGAGCCCACGAGGTGGTCGCCGAAGGCATCGCCCCAGCCCTCGACCTCTTCCTTCGGGACGATGACGTTGCCGGCATCCGTAAGAGCAGTGAGGAACGAGGCGTTAGGGGCCTTCAGCACGCACTCGACCGTGTGGTCATCAACGACGTTGCAGTGGTCGAGCATGGCGAGGCGGTTCATCGAGGACTCAGTCGCGGAGCGCTCGAGGGAGTACTTGACGTCCTCGGCGACGACGGCTCGGCCCTCCTGGTACTGGCCAGCCTGGAACTTGGCGTCATCACGGATGGTAAAGGTGTAGGTGAGGCCGTCGTCGGAGACCTTCCACTCGGTGGCGAGCTGGGGACCGATCTCGGTGAGGTCGATGTTGTAGTCAACGAGGTTGTCGCACACGCACCAGATGATCTGGGCCTCATAGGCGCCCGTGTACTTGACAGGGTCGAGGTACTTGGGCGAGGAGGGCAGGCTGATGACGAGCGTGCCGCCATCGGCACCAGCACCGGTGGAAGTCGAGCCACCATCAGAGCTGCAGCCGGAGAGTGCGGTACCCGCCATCGCCGCCGCAAAGATGGACACGCCACCGACGAACGAACGACGAGAGATCTTGAGGTCAGACATGGTTCCTCCCATTTTGGTGTCAGGACGCGAGCGCCCTCTTGAAAAACGCGGATATGCCTGGAAACTGCAAATTCCTTACCAGCCATGCAATTCGCTTCATAAAAGATATCTGAAACGGCATCACGTTGAGCTAGTGATACGCGATGGTTTACTCAGGCGAAATACTGGACTGCTTTTGGATAAAACAGCAACTTCCTACTTTACCTGATAGATGTCTCTAATTACTGTACATTTTCGTGTGAACGGCTATACAATGCCCGCAGACGGCAAAACCCTGTTTGACCGCCTGCGGGCATTTCATCACGCATCTATGAATAAGGCTCTTAGAGGCGACGTCGCCCTTGGGGCATTCCCGCCCTAGAAGCCCCTAGCCGATCGCGAGCATGTTGTCCCAATAGGCAACGTCCTCGAGCGGCAGGGTATCCCAGAGGTCGAGGATGCGCTGCGGCAGGAAGCGACGCTCCACCACGACGTCGCCGCCGTAGAGGCGGAACCAGTCCGCGTCCATGACGAGATAGCCGTCAAAGCCGAAGTCGTCGCCCCAGCTGTTCTCGACGCGCCAGGCCACGGGCTTGCCGTCCTCGCCCAGCTCAACGCCCTGGAAGGCCATGCAGTGCGTCATGCCGCACTCGCGGTCGTCGATCATCTCAGCCTTGGTCTGGGAGAGGTCGACGCCAAAGGTGCCGTCGAGGTCCATGCCATCAAGCGCGAGCACGCCGGAGAAGTCCTCGTCCTTGCGCATGAGGTTCTTGTTGACGGCGCACATCATAAACGCGGGGACGCCAGCCTTGAGCGACTCGACGGCGGCGTTCTCGAGGTCCTCCATCGGCATGTTGAGGAAGCGGAGACGCTGGCCGCCGATGACCGGATCGAAGTAGCGAATGCCATAGGCATGCTCGTAGGGACGGGTCTCGCCCGGGAAGTTGACGAGCTCGACGTACTGCGAGAGGTCGAGCTTCACGTAGCGCTCGACAAACTCGACCGGGGTGATGCCCGCGTCACGTAGGACGCGTCGCGGCTCGCCACCGTTGGCGCAGACGACCTCCTCGACCTTTGAAGCGTCGACGTCGGCACCCTCGCCCACCTCAATCGCGAGGTCAAAGGTCACGGGCGGCTCGCCCAGGCAGCAGCAAAGGATCTGGTGGAACTCGGGCAGCATCTCCTGCTTCTTGGCACGAAGTTCCTCGAGCGTGGCACCCTTCGCAGCCATCTTGCGCAGGATCGTGGCGTCCTTGCGAAGGAGGGTCGTGAGCAGGGCGTTCATCTGCGCGGTGTCCTTGTTGCAGGCGGTGTCCGGCATGAGGGCCTTGGGGATGGCGCCCCACTTCTTCACGAGGTTGCAGCAGAAGACGAACTGGCCGCCGTCATCGACCGGGGTGAGCATGAGCTGGGTGACCTCGCGGTCGTTCCACGGCTGGTCTGCGGTGTCGATCACGTACTCGAGGCGGGAGTTGCAGCGCTCGAGCTTGTCATAGAACTGCACGTAGTTCTGGGAGAACTCAAAGTCATCGATGTCGAGGTTGGCGAGGACCTTGGAGCGCAGGACGTTGAGCGTCGAGAACATCCAGCAGCGACCCGAGTGTCGCTGGCCGGTCACGGTCTTGGCGGCCTTGAGCGACACGCCAAAGGTGTCCTGGTAGTTACGCGCCTGCCTGCGATCGACACTGGCCTCGACCACGCCGAGCGCGGTAACGGAGTTGCGCGCCACGCGGTTGGCACGCACGCTCGCGAAGTTATTCGTGAGCTCGTTGACGGTCGAGAAGTCGAGTTCCTCGGTTCCCATGCATCCTCCCTTGGATGAAGACGCCGCGTGACGCGAACGCCCCTGCCCTTTATCGGTCGACTAGCATAGCGCTTGCACACGTAAGGCGTTCATTGCCGTATGATGGTGAGCGTTGCGAATAACCTCTAAGGAAAGGCGACCATCCATGCTTCTTCGTCAGATGCTCGACATCTATGACCTCATCGACAAGCCCCAGGCCTCCGGCGAGGAGTGCGCCGCGCTCATCCGCAGCCACGGCATCACCGAGGTGACCGTCGAGCGCGTCAGCGGTGACCGCGGTGGCACTGACTGCATCAAGGTCCTCATCCCCGGCTCCAACGGCAAGTCCTGCGGTGGCACCGCCCCCACGCTCGGCATCGTCGGCCGTCTCGGCGGCCTCGGCGCTCGCCCCGAGATGATTGGCGCCGTGTCCGACGGTGACGGTGCCGTCGCCGCCCTCACCGCCGCCCTCAAGCTCGCCGAGATGCACGAGAACGGCGACGTCCTCGAGGGCGACGTCATCATCGCCACCCACGTCTGCCCGGACGCCCCGACGCTCCCGCACGAGCCGGTTCCCTTCATGGACTCCCCGATCGACATGGCGACCATGAACCGCATGGAGGTCGACGAGCGCATGGACGCCATCGTCTCCATCGACACCACCAAGGGCAACCGCATCATCAACGTGAACGGCATCGCCATCTCCCCCACCACCAAGATGGGCTACATCCTGTCCGTCTCCAATGACCTCATGGACGTCATGACCCGCGTCACCGGCAAGATGCCGCAGGTCTTCGCCCTCTCGCAGCAGGACATCACGCCCTACGGCAATGATCTCTACCACCTCAACTCGATTCTCCAGCCCACCACCTCCACCGATGCCCCCGTCGTCGGCGTCGCGATCGCGACCGAGCAGATGGTCGCCGGCTGCGCCACCGGCGCCACCCATGGCACCGACGTGGAGGAGGCCGCCCGCTTCGCCGTCGAGGTCGCCAAGGTCTTTGGCCCCGGTGCCTGCAAGTTCTATGACGAGGAGCAGTTCGACCGTCTCCAGAAGCTCTACGGCGATATGAGCCACTTCCAGACCCCCGGCAAGTCCGAGTAGTCAGGCATACGCATCACTTGGCCCGTCGACCCAGCGTCGGCGGGCCTTTCTATGTGCCGAGCCCGAATCTGTCTCGGCAATCACTCTCTTGGAGGCATCATGGCACGTCATACGCGTATCGCAGGCATCACGGTGGGCCAGAGTCCCCGCACGGACATGACCTGTGACCTCGTCCAGCGTCTTGCGGACAACCTCGAGCTCGTCGAGTACGGCGCGCTTGACGGTATGACGCTTGAGCAGGTCGAAAGCGAGCTTAAGCCCGAACCCGGCGAGGAGGTCCTCGTCTCGCGCATGAGCGACGGTCGCCAGGCCACCTTCTCGGGAGACAAGGTCGTCCCCCTCGTCCAGGCAAAGATCGATCAGGCCGAGGCGGACGGCTGCCGCGCAATCATCGTGCTCTGCACCGGTTCCTTCCCGGAGCTCCGTCACACGGTTCCCCTCATCTTCCCGCAGCCTCTCCTGCACTCGAACGCCCGCGCGCTCGCCGGCGGTCGCCGCGTCGCCGTCATGGTGCCTGACCCGTCGCAGATCGAGCAGGCGCGTGAGTGGTGGAGCATGAGCGGCGTCGAGGTCGACATCGTCTCCGCAAGCCCCTACCAGGGCATTGACGGCGTCACGCGCGCCGCGGCCACGCTCAAGGGCGCGGACGACGCATTCCTCTGCCTCGACTGCATGGGATTCACCCTCGCCATGCGCGACGCGGCGCGCCGTGCGAGCGGCCTCGACGTGCTACTTCCCCGCACGCTCGTCGCGAGCGTGGTGTCTGAGCTGCTGGGCTAGGAGATCAAGCGACTCTCCACGCCGCTCTTTCCGGCGTCGAGCGCTACGGTCACGAGCGAATCTGGCGTGGCAGCCGTATCCGCGTTACGAGTGAAGACCGTCTCGATGACCATCGGGAGGTTCGCGCCGGCAACGACGCGCACGTCCGGCATCATGGCGGACGCTGTCATCGACTGGTAGTACGGCGTGCCGCCGATAAGATCGCACATCACGAGGACGCCGTCAGTGCGCTCGCGCATAGTGGCGATGGCGGCACTGATAAGGCGCGGATACTCGCCGGCACGCCTCACGTCAAACGGCACGACGTCAAAGTTCTCCTGGGGACCAGCGAAGAGGTCAAGGGCGCTCGCGAGACCAGGCGCGAACTCTCCGTGACCAGTGAGGACGAATCCAACCATAAAGAACCTCCTGCGGGGCAGCACGTGCCTGACGGGCGATTAGTTCGTCCCATCAAAGCACGCAACGCGCCCCGCAGGAGGTTTCGTTACGCACTGTTTCCAGAAGCGGCACGCGCGCGTTATCGCAGCCGAATTGATACGGGTGCTGCCAGCGAGGCCGCAGGCGGTCTCCGAGCTGCCGCCCGCGTCCTCGCCACGACCCGCGCTACCGCATCGCCGCTAATACTCGATCGGGGCTCCCACGGACTCGCCCGCGAGGAACGTCTCGCATAGGTTAAGCTCGTGGTCAAAGACCACGAAATCCGCGTCACGGCCAGGCTTGATCGAGCCGCAGACGTCGTCGATGCGCGCGGAGCGAGCCGGGACCTCCGTCGCCATGCGAATCGCCTCGTCAGCGCACGCAAGGCCCCAATCCACGATGTTCTTCACGCCCTTGGCGAGCGTGAGCACAGAACCGGCGATGTTGCCCCTCGTGCCATCCTCATTGCGCAGGTAACACAGGCCATCGGCGAGAACGACGGGCATGCCGCCGCTCATATAATTGCCCTCGGGAAGGCCACCGCAGCCCAGGCAATCCGTGATAAGCACCGTATGCTGCCAACCCTTGGCGCGAAGCAGGGACTCGATCGCGGCAGTGCGCACGTGCTTGCCATCGCAGATGATCTCCGCGTAGGTCTCAGGCGTCGACATGGCGCAGCCCACCACGCCCGGGTCGCGATGGTGAAGGCCGCGTTGGCCGTTGTAAGTGTGGACGAAGCAGGTCGCGCCAGCGTTCACTGCGGCAAGCGCCTCGTCATAGGTGGCATCCGTGTGACCGATGCAGGTCACGACGCCCTCGGCATCGAGCGCGGCAATGTAGTCGACGGAACCGTCCCTCTCGGGAGCAAGCGCACTCTTGCGAATCATGCCACCGGCGCGCTCCTGCCAGCCACGGAAGACCTCATAGCTGGGATCGACGAGAAACGCCGGGTTCTGGGCACCCACGTGCTTCATCGTGAAGAACGGACCCTCGAGGTAGATGCCCTGCATATGGGCACGGCCAGAGCCAGCTTGGCAAGACTTTGCGGCCTCGGCAATCGCCGCGCAGCACTCGCCGATATGCTCGACGCCATCGGTGAAGGTGGTGGGCAACCAGCTCGTCGTGCCAAACTTCGCGAGGTTCTCGCTCGCCTCGACCATGCCCTCGGCATCGACGTCGATAGTGGCGTGGCCGAAGAAGCCGTGGATGTGCGTGTCTACCATACCGGGAGCGATCCACCTGCCCATGAAGTCACGGATCTCGACGCCCTCGGACGCAGCAGGAGTCCACGTGCCAAACTTGCCGTCAACGACCTTGAGGTAACCGCCCAGGGCAACTCCGCCGGGCAGGAAGAACTTGTCAGCTTTGATAAGATACGAAGCCATTGCAATCCCTTCTCACGCGGAAACGCGTAGAGCAGAGCTACGGATAAACGGTATTTGGCAGCCGTTCAACGATGAGGGATTAAGTTGTTGTTCACGCCTGTCATATACTTAGTATAGTAATTCACTAGCACGGCTTTTATCCCATTTTCCCGGCAAACGGCAGCCTTTTGCGACAGGCTGATCCCCACGGCAGGTGAGACATGCGCACGCCCAAGTACGAGCTCATCAAGGAAGACCTCCGCAAGGAGATTGAGAGCAAGAAGTTCGAGAACGGCCAACGCTTCTACAGCGAGTCCGAGCTCATCGAGCGCTACGGCGTGAGCTCCATCACCATCGTCCGCGCCATCCGCGAACTCGTGAACATGGGTTACCTCGTTCGCAGCCAGGGCAAGGGCACGTTCGTCTCGCGCACGCGCAAGCGTCGCCTCGTCGAGCTCACGGACATGGAGCCATGGAAGGGCTACACCGAGCGAGAGACCGTCGAGGTCCTGTCATTCGAGCGCGGCGGCGACCCGGATGTCCGCCGTTCCATGCACCTCGGTCCCACGGAGGGCTACCAGCGCATCATGCGCATCCGTAGCTGCGAGGGCATTCCCATCGTCTATCAGCGCAGCTACATCGCGAGCCGCCTCATCAAGGAGGATGCGGAGCCGCAGGAGTATTCCTCCATCTACCGCAAGGTGCGCGAGGACTTCGGCATCTCGCTCAATGACGAGGCCGCAGTCGAGGTGGATGACATCATCTTCCCCGCACCGCTCGAGGTCGCAGAGGCGCTCAAGCTCGAGGGTGACACGCCCGTCGTTCGCGAGCACAAGATCACGACGCTCGCCACGGGCGAGGTTGTCGAGGACGCGCTCTCCTATGTACGCTGGGATTACTTCAAGCTGAAGTTCTCCTCGCTCGATCGCTCTGGCGCACGTAGCGTGCTCGACTAGGGCGCCTCGTCTCGCCCCCGCGCCTGCGAACCATCGCGCGCGTCCACCGAAGCGTTGGCGTAGGCCCCGTCCAAAGTGGTTACAACTTAACCAGCTGCCAATTGACGGCCAACCAACGGACATGCCGCTCACGCGGCAGAAGGGACAACCCATGCTCAACGGAATCCCCAAGAACGTCTCGCCCGACCTGCTGAAGGTCCTGATGGAGATGGGCCACGGCGATGAAATCGTCCTCTCGGACGGCAACTATCCCGCCACCTCGAGCGGCAACCTGCTCGTCCGCTGCATCGGTCTCGGCGTACCCGAGCTGCTCGACTCCATCCTCACGCTCATGCCGCTCGATGATTACGTCGAGTCTCCCGTCGCGATGATGGAATCGCCCACTCCGGAGGAGCCTCCCATTTGGGCCACCTACCGCGAGATCATCAAGAAGCACGCCGGCGACGTGAAGATCTCCCACATGGAGCATGACGCCTTCATCGAGCGCGCCCGCAAGACCTACGCCATCGTGGCCACCTCTGAGGAAGCCACCTACGCGAACATCCTTCTCCGCAAGGGCGTCGTTAAGTAGACGGCTAAGATAGCGCCTTCGCCATCCACACCGGAATTCAAGCTTGGCGGGGCTCTGGCGCATTTTCACACACGATTTGACGCAGAACGGGAAGACAAGCCTAGTTGCTTGTCTTCCCGTTTCAGTTAAACGACGAATCATACCGCATGCCGACGCAAGCGCAATGATCTCGTGCTTCCAACTTATAATATCAAGTATATATTTATCCCCCCAGCGAACGGAGACACGATGGGACTGTTCGATCGCTTCAAGAAGGCCGAGGACAAGCCGGCAAGCAACGTCACCGAGATTCTCGCTCCCGTCGACGGTGAGCTCGTCCAGCTTTCCGAGACTAACGAGCCCGTCTTTGGAAGCGAGATGATGGGCAAGGGCTGTGCCATCAACCCCACGAGCTCGACCGTCATCTCCCCCATCTCCGGCAAGGTCTCCGTCGTGATGCCGCACGCCGTGGGCATCATCGCCGATAACGGCGTTGAGGTCATGGTTCACGTGGGCATCGACACCGTCGACGGGAGCGAGAATCTCGGTGACGTTG
>ERZ1034980.243-NODE-243-length-44327-cov-18.789732_pt1 | contig 44327 bp, 50 predicted proteins | sample MGYA00520622_ERZ1034980 | MGnify/ENA primary metagenome ERZ1034980 (study PRJEB33766, sample SAMN09781791) | gut metagenome | biome: gut microbiome | host: Homo sapiens | place: Madagascar | study: EMG produced TPA metagenomics assembly of the PRJNA485056 data...
CCCATATGTCAACCTTAACAAACTATGCACTGAAAGCACAGTTTACGTGGAGTAATATGCACCGCTTTCCCCGCGTGTTATTCTGAGGGGCTAACCGTCTACCCAAGGAGCAAAGCATGGCAACTAACAAGCCAAAGGGCACTGAGGATCTCATCGGCAACGACGCCATCATGTGGAGCTATATGCGTGAGGCTGCCGAGGAGGCATTCACTGCATACGGCTACATCCCCGTCGAGATTCCCACCTTTGAGCAGGCCGATGTCTTCGTCCACGGTCTGGGCACCTCCACCGACGTCGTCCGCAAGGAGATGTTCGCCGTCCTTTCTCCCGACGGTTACGCCAAGGTGAGCGAGGGCAGGGCCGACGAGCTCAAGGCCGACCAGCGCCTGGCCCTTCGCCCCGAGGGCACGGCCGGCACGGTGCGCGCCCTCATCGAGCACAACCTCGTGCCGCAGGGTGCCGCCCCCGCAAAGCTGTGGTATGCCGGCTCCATGTTCCGCGCCGAGCGTCCCCAGAAGGGCCGTCTGCGCGAGTTCCACCAGATCGGCGTGGAGTGCCTGGGCGCTTCCGATCCCGCCGCCGACGCCGAGCTCATCGTCATGTTCGTGCGCTTCATTGAGGCCCTGGGCATCGAGCAGAGCCAGGTGCGCATCCTCATCAACTCGATGGGTGACGACGCCTGCCGCCCGGCCTACCGCGACTCCGTGGCCGCCTACATCCGCGAGCATTCCGAGGAGCTGTGCGAGGAGTGTCGCCGTCGTGCCGACACGAACCCGCTGCGTGCCTTCGACTGCAAGAACGACCACTGCCACGAGGTGATGGAGGGCGCCCCCAAGATCTCCGACGCCCTGTGCCCCGACTGCCGCGCCCACTACGAGGCCGTCAAGCGCTACCTCGACGCCCAGCACATCGCCTACGTCGAGGACCCGCGCCTGGTGCGCGGCCTGGACTACTACACGCGCACCGTCTTCGAGGTCCAGGTGACCGACGGTCTCGGCTCGCAGAACGCCATCGGCGGCGGCGGCCGTTACGACAAGCTCGTCGAGGTCACGGGCGGCAAGCCCACCCCCGGCCTGGGCTTCGCTGCCGGTTTTGAGCGCATCGTGCTCGCCATGCAGGCCGCCAACGCCCCCATGCCCCAGCTCGTCCACCCCGACGTCTTCGTGGCCCAGACCGGCCCCGAGGTGTCCCTTGAGGCCTTCTGCCTCGTGCAGGAGCTGCGCGACGCCGGCTTCATCGTCGAGGCCGACCGCCAGGGTCGCTCGCTCAAGAGCCAGTTCAAGCTTGCCGACAAGTACAACGTCGACGCCGTCGTCGTCCTCGGCCCCGACGAGCTTGCCGCCGGCCAGTGCACCGTGCGCGACATGGCCAGCCACGAGGAGCGCAAGGTCGCCCTGGCCGATGTGGCCCAGGACCTCGCAGACGCTCTCGGCCTTACCGAAGGCCACGGCGACGGCTGCGGGTGCGGTTGCGGCTGCCACGACGGCGAGTGCGACTGCGACGGTGACTGCGACTGCGGCGACGAGTGCACCTGCGGCAATCACCAGCACTAAGCATTGATTTTCCGTGAGGATGAATGCCTTTACGTCCCTATTGGTACAAAATCTAAGCGCAAACGTTTAGATATCTTGCGCAGACTAGACGCAAAGGAGGCGCCCCATGTTTGAGAAGTTCACTGACGGCGCTCGCAAGGTCATGAACCTTGCCCAAGAAGAAGCACATAAGTACGGCCAGCTCTACGTGGGCACCGAGCACATCCTTCTCGGTCTCATCCGCGAGGAGGACGGCATCGCCGCCCAGGCCCTGCGCAAGCTCGACATCTCGTATGACGAGGCTGCCGAGCAGATCAAGCAGATTGCCGAGAAGCCCGAGGAGCCCGCGCCTGCCGGCCACATCCCCTTCACCCCGCGTGCCAAGCGCGTGCTCGAGGCGGCCCTGCGCGAGATGATGCAGATGGGCCAGTCCTACATTGCCACTGAGCACCTGCTGCTGGGCATCCTGCGCGAGGGCAACGGTGTGGCCATGGAGGCGCTCACGCGCATGGGCGTCTCGGCCGATGCGGTGCGTTCCGCTGTGGCCGAGCTTACCCCCAAGCGCACGACGCCGCCCTTGGCAGGCGTTGCGGCCGGCATGGGCCTGCCCATGGGCTTCGGCACGCAGCAGGCTCAGAACCAGGAGGGTTCCGCCCTTCGCGAGTACGGCCGCGACCTCACGCAGCTTGCCAGCGAGGGCAAGCTCGACCCCGTCATCGGCCGCGACGACGAGACCGAGCGCGTCATGGAGATCCTGGCCCGCCGCACCAAGAACAACCCGCTGCTCATCGGCGAGCCCGGCGTCGGCAAGACGGCCGTCGTTGAGGGCCTGGCTCAGCGCATCGTCTCCGGCAACGTCCCGCAGATGCTCTGCGGCCGCCACGTCTGGACGCTCGACGTGTCCGCCCTCGTGGCCGGCGCCAAGTACCGCGGTGACTTCGAGGACCGCCTCAAGCGCGTCGTCTCCGAGGTCATGGAGGACAAGTCCATCATCCTGTTCATCGACGAGCTGCACACTCTCATCGGTGCGGGCTCTGCCGAGGGCTCGCTCGACGCGGCCGCCATCCTGAAGCCGCCGCTGTCGCGCGGTGAGATCCAGGTCATCGGCGCCACCACGACCGACGAGTACCGCAAGCACGTCGAGAAGGACTCTGCCTTCGCGCGTCGCTTCCAGACCATCCAGGTGGGGGAGCCCTCGAGCGACCAGGCCCTCGACATCATCGAAGGCCTGCGCGCCCGCTATGAGGAGCACCATCGCGTGCATTACTCTCCCGAGGCCGTCCAGGCCGCGGTGAGCCTGTCTGAGCGCTACATTCAGGACCGCTACCTGCCCGACAAGGCCATCGACCTGCTCGACGAGGCCGGCGCCACCGTGCGCATCCACGCCGTTGCCCGCCCTGCCGAGCTCGACGAGGCCGCCCAGCAGCTCTCCGACGTGCGCGCCGAGCGTGAGAAGGCCGTCTCTGAGCAGCGCTACGAGGCCGCCGCAAGCCTGCGCGACCGCGAGCGCGAGCTCGCCGAGCGCGTCTCGACCCTCGAGGACGCCTGGCGCAACGACGGCGGAGCCACCGCCGGCGAAGTCACGCCCGAGACCATCGCGCAGGTCGTCTCGCGCGCCACGGGCGTGCCCGTGACCAACCTCACCGAGGCCGAGTCCGACAAGCTGCTGCGCATGGAGGACGTGCTTCACCAGCGCATCATCGCCCAGGACGAGGCGGTCTCCAAGGTCGCCCGCGCCATCCGCCGTTCGCGCGCCGGCCTTCGCGACCCGCGCCGTCCTTCCGGCTCGTTCATCTTCCTGGGCCCCTCGGGCACCGGCAAGACCGAGCTTTCCAAGGCGCTTGCCGAGTTCCTTTTCGGCACGCAGGACGCGCTCATCACGTTCGACATGAGCGAGTACATGGAGAAGCACGCGGTCTCCAAGCTCGTGGGCGCACCTCCCGGCTATGTCGGTTACGACGAGGGCGGCGAGCTCACCAAGGCCGTGCGTCAGAAGCCCTACTCGGTCATCCTGTTCGACGAGATCGAGAAGGCCCACCCCGACCTCTTCAACATCTTGCTGCAGATTCTCGAGGAGGGTCGCCTCACCGACGGCCAGGGCCGCAAGGTCGACTTCCGCAACACGGTCATCATCATGACCTCCAACGTCGGCGCCCGCCAGATCGCCCAGACCACACCCCTGGGCTTTGCGGTGCAGCGCGCCGACGGCGGCATGGACGACAAGGCCATCCACGCCAACGTCATGACCGAGGTCAAGAAGCTGTTCAAGCCCGAGTTTTTGAACCGTATCGATGACATCGTGGTGTTCAAGAGCCTGACCGACGAGCAGCTGCTCTCCATCGTCGACATCCTCGTCGAGGACCTGCGCGACCGTCTCATCGCGTGCGGCATGAACATCGAGCTCACCGACGCCGCCAAGCGCCTCATCGCCAAGGAGGGCCACGACGTCGCCTACGGCGCCCGCCCGCTGCGCCGCGCCATCCAGAGCCTCGTGGAGGACCCGCTCTCCGAGAAGATTCTCGCCGGCGAGTTCACGCGTGGCCAGGTCGTCACGGTCGACGAGGAAGACGGCAAGCTCACCTTCGCTTGCCAGGCGGGCGTCATCCCCGCCCCGCGCAGGCGTGAGACGTTTGCCGACGAGCGTATCGCGCGTCCTTCGCGCGGACGCATGGGTGCGCCCTCTCAGCTGCCTTCCACCACTTGTGGGAGCGGCGCCGCTGACTAAGCGCCCCGTTTGTTTTATGATTGCCGCATTGCAGGGTCTTCGAAAGGAATCGTCAAGCCATGGCAGATATCGACTCCGCGGCGGGCATCCAGCCTGTCGTTTCCAGCAATGCGGTACACAATGAGCCGCCTGAGGCAACCGCACCTGCGCCCCACGTCCCGAGCACCTCGGGGCGTGGGGTCGTCGGTAAAAAAGCCAACGTTGCCGCCGTCATCGTCGCCGGTGGATCCGGCGAGCGTTTCGGTCGCCACGGGGGCAAGCAGCTGCTGCCCATCTGCGGCAAGCCCCTTATGTCGTGGTGCCTGCAGGCATTCGACGCCGTGCCCTGCGTGGGCAAGATCGTCATCGTGTGTCCCGAGGCCCGCTGCGAGGAGTACCGCAGCCTCGCCGTCGAGCCGTATGGCCTGGTGACGCCCGTTGAGTTCGTCCCGTCGGGCAGCATTCGCCAGGAATCTGCCCTGCACGGCGTCGAGGCCGTCGCGCAAGATTTCCCCATCGTCGCCATGCACGACGGCGCACGCCCCCTCATTCTCCCTGAGACCATCATGCATGCCATCAACGTGCTTAAGGGCACGCTTGACGCCGACGGCGTCGTGTGCGGACACCCCGCCATCGACACGCTCAAGGTCGTCGAGGGCACCTCGGTCGTGGGCACGCCCGACCGCTCGCTGTTCTGGATTGCCCAGACTCCCCAGGTCTTCCATTCTGACGTCCTGCTCGAGGCGCATCGCGCGGCACTTCAGGAAGGCTACGTTGGCACCGACGACTCTTCTTTGGTTGAGCGTATCGGCGGCAAGATCGTCCTGGTCGATTGCCCGCGCGACAACATGAAGCTCACCGTACCGGAAGACCTCCCTGCCGTGAGCGCCCTTCTGCATGCCCGTTACGGGGAGGCCCAGGAGCAATGAGCGCAAACATGGTGGGAACTCTTCGCATCGGCCACGGCTATGACGTCCATGCCTTTGCACCCGACCGCAAGCTGATCTTGGGAGGCGTGGAGATCCCCCATACGCAGGGTCTTCTCGGCCACTCCGACGCCGATGTGCTCGCCCATGCCTTGGCTGACGCCATTCTGGGCGCGGTGCGTGGCGGTGATATCGGCAAGCTCTTCCCCGACGACGACCCGGCCTACGAGGGCGCCGACTCGCTCAAGCTTCTTGCCCGCGTCGTCGAGGTGGCGCGCGAGGCGGGCTTCGAGCTCGTCGACGCCGACTGCACGGTGGCTGCCCAGGCCCCCAAGCTGGCTCCCTATCGCGAGGAGATGCGCGTAAGGCTCGCCCGTGCCTGCTCGGTTGACACGAGCCAAGTCGGCGTCAAGGCCACGACCACCGAGCGCTTGGGCTTCGTGGGCCGCGAAGAGGGCATAGCCGCATGGGCGGTCGTCCTCATGCAGGCCATCTAAGAATTAGTAACGCAATCAATATCCGCGGTTTGCCCGCATGTAAGCATAAGGAGACGCACGCCCCATGAAGCTCTACGACTCTTCGCTGAGGAGCAAGGTCGACTTCGAGCCGGTCGTTCCCGGCAAGGTGACCATGTATGTCTGCGGCCCCACGGTCTACGACAACATCCACATCGGGAACGCCCGCACGTTCCTTTCTTTCGACATCATCCGCCGCTGGCTCGTCGAGCGCGGCTACGACGTCACGTTCGCCCAGAACCTCACCGACGTCGACGACAAGATCATCAAGCGCGCAAACGAGCGCGGCGTTGCGGCCGACGAGGTCTCCACGCAGTATGCCAACGCGTTCATCGAGGTCATGGAGCGCTTCGGTATCCAGGAGCCTGACATTCGCCCTCGCGCCACGCAGGAGATTCCTGCGATGATCGAGATGATTGAGACGCTCATCGCCGGCGGCCATGCCTATGAGGCGCAGGGCGACGTGTACTTCTCCGTGCGCTCCGACAAGACCTACGGCGAGGTTTCCGGCCGCAACATCGACGACTTGCTCGTGGGTGCGCGCATCGAGGCCGGCGAGCAGAAGCGCGACCCGCTCGACTTTGCCCTGTGGAAGGCCGCCAAGCCCGGCGAGCCCACGTGGGACTCTCCTTGGGGCCCGGGCCGTCCCGGCTGGCACACCGAGTGCGCTGCCATGGTGCACCGCTACCTCGGCATGCCCATCGACATCCACGGCGGCGGCGCCGACCTGCAGTTCCCGCACCATGAGAACGAGTGCGCCCAGGCCCAGTGCGCCTGGGGCGGCAAGTTCGCCAACCATTGGATGCACACGGGCATGCTCCTGGTCGACGGCGAGAAGATGAGCAAGTCTCTGGGCAACTTCTTCACGCTCAAGGACGTGCTCGACGAGTACCCCGCCGACGCGTTGCGCCTGCTTATGGCCCAGACCCATTACCGCAGCCCGCTGGACTTCTCCTTCGAGCGCCTGCGCGGTGCCGCCGGCTCGCTTGAGCGCATCGCAAACACCGTGCAGAACCTTGTCTGGGCGGCCGATCACGCCCCCGAGGGCGCAGATTCCGCCGTCGAGCTCGCGCAGGCGGCCGAGAAGGCTCGCGCCGAGTTCGAGGCCTGCATGGATGACGACTTCAACACCGCCGGTGCCACGGGTGCCGTCTTCGGCCTCGTGACCGCCGCCAACACCTATCTCGACCAGGCCCAAGGCCGCGTCGACGCCCATGCATGCCGCCTTGCCGCCGACGTCATCGACTGGGGCATGGCCGTGCTCGGCATCTCCCTCAAGGGTGCTGGCGACGAGGGCCTGCCCACCGGCCTCGTTGACCTTGCGGCCAAGCACGGATGCGCCGCCGCCGACCCCGATGCGGCCGCTGAGGCCCTGCTTGAGCTGCGCGCCCAGGCCCGCCGCGAGAAGAACTGGCCGCTGGCCGACGCCATCCGCAACGACCTGACCGATTTGGGCCTTGTCATCGAGGACACCGCCCAGGGCGCACGCGTCAAGCGCGCCTAAGACCAAAGCCAGCAGGAGGCAACATGGCTGACTACATCGAGGGCCGCCGCGCGGTCGAAGAGGCGCTCAAGGCCGGCGTCCCCATCCGCAAGGTATTTGTCCAGGCACTGGTCAAGCAGGCCGAAGAGGAGGCCCAGGACTCGCGTACGGGCGGAAAGCAGGCAAAGCGCGGCCAGCAGCAGGCCAGGCGCGGCCGTGAGAAGCAGGGCGCTCCCAGCGGGGCCGACGCGGCGCTTGAGCGTGTGTGCGCCAAGCTGCGCCGTGCCAACGTGCCCATCGAGGTCGTGGAGAAGGCCAAGCTCGACCGCATGTCGGCCGACGGCGGCAGCCACGGCGCGCACCAGGGCATCATGTGCGAGGTCCCGCCCTACCGTTACGCCGACATCATGGACATCGCCTATGCGGGCGCCAAGAAGCGCGACTCGCTCGTGCTCGTGCTCGACCACATCACCGACGAGGGCAACCTCGGCGCCATCATCCGCACGGCCGAGGTCATGGGTGCCGACGGCGTCGTCATTCCCTCCAAGCGTGCCGCCCAGGTCACCGTGGGTGTGTACAAGACGAGCGCCGGTGCTGCCTTCCACGTGCCCATCGCGCGCGTTCCCAACCTCGTGGGCGCCCTGAAGACGCTCAAGGACGGCGGTTTCTGGGTTGCCGGCGCTTCCGAGCATGCTCACGCCGACATTTGGCATGCGCCTCTTGAGGGCCGCATCGCCCTCGTGTGCGGCAACGAGGCCGAGGGCATCTCGCGTATCGTGGGGGAGCAATGCGACTTTCTCGTCGCGCTTCCCCAGCGCGGCCAGGTCGAGTCGCTCAACGTCGCCCAGGCCACCACGGCGGTGTGCTACGAGTGGCTCCGCCGCGTCATGGGTCGCGAGGAGCGCGAGGCCAAGGCCGCCGTCAAGCCTGCGGGGGAGAGCCGCTAACGTGCGTAAGTCCCTCCTTCTCGTCGACGGCTACAACGTGATTCGCTCACAGGGCCCCTACAGGGGCCTTGTTGACGACGACCTGCGCGATCCGGTGCTGCATGACGTGTACGTGCGCGCCCGCGCGGCCCTCATCGCCGACGTGGCCGCCTTCGCACAGGGAAGCTACAGCCGCACCACGGTGGTCTTCGACGGGTTCGGCAACCCCGACCCTGAGCGTCCCCCGCGAAGAAGCGCAGGCATCGACATCGTCTTTTCGCCCTCGGGTGTCGAGGCCGATACCGTCATCGAGCAACTGGCGCGTACCTATCGCGTGCAGGGCTGGGAGGTCACGGTCATCACGTCCGACGCCGGGGTACAGTCCACGGTGTTCGCCGACGGGGTCACGAGGCTCTCCTCGCGCATGTTCACCAACGAGGCGCACGACATGAACGAGCGCATCGACGAGATGCACTATGTCCCCAACACGGGCGCACCCGCGCGTACCACGGTCAAGGACAGGCTTCCCAGCGACGTGCGCGCCCGTCTCATGCAGATGGCAATGACCAGACAAAGCAAAGGAGCCAGCCATGGCCGAAAGTAAGGAAAGGCCCGCCGACCAGCAGTGGGCAAAGGCGCAAGACGCCCACCGCACCGATTTCGACCGTGCCAAGAGCCCCATGCCCATGCGCCTGGCCGCCTTTGCCCTGTGGGTAGTTGCCATCGCACTCGAGGTTGCCTGCATCCTTGTCGTCTCAGGGGCGCTGTATGTCCCCGTTTTGTCCGACATGGCGTGGCTGAGCGTCGTCCTGGGCGTTGTGGGCTGCCTTGTGCTCACGTTGTTCGGGCAGCGCATGTGGAAGAAGGCCGGCTCCATCCGCGCCGCTAAGTCGCAGGCTGTGGTCGGCGTCGTGATGGCCTCGGCGGGATGTGCCCTGTGGGCCCTGTTCTTCTGCGCCTCAAAGAACCTTCCTGCGTCAAGCAAAGTCGCAGGAATCGTTGCAGCAGCTGTTGTCATTGTTGCGGGCGTATTGGTAGGCAACGTCCTATAACGGGCGTTTTACATCGATCTGAGCTCTCGCTGTGGCGGGTGCGCGGGGATGCGGACTGGTCTTGTCCAGACGAACCCGGTGCACCCGCCACAGCTTGTTTAGTACAGATATCTTTGTGTCAAATGACTTGCAGACTTGCAATAGGGCAGCTACATCGTGTAAAGTCTCCCGCCGTGGGAATCCACGTGCCGGCTTAGCTCAATGGTAGAGCACCCGCCTTGTAAGCGGAAGGTTATGAGTTCGAGTCTCCTAGCCGGCACCACGTCTTCCTCCAACGGTTGTGAAGGACTTATGAACTTCAAGTTCTTCCAAATTCCCCGTTGACAGGCAGCGTGGAGGCGCGTAATATTCCCACTTGCTTGAACGCACCAACCCAACGCGAGCAAGCAGAGGTTCCTGAGAAAAGAAGAACAAAGAATGGGCGTTTGCCCGAGTGGTTAATGGGGACGGGCTGTAAACCCGTTGGCTATGCCTACCTAGGTTCGAATCCTAGAGCGCCCACCATGCCTGTCTAGCTCAGTTGGTAGAGCACCACATTGGTAATGTGGAGGTCACCGGTTCAAATCCGGTGGCAGGCTCCATTCTTCTTCTTCCTTTCGCAGCACCACATACGGCGGTGTAGCTCAGCTGGTTAGAGCGCACGGTTCATACCCGTGTTGTCACTGGTTCGAATCCAGTCACCGCTACCATTATGATGCTTAATGCGGCGCGTTTATCGCGCCGCAGGCATATATAAGGGTATTACCGGTCAGCCAGCCGGAAGAAATTTTCCTACGAGGAGGAACAATGGCCAAGGAAAAGTTTGTTCGTTCCAAGCCCCACGTGAACATTGGTACCATCGGTCACGTTGACCACGGCAAGACCACGCTGACTGCCGCTATCACCAAGGTTCTCTCTGAGACCGAGGGCTGCAAGGCCGACTTCACCGCCTTCGAGAACATCGACAAGGCTCCCGAGGAGCGCGAGCGTGGTATTACCATCTCCGTCTCCCACGTTGAGTACGAGACCTGGGAGCGTCACTACGCTCACGTTGACTGCCCCGGCCACGCCGACTACGTCAAGAACATGATTACTGGTGCTGCCCAGATGGACGGCGCTATCCTGGTTATTGCTGCTACCGACGGCCCCATGGCTCAGACCCGCGAGCACATCCTTCTCGCCCGTCAGGTCGGCGTGCCCTACATCGTCGTCTTCCTGAACAAGTGCGACATGGTCGACGACGACGAGCTCATCGACCTCGTCGAGATGGAGACCCGCGACCTTCTCTCCGAGTACGAGTTCCCGGGCGACGATCTGCCCATCATCCGCGGTTCTGCTCTCGGCGCCCTCAACGGTGAGGAGAAGTGGGTCGAGTCCGTCCGTCAGCTCATGCACGCTGTCGACGAGTACATCCCCACGCCCGAGCGTGACGAGGCCAAGCCCTTCCTGATGGCCGTTGAGGACACCATGACCATCTCCGGCCGTGGTACTGTTGCTACCGGTCGTATCGAGCGCGGCACCCTGCATGTCTCCGATGCCCTCGAGATCGTCGGCATCAAGGACACGCAGACCACCGTCTGCACCGGCATCGAGATGTTCCGCAAGAGCCTCGACGAGGGTCAGGCTGGCGACAACGTTGGCGTCCTTCTCCGCGGCATCAAGCGTGAGGACATCGAGCGCGGCCAGGTTCTCTGCAAGCCCGGTTCGGTTCATCCTCACACCAAATTCACTGGCGAGATGTACATCCTGACCAAGGACGAGGGTGGCCGTCACACCCCGTTCTTCACGGGCTATCGTCCCCAGTTCTACTTCCGTACCACTGACATCACCGGCCGCGTTGACCTGCCCGAGGGCATTGAGATGGTCATGCCCGGCGACCACGTGACGATCACTGGTACCCTCATTCACCCGATCGCCATGGAGGAGGGTCTGCGCTTCGCTATTCGCGAGGGTGGCCACACCGTTGGTTCGGGCCGCGTTTCTACCATCATCGAGTAGTCTCGCTTTTATGCCTTGCTGGAGCCCGGCATCGAAAGGTGTCGGGCTCTTTTCTGTTTCTGTGTCCCTGCATGTCCTCGAATGATCGCTGAGACCAGCTTTTCGTCACTGCGAATCATGGCGAAATTGTAGGCTCGAAATTGTCCGTTGACATACAGTGGCACAGAGAGTAAAGTTATTTATCGCGCTCCACGGATGGGGCTTGTTTTTCAGGAGGATCGAATGCGTACTATGGTTACCCTCGCTTGCACCGAATGCAAGCGCCGCAACTATACTATGACCAAGAACAAGGCTACTACTCCCGATCGCGTGGAGTTCAAGAAGTATTGCCCTTGGTGCCGTCACCACACGCTTCATCGCGAGACTCGTTAGGATTCGGCGAGTCGTAACGTTCTAGGCCAGTAGCTCCAATGGTAGAGCGGCGGTCTCCAAAACCGTTTGTTGGGGGTTCGAGTCCCTCCTGGCCTGCCAGTATTTTATCGACTCGTCCATCGTAAGGTGGGCGAGTCTTTTTATGTCTGTAGTATTTGCTTCACGGTGATTAAGGACTACCTTATGGCATCGAGCAATTCCAAGAACGTCTCTGGCGAGGGCAAGAAGGCTGTTGCTGCCGAGGCAAAGAAGAAGGACGCCAAGAAGGCCGACTCCAAGAAGCCTGGACTCGTTGAGCGCGCTCGCACCTACTTCAAGGGCGTCAAGTCCGAGATCAAGCGCGTGACGTGGCCCACGAAGAACGAGCTCGTTAAGTACACCGGTGCCGTTCTGGGCATGCTTGTGTTCTTCGGCGTCCTTATCGCTGTAGTAGACGCAGTCATCGTTCCTGTGCTCTACGCCTACCAGGGATTGAGGTAAGTAATGGCTAAGCGTTGGTATGTCGTCCACACGTACTCTGGCTACGAGAACAAGGTCAAGGCCGATCTGCAGCATCGTGTTGAGATGAACGGCCTCACCAAGTCCATCGTTGACATCGAGATCCCCACTGAGGAGGTCACCGAGGTCAAGGAGGGCGGCCAGCGTAGCGTCAAGGAGTCCAAGGTTCTCCCCAGCTACGTTCTCGTGCGCATGGAGATGAACGACCACACCTGGTCTATCGTGCGCAACACTCCCGGTGTCACTGGTTTCGTGGGTGCAGACAACAACAAGCCTGTGCCGCTCACGCGTGATGAGTTCAACTCCATCATGCACCGTGACGAGGCTGGCACGCCTGTCCGTCACACCTCTGTCGACGTCGAGGTGGGGCAGACCGTCAAGGTTAAGTCTGGCCCCCTGGCCGATTTCGACGGTATCGTGACGGAGGTCAATCCTGAGGCCGGGAAGGTGCGCGTTAGCGTTACAATCTTCGGTCGCGAGACTCCGGTCGAGCTTAGCTTCGATCAGATCGCCTCCATCAACTAGGTTGATCCCAGCGAGCGTGTCCTCATCATTGATGGGGCACGCTCATGAGATATGTATCATTGGTTCGAGTCATATATGAAAGAGGATCTCATATGGCCCCCAAGAAGAAGGTAACTGGTTTCATCAAGCTCCAGATTCCGGCCGGCGCCGCTAACCCTGCGCCTCCCGTCGGCCCCGCTCTGGGCTCCAAGGGCGTCAACATCATGGCGTTCTGCAAGGAGTTCAACGCCCGCACCTCCGACAAGGCTGGCACGATCATCCCTGTCGAGATTACGGTGTTCGAGGACAAGAGCTTCGAGTTCATCACGAAGACCCCGCCGGCAGCCGTCCTGATCAAGCAGGCTTGCGGCATCAAGTCCGGTTCTGCCCGTCCCCAGGCTGACAAGGTTGCTCAGCTCACGCAGGATCAGCTGCGTCAGATCGCTGAGACCAAGATGCCCGACCTCAACGCCAACAGCATTGAGGCTGCCATGAGCATCATCGCCGGCACCGCCCGTTCCATGGGCGTCACCGTCGCCGAGTAAACCTGAACCTACGGCATCGCGCCGTTAGTGGGAGAGCCCCAAGAGGGACCCGACACAACCACGAAAGGAAACACCATGCCTAAGCACGGCAAGCGTTACAACGAGCAGGCCGCCAAGATCGACTCCACCAAGCTTTACGCCCCCGTTGAGGCCGCCAAGCTGGCCAAGGAGACCGCTAGCGCCAAGTTCGACGAGTCCATCGAGGTTCACTTCCGCCTCGGCATCGACCCCCGCAAGGCCGACCAGAACATCCGCGGCTCCATCGCCCTGCCTCACGGCACCGGCAAGACCGTCCGCGTCGCTGTCTTCGCCGAGGGCGACAAGGCCCGCGAGGCTGAGGCCGCTGGCGCCGACGTCATCGGCTCCGACGAGCTCGTCGCTGCCATCCAGAAGGGCGAGATCAACTTCGACGCCGCCATCGCCACCCCGAACATGATGGCCAAGGTTGGCCGCATCGGTAAGATCCTTGGTCCCCGTGGCCTCATGCCGAACCCCAAGCTCGGCACCGTGACCATGGACGTCGCCAAGATGGTCTCCGAGCTCAAGGCCGGCCGCGTCGAGTACCGCGCTGACCGTTACGGCATCTGCCACATCCCCATGGGCAAGGCTTCCTTCGAGCTCGAGAAGCTCGTGGAGAACTATGGCGCGCTCATGACTGAGATCCTCCGCGTCAAGCCCTCCACCGCCAAGGGCCGTTACGTCAAGTCCGTCACCATCACCTCGACCATGGGCCCTGGCATCAAGGTCGATCCCGCTGTGGTGCGCAACTTCATGGACGCCGCTGCCGAGTAGGCTTGTGCTCAAACGGTGTTGCTTGGACCCCTCTGCCAATTCTCATGGCAGGGGGGTCTTTTTTGTGCTTAAATATACCAGCTTGCAAACGCAAGCACATCAACGTGATGCGATCCGCTGCCAAAGACGGCCGGTGTCCTTAAGGACATAATGGGGCAACCCTCCTGCCTAGGTGGTCAAAGGTTTGTACCTTACGGCCTCCTGTGTCTTTGCGGCATGGGGGGCCGTTTTCATTTCCTTGTGAATGCGGCCTGCCACAAGCTTTCCGGCTGGTCGCGCACGAGGAAAGGAGGTGCAACGATATGCCCACTCAGAAAAAGATTGACCAGGTTGCTGCAATCACCGAGGACCTCGGCGCCAACGCCGGTTTCTTCGTCATCGATTACCGCGGCCTGACCGTGAAGGCCTTCAGCACTCTGCGTAAGAACCTTCGCGCCAACGGCGCCAAGTGCTCTGTTTACAAGAACAACCTTGTGAACCGTGCTCTGGTTGATTCGTCCAATCCCGACATGGGCGAGCTGCTCACCGGTACCAACGCGTACGTCTTCTTCGAGAAGGATCCCGCAAGCGCCGGTAAGGTCATCAAGGACTTCGCTAAGGAGAACAAGTCCGTCGTGATCAAGTGCGGTCTCGTCGATGGTGCTGTGTGTGACGAGGCTACTGCCAACGCTATCGCCGACCTGCCCGGTCGCGAGCAGCTGCTCGGTACGATCCTGGCCACCATGCTCAACCCCATGTCCCAGATTGCTCGCGTTATCGACCTTATCCGCGAGCAGAAGGAGCAGGCTGCCTAAGAGCTGCTTGATCCGCGAGCTTTTTAAATCGCCTGTCGCATATGCGGCATAGCATTAGAAGGAGTTTTACAATGGCTGTCACCAAGGAAGAGATCGTCGAGACCCTTAAGGGCATGACGGCGATTGAGCTTTCTGAGCTCGTTCACGAGCTCGAGGACGTCTTCGGCGTCTCCGCTGCCCCCGTTGCCGTTGCTGCTGTTGCTGGCGCCGGCGCTGACGCTGAGGAGGAGAAGACCGAGTTTGACGTGGTCCTCGAGTCCTTCGGCGCCAACAAGATCGCCGTCATCAAGGTTGTCCGTGAGCTCACGGGCCTGGGCCTCAAGGAGGCCAAGGAGGCCGTCGACGGTTGCCCCAAGGCTCTTCTCGAGGGCGTCAACAAGGACAAGGCCGACGAGGCCAAGGCCAAGCTCGAAGAGGCTGGTGCTACCGCTTCCGTTAAGTAGTCTTAACCTACTTATCACAAGCGCTCAAGGCGGGGTCCGGGTTACCGGGCTCCGCCTTTTTTTGTTTGCAATGGGGGAGGGCTGCCCGATTTGTTCGGGTGGCCCTTTTGTATGCGCGCCCTATACCACATATGAGGGGTCTTGGTGTACGTGAATTCTGAGGTTTTGCATACAAGAAATTTTGCTTTACAATAAAGGGTTGCGCGTAACATGCCATTTCTCTACTCGAAGGAGGCATCGCCGAGTGGCTAATCTCGAAATCGCACCCAATCCCACGGGTTCGTACCGTGAGAGGATCAGCTTCGGAAGCATCCCGCCTGTCATGGAGCTCCCCAACCTGATCTCCGTGCAGAAGGAATCGTTCAACAGGTTTATGTCCACCGGACTCGACGAGGCATTCAAGGATGTCTCGCCCATTGAGAACGCCACGAAGACCCTTGAGGTCACGTTTGGCGCTCATGAGTTCGGCGACCCCAAGCACACCGTTGAGGAGTGCAAGGCTAAGGACATCAGCTATCAGGCCCCGCTGCTGACCGAGGTTCGCTTTACGAACCGTGAGACCGGTGAGATGAAGGAGCAGGTCGTGTTCATGGGCGATTTCCCGCTCATGACCGATCGCGGCACGTTCATCATCAACGGCACGGAGCGTGTTGTGGTTTCGCAGCTCGTCCGCTCGCCCGGTGTGTACTACTTCCGCGAGATCGACGCCAACAAGCTGATCTATCGCGTGCAGTTCATCCCCACGCGCGGTGCCTGGCTCGAGTTCGAGACTGACAAGCGCGGCACCATCGTCGTGAGCATCGACCGCAAGCGCAAGCAGCCCGCTTCTATGTTCCTCCGCGCCCTGGGCATCGCTCAGACCAACGAGGAGATCATCGAGCTGCTCGGCGATTGCCCCATGGTGCAGCGCACCCTTGCGCGCGACACCACCACCACCCGCGAGGACGCTCTTGTGGAGCTCTACAAGAAGCAGCGCCCCGGCGAGCCGCCTACGCTTGACTCGGCCAAGGCCCTGCTCGACGGCCTCTTCTTCAACCAGCAGCGTTACGACCTCGCTTCAGTGGGTCGCTACAAGCTCAACAAGAAGCTCGGCCTCAACGTCGACTCCGACGTCTACGTTCTGACGCCTGAGGACATCATCGCCGCCCTTCGCTACCTCATCAACCTCCACGACGGTCTTGAGGGCTACGTCGTCGACGAACGTGACCACTTCGGCAACCGCCGCGTGCGTACCGTCGGCGAGCTTATCGGCAACCAGTTCCGCGTGGGCCTGTCCCGCATGGAGCGCGTTGTGCGCGAGCGCATGGCCTCCCAGGAGGTCGACGAGATCACGCCTCAGTCGCTGATCAACATCCGCCCCATTGTGGCCTCCATCAAGGAGTTCTTCGGTTCCAGCCAGCTGTCTCAGTTCATGGACCAGAACAACCCCCTCGCAGGCCTCACGCACAAGCGTCGTCTGTCCGCCCTGGGCCCGGGCGGCGTTGCTGGTCACAAGACCGGTTCCAGCCGTCGTACGAACGTCCCCACCGAGGCCCGCGACGTTCACAACTCGCACTACTCGCGTATGTGCCCCATCGAGACCCCCGAAGGCCCCAACATCGGCCTTATCGGCTCTCTGGCCATCTTCTCGCGTGTCAACAAGTTCGGCTTCATCGAGGTTCCGTACCGTCGCGTTGTCGACGGCAAGGTCACCGATGAGATCGACTACATGACCGCCGACGAGGAAGAGAGCCACGTTATCGCTCAGGCGGCTGAGCGTTTCGATGAGAACACGCGTGAGTTCATCACCGTCGACCCCATCACGGGCGAGGTCAAGCCTGCTACGCACGTCATTGCCCGTACCAAGGACTTCTACGGCGACTTCGGTACTCCTGCCGAAGTTGCAGTGTCCGAGGTCGACTACATGGACGTCTCGCCGCGTCAGATGATCTCCATCGCCGCCACGCTCATTCCGTTCCTCGAGCACGACGACGCCAAGCGTACGCTCATGGGTGCAAACATGCAGCGTCAGGCCGTGCCGCTCATCCGTCCGGCTGCCCCCTACGTCGGCACCGGCATGGAGCTTCGCGCCGCCGTCGACTCCGGCGACATCCTGCGCGCCAAGAAGGACGGCGTCGTTGAGTACGCCGACGCCATGCAGGTCCGCATCCGTGCCAACGACGGCACGGTTCAGACCTACAAGCTGCCCAAGTTCCAGCGCTCCAACCAGAGCACCTGCATCAACCACAAGCCCCTCGTTTACACCGGCCAGGAGGTCCACAAGGGCGATGTGCTCGCCGACGGTCCTTCCACCGACAAGGGCGAGCTCGCGCTTGGCCAGAACCTCACCGTGGCTTACATGCCCTGGGAAGGCTACAACTACGAGGACGCCATCATCGTCTCGGAGCGCGTCGTCCAGCAGGACCTTATGACGACGATTAACATCTCCAAGCACGAGATCGACGCCCGCGACACCAAGCTCGGCCCCGAGGAAATCACCCGCGAGATCCCCAACCTTGGCGAGGACATGACGGCCAACCTCGACGCCGACGGCATCATCCGCATCGGTGCTGAGGTCACTGCCGGCGACATCCTGGTCGGCAAGGTCACGCCCAAGGGCGAGAGTGCCCTTACCGCCGAGGAGCGCCTGCTGCGCGCCATCTTCGGTGCCAAGGCCCACGACGTGCGCGACACTTCGCTGAAGATGCCTCACGGCGCCTACGGCCGCGTCATCGACGTCGTCCGCTTCAGCCGCGAGAACGGCGACGAGCTTCCGCCCGGTGTCAACGAGCTGGTGCGCGTCTACGTTGCCCAGCGCCGTAAGATCCAGCAGGGCGACAAGATCGCCGGTCGCCACGGCAACAAGGGTGTTATTTCGCGCATCCTCCCCGTTGAGGACATGCCCTACATGGCCGACGGTACGCCCGTCGACGTCATCCTCGACCCGCTGGGCGTTCCTTCGCGTATGAACGTCGGCCAGCTGCTCGAGTGCCACCTGGGTTGGGCTGCCGCGCAGGGTTGGAACAACGGCGGCGACGAGTACGTCCCCGGCCCGTTCTTCGTCTCCACGCCCGTCTTTGACGGCGCTGACGAAGACGAGATCGCCGACGTCATCCGTCGCGCCAACACGAACCTCCTGGCCCGCGCCAAGACGCTCTATGGCCCGCATATGCGCAAGGAGTTCGTGCCCCAGCTCAACGAGCAGGGCAAGACCTGGCTCTACGACGGCCGTACCGGCGAGCGCTTCACGCGCCCGATCACCGTGGGCACGAGCTACATCCTGAAGCTCGGCCACATGGTCGACGACAAGATCCACGCCCGCTCGACTGGCCCTTACAGCCTCGTGACCCAGCAGCCGCTGGGCGGCAAGGCCCAGTTCGGCGGCCAGCGTTTCGGCGAGATGGAGGTCTGGGCCCTGTACTCCTACGGCGCGTCCAACGTGCTTCAGGAGGTCCTGACCGTCAAGTCCGACGACACCAACGGCCGCGTCAAGGCCTACGAGTCCATCGTCAAGGGCGACAACATCCCCATGAAGGGCGTTCCTGAGTCCTTCAAGGTCCTCGTCAAGGAGATTCGCTCCCTGGCACTGGACGTGGAGCCCGTCAACGCCAAGAAGGCCGCCGCGCCCGCAGCACCTGCCGTGGCCGACGAGAAGATCGACGAGTCTTCGCTCAAGGACCTGGCCGGCGACATGATCGCCTCCGACGCGTCCGATGCAGACGCCTTCGAGGCATTCGATGCCGCGATCGACAGCCTCGTTTCGAGCGATAGCGACAAGGAGTAGCAGTGGCTGATTTCGACAACAACGATTTCTCGGGAATCCGCATCGGCCTTGCCTCGGCTGACAAGATTCGCGGTTGGTCTAGGGGAGAGGTAAAGAAGCCCGAGACCATCAACTACCGCACCCTCAAGCCTGAGAAGGACGGTCTTTTCTGCGAGAAGATCTTTGGTCCGACCAAGGACTGGGAGTGCTCGTGCGGCAAGTACAAGGGCATCCGTTTCAAGGACATCGTCTGCGAGCGCTGCGGCGTTGAGGTTACGAGCGCCAAGGTGCGCCGTGACCGCATGGGCCACATCGAGCTTGCTGCGCCCGTCTCGCACATTTGGTACTTCAAGGGCTCGGCCTCCAGCCCCATGGCCACCATCCTCGAGATCAAGAACAAGGATCTCGAGAAGGTGCTTTACTTTGCGTCGAACATCATCACGAGCCTCGACGCCGAGGGCCGCGAGGCCGACGAGGCCGACCTTCGCGAGGAGCTCGAGAGCGACCTCGAGGAGATTGAGGCCAGCTATCAGCGCACGGTGGAGAAGCTGCGCGCCCAGGCTGAGGAGGATCAGGCCGACCCCGAGTACGACTTTGATCCCGCCGAGCTCGAGGAGGACCTCGCCGACGCCAAGGAAGAGGCCGAGGACGAGAAGTGGCTTCGCAAGAAGGCCTTCGACGAGTTCATGAAGCTCCAGGTCAAGGACCTCGTTGCCGACGAGGAGCTTTTCCGCGAGATGCGCAAGCACTACTCCATGTACTTCGAGGGCGGCATGGGCGCCGAGGCCATCCGCGACCTTCTCGACAGCATGGACCTCAACAAGCTCGCTGAGGAGCTTCGCGTCGTCGTGGAGGAGGGCAAGGGCCAGAAGCGCGCCAAGGCCGTCAAGCGCCTCCAGGTCATCGACGCCTTCCTCAAGGGCGGCACCTCTCCTGCCAACATGATCCTCGACGTCGTGCCGGTCATTCCGCCCGACCTGCGCCCCATGGTGCAGCTCGACGGTGGTCGCTTCGCGGCTTCCGACCTCAACGACCTGTACCGTCGCGTCATCAACCGCAACAACCGCCTCAAGCGCCTGCTCGACCTCGACGCCCCGGCCATCATCGTGAACAACGAGAAGCGCATGCTTCAGGAGTCCGTGGACGCCCTGTTCGACAACGGCCGTCGCGGCCGTCCCGTCACGGGCCGTGGTGGTCGTCCGCTCAAGTCGCTCGCAGAGTCGCTCAAGGGCAAGCAGGGCCGCTTCCGCCAGAACCTGCTCGGCAAGCGCGTCGACTACTCCGGCCGTTCGGTCATCGTCGTCGACCCCCAGCTCAAGCTGCACCAGTGCGGCCTGCCCAAGGCAATGGCGCTCGAGCTGTTCAAGCCGTTCGTCATGAAGCGCCTCGTCGAGACCGCTCGCGCCGAGAACATCAAGGCCGCCAAGCGCGCCATCGACCGCGGCCAGTCCTTTGTGTGGGACGTGCTCGAGGAGGTCATCACCGACCGCCTCGTGCTGCTCAACCGTGCACCTACCCTGCACCGTCTGTCCATCCAGGCGTTCGAGCCCGTCCTCATCGAGGGTAAGGCAATCCACCTGCATCCGCTCGTGTGTGCGCCCTTCAACGCCGACTTCGACGGCGACCAGATGTCGGTCCACGTGCCGCTGAGCCCCGAGGCCCAGGCCGAGGCCCGCATCCTGATGCTGTCGGCCAACAACCTGCGTTCGCCTGCTTCCGGCAAGGTGCTCACCGTCCCCTCGCAGGACATGATCATCGGTATGTACTACGTCACGACGATGGACGAGATCGATGAGGGTGCCCACCTTCCCGAGTACAGCAACTTCGCCGACGCTGAGAACGCCTACCAGGCTCGCGCGGGTCTTGCCCTCAACGACCCCATCGTGGTTCGCCTGTCCCGCGACACTGTCGTGTGGGACAAGTTCAACCATGCTGACGCTCCCGAGGCTCACAAGGCCGGCACGCGCATCACGACCACCGTGGGCCGCATCATCCTCAACGCGGTGCTTCCCGACTCCTACCCCTTCGTCAACTTCCAGATGAAGAAGAAGGACGTGGGCCTGCTGGTCAACGACTGCTGCGACAAGTACCCCATGTCGCAGGTCGAGATCGTCCTCGACGGTCTCAAGTCCGTCGGCTTCCACTACGCCACCCGCGCCGGCCTCACCATCTCGGTGTGGGACGCTGTCATCCCGCGTGAGGCCAAGGCCGAGATCCTCGCTGCCTCCGACGCCGCCGTCGTCGAGATCGATGAGCAGGCCGAGGAGGGCCTGATCACGATGGACGAACGTCGTCGCGCGGTTATCGACGTGTGGAACGTTGCTGCCAAGGACGTTGCCAAGGAGATGGAGAAGGGCTTTACCCGCGAGAACCCCATCTTCATGATGGCAGACTCCGGTGCTCGAGGCTCCATCACGCAGCTCCGTCAGCTCGCTGGTATGCGCGGCCTTATGTCCGACGTTAACACCAAGAAGATGCTGAACACGAAGCGCCCGATGTCGCCCGACACCGACCCGCGCGACCTCAAGGTCGTCGGCCCCGACTCGCTGGAGCTGCCCATTAAGTCCAACTTCCGCGAGGGCCTCTCCACGCTCGAGTACTTCCTGTCGACCTACGGCGCCCGTAAGGGCCTCGTCGACACGGCGTCGCACACCTCCGACTCCGGTTACCTGACGCGTCGTCTCATCGACGTTGCCCAGGACGTTATCATCCGCGTCCAGGACTGCGGCACCACCGAGTTTGTCGAGTACTCGCTGTTCAACGAGAAGGGCCTGGAGAGCGACCTCATCGGCCGTTGCGTCGCCGAGGTCATCGTTGACCCCGCTACCGGCGAGGTGCTGGCCAACAAGGACAGCTACATTGCCAGCGTCGAGAACCTTCCCGACACGAGCGCCGATCGCCCCAGCCTTCGCAGCCTGGCCGATGCGGGCCTCACCAAGGTCATGCTTCGCTCCGTCGTCGCTTGCGCCTGCCAGCACGGCGTGTGCCAGAAGTGCTATGGCTGGGACCTCTCCAACCGTCGTCCGGTCAACATCGGTACGGCTGTTGGCGCCATCGCAGCTCAGTCCATCGGTGAGCCCGGTACGCAGCTTACGATGCGTACCATTCACTCCGGCGGCGTTGCCGGCGAGGAAGACATTACGCAGGGCCTGCCCTTCGTCTCCCGCGCCTTCAACATCGTCTCGGTCAAGAACTCCAAGATCGTCGGCGGCCGTGAGGCTCTTCTGTCCACCGTCTCCGGTGTTCTGAGCATCACGCCCGACAACGGCGAGGTTGTCATGCGTGTTGTCAACCCTCAGACCCAGGAGTGCTTCGAGACGCGCGTCTCCGAGCGCGACATGACCGAGGGTCTCGTCTCGGGCCAGGAGGTGCGCGCCGGCGACGCTCTCACGAAGGGCTTCACCGACTTCAAGCAGCTCCGCTCGCTGACTGACACCGCGACCACGATGCACCGCTTCGTGAAGACGATCAAGGACGTCTACACGGGCCAGGGCGTCGAGATCAACGAGAAGCACATCGAGGTCATCGCCAGGCAGATGCTGCGTCGCGTGCGCGTCACCGACACGGGCGACTCCAACTACCTGCTCAACGAGTACGTCGACCGTCACGAGTTCGAGGGTGTCGTTTCCGAGCTTGCTCTCGAGGGCAAGAACCCGCCCAAGGCTCAGCCTGTCATCCTGGGTATCGCCCGCGCTTCCATGGCGTCGGACTCCTGGCTGGCAAGCGCGTCGTTCGAACGTACGGCCGAGGTCCTGACGAAGGCCGCCATCGAGGGTCGCGAGGACAACCTCAACGACCTGAAGGCCAACGTCATTATCGGCAAGCGCATTCCTGCCGGTACCGGCCTCATGGCCTACCGCAATGTGCCGCTCACCTACAACGGTCGCGTCATCGAGGGCTCTGCCCGCAATGCCGAGACGCTTCCCGAGTGGGCACCCGAGCAGCTTCGCGAGATCGAGGCTCGTATGCCCCGTCAGCCCGAGTGGGTCGGCGGTCGCAACGGCTACGGTGCGGGTTCGGGCGTGTACCAGCACAACGGCCGCACCCTGTCCGCAGAGGATGCCAAGCTCTACCTCTACGACGATTTGGGCGTGTCGCAGCGTTGGACGAACAAGTTCTCCGAGGTCGGCATCGAGACGGTCGGTGACCTTATCGGCAAGACCGAGGACGAGCTGCTGCGCATCGACGGCATCGGCGCGAAGGCTATCGAGGAGCTGCGTGACGGCCTTGAGGCCCGCGACCTGCTTTACATCCTCGAGCCCGACGATTCTTGCGCCGATGACGAGGACATCTCGCAGCTGCTCGAGATGGTCTTCTCGCCCGACGGCGACGACATCCTGCTTGGTTCGGCGCTTCCCACGTCGCACCATTACGATGACGAGATGATCGGTTCTGCGCCTGCCTCGAACGCTGGTTCCTCTTCTGAGGTCCTCAGCGAGAACTTCGAGTCGCTCGACGAGCTGCTTAACCTGGGCCACGACCACGCCTCTTCCGACGACGACTCCGATGACGAGCCTGTCGACGACGACATGAGCGCGCTGGACGCCCTGCTGCTTGACGATTCCGAGTAACGCTCGGTTTCGATTACGTTGAACTGTGGGGCCCGCCGTAATCTGGCGGGCCCCATTTGTGAAAACTCCGGGAAGTTTGTTTTACGTTGCAAAGACAAACAGCCCGTTTAGCTGCGGGGAAGTGCTCCGGGATGGATACGCCCGGCTCCGTGGCATTTTGACAATCAAGAGGAGGGATAATAATCTACCTCCTCGTGTCCGGGCCGCGTCCCGGCCCGACATTTCCAAGACGAGTTCTGAAGGAGCGAGAGCTTTGCCTACCATTAACCAGCTTGTACGCCAGGGGCGCACTAAGGTTGCCTCCAAGTCCAAGAACGCAGCCCTGAAGGGTAACCCTCAGAAGCGCGGCGTCTGCACCCGTGTTTACACCACCAGCCCCAAGAAGCCTAACTCGGCTCTTCGTAAGGTCTGCCGTGTTCGTCTCGTCAACGGCATCGAGACCACCGCTTACATCCCCGGCGAGGGCCACAACCTCCAGGAGCACTCCATCGTGCTCGTGCGCGGCGGCCGCGTCCGCGACCTGCCTGGTGTGCGTTACAAGGTCATTCGTGGCGCCTACGACTGCGCTGCTGTTGCCAACCGTAAGCAGGGTCGCTCCCGCTACGGTGCCAAGCGCCCGAAGTAAGCTGCCTTTCTTTAACGCCCATTAGGCCTTGAGCCTGCACTGAACATGAGGAGTTTGAATGTCTCGTCGTAATGCTGCTGTCCGTCGTGAGGTTGCGCCTGACGCTGTTTACAACAACCGTCTCGTTACGCAGCTGATCAACAAGATCATGCTCGACGGCAAGAAGTCCACTGCTGAGCGCATCGTTTACGGCGCTCTCGAGCTCGTTGCCGAGAAGACCGGCTCTGAGCCCATCGCTACCTTCCGCAAGGCCATGGACAACGTGAAGCCCACGCTGGAGACCAAGGCCAAGCGCGTCGGTGGCGCCACCTATCAGGTCCCCATGGAGGTCAACTCCCGTCGTGCTACGGCCGTCGGTCTGCGCTGGCTCGTGAAGTTTGCCCGCGACCGCAAGGAGAAGACGATGGTCGAGCGTCTGGCCAACGAGATTCTCGACGCCTCCAACGGCGTCGGCGGCGCTGTCAAGAAGCGCGAGGACACCTACAAGATGGCCGAGGCCAACCGCGCCTTCTCGCACTACCGCTGGTAAGTCGCCTGTCGTGCATCGCGTAAGTGGTGCACATTCGAACTTCCCCTTAACGGCTTCATCTAAGGAGATTACAGCATGGCCAAAAAGAACCTGCTTGCCGACACTCGTAACGTCGGCATCATGGCCCACATCGATGCAGGCAAGACCACCACGACCGAGCGCATCCTGTACTACACCGGCAAGACCCACAAGATCGGTGAGGTTCACGAGGGTGCCGCCAAGATGGACTGGATGGTCCAGGAGCAGGAGCGCGGCGTAACCATTACCTCCGCTGCTACCACCTGCACGTGGAAGAAGGACGGCGAGGACTACCGCATTCAGATCATCGACACCCCCGGCCACGTGGACTTCACGGCCGAGGTCGAGCGTTCTCTGCGCGTTCTCGACGGCGCCGTCGCCGTTTTCGACTCCGTCTCCGGCGTCCAGCCCCAGTCTGAGACCGTTTGGCGTCAGGCTGAGAACTACGGCGTCCCGCGCATCGCTTATATGAACAAGTACGACCGTACCGGTGCCGATTTCTGGGCTGCCATCGAGACCATGCACGAGCGTCTCGACGCCCCGGCCGTCGCCATCCAGGTGCCCATGGGCGAGGAGGACCACTTCTGGGGCCTCATCGACCTGGTCACGATGGTCGCTTGGGACTTCAAGGCTGACGAAAAGGGTATGACCTACCCCGAGCCCATGGCCGAGATTCCCGCCGAGTTCGCCGAGATTGCCCAGATCAAGCGCCAGGAGCTGCTTGACGAGGCCGCCAACTTTGACGATGAGCTCATGGAGAAGATCCTCATGGAGGAGGAGATTCCCGTCGAGGAGCTCAAGGCTGCCATCCGTAAGGGCACCATTGCCTGCAAGCTGCACCCCGTTCTCGTTGGTTCTTCCTACAAGAACAAGGGCGTCCAGGAGCTGCTCGACGCTGTCGTCGACTACCTCCCCAGCCCGCTCGACATTCCTGCCATCAAGGGTACCGTTCCCGGCACCGAGGAGGAGACCGAGCGCAAGGCCGATCCCAAGGAGCCCTTCAGCGCCCTGGCCTTCAAGATTATGACCGACCCCTTCGTCGGTAAGCTCACCTACCTGCGCATCTACTCCGGCAAGCTGGAGAGCGGCTCCTATGCCCTCAACTCTTGCAAGGACAACCGCGAGCGCATCGGCCGCATCCTCGAGATGAACGCCAACGATCGTATCGACCGTGACTCTTGCTCCGCTGGCGACATCGTCGCCGTCGTCGGCCTCAAGAACACCACCACGGGCGACACCCTCTGCGACGAGAAGGCCCCTGTCATCCTCGAGTCCATGGTCTTCCCCGAGCCCGTTATCGACATCGCCGTTGAGCCGAAGTCGAAGGACGAGCAGGCCAAGCTTGAGATGGCCCTTCTGAAGCTCGCCGAGGAGGACCCGACCTTCAAGGTGTCCACCAACCCCGAGACCGGCCAGACCATCATCGCCGGCATGGGCGAGCTGCACCTCGAGATTATCGTCGACCGTCTGCTTCGCGAGTTCAAGGTTGAGGCCAACGTGGGTAAGCCCCAGGTTGCCTACCGCGAGACCGCTGGCAAGGCTGTCCAGAACGTCGAGGGCAAGTTCGTCCGTCAGACCGGTGGCCATGGCCAGTACGGTCACTGCGTGATCAACATGGAGCCCCTGCCCGCTGGTTCCGGCTACGTCTTCGAGAACAAGATCGTCGGCGGCGTCATCCCCAAGGAGTTCATCCCCTCGGTTGACAAGGGCATCCAGGAGGCTCTTGGCAACGGTGTCATCGCTGGCTTCCCCACCGAGGACATCAAGGTCGAGCTCATCGATGGTTCTTACCACGAGGTCGACTCCTCCGAGGCCGCCTTCAAGGTCGCCGGCTCCATGGCCATCAAGGAGGCCCTGCGCCGCTCCAACCCCGTCCTGCTCGAGCCTGTCATGTCTGTCGAGGTCGTTACCCCCGAGCAGTACATGGGCGACGTTATGGGCAACCTGTCCTCTCGTCGCGGCAAGATCGAGGGCATGGAGGACCGCAAGAACGCCAAGGTCATCAATGCCAAGGTGCCGCTGGGCGAGATGTTCGGTTACGCTACCGACCTTCGCAGTGCCACCCAGGGTCGCGCCACCTACACCATGCAGTTCAGCGCCTACGAGCCTGTTCCCAAGAACATCGCTGACGAGGTTTCCAGCAAGAACGCCAAGGCGTAAAGCAATTTCAGCAGAGAAGGGGAGCGCTGCGGCGCTCGGCTAAATGCCTTACCCTTGATTTTTGGAGGTATCGAGTTGGCTTCTCAGAAGATCAGGATTCGCCTGAAGGGTTTTGACCACGAGATCGTGGATCAGTCCTCCAAGCTCATCGTAGACACCGCGCTGCAGACGGGTGCCAAGGTTTCCGGCCCCATCCCGCTGCCCACCGAGCGCAATCTCTACACCGTCATCCGTTCGCCCCACGTGAACAAGGACAGCCGTGAGCAGTTCGAGATGCGCACCCACAAGCGCCTCATCGACATCGTTGAGCCCACGCCTTCCACCGTTGACTCGCTCATGCGTCTCAACCTTCCCTCTGGTGTGGATATCGAGATCAAGCTTTAGAGATTTCGTTAACGAGTTGTAATGCACAGCCCTCTGAGATATCCTTAGAGGGCTGTGCTTTTTTATGCACGGCCATACGTTTGCGGTCCTCTAGGTATGCCCGGAAGGGCCGGGTATTTTGTCCTAAGACCGCCCGAGGTAAGGAAGATCATGATCAACACGATTCTTGGTCGCAAGATCGGGATGACGCAGGTCTGGAACGAGAACGATGAAGTCGTTCCTGTGACCGTCATCCAGGCTGGCCCCTGCGCCGTCACGCAGGTCAAGACTGTCGAGTCCGATGGCTACAGCGCTGTTCAGCTCGGCTGGGGCGACATCAAGGACAAGCATGTCAACAAGCCCATGCGTGGCCATTTCGACAAGGCTGGCGTGAAGCCCACCCGTTACCTTCGCGAGGTTCGCGTTCCTGAGGGCGAGGCTCACTCCTGCGGAGAGCTCGTGACCGTCGCCGACTTTGCTCAGGTTGTAAAGGTCGACGTCACCGGCCGTTCCAAGGGTAAGGGTTTCCAGGGTACCATCCGTCGTCACAACTTCGACGCCGGCCGTAAGACCCACGGTTCGCACAACTACCGCGCCCCGGGTTCGGTGGGTCAGTGCTCCCAGCCTTCTCGCATCTTCAAGGGCGTTCGCATGCCTGGTCACATGGGTGACGAGCGTGTTACCGTTCGCAACCTCCAGGTTGTCCGCGTTGACGAAGAGCAGAACCTGATTATCGTTCGCGGTGCCGTGCCCGGCGCCAAGAACGGCTTCGTCATCGTCCGCATGGCCTAACGGGCCCCGTCGAAGTAGCCCAAAGGCTTAAGGAGATAGACAATGTCTACGATTGATGTCAAGAACATCGCCGGCGAGAAGGTCGCCGAGCTCGAGCTCAGCGAGGCCGTGTACGGCATCGCCCCCAACGTGCCCGTGATGCACCAGTGCGTGCGTTACCTCATGGCTGCCGATCGCGCTGGCACCCATGACACCAAGGGCCGTTCCGAGGTCCGTGGCGGCGGCCGCAAGCCGTGGCGTCAGAAGGGCACCGGCCGCGCCCGTCAGGGTTCGATTCGTGCTCCCCAGTGGCGTGGCGGCGGCGTCGTCTTTGGCCCGACCCCTCGCGATCACTCCTTCAACATGAACAAGAAGGAGATCAAGCTCGCTATGCGCAGCGCCCTTTCCGCTAAGCTGGCTGACAACGAGCTCGTCGTTGTCGACAAGTTCGATTTCGCCAACCCCAAGACCAAGGACGCTGTTGCCTGCATCAAGGCTCTTGGTCTGGACGGCAAGCGCGTCACCGTCGTGCTCACCGAGGACGACATTGAGACCGCCCTTTCTTTCCGTAACCTTCCCAAGGTTACCGTTCTCTTCGACCATGAGATCGATACGTATTTCATGCTCGACAACAACGCTCTGGTGCTGGCCCAGCCCGTTGCCACCCGTCTTGGTGAGGAGCTCGCCTAATGTCTGTTTACGATCCGCATTCCATCATCATTCGCCCGGTCGTGTCCGAGGCTGCCTTCGACAAGATGGAGCTCAACAAGTACACGTTCGAGGTTGACCGTCGCGCCGACAAGCCCATGATTCGTCGCGCCATCCAGGACATCTTTGGCGTCAAGGTGACTCGCGTCAACACCCTGTGGGTCAAGCCGAAGCCCAAGCGCGTCCGTGCTCAGGCTGGCTACACCCGTACGTGGAAAAAGGCTGTAGTTACTGTCGCTGAGGGCGATTCCATCGAGATTTTCGGCGCTCAGGCGTAAAATACCCCTTTGGTTTTCTAGCCCGAGGACCTAGATCCTCGGGCTTTATGTTGTATTCGGGTGTTGTATGGATACACCCGGAGCCGTGGTTGTCCGGGGTCACAGGCGGAGGCTCAGCCTCACTCCCATGCGCCTGTTGGCAATCGGACGAGAGGAGTTTAAATGGGAGTTAAGCAGTACAAGCCTACTTCGGCTGGTAGGCGCTTCACGTCGGTCTCGGACTTCGCTGAGATCACGACGAACAAGCCTTACAAGCCCCTTCTTGAGCCCATCAAGAAGCACGGCGGCCGCAACAACAGCGGTCACCTGTCCATGCGCCATCAGGGCGGCGGCGCCAAGCGCATGTATCGTGTCATCGACTTCAAGCGCAACCACGACGGCGTGCCCGCCAAGGTTGCTACGATCGAGTACGATCCGAACCGCAGCGCTCGTATCGCCCTCATCAACTACGCTGACGGCAAGAAGTCCTACATCCTCCAGCCCAAGGGCCTGAAGGTTGGCGATGTCGTCATGAGCGGCACTGGTGCTGACATTAAGCCTGGCAACTGCCTGCAGCTCGCCGACATCCCCGTGGGTACCGTTATCCACGCTGTCGAGTTCCAGCCCGGCAAGGGCGCCGCAATCGCCCGTTCCGCCGGTACGTCCATCCAGCTGATGGGCAAGGAGGGCAAGTATGCCATCCTGCGCATGCCCTCCAGCGAGATGCGTCGCGTGCTTCTCACCTGCCGTGCCACCATCGGTGAGGTCGGCAACGCTGAGCACGCCAACATCCGCATTGGTAAGGCCGGTCGTAACCGCCTGCGCGGCATCCGTCCTACCGTCCGCGGTACTGTCATGAACCCCGTTGACCACCCCCACGGCGGCGGCGAGGGCAAGAACCACACCTCTGGTCGCGCCTCTGTTTCGCCTTGGGGCACGCCTAGCAAGGGTTACAAGACGCGCGCTCGCAAGAAGCGTTCCAACCACATGATCATCCGCCGTCGCAAGAAGTAACCCGAGAAGGAGATACGTAAATGAGCAGAAGCCTGAAGAAGGGCCCGTTCGTAGAGCCTCGCCTCCTCGGCCGCATCATTGCGATGAACGAGTCTGGCGATAAGACGGTCGTGAAGACCTGGTCTCGCGCCTCTACGATTTTCCCTGAGATGGTTGGGCACACCATCGCGGTCCACGACGGCCGCAAGCACGTGCCTGTGTATGTCACTGAGTCCATGGTTGGTCATAAGCTGGGCGAGTTCGCACCTACTCGTACCTTCAAGGGCCACTCGGCAGATAAGGGCAAGAGGTAATGAGCGAAGAGAAGAACGTTATGGAAGCCAGGGCTATTGCCCGCTACGTGAGGATCTCTCCTCGTAAGGTCCGCGTTATCGTTGACCAGATTCGTGGCAAGGGCATTGCCGAGGCACGCACTATTCTGGCTTTCTCGGAGCGCTCTGCTGCCGAGACCGTGGCTAAGGTTCTGAACAGCGCCGTCGCAAACGCCGAGCACAACTACGGCATGCGCGCCGACAGCCTTGTTGTTAAGACCACCTTCGTGGACGAAGGCCCCACGATGAAGCGCATTCGTTGCCGCGCTAAGGGCTCTGCCGCTCGCATCAACAAGCGCACCAGCCACATCACCGTCGTCGTCGCACCGAAGGAGGCGTAAGTCTTATGGGTCAGAAGGTACATCCTATTGGCTTCCGTCTCGGCACCACCGAGAACTGGCGCTCCCGTTGGTTTTCCGACAAGGATTACAAGGAGACGCTGAAGAGCGATCTTGCCATCCGCAAGTTCCTCACCGCTCGTCTGAAGGACGCCGCTCTTTCCCGCGTTGAGATTGAGCGCGCCGGCGACAAGGTGAAGGTCATCATCTTCACCGCCCGTCCTGGCATTGTCATCGGCAAGAAGGGTACCGAGATCGAGACCCTTCGCAAGGAGATCGAGAAGGTCTCCGGCAAGACCGCTGGTGACCTCAGTGTTGAGGTCATCGAGGTCAAGCGCCCCGAGCTCGACGCCACCCTCGTGGCTCAGAGCATCGCTGAGCAGCTCGAGCAGCGCGTCGCTTTCCGTCGCGCCATGCGTAAGGCCGTTCAGTCTGCCCGTAAGTCCGGCGCCAAGGGTATTCGTATCCAGTGCTCCGGCCGTCTGGGCGGCGCCGAGATGGGTCGTCGCGAGTGGTACCGCGAGGGTCGCGTGCCGCTGCACACCCTGCGCGCCAAGATTGACTATGGCACCGCCACTGCCCACACCATCATGGGCTCTTGCGGCGTGAAGGTTTGGATCTACCTGGGCGAGAAGCTTCCCGGCCAGCCTGCACCCAACCCTGCCCTTGAGGGCGCTCCTCGCCAGCGTCGTGGCGGCCGCAACGAAGGTAGGAGGTAGTTAGATGCTCGCACCTAAGCGAATCGCTCACCGTAAGGTGATGCGCGGTTCCATGAAGGGCAAGTCCAAGGGCTGGACCAAGCTCAACTTCGGTGAGTATGGTCTGGTTGCCCAGGAGGCTCACTGGATTACGAACCGCCAGATCGAGGCCGCTCGTGTTGCTATGACCCGTTACATGAAGCGTGGCGGCCGCGTGTGGATTACCATCTTCCCCGACAAGCCGATCACCAAGAAGCCGGCTGAGACCCGCATGGGTAAGGGCAAGGGTAACCCCGAGGGTTGGGTTGCTGTTGTTAAGCCCGGCCGCGTAATGTTCGAAATCAACGGTGTCGATGAGGCCATTGCTATGGAGGCCCTGCGTCTGGCTGCCCACAAGCTGCCCATCAAGACCAAGGTCATCACCCGTGCCGAGTCTGACGCGAAGGAGACCAACTAATGAAGCCCGCAGAGATCAGGGAGCTCGACGACAAGCAGCTTCAGGAGAAGCTGAAGGAGTGCCGCGCCGAGCTGTTCAACCTCCGTTTTCAAATGGCCACCAGCCAGCTTGACAACACGGCCCGCGTCACGAATGTGAAGAAGGATGTTGCACGCATCCTCACCGAGATTCGTGCCCGTGAGATCGCTGCCCAGAAGAACCAGGAGTAACAATGGCTGAGGAGCGCAACCGCCGCAAGGTTCGCCAGGGTGTCGTCACTTCCATCATGGGCGACAAGTCCGTCGTCGTGACCACCACTGAGCGCAAGCGTCACCCCAAGTACGGCAAGATGGTCACCAGCTCGAAGAAGTTCCACGTCCATGACGAGAACAACGAGTGCAACGTCGGCGACACCATCCGTATCATGGAGACTCGTCCGCTGTCTGCGACCAAGCGTTGGCGCCTGCTTGAGATCGTCGAGCGCGCGAAGTAAGTTTCTTTATGCGCCTGCGCGCGCCAAATGACGCGCGCAGGCTTTTCCTGTGGTATGTAAGCCGCACGGTGCGGGCCTACCTCTATCACCTGAGAGCATCATTCGGAGGATGCGATGATTCAAGCAGAGACCGTTCTCAAGGTCGCTGATAACTCCGGTGCACGCAAGCTGAAGTGCATCAAGGTTATTGGTGGTTCCAAGCGTCGTTACGCCGGTGTGGGCGACGTCATCATTTGCGCTGTCCAGGAGGCCCTGCCTAACGGTAACGTTAAGAAGGGTTCTGTTGTGCGCTGCGTTGTCGTGCGCACCAAGAAGGAGATTCGTCGTAAGGACGGTAGCTACATCCGCTTCGACGACAACGCCGCTGTTCTGATTGACGCCAACGGCAACCCCAAGGGCACCCGTGTCTTTGGCCCCGTGGCCCGCGAGCTGCGCGATCGCAAGTATTTGAAGATCGCTTCCCTGGCTCCCGAGACCCTGTAAGGAGAAGTGGAAGAAATGGCAAAGCTCACCGTTCGCAAGGGCGATACCGTCAAGGTTCTTAACGGCAAGGATGCCGGCAAGACTGGCGAGATTATTCGCGCCCTTCCTTCCGACGGCAAGGTCGTTGTCAAGGGCGTCGCCCTTGTCAAGAAGTCTGTTCGTCCTACTCAGCAGAACCCCCGTGGTGGCATTGTCACCAAGGAGGCCGCTATCAACGTGTCCCGCGTGCAGCTTATTTGCCCCAAGTGCGGCAAGCCCACGCGTGTTGGTCACGGTGGCCAGAGCGCCGAGGGCAACAAGATCCGCATTTGCAAGAAGTGCGGCGCTGAGTTCTAATTTCTTCACGACAATCTAGACAAGTCGTGGAATCTTTAGCCCCGTCTGGACATATCCAGGCGGGGCTATTATTATCTATTGCTTGGCTCCCAGAGTGGTTCTGGGAGGCGTCGGGCGTTCCCGGCGCTTAAAACCCCGTAAGAGGAGAGTTCGTTCATGGATTACACGCCTCGTCTGAAGACTGCCTACTTCGAGAAGGTTCGTCCTGAGCTTCAGGAGAAGTACCAGTACAGCAACGTGCACCTTATCCCCCGTCTCGAGAAGATCGTCGTCAACATGGGCGTCGGCGAGGCTGCTACCGACTCCAAGGCTATCGACGGCGCTGTCGCTGACCTGCGCACCATCACCGGCCAGCAGCCGATGATTGCCCGCGCCCGCAAGTCCATCGCTTCCTTCCACCTGCGCGAGGGCATGCCCATCGGCGCCAAGGTCACCCTGCGCGGCGACCGTATGTGGGAGTTCTTCGATCGTCTTGTCTCCATCGACATCCCCCGTATCCGCGACTTCCGTGGTCTGTCCACCAAGTCCTTCGACGGCAACGGCAACTACTCCATGGGTGTCAAGGAGCAGCAGATTTTCCCCGAGATTCCGTTCGACAAGATCGACCGTGTTCGCGGCATGGACATCACGTTCGTGACCAGCGCCACCACCGACGCTGAGGCCGAGAGCCTCATGCGCGCGCTGGGTTTCCCCTTTGTGAAGTAAAGGCTTTCCGCCTTTGTTTCAAATAGCGTTGCATAGAAAACGAGTGTTGTAGAGGAGGAAGAGTGGCTAAGAAATCGATGATCGCCGCAGCTGAGCGTGAGCCGAAGTTTTCGACTCGTCAGCACAACCGTTGCATGCGTTGCGGGCGTCCCCGCGCCTACTACCGCAAGTTCGGTCTGTGCCGTGTCTGCTTCCGTGAGCTTGCTAGCAATGGCGAACTCCCTGGTGTCAAAAAGGCTAGCTGGTAGTTTAGCGCCGGGGATCTGTTCTGATAGGCGCGACCGCTATGGGCGGAAGCGAACCTCTGGACAGTCTCATCCAGAACTATAGGAGGAACCTAATGAACCTGAGTGACCCGATCGCAGATATGCTTACGCGTATTCGTAACGCGAACTCTGCGAACAAGGCCACGGTCTCGATGCCTTCCAGCAAGAAGCTGCTCGAGATCGCTCGCGTTATGAAGGAGGAGGGCTACATCGCCGACTACGTCGTCGAGGCCGGTACTCCCCATGACGACCTTGTCATCACCCTCAAGTACGGCGAGCGTCGCGCCAAGGTTATCCGCGGCATCCGTCGTATTTCCAAGCCCGGCCTGCGCATCTTCGTGGGCAAGGATGACCTTCCCCGCGTCATCGGCGGCCTGGGCATCGCTATCATCTCTACGTCCAAGGGTGTTATGACCGACCGCGACGCTCGTAAGCTTGGCGTCGGCGGCGAAGTCATCGCCTACGTTTGGTAACGGACTGCTGGAAAGGAGCAACCACCGTGTCCCGTATCGGTAAGAAGCCCATCCCGGTCCCTGCCGGCGTTGAAGTGACCATTAACGGCAACGATGTCGCTGTTAAGGGCCCCAAGGGCGAACTCAAGAAGTCTTTCTACGAGCTGCTGACCATCGAGCAGGAGGGCAACGAGATTATCGTTACCCGTCCCGATGATTCGCGCACCTGCCGTGCCATGCACGGTCTCACCCGCACCCTTCTGCACAACATGATTGTTGGCGTTTCTGAGGGCTTCTCCAAGAAGCTCGAGCTCCAGGGCGTCGGCTACCGTGTTGCCCTCAAGGGCAAGAACCTCGACCTTTCCCTGGGCTTCTCCCACCCCGTCATTGTTGAGCCCGAAGAGGGCATCAGCTTTGAGGTTCCGGACAACACGCACATCATTGTCAAGGGCATTGACAACCAGCGTGTTGGCCAGGTCGCGGCCGATATCCGCTTCCTGCGTCCGCCCGAGCCTTACAAGGGCAAGGGCATCCGCTACGACGGTGAGGTTGTCCGTCGTAAGCTCGGTAAGGCCTCGAAGTAGTAAAGTAGCACCGAGGCTTTCTCTCGGTCGTATGCGAGGAGACTTAGCATGAACAAGCACAAGGCGAAGCAGGAGCGTCTCGCTCGTCGCCATCGCGCGGTTCGCGGCAAGATCTCGGGCACTCCCGCCCGCCCGCGTCTGTGCGTCACCCGTTCCAACGCCAACATCTACGCTCAGGTCATCGATGACGTCGCCGGCAAGACCCTGGTGAGCGCTTCGACCCTCGACGCTGAGTTCAAGGCGACCGGCAAGATCGGCTCCAACAAGGAAGCTGCCACCTTCGTGGGCGAGCTTGTTGGTAAGCGCGCCATCGAGGCTGGCATCACCACGGTTTCTTTTGACCGCGGTGGCAACCTCTACCATGGTCGCGTGGCCGCCCTCGCCGACGGTGCCCGTAGCGCCGGCCTGGTCTTCTAGGAGGAGTACGAATGCCGCGTAATCGCCAGAATGAGACCGCTCAGCCCGAGCTGCAGGAGCGCGTCGTTTTCATCAACCGTGTTTCCAAGACCGTCAAGGGCGGTCGCCGCATGTCCCTGTCCGCTCTCGTCGTCGTTGGTGACGGCAAGGGCAACGTCGGCGTGGGCATGGGCAAGTCCGCTGAGGTGCCGCTGGCTATCCAGAAGGGCATCGAGGACGCCAAGAAGAACATGTTCTACGTCCCCGTTACTGAGGATGGCACCATTCCTCACGAGGTTGAGGGCCACTTCGGCGCTGGCCGCGTCGTTCTGAAGCCCGCTGTTCCTGGTACCGGCATCATCGCCGGCGGCCCTGTTCGCGCCCTTTGCGAGCTCGCCGGCATCAAGAACATCCTCGGCAAGTCTCTCGGCACCAGCAACGCCATGAACATCCTCAAGGCTGCCGCTGAGGGCTTCTCTCGTCTTGAGAGCAACGAGGCCGCTGCTGCCCGCCGTGGCATCTCCGTTGCCCAGATGTTCGTCGGCAAGGAGGCCTAAGAATGGCTGAGCAGATCAAGACCCTGCGCATCACGCAGGTTAAGAGCACCATCGGCTATCCTCAGGATCAGCGCGACACCATGCGTTCCCTGGGCCTTCGCCGCATCAACAACGTCGTCGAGTTCGCCGACAGCCCCTCCGTGCGCGGTATGATCCTCAAGGTTCGTCACCTCGTCACGGTCGAGGAGATTTAGGAGTCATCATGCAGCTTAACGATCTTTATCCTGCGCCTGGTTCGCGCAAGGACCGCAAGCGCGTCGGCCGCGGTAACTCCGGTTACGGCGGAACGACCGCTGGCCGTGGCCAGAAGGGCCAGAAGTCCCGCTCCGGCGGCGGCAAGGGCCCGGGCTTCGAGGGTGGCCAGATGAAGCTCGCCATGCGTCTTCCTAAGCTCCCCGGCTTTAGGAACCCCACGCGTGTTGAGTATTTCCCTGTGAACCTCGCTCGTCTTGATGCCCTGTTCAACGATGGCGATGTCGTCGATTCCGATGCCCTTGTCGCCAAGAACGTCATCAAGAAGTCTACGACCCTTGTCAAGGTTCTCGGCGATGGCGACATCACCAAGAAGCTGACCGTCAAGGTTGACAAGGTTTCCGCCTCCGCCCAGGCCAAGATTGAGGCCGCTGGAGGGACGGTAGAGCGTCCGTGCTAACTGCCATCCTCAATGCGTTCCGGGAGCCTGAACTGAGGAAGAAGATTCTCATCACCTTGGGAATCATCGTGCTGTACCGCATCGGTTCGTACATTCCTCTTCCCGGTATTCCATTTGGGGATTTGGTTAGCCAGTTCGAAGATGCCAATGGTGGCATGGCGAACACGATGGCATTGCTCAACCTGTTTGCAGGCGGTGCTTTGTCGTATGTTTCGTTGTTCTCCCTCGGTATCATGCCCTACATCACCGCCTCCATCATCCTCCAGATGATGCAGGCGGTGATTCCCTCGCTTCGCGAGCTTGCGAAGGAGGGTGAGACCGGCCAGCGTAAGATTACGCAGTACACTCGTTATCTTACGATTGTTCTGTCACTGATTAACGCCATCGGTTACTTGCTCTTATTCAAGAGCCCGTCCTATGGCATTAGCTTCGCTGGCATGGGTATGCCTGAAGCACTGCTCGACGTGATGATTGTCTTTGGTTTTGTCGTCGGTTCCGTTCTCATCATGTGGCTGGGTGAGCTCATCACTCAGTACGGCGTGGGCAACGGTATGTCGCTCATCATCTTTGCCAACATCATGTCGCGCCTGCCCCAGGCAATTTTCTCTTCTGTCGAGTACAACTCGTACGGCGCACTCATCACGATTCTCGTGGTTATCGTTATCGTTGCTGTTATCCCGCCGATTATCTTTATCGAGAGGGGACAGCGCAGGATTCCGATTCAGTACGCCAAGCGTGTTGTCGGTCGAAGGATGATGGGTGGCCAGACCACCTATCTGCCCATCAAGGTCAACACAGCGGGCGTAATTCCGATCATCTTTGCTTCTTCGCTTCTCTACATACCGGCGCAGCTTGCTGTTTTCTTCCCCAATGTGGAATGGATCCAGGTTTTCTCTAATGCGGTGTCGGCTGGTTGGCTTAACTGGCTGTTGTCCTTCGCTCTGATCATCTTCTTCGCGTACTTCTACACGGCGATGGTGTTCAATCCCGAGGACACGGCTGACAACCTTCGTAAGCAGGGTGGCTTCATTCCTGGTGTTCGCCCTGGTGCTGCGACCGCTCGTTACATCAAGGACGTGCTCAATCGCATCACACTTCCTGGTGCCATCTTCATCGCTCTTATCGCGGTGGTGCCGAGCATCTTGTTCTTCTTCACGAACAACACGCTCATTCAGGCATTTGGTGGTACTTCGATTCTGATTATGGTTGGCGTTGCGCTTGATACAATGAGCAAGGTTGAAAGCCAGCTCAAGATGCACGACTACGGCGGCTTCTTTAAGTAAGCCATCTGTCGTTTACCCTTATGGGCGGGCACATTGCCCGCCCATTTTTTTCAAAGGAGGCTCTCATGAATCTCGTGTTGCTTGGTGCTCCCGGTGCAGGTAAGGGCACTCAGTCTCAGTTCATCATCGATGAGTTCGGCCTTCCTCACATCTCCACGGGCGACATCCTTCGCGCTGCCGTCAAGGAGGGCACGCGCCTGGGTCTCAAGGCCAAGAGCTATATGGATGCCGGCGCCCTTGTGCCTGATGAGCTCATCATCGACCTTATGCAGGAGCGCCTGAACCAGGAGGACTGTGAGAAGGGCTTCATTCTCGACGGCTTCCCCCGTACGACTACCCAGGCCGCAGCTCTCGATAGCGTGCTTTCTGCTGACGGTCGTCGTATTGACGCTGCCATTGCGATTGAGGTTCCCGATGAGGTAATCATCAATCGCCTGTCTTCTCGCCGCGTGTGCCGCGCATGCGGTTATACCGGAACTGCTGCTGACGCGACGTGCCCGCAGTGCTCTGGCGAGATGTACCAGCGTGCCGACGATAACCCTGAGACCATCAAGACCCGCCTCAATGTCTACCACACCTCCACCGCGCCCCTTGTGAACTACTACGCCGGCGCCGGTGTTCTGGTTGAGATTGACGGAAATCGTCCCGTCGACGAGGTTTTCGCTGACGTGAAGGCTGCTATCGTCAATGATTAAGCTCAAGTCTCCCCAAGATATCGAGGGCCTCAAGGTTTGCGGAGCCCTTTCCAAAGAGGCTTTGCGCCTGACAGGTGAGATGGTTCGCCCGGGCGTCTCTACCTGGGAACTCGACAAGTTCTGCGAGGACTTCATTCGCATGCATGGGGGAGTGCCTGGCTTTAAAGGCTACGGTGGTTTCCCGGGCACCATCTGTGCCTCAATCAACGACGAGGTAGTTCACGGCATTCCCTCTCGCGAGCGCATTCTGTGCGAGGGTGACATCATCTCGATTGATACGGGAGCTACGGTCAACGGATGGGTCGGCGACAACGCTTGGACGTTTGCTGTCGGCCACATCTCTGACGATCGTAAAGCATTGCTCGAAGTTACGCGCGATTGCTTGGCTCTCGCAATCGAGCAGGCTGTTCCCGGCAATCACCTTGGCGATATCGGCTATACCGTTCAGTCTCATGCTCAAAAGCATGGCTATGGTGTGATTCGCGAGTATGTGGGTCATGGCATCGGGCGCAAGATGCACGAAGAGCCCAATGTTCCCAATTATGGCCACCGCGGGTTCGGTATTAAGCTCGAGGTCGGTATGGTCCTTGCTATCGAGCCGATGATCACGATGGGTCGCCGCCATGTACACACGCTGAGCAATGACTGGACCGTTGTGACCAATGACGGAAGCATGGCCGCGCATTTCGAGAATACGGTGGCAATTACCAAGGACGGACCGGTTATCACAACTGCGGAAGAGGGATTCGATCCTCTCGATGTTGATTGTGGACGTAACGCGTCTTGTTAGATAGTGTGTTGTCGTCTCGTATCTTTTGTGAATCACTACACTTGGCGTCTTGTCTAGTGTATGATACATCGCTGTATGCGGTTCGAGGGAAAGTGGAGTAACGTGAGCAAGCGCGAAGATGCAATCGAGCTTGAGGGAACGGTCGTAGAGCCGCTTCCGAATGCTATGTTCAAGGTTGAGCTGGAGAACGGTCATACTGTTCTGGCTCACATCTCTGGCAAGATTCGTATGCACTATATTCGAATTCTGCCTGGCGACAAGGTTGTCATTGAGCTTTCTCCGTACGACCTGACTCGCGGTCGCATCACCTATCGTTATAAGTAACGAACTGGGTTTTTGGTCGTTACACTGTTCTGACTTGCTTCCGACGGGTGGAAATGTATCCACGCAGGAAGTAAGATTTCGTATGCGTTTCGGCACCAACGTCTGCGGCTGGACGAAGATATAGAGTGTTAGTTCAACCGAAAGGAAAAGGCAATGAAGGTACGTCCTTCGGTCAAGAAGATTTGCGACAAGTGCAAGATTGTCCGTCGCCATGGCAAGATTCTTGTCGTGTGTGAGAACCCGCGCCACAAGCAGCGCCAGGGCTAAGAGAGGAGAGAGCGAATGGCCCGTATTTTTGGCGTCGACCTGCCGCGTGAGAAGCGCGTCGAGATCGGCCTGACTTACATCTACGGCATCGGCCGTACCACCGCCACCAAGCTGTGCGCCGAGACTGGCGTTGACCCCGCGACTCGTGTCAAGGACCTGACCGAGGATGAGGTCACGAAGCTTCGTGACGCTATCGATGGCAAGTACCTCGTCGAGGGCGATCTTCGTCGCGAGACTTCCCAGAACATCAAGCGCCTTATGGACATCGGCTGCTACCGTGGCCTGCGTCACCGTAAGGGTCTGCCTGTCCGTGGTCAGCGCACCCACACCAACGCTCGTACCCGCAAGGGTCCCCGTCGTCAAATCGGTGCGAAGAAGAGGGGCTAAGCTACAATGGCATCCAACAAGAAGGCTGTTAAGACTCGCGTGAGGCGAGCCGACCGCAAGAACATCGCTGTTGGCCAGGCTCACATCAAGAGCTCGTTCAACAACACGATCGTCTCCATCACCGACCCCCAGGGCAATGTCATCGCTTGGCAGTCCGCTGGTACGGTTGGTTTCAAGGGATCTCGTAAGTCCACTCCCTTCGCTGCTCAGATGGCTGCTGAGGCTTGCGCCAAGGCCGCTCAGGATCACGGTATGCGCAAGGTCGCCGTTTTCGTCAAGGGCCCGGGTTCGGGTCGCGAGACGGCCATTCGTTCCCTCCAGGCTGCTGGCCTCGAGGTTACGAGCATTCAGGACAAGACCCCCACTCCGCACAACGGTTGCCGTCCGCGCAAGCGTCGTCGCGTGTAAGTAAGGAAGGAATACCAATATGGCAGTGGATAGGACCCCTGTACTGAAGAGGTGCAGGTCCCTGGGTATCGACCCCATCGTCATGGGTTATACCAAGGAGTCCAAGCGCAACCCGCAGAAGCGTCGTCGTCGCCAGGACAGCGAGTACGGCATTCAGCTGCGTGAGAAGCAGAAGGCCAAGTTCATCTATGGCGTTCTGGAGAAGCAGTTCCACATGTACTACGAGAAGGCCCGTCGCATGAACGGCGTCACCGGCAGCAACCTCATGTCGCTGCTCGAGTCCCGTCTCGACAACGTCGTCTTCCGTCTTGGCTTTGCCCGCACCCGCAAGGAGGCTCGCCAGACCGTGAGCCACGGCCACATCTTCGTGAATGGCCATCGTGTGGACATCGCTTCCTATCGCGTGAGGCCCGGCGACGTTGTGGCTGTTGCCCCCAAGGCCAAGGACATGCTCGTCATCAAGAGCGCCCTTGTGTCTGCTGAGAACCGTCAGGTCCCCAGCTGGCTCGAGCTTGACATCGAGAAGCTTCAGGGCACTGTTCTCAACATCCCCTCCCGTGACCAGATCGACATGGACATCCAGGAGCAGCTCATCGTCGAGCTTTACTCGAAGTAATTTGCGGCTTACGAGTCTGGAGGTACTACATGTCAGAGTTCATCAGGCCTCAGGTTACCGTCGAGGGAATCAGTGAATCCTTTGCCCGCTTCACGGTTGAGCCGCTCGAGCGTGGTTTTGGTGACACCCTGGGCAACTCGCTTCGCCGCGTTCTGCTGTCGTCGCTTGACGGCGCTGCTGTCGAGGCGATTCACATCGAAGGCGTGCAGCACGAGTTCCAGTCCCTGGCCGGAGTTCGCGAGGACGTGACGGACATCGTTCTCAATGTTAAGGGTCTTGTTTTCAAGTCCAACAACATTGGTGACGAGGCAACTGCCACGGTTGACATCGACGGTCCTGCGGTTGTGACTGGCGAGGACTTCTTTGTTCCCGCTGAGTTCGACCTCATCAATCCCGGGCATGTGATTGCCACCCTCGAGGACGGCGTTCATTTCACGATGTCCATGCGTATCGGTACTGGCCGTGGCTATGCCCCCGGCGAGTCCAATGCCCGTGGCGATGATTCCATCGGAATCATCCATGTCGACAGCCTGTTCTCGCCGGTTCGTCGCTGCACGAAGTTCGTTGAGCCCTGCCGCGTTGGTCAGCGTACCGACTACGACAGGCTCGTGCTTGAAGTCGAGACTAACGGGGCTGTCACGCCCACTGAGGCTCTCGTGCAGGCTGCGAACATCGTCAACCAGCACATCAACGCTTTCCTCACGCTTACCACGGTGGAGAGCGTTCCTGAGGAGACTTCCATCTTTGCTCAGGAAGAACCCGTCGACAACGTCGAGCTCGACAAGCGCATCGACGACCTCGACCTGTCTGTTCGTTCGTTCAACTGCCTGAAGCGCGCCGGCATTCACTCCGTGCGTCAGCTTCTCGATTTCAGCGAGAACGACCTTCTTAACATTCGCAACTTCGGCGTCAAGTCTATCGAAGAGGTCAAGGACAAGCTTGACTCGATGGGCATGAGCCTGAAGCAGTAGGATCGGGAGATCACTAGCATGAGGCACAACAAGAAGCACGGGCTGAAGCTGGGAACTGATGCTTCCCACACCAAGGCTATGAAGCGTAGCCTGGTCTGCTCTCTCTTCCTTAACGATCGCATCAAGACCACCGAGACGCGCGCCAAGGCTATCCGCGGCGACGTCGATCGCATCATCACGTGGGCCAAGCGCGGCGACCTCCACAGCCGTCGTCTTGCCATCGCCAAGCTGAACGACAAGGAGATCGTGCGCGAGGTCTTCGAGAAGGTTCAGCAGGGCATGTGGGCTGACCGCACCTGCGGTTTCACCCGCATCATCAAGCTTGGGCCCCGTAAGGGCGACAACGCCCCCATGGTGATCATCGAGCTCGTCACCGAGCCCTGCACGCCCAAGAAGAAGGCCGAGAAGGCTGCTGTCGCCGAGGTTGCCCCCGTGGCCGCCGAGGAGACCGTTGCTGAGGTCGTCGAGGAGACTCCCGCCGAGGAGGCCTCCGAGGCCAAGGCCGAGTAAGCGTAACGCTTCTCACTCTTCATATGCTTGCATGAAAGGAGGTCCTTTATGGGCCTCCTTTTTTCGTTTAGAAAGGGCCGTTCATGGCATTGAGAGTCGCGTCCCTGACCACGAGGCCCATAACCTCGTGTCCAGGATCTGCCTTTCAGCTAACAAACGTGAACTTTGAGGTGCCGCAAGCGGGCAAGATTGCTCTTGTCGGTCCGAACGGTTCTGGAAAGTCAACGCTGCTGCGTGCCCTTTTGGGGACAATCGACTTGCTGGAAGGTTCGGTTGCTTTCGATGACGACCCTTTAAATGCTGAGGTGAAATCCTCGGCCATTCGTTTCGATTTTGCCTATGCGGGCCAAGACCCCGATGCGAGTTTCGTTACTTCAACGGTGGAAGACGAAGTCGCGTTTGCTCTCTGCAACACGGCGATGCAGCCAGACGATATTAGAACACGCGTGACGCAAGCGCTTGACGCGTGCGGTATTGAACATCTTCGGTATCGAAGCCTTTCGACGCTGTCTGGCGGGCAGAAGCAGCGAGTGTGCATTGCGGCGGCATTGGCGCTGAAGCCCCGCGCTCTGCTGCTTGATGAGCCGTTTAGCATGCTTGACGCGAACGCGCGCGCTTGTGTGCGGCAGGCTCTTGCAAGCTTCAATTCGCAAACCTCCCTCATCCAAATCTCTCACCGTTTTGATGAGATTTCTGACTTCGATTCTGTGATTGCGCTCGAGGCGGGGCGCATCGTTTGGCAGGGCAGCCCCGGTGAGTTTCTAGCACAACCAGGGCTTTCTGAGAGGACGGGACTGCGGACGACGCCTTATGCAACGTGCGAGGCCCTGCCATACGAGGCTAGGTTTACCCGCGCCGGCTGGACTTCTATGGGAGGCGCGAATTCAACCAGGGGTGAGGCTGTTGCTGCCTCTTTGCTCCGGGCACAGCAGTGTTCATACGTGCCACGGGTCAAAGAATCCGGATCCATCATGTCGGGCGCTTCTTCCGATGCGGCCTCTTCGTTTGCGCTGAGAGATATTGACTTGGAAATCGAGCCGGCTCAGCTGACCCTTCTCGTGGGCGATTCAGGATCTGGCAAGACAACGCTTGCATCCATTCTTGCCGGTTTGCTTGCGCCCTGCTCGGGCCATGCCACACTTGATGGGCACTGCGTCACTCCCGGCTCCGTTGGACTTGCTTTCCAACGTGTTGAAGACCAGCTCTTTCGGGCTCGAGTTATCGACGATGTTGCCTTCGGCCCTCAAAACTGCGGGCTGCGTCGCCGCGACGCCTTGCGCGTGGCGGCTCATGCACTTGCCGATGTGGGCCTAGATACGGAGTCGATCGGCATCCTCAATCCCCAGTGTCTTTCGGGCGGGCAAAAGAGACGCGTTGCTCTTGCCGGGGTGTTTGCGATGGAGTCCCAATTCGTTATCTTGGACGAGCCGACTGTCGGGCTTGACGCTGCCGGTATACACAGTCTCCTTGCAATGCTTGCAAGCCTTCTGAAACAGGGCAGGGGAGTGCTGGTAGTCACTCATGAGCCTGAGGCCTTCTTTGGACTTG
>ERZ1034980.247-NODE-247-length-44041-cov-7.892125_pt1 | contig 44041 bp, 52 predicted proteins | sample MGYA00520622_ERZ1034980 | MGnify/ENA primary metagenome ERZ1034980 (study PRJEB33766, sample SAMN09781791) | gut metagenome | biome: gut microbiome | host: Homo sapiens | place: Madagascar | study: EMG produced TPA metagenomics assembly of the PRJNA485056 data set...
GTATCCATACCTACGGCATCGCCTTTCAGGGCAAGAAAACCCTTGTGATGAAGGGTTAGAGCAGGCATCGAGGCAAACCCGATAGAACGTCGACGGGTAGCGTCGAGAAAGTTGGTGCAAGGCCCGGCTCCGAAGGAGGCGGCCTCGCCGCAGCCTGAAACCACGTCGCCTATACTATGCCGCCTCGACCCTGTCCGCAAGCTCCAGGCTCGACTCTATCGCCCTTCTCGCGAACTCCAGCAGCTCAGCCCCGCGCCGCGCGCCAAAAAAGTTGGGAGGAAGTATAATTCCTCTCACGCCGCGTCCCATAGGCTATTTGGCACAAATCCGCAGGTGGCGCACACGGCCTCGAACGCAGGGAGACTCGCGTGAACATTCAGATTTTTGGCACCAAGAAGAGCTTCGACACGAAGAAGGCCGAGCGCTGGTTCAAGGAGCGCCGCATCAAGTACCAGTTCATCGACCTCAAGGAAAAGGGCATGAGCAAGGGCGAGCTCACGAGCGTGGCCCAGTGCGCCGGCGGCGTCGAGGCGCTCATCAACCCCAAGGCCAAGGACGAGGACCTGCTGGCGCTGCTCAAGTACATCCCGGCCGACGCGCGCATGGAAAAACTGTTGGAAAACCAGCACGTTCTCATGGAGCCCATCGTGCGCAACGGCAAGAAGGCCACCGTGGGCTACAAGCCCGAGGTGTGGGAAGGCTGGGAGTAAAAAACGACGGGCCGATACCTTGCAAGGTATTCGGCCCACATATCCTACATATCAGACTTTGCCCTGTCTCCAAACAAGATGGAAAGGTAGTCGCAACGGGAACTGAGAACACGGTCTACGAACACCTTGCCCGCACTGACACGGTAGAAGGCGATATAGCCCTTTGCAGAAACAAGCCGATATCCAGGGGCAACGTCATAAAGTGATTCAATCGGCGTCCCCGAAAGAGGAAACGCGCCAAGCAGGTCGACCCTGTCCTGAATGGCATCCAGAACCGAGCCGGCAAGCTTGATGCTCCCCGACTCGGTCGCAATATTCTCCCAAATAGCATCGAGGTCAGACAACGCGAGCGGAGAGTACGCGATTTTCTTCGGCATGGTCACGCAACCTCACCGGAGCTGCGACGGGCAAAATGGGCACGCACGTCTGACGCGTCAATCCAACCTTCTTCTTCGCCCGATTCCCTACCCCGCGACAGCTCGGAAGACAAAGCGGCCGCCGCCTTCATCTTGTCATAATCGCGTATGTCGAGCACGGCATACGCACCGCGACCGTTCTTGGTCAGGAACACGGGCGACCCCTCAGAAACCTCGGAGATAACATCGGTGTAGCTGCGCAAATCGGAGACCGGCATAATGGTTGGCATGGTTCCTCCCTCAAGAATGCAGTAAAGTTCTTCGATGAATTATACAGCAACATGATATGAAAAACTCTACGACTAAAAACCGTCCGCCAACCTCTGGCACGAGGCTGGCGGACGGTTTACACGAAGCGCAAAATGTGGCGCAGACAGCCCACTCGGCGACGCTCGCCTCGAAGCCGGCATCCTTAACGGCGGCTATGCAGGCGTCAACGGAGTAGCCATGACCCTCCACAAAATGACACATTGCACCCGTCACTTTGTGTCATTGCATGTATGCGGGGCATTTGTGCAGGTAAACCGGGGCAATACCAAATTATGTTGAGTGTCCTTTGCCGCGTTTAGATTGAGTTGAGAAGACAGTTCCTCTACTCCGTTTATGGTATCGGGCCCGGGCCAAACCTAACCTCAATGGCATGCACGGCGACCTCGGCCGGACACACGCCCGGCCCGTCGCTTGTCGCATACAACCAATCCTTCTTGAGGAAAGGAACGTCCAGTATGAACAAGTCCGAGGTTCTCGATCGCTTCTCCCAGATGCGCGGCGCCATCTCGCTGCCCACCCGTCGCGGCTTCGTAGCCGCTGCAGGCGCCGCAGCCCTCACCGCTGCCGCAGCCGGCACCGCTCTGGCCGAGCCCGCCGCCCCCGCCGGCGATACTCCCGCCGAGGGCGCTGCCGAAACTGCCCCTGTCGCCACCGGCGAGGGTATGCACTTCGTGGGCAACGAGGGCAAGACGATGGGCGAGGTCATGGGCGGCACCTGGCTGGGCACTGAGCCCGACATCGCAGACGCCGACATCGCCGAAACCCGCGAGTGCGACATCGTCGTTCTTGGCGCCGGCCACGCTGGTACCGCCTGTGCCCGCAAGGCCGCCGAGGGTGGCGCCTCCGTCATCGTGCTCGAGTCCCAGCCCGAGGACGCCTTCATGGTGAAGGGCAACGATGTGGGCCACATCAACTCCAAGTGGCAGTGCGAGCGCAACGGCGTGCCCGAGTATTCTCCCGCCGACTTCATCAACGAATACCAGATCTGCTGCGCCAACCGCGCCCAACCCACGCTCGTGAGCCAGTTCGCCAACCGTTCCGGCGAGGCATTCGACTGGCTTGTCGAGAATCTCTCCGAGGAGGAGCTCGCCAGCGTCAACTGCCTGAACTGGCCTGTGGCCGACGGCTACAACTATAAGAAGGGCCTATTCCACTCCTACGTGGGCACCCCCAACTTCGGCGGCGTGGGCACCACTGCAACGCCTCTGGTGGGCCTGCAGGAGGTCGTGCTGCGCTCCCAGCAGACCGCCAAAGACAACGGCGCCGAGTTCGTCTTTGGCGCCAAGGGCGTCAAGCTCGTGCACTCCGATGACAATACCGAGGTTACGGGCATCATCGCCCAGCGCGACGACGGCACCTACCTGCAGGTAAACGCCAAGGCGGTCGTCCTTGCGGCTGGTGACTTCGGCGGAAACCCCGAGATGTACAACGCCCTGTGCTCCGAGAACTACGGCCTGGGCGAATACCGCGACCTGGGCGCCATGATGGGCTGCGACGGCTCGGGCATTCAGCTGGCAATGCGCATGGGAGCCAAGTTCGAGATTGGCACGGGCGGCGACATGTCCACCCAGGCACCTCTTTTCCAGGGCCCGCTCGAGTGCACCGAGACCCTGTGGCTCAACGACTCTGGCCGTCGCTTCTGCAACGAGTCCTACGGCATGCCGCTGCTTTCTCTGACCACCGCCGCCCGCCTGGACTCTGACAATATCTACTCCATCTGGGACGCCAACTGGCGTGAGGACCTGCTCAACCAGATCGCCGGCCACATGGGCCTCAAGAACTGGTCCGAGGAGGCCGTGGACGAGATTGCCGCCTGGATGGACGCCGCACCCGGCTCGGGTGCCGAGGGCTACTCCACAGGCGAAGAGGACCAGATGGGCTCCAAGACCTTCTGGTGCGCCGACACCATCGAGGAGCTCCTGAGCTACCTGGGCTTTGAGGGCAAGGCCCTCGACAACGCCGTTGCCGCCATCGAGAAGTACAACGCCGCCGTCGAGGCCGGCGTGGACAACGAGTTCGGAAGCGACACCTCCACCATGTGCGCTATCGTCGAACCCCCGTTCTATGGCTTCAAGGCCAGCTGCCGCGCCGGCGGCGGCATCCTCGCCCTGTGCACTGTCTCGGGCCTGCTCGTCAACGCCGACCAGCAGGTTCAGGGCCAGGGCTTCAAGGTCATCAAGAGTCTCTACGCCACGGGCAACAACTCCGGCGGCCGCTTCCCGCTGGGTTACAACGGCATCATGAACGGTGTTTCCATCGGCATGGCCCTCACGCTGGGCATGACCCTCGGCGAGCACCTCGCCGCGGAAGTCACCACCGAGTAGGACGGCTTGCCGCTGCATGAAATACAAAGCCCAGCTCGCGATGTCCAAGTGGCACACGAGCTGGGCTTTTGCTTTCTTCTGGGCACGAAACGGCACGGTGCACCAGTCCCTTTTTATCGCCCATCAGGCGCAAAACAACGCAGCAAGCCAACCCCCCTACGTCATCCGCCATGCAAAACAACGAGTAGAACTCATGCAAAAGTACGACTAGACTTTGTGCAAAACAACTACTAGACATTGTGCAAAAGCACTAGTTGCTTGAGAGATGACGCTTGTGCCCGTCTCGATTCGACAGCACGCCTATGAGCAGGTTCCACAGCGGCACGAGGTAGAGGAAGCACGCCGCGAAGACGCCTGCAGAGGGCGCGTCCACGGCAGCAAGGGGCACGGCTGCGGCGATTGACCATGGGACGAGGGCCGGCAGCACGACCGCCGTGTCCTCAAGCTGGACGGCAAGACGCTTCGCATCGGGCTCGCACCCTCGACAGAGCTGATGAGCGAGCATGATGGTAAGCGACTGGTTGCAGCACACAAGAGTGCACGCTGTTGAGGCCAGGCAGGCGGCCGCGAAGGAGCCGCAGCGCGAGGAGGTGCCTTCTACCAGGTGCGTCACGCCGTCGAGCATGTGCGTCCGCTCGAACATGCCTGCATAGGTGGAGGAGACGAGCACGATGACGGCCACATCGAGCATCGAGGTCACGCCTCCCCCAGTAAGCAAGGATGATTGGCCGGGTGCCGGCGAAAAGCCCAAAGCGCTCGCCAACGCCACGTCGGCCGGGGCCATGCCCTGGACAACGCACGCGATGATCGCGGCAGAAGCGGCCGCGACACCCAGGACAATCCAGACGTCGAGATGCAACAACGACAGCCCCAAAACGAGGATGGCGGGCAGCAGCATCCAAGGAGTGAGGTTGAAACCGCAGGCAATGCCCACAGACGCGGCCGACGCCTCAGCCCCAGGGGCACCCCAGCCGACGACCGCAACCCCCATCGCCAAAAACGCAGCGCATGATACATATGAACGGCACGAACGAGGTGCGTAACATGACGGGAATATTGCCCGACACCGTCGTGTGGGTGAGCGTCGCCACGAGCAGGACGCTTGTGGACACCGGCGAGCATCGATCGCCGAAATACGACCCGGACAGAACGGCCCCTCCCGTCAACACAACAGGCACTCCGGCCTCGCTTGCCACAAAGGCGCAGATGGTGCCCATGGTGACCGCCGTGCCAAACGACGTGCCCGTGAGAAATGACATGAGCGAGCACAAAAGGAACGTCGCCAAGAGAATGATAGGGCCCGAGCACGCACCCGACGTGGCGTCCACGATGTAGGGAATGGTGCCCGCCGCGCGCCATGTCGCCGTGAGCACGCCAATGAGCAAAAACGTGATGAGAATCTTGCCTGTCGCATGCACGCCTGACGCCGCCGCACGCGCCATGGCACGCCAGCCGTGCCCGGTCGCAACGCCATACCCGAAGAACAGGGCGAAGCCCCCGAACAAGGGCAGCACCGTGGGCACGCCCACAAGCGAGCACGCAAGCAGTGCGATTGCAAACGCACCCAGCACAGCCGACGAAATCACAGACAGGCCTCGCTTGCCTGATGGTCGCGGATGAGGTCGCGCAGCTCTTTGCCGGAGTGCACGCCGAGTTTGGCGTAGATGGAGCGGATGTGGGCGCGCACCGTGTAGATGGACAGCGACTCGTGCTCGGCGATCTCCTGGGCGGTCCAGCCGCGCGCAAGCGCAAGAAACACCTCGCTCTCACGCACCGAAAGTCCCGCGGTATGCGCCATATTCTCGCAGGCCTGCACGTAACGGCCGGGCTTGCGCGTGTCGGCGTCTGCCTGATCCGAAGCCGGAGCAGACTGCTCGTCCGCCGTAAGGGCGTCGTCCACCGGCGGGAGCAGCTCGTTGACCCTGCGCTCGTTGAAGACAAAGAGCACGTCGACAAGCACCACGATGCCCAAGACGACAAAGATCATGTGCAGGGACACGTCGGACGGCCCCTCCGCAAGCCCTGCGACAAACGAGCCCGCCACGATGGTACCCAGGCAGAGAGCCGCGTTGCCCAGGCCAAAGTAGCGCAACGCTCCACCTTGGGCCTGATAAGACAAGTAGGCCAGCATCGCCCATACCACCGTGTTGAACATCGAGCACACGCACGACGCCACCGCGGCCACGGCGAGGGTGTGCTCAGCCAAGACACCCACAACTGTGAGCACAACCACGAGCACGGCTACGATACCGCAGTACAGCCGCGCGAGGTCAAAGTCGCGCACGGCATGCAGGCTGATGAAGGTCGCCGCAAATACCACGGCGAGAATCAAATCGACGTCGATACGGCAAGCAGCGCTCGATGAGGGCGGCACGGCCACAAGTACCGCACCCTTCATGAGCTCCAAGGCCGCCGAGCACACAGCTACCGAAACGAGAAAGAGCGCAAGTCCCCGCATGCCACGCTCGCCACGAGGCGCATCCCCCAGCACGCGCATCTCGGCGGGACCCTCTTTGCCGCGCACAAGCATGAAGGCCGCGCCCAGCAGCGGCAGCGCCACAAACACGCATGATGCGGCCTCGTCGGACAAGTGCGCCATGCAGAGAAACACGATCGAAGCCACAAGCGAGCACTCCACGATTGCCACAAGCGAGCGGCGCGGAGGCAGCGACCCCACCATGGGGGCAAACCGCAAGAACTGCCCCGTCGTGCCCAAGCCGCTCAAAATGCAGCCAACTATAAAAAGTGTGCGCGAGGGAAATATCGTTGCCCGCGTGATAACGATGAAAAGCGTACCGGCGGCGGCCACCAACCCGCATGCCACCACGAACGCCGGATGCGTCACGACCTTCCGCAGGCGAGGCGCGTATGCCGCAGCCAAGGCAAGCGCCACCGTGGAAGCAATGAGGTGCACAACGATAAGGTTCTCGGCGCGCAGGCTGTTTTCAATGTCGTGCAACCAGAACGCACCCGAAAACCCGATGCTGTTCCACGCCATCCAGCATGAGAAACCCATGAGCGCGAGCATCGGCAAGCCCTCGTCAAGCCGGGCCCGCATGCCCTGCTGCGCCTCAGTCGATTGTTCCGACAAAGCCATCCCAACCCATCCCGTCCGTCTCCCTGTTAAGGCCCCCATGGTAACGCACCAGCTAAAGCATTAATAGTCAAGAGTTGACTATCACGATGCGTCACAACGTAACGAGGGCAAAACGCGAAACGGGCAATTCGTGACGAGGCGCCGCACGCCTACCGGTGACAGACTGAACCCCCGTGCAGCGCAAAAGCAAGCATGCGTGCATCACCACGCGCAGCAAACCCCCGCACCGCTCGGCGCACGAACACAGAAAGGCGACCGACATGACAGGCACTCCCCAGCAGCAGACGACACGGTCGCACCACCGTATGCCCTCCTTCCCCGCGTTCGAGGCGTCGGGGCGCTACGACGACGCGCTATCCACGCCGCAGGTCCGCAGCCGCAACGCAGACGACCCCTTTGCCCAGGCCGCACGCGAGGCGCTCGCTTCCCACCGCAAGCCCGCAACGCTCGAGGAAAAAACCGACACCGTGGTGAGCTGCGTGTGCGCGCAAAACCCGCTGCGCGAGGTGCTCTACAAGCTTCTCGTTCACTGCGCCGAGCAGCGCTCCTTCCACGAAGCCGAGGAATTCGCTGCCAAGCAGGATGAATACGTCTACAGCCATGTGGAGCAGACGTCCCATACGCTCATCTTCATGCTCGTGAATGCTGGCGGCCTTGAGCGCATCTCACTCGACGCGCAGGGCAACGCCCTGGACGAGGCCCGCCTGGCGGCCCTTCCTGAAGACGAGGCCGACGACCTCGTGGATTCCTACACCCTCATCACCACCGAGGCGGGGCGGGCCGCCGCAGCCCTGCTCAACCCGGCCCGTCGCCTGCGCGCACGCTTGGCCGAGCACCCCCATCGCACGGAGACGTACCGCAAGCTGCTCTCCCTGTGCGCCCAATCACCTCAAACGCTGCCGCAAATCGAGCAGTTTTTCGAAGACACACCAGGGCTCGCCCTGGACCAGGTCACCTCGTACCACACCTTGAGCCCCGACTACTACGTCGACCGGCTCGAGAAGTGCGGGGTCATTGTTTGGCGAGGCGCGTGGTGCGCCACGCAGGCGGGTGTGGAGGCGCTCGCCGCGTGGCCTGACCGCGCTTCACATAGCGCATAGCACCCGGGACGGGCCGTCCCCACCCCCATACCCGACGCCCGCCACGGGCACTATGCGCAGCACTACCTGCACTACCGGCAATCGGCAACATAAGAGAAGGAGGAACAGCATGGCAGAATCGACCATTACGCGACGCTCGTTCATCAGCGCCGCAGCCGTGGCCGGCGCAGCAGCCGCCCTCGGCGTAGGCGCCGCGGACGACCTGGTCGCCAGCGACAAGGCTTGGGCAGACGACGACGTGACGGAAGTTCGCACGTCGTGCCGCGCGTGCATCGCCAACTGCGGTGTTATCGCAGAGGTGCGCAACGGCCGCGTCGTCAAGATCAAGGGCGACCCGATCGACCCCATGTCCAAGGGGCGCGTGTGCCCCAAGGGCCTGAGCGGCGTTCAGGCACTCTACCACCCCAACCGCAACAAGTACCCCATGAAGCGCGTGGGCGCCAAGCCCGGCAACGATTGGGAGCGCATCAGCTGGGACGAGGCCGCGCAGACCGTGGCACGCCACCTTATCGACATGCGCGACAAGACGGGCAAGCACGGCCTTCTGTGCTCCACCGGTGGCGGCGGCAACCCCCAGTTCTTCTCCCCGCCCCGCTTCCGCAACTTCTGGGGCGCCGGCAACGTCTTCGAGCCTGGCTGCGCCCAGTGCTACCTGCCGCGTAACTACACCATGGGCAAGATCAACGGTCTGGGCGACACCTCCATCGCCGACTCCGGCTGCCCCGAGCTGTATAAGCCCGCCAAGTACGGCGGCCTGTGCGAGGTCTATGTCATGTGGGGCACCGGCCCTGCCTGGCACTCCCCCTCCACCTCGGGCCGTTGCGTAGCGGAGCTGCGCGCCAACGGCTGCAAGACCATCGTCATCGACCCGCGCTTCAACGCCGACGCGACGAAGGCCGACATCTGGCTGCCCATCAAGCCTGGCACCGACCTAGCCATGATGCTCGGCTGGATGCACTACATCATCGAGAACGGCCTGTACGAGAAGATTCCCGGCTACGAGGACTTCTGCGAGCAGTGGACCAACCTGCCCTTCCTGGTGGACCCCCGCGACGAGGTCTCGCTGCCTCCCGTGGCCGAGGACATCACGGCCGACGGCATGCTGCTGCGCGCCTCGCAGGTATTCGACGACGTGGACGAGACCAACGAGGGCTACGTCTACTTCGACACCGAGACCGGCCAGGTCACCAAGGCCTTCGCCCTGGGCCCGGACAACGACGGCACCTATCACCCGCAGCTCTTCGGCACCGTTGACGTCACGCTCAAGGACGGCTCGACGATCACCTGCAAGACGGCCTTCCAGGCCTATAAGGACCGCTGCGCCGACTACGACCTCGACACCGTGGCCGCCATCACCGGCTGCGACGCCGGCAAGATTGCCGAGGCCATCGAGCTGTACTGCTCCACGGCCCACGGCGGCATCTCGCTGGGCGTGGCCACCGACATGTACCCGGGCTCGGCTCAGGCAGCCATCGGCGCCGCCGCACTCGACTGCATGACCGCGCACCTCTGGCACCCCGGTTGCCCCGCCAACAAGGTGGGCGGCAAGGGCTCTTCAGGCATCAACTCCGCCGAGTCCACCATCTTCCCCATGGGCTTCGGGCCTGCCGGCGACGGCGGCTACAAGTTCCAGGAGGACGAGGCCGTTCTCGAGCGCCTGGGCTACTGCGAGCACAAGGGCCTCGGTGGCTGGATGCACTCGCACATCCCCACGATCCTCTCCGCCATCCTCACCGGCGAGCCCTACCAGCCCAAGGTCTGGATCGAGCGCTCCGGCAACAAGATGGCCGCCCTGGGCAACGCCAGCTCCTGGGTTGACGCCATCCCCAAGCTCGACCTCATCGTGCAGGGCTACATGTACCCCACCTCGTTCACCACTGAGGCGGCCGACATCGTGTTCCCCGTGTGCGAGTGGCTTGAGAACGCTTTCGCCCAGAACCGCCTGAACGTCAACCTGCTGCGCCAGCCTGTCACGAACCTGTTCGAGGCAGCCGACGAGATCATGATGTGGGGCAAGATCGCCGAGGCCATGAGCGACCCCGAGTCTGACCTGTACGATCCCAACATGGAAGCGTGCATGGACGCCGAGAAGATCGGCTCCCCCATGGTGAGCCCGTATTGGAAGACGATCAACGAGTACTGGGACTACGTCGCGCAGCAGTGCGGCGACTCGCGCATCACCACCATGGAAGAGGCGCGCGCCATCATGCCCGAGGAGTGGGCGACCGACGACGAATACTGGGGCGGCACGACCTACGACGGCTACAAGCTCGTGAGTGCCGGCGGCGGAGCCGGCGGCCCCAAGGGCGACATGGCCCCTGGCGCCGAGGCTGCCGACCCGAACGCGCCCCAGCTCTACACCGGCTTCTCCACTGCCGCCAAGGACATCATGGACAACCCGAAGAAGTGCGGCCCCTACGCCGACCAGATGCTCTACATCGGCCGTCACGGCAGCGAGAGCTTCGAGATGCCCGCGTCGGTGGTCGACTGGAACCCGATGCCCTACTACTTCACGCCCGAGGACGAGACGCAGTTCGGCGACGACTACCCGCTCACCCTCACCGAGGGCCGCATCCCCTACTTCCACCACGGAACGCTGCGCAACAACCCCTACCTGCGCGAACTCTACCCCGCACCCGAGGTGTGGATCTCGCCGGAGAACGCAAGCGAGCTGGGCATCGTCGACGGCGACTGGGTGAACGTGCACTCGCCGCGCACCGACGGCCTCGACGTCTTCCGCGACATCACCACCGGCGTGGACAAGGCCACGACGCTGGCCGGCGGCAAGGACCAGGGCCCCTCGGAGTTCGTGCCCGGCGAGGAGCTCACCGCCGACGCCCAGTCCATCGTGGCCGAGGGCATCTACGGCGTGGCCCGCGTGACCGAGGGCATCGCCCGCGACTCCGTCTACATGGAGCGCTTCTGGAACCCCGAGTTCCTGGAGGACGGCTCGGACGGCCGCAAGTCCTGGACGCTCGAGAACATGAACGTCCTCACCAAGAACACCGGCTACTACAACCCGGAGTTCGGCACCTACACACTGCGTGGCATCCGCGTGCGCATCGAGAAGTCCGCCAGGCCCGAGGGCGTGTGGTACGAGCCTGAGGACTTCGAGCCCTGGATGCCCGAACCCAGCGACTTCACGGGAGGGGCGTATTACGAATGAGCCGCTATTGCCTAGTCACCGACCTCGACAAGTGCATCGGCTGCCATGCCTGCGAGGTTGCTTGTAAGAACGAGAACGACGTGGCCCTGGGCGTGTACTGGAACCGCCTCATCCAGGTGGGCCCCCACGGCACGTTCCCCGAGCTCGAGCAGTACTGGCTGTCGCTGCAGTGCCAACAGTGCGAGAACGCCCCCTGCCTGGAGGTTTGCCCCACCGGCGCCACCTACCGCGACGAGCAGGGCCGCATCCTCGTGGACGAGGCCTCCTGCATCGGCTGCAAGCAGTGCATGGACGCCTGCCCCTACGGCGTGCGCAGCTACGATGCGCAGAAGTCCGTGGTGCAGAAGTGCTCCATGTGCAGCCACCTCACCGACAAGGGCGAGGACCCGGCTTGCGTGGCTGCCTGCTGCGCCAACGCCCGCTTCTGGGGCGACCTGGACGACCCGGACTCCGACGTGTCGCAGGCTCTTGCCGGCGCCGACGAGGCCGCCATCCACAGCCTGGCCGATTCGGGCAACGCGCCGCTCACGCGCTACATCCTCTCCGAGAAGGTGGCGCAGTGGATCCCGCTCGAGGAGCTCGCCCCCGCGTCCGACGCCACGGGCGCCCCGTACTTCAAGGTGAGCGAGTAAGGTTTTGTTTTGAGCCGGTCGGTACGTGAGCGCAAGGTGTGCAAGGTGCCGGCCGGCGCATAAGGCACCTAGTTGTGGGCGCGGGCAGCGCGAGGGATGCCTGCCCGCGCCCATCTTGCAATTGATCAAACAGTGGCGCACTGAGGGGCGCCGGATGAAGGAGAGAGTGCACATGGACGAGAACTCGGAGCTGAAGTCGCAGCTCATCGCCTTGAACGAGGGGCGCGCGGCGTTGTACCGAACCCTGGCCCATCTGTACTTCACCGAGGTCAGCGAGGCCCAGGTCGAGCATATGGCAAACCAGGACTTCGCAGGGATGTCGGGCGGCGACCCCCTCATCGCGGAAGGATTCGAGGACATCAGGCGCTACCTGCGCAAGCGCGACACCGGCACGCGTCAGGAGCTCGCGGTGGACTACGCGCACACCTTCCTGGCAGCGGGCAACTATGAGAGCTTCGCCGCGACTCCCTACGAGTCGGTCTTCACCTCGGAGACCGGCCTGCTCATGCAGGATGCGCGCGACGAGGTATACAAGATGTACTGCGCCGAGCACGTGCAGCCCAGCGAGAGCCTGCACACCCCCGAGGACCACGTGACGTTTGAGTTCGAGTTCGTGGCAACGCTGCTCGAGCGCACCAATGACGCCCTGCACGTGGGCAATGCCGATGAGGCCCTGCGCTACGCCCGCACCGCCCAGGAGTTCAACGAGAAGCACCAGCTCAACTGGATCGATGACCTGTGCGACGCCGTGATGGACTGCGCGCAGACCCGTTTTTACCGCGGGCTCAGCAAGGTCACGCGCAGCTGGGTGCATCTCGAGGCCGCCGTCATGGCCGACGAGGTCGCCGTGCTCGAGGAGATGCACGAATAGAGGGTGTCGCGCACGCAAACCAGACGCAAACGGAGCGGAGCACGAGAAAGGCGGGGCACGCCGGAAGCAAGCGCAAGCGAATGGACGCAGGCGAGCTCGGCACATGCAAAGCGCATGCGAAAGGCGCGGCGAGGGCACAGAAGGGTGTCTTCGCCGCGCCTTCTTGTTTGGAGATTCAGGAAAAGGACGCTGTCAGATTTTGAAATGACACGGCACCCACTCCTTCGTGCCAATCCACACAACGCATGAGCTGGGGTTTTGCTTTCTGTGAGGCGCAAAATGACACATTGCGCCCGTCTTTTTGTGGTATTCTGCAAACAAAAAAGACCCGCCATTGCTGACGGGTCTCGAAATTCGAAGTGGCGGCCTCAATGCAAATCATTGCGAACAACAAAAATTGAACTTTTAGGTACAAAAGTTCAAATAGAAGTCATGCCGAAATTAATCATTGTGATAACCACGTGTGAAAGCCCTGGCAGAAAAAAACTTAGCGCGTAGAACAAGCCCGTGCGCCTATTTCAACACAAAAATCCCCCGACGAGCCGAAGCCCGTCGGGGGATTTTTTGTCGCATGTAGCGTGGCCTAGCGGGCCAGCACGTCCCTGATGCGGCCGACGCTGCCCTCCTTGGTGAAGGTGTACGTCGGCATGGTGGAGCCGTCCTTCTCGTAGACGCCGCGCACGCTCTCAAGCTCGCCGTCCGTCTCGATCTCGTGCAGGCCGTGGCCGTCCCAAAGGTAGCGGCCCTCCGGGGCCTCGATGATGCTCGCAAGGTTCATAGTTGCCTCCTTGATGTTGTCTTCCTCTTCCGGGGCAGGGCCTGTGCCGCCCGGACACCACACGCCCTCGTCCACGTCTCGGCCGACGTCGAGCTGCATGGCCATGTGCACGTGTTCGTTGAGCAGGCAGTCACCGGGCAAGAGGTGCGCGTCGCTGCCCGTGAAAAAATCTCCTGTGAGCACCTGGAAACCAGCTGCCTCATAGCGCTCGCGAGCATTGGCGGTGTACGTCGTGTCGCCGTAGGGGTCGGGGTCAAGCCGTTTGAGAGCCTCGATGCCGTGGCGCTCGCCGACGGCCTGCCAGACCGTGGTGCAGTCGCGACAGCAGTCCCCCTCACAGGGCTCCGCGATGTCGGCGGGGTCCCAGGTGCCTGTCTTGGCCAGACGCTCGTAAAAAGTGTTGCGATGGGCTTGGCAGTAGCCAATGTTGTCGTTGTCCGCCGCATGCCTGCCGAGCTCGGCGGCCTCAGCCGCGAGCGACTGGTCAGGCCAGCGCAGGACGCAGTCCCAAGGGCTTGAGAACCACGGGCGCACGCTGCACTCGGCGCCCGTCTGGTCACCGGGCTCGCCCCAGGAGTATCGCCCGTTCTCGTCGTGGCCGCTATTCCATATCATCGGCCGCCCCCTCGTCGGGCTTGGCCGTGGCGGCGCTGTAGCCCACGAGCGCGCCCAGGAGCACGCCGCCCGCGTTGATTGTAGTTACAACGGCCTCGGGTACGGGCCAGCCCCACAGCGGTGCGCAGACGCCGTAGAAGGTCGCCACAGCGGGCAGAGCGATGAGGCCCACCCACTTGAGCGCCTGATAAGCGCAATCCGGCAGAAAGTAGCTCATGCAAATCCTCCGATCGTATGGTGGCCGCGCTTTGGCTACGGCTTGTGCCGCACCGTGGCGGCGTGGATGTCGTCCACCTGGTGGGCGATCTCGTCGACCTGCTCGCCCATCCTGCGGCTGCCTGCCTGCGAAGCTTCGAGCCTCGTCGAGATGGCCGTGAGAGCTGCCGCCATGGCCTGGTCGCCGGCGGCCTGGCGGTTCATAGCGTCGACCATCCTGGCCGACGTCTCGGCGTGCTCCCGGTCGCGCTTGTCGCGCAGGCGCGCCTCGTCTGCCTTGCGGGCCTCGCGCTTCTCCTCGATGCCGAGGCGGCCCTTTTGCACGTCCCTGATCACGGGCAGAGCCTTGACGGCCACGAAGGCCGCGATGACGAGCACGCCCGCGACGAAAAGCCACAGGGGGCCCTGGCCGCCGAGGGCGTCAATGAGGTGGACGTACGTCTCGTCTCCGGGCATATGACCTCCTACTCCGCCTTCTCTGCCTTGTCCGCCTCAAGCATCTCGCGCACCTTTTCGCGCCAGTACTCGGGCACCTCGGCGAGCGTGCGCTTGCCCGCCTTGACCTGCCTGTAATAGATCTTCGCCATGTCTATTCACCTCCCTGCAGCGTCGCCACCATGTCGCCCAGCTCCGCGAGCGCGTCGGCCTGCTCGGCAAGCATGTCGCCAAGCTCCGCCAAGGCGTCCGCGTTGTCAGAGTCAGACGACGCAAGCGCCGCAATGCGCTCGGAGTCGGTCATGCCGTCGTCATCGTGCGCAGCCCAAAGCTCGTCGAATGCCGCCGTCATTTCCTCGACCGTCGGCGCGCCGGCCTGCACGAAATGCACCTCGTCGGCTCTGTAGAACTCGACCGCCTTCTCGACGTCTGGGCCGTTGTCCGCGACGTCACGCTCGATGTTCCTGCGAAGCCACACGTCGGCGCTCATGCCGTCCGCGAGTGCCTCGATCAGCACCGCTTCCAGCGGGGTCGCCGATACTGTCTGGTAGCTCATGCCTGCTCCTTTCCGCGACACTGACGTGCCGTTTCGCTTGCTTGAATGTCCTGTCGAATCCGTTGCTCATAATCAGACCGAGCGAATCGGTGTTTTTGAACCAGCCCCAATAGCTGCAGACGCGGCGCGCTCGGCAGAGCGTCTGTGCGCGCCTGTACTTTCGAAACGCGCGGCATGCGCGCAGGAACAGGGTCGGGCGAAGCGTCACGCGGCTCCTGCGCACGGTGAAGCCGACGACGTCGACGGGCTCCTGGTCGCTTACGCGGCAGACCTTCCATGGTTTGACGTGAAGGCCGAAGTCCTTGAGCAGCAGCGCCTGCAGCTGTCGCGCGGCGCTCCGCAGGTTGCGTTTGTCTGGGCTGAAAAGGTAGATGTCGTCGGCGTACCAGATCTGGAACGCCACCAACGGGACGCTGCGACCACGGCGGACCTTGTGCATGCCCTCCACTGCGTGGTAGCCGAACGAGAGCATGAGCTGTGCCATGCGAAGGCTAAAGTAGCTGCCGATCTCCAGCCCGCCGCCATAGGTGGCGAGCAGCGTCTCGCACAGGTACAGCACATCGGGGCTGCGCACGTAACGGCGAAGGATGCGCATGACCACGTCGGCCTTGATGGACGGGTAGCACTTGCGCACGTCGAGGTGGACGAAATAGCCGTCGGCCTGAACCAAGCGGCTCACGGCGTGCGCCGCCATCAGCTGGCCTTTTCCCTTGACGCTCGAAACCTGCCAAAATCCGACTTTCGCGCGCAGCAGGTCGCTCAGCGCCTCAATCGCCACGTAGTCGCACACCTGCTGCTTGACAGACTCAACGCCGATGACGCGCAGCTTGCCGTTGGTCGGCTCGCGGTGCGTGTAGCGCTTAATCGGGCGAAGCGTAAGTGTGCGCGACGCGATCTCACCCTCGATCTCAGCCATGAGCGCGGCATCGCTGCCGTGCTCGTCGGGAACGCGCCATGCGTTCTTCTTGCCGGCGGGCGCGTCGAGCCACGATTCGTACGCTTTAGAAATAAGGGCCCCGTCGACGCGGAGCCCTTTGCAATAACTCTTCAACTGTTCAGACCGTTTCTCTCTGGATGCTGTCTGAGAGGTCGCCGACGCGGCTACTGTCCCAGTGGTCTTGAAGCCATTTCAGTCGTTGACCCAGGCCAAATGCCCGCTCGTTGCCAGCACGGCGGGTAGTCGCGGCGGAAGTAAAGATGGCTAGCTGGTTGTTTGAGATAATCACCAAGATAGGCGCGAGCCGATGTTCCACCTGGCGTTGCCGGTGCCGTTGTTGCCGTTGACGTACCAAAGGCCGGCGTTGCCCCTGTTCCTCAAGTTGCCGAGGGAGAGTAAGAGCATGACGGCCCACGCGCCGCGAATCCCTGCCTGTTTTCAAAGGGGACAGGTCCCCTCTCTGCGGCTACGCCGCAGATTCACCCCTTGAGCGACCATTGGCGGAGAGGCGCGAGCCGATGCGCCACCAGGCGCCGCCGGTGCCGCTGCCGCCGCCGACGCACCAAAGGCCGGCGATGCCCCCGCTCCACAAGTCGCCGAGGGAGAGCCACTCCCGGAGACCGACGACCGTGTCGGCGACCTTGTAGTTTCCGTCGCAGACGCCGGTGGTCGTGGACGCCCCCGACCCCTGCTGCACCATGAGGCCGTTGACGGTCCTCGGGTAGAGCCCGTAGTTCCAGCCTTCGGACGCAGGCCCTGGGAAAGCTCCGCAGGAGACGGCGCCGGAGGCGAGGCCGCCCGCCTTCTCGTTCCTCGTGTCGGGGTTGACCCAGACCGTCCACCCGTTGCCCGTGCTTTGCAAGAGCACGTTTCCTATGGCCTCGTACATGCCCAGGCCCAGCTCGATGCCCTGGATGGAGAAGGGCTCGCGGCCGCCCGTCAGGCTCGTCGGCGACCCGTCTCCCTCGACCGCGTCGCACGACCCCGTGTTCCACGGGGCGGTGCTCAACAGGTACGTCGTCTGCACGTCGAACGGCTCGGCGACGTCGAAGTAGATTGCCGTGTTCGAGTCGTCCACGGCCTCCTTCCTGACCACCCTCGCCCCGTCGAAAACGTCGCAGTTGTAGCTGTATCCACGGTCGGTCGAGTCGCCCGTATGCGTGCCGAGCATCATTGCGGAGCCGACGGGGATGGCGGCGGCGGTTGCCTTCTTGACGACGACGCGCGTGACACCGCTCTCTGCGAGCGTCGGGTTGACCTGCTCGTAGTGGCCCGTGCAGCCAGCAAAGACCGACTGGCTGTTCTTCGTCGCGTACTTGAGCAGGAACATGGCCTTGACGTACCAGTCGTCTGCCGAGTTTCGCAGCGAGTAGCCGGTCGCCCCCGTCTTGCACAGCGTCACGCCGGCGTCGTGGCTGACCGTGCGCGTCTTGACGGGCGCGCCGCTCACGCTGCAGGGCTTGCCGGAGGCGTCGACCGACAGCGCGTACTTGGCATAGAGCATGTACGGGCGCACGGCCCCGCTGGGCAGGCATGCGCCGGGCTGCGCCCGCATGCCCGCCTTGCGCGTGTCTGAGACGACGAGGCTCACTTCCGAATCCGTCTCGGTCTCGGACGTGTACAGCACCGGCGTCATGACCCAGGTGTCGTTCTCGCGGGAAAAGGCCGGGTCGCCGGCAATCGCGGTCACGTACGGCGTGCCGTCCTCGTCTACTCCGCCGTTCACCTCGTAGAAGGTGAACGGCCCAACGCCCATGTACGGGTCGACGGCCGCGCGGCCGACGATGCCGGGCACTGGGTTCGCCATCCCGGCGTTGGCGCCGGTCTTGGTGCAGTCCGTCGCCGCGCCCTTCGGGATGCTCACCCCGTAGTTCTTGCCGTCGCGCATCGCCCCGAGCCATGCGGCGATGGAGGCGTTCGTGTACCTGCCGGCCTCCTCGTCATACTCCGGCACCGGCTGCGCAGTGCCGATTGCCTTGAGGCCGGTGAAGGCGAGGTCGAACGTCGGCGCCGCATCTGTCCCGCCCCTGGTCACCTTGACGTGCGGGGTGCCGGTGGAGGCGTCGACCGTGGCCGTCAAGGAGAGCGACGGAGTGACGCCGGTCTCGCCGCGGGGCCCTTGCGTGCCGGTCTCGCCACGCGGGATGCCGAGCCTGAGCGTGTGCCCGTCTTTGGAGGCCGTCGCAGCCGCGCCAGGGGCGAGCGTCTCGGCCACGGCCGACGTCACCACCTCGTCCGCCCTCTGCTTCTCCGCCGCCGCGCGGGTCTTCTCAGCCGCCTCGCGGTCGGCTTCCGCCTCGGCGCGGGTACGCTCTGCGGTGGCGCGGCGGGACTCGTCGGCGGCGCGGGACTGCTCGGCCGCCGCACGGTCGGCCTCCGCCGTGGCGCGCTGCTGCTCGGAGGTGCGGTAGGTCGCGTCGAGCTCGGCGAGGTCAGAGGCGGATTGAGCGGCCGCCCTCTCGCTCTTGAGGGCGGCCGTCGCGCTGCCGGCAGCGGCAGACGCCGCGCTGGAGGCGTCCCCAGCGCTCGTGGCCGCCGCCTTGGCGCTGCCGTCGGCATTCCCGGCACTCGTGCGTGCCGCGTCGGCGCTGCCCTTGGCGTCGGAGGCGCTACCGGAAGCCTTGGAGGCGCTGCCCTCGGCGGCCTTGCGGGACGTCTCGGCGGCAGCGGCGTCCTTGGCTGCGGCGCCCGCAGACTCCTTGGCGGCGACGGCGGCGTCGGCCGCCTCGCCCTTGGAGGCCAGGGCCTTCTCATGCGCCTCCTTGAGCGCAGACATGAGCGCGTCGAGCTCGCGGCGGTACTCGGCGGCCTCGCCCTCGGACATGTCCGCACCCTGTGCCACGCAGACCGTGAAGGCGTCGGTGGTCCCCACCACGCCCGCGCCGTCGGAGACCCGCACGTACGCCATGCAGAGACCGGTGCGCGAGCCCCACTCCGACTTCAGGGTGCACTGCCACACGCCCGCCGACTGGCTGGCCATGGCCTGCTCCACGAGCTCTCGGCGCGAGTTCACGCCGACGAGCTCCACCGTCAGGCCCGACAGGTCCGCCTGGAGCTGGCCGGAGCGCACCGACGCGCGCAGCGTGCAGCAGCCGGCCTCCCCCTGCCTTATGTGCACGACCTGGTCGCTCCTCGCGCCCTGGCTCTTCGCCAGGTCGAGGTCGAGGTCGCACGTCACAGACACCGCCATGGTGCCCCCTTTCTTTCTTCTGCCGTCCTAGGCCCAGCCGAGCACCTTCGTGAGCCTGAGCTTGCCCTCTGACGTCGTTGTGCCTGTCGGGGAGATGTACAGCTGCACGTTGTTCGACAGTGTGATGCCGCCGGTGCCGACCTTGACCGAGACGCTCGCCACGTACAGCGACTCACCGTCGGACACCGTGCGGGACAGCGAGGTCGATGCGTTGAGCGCTGGCTGGTAGAGGCGCTGCGAGTACGAGCGCGCGCCGTCGGTGTACACGAACTCGAAAAACATGTAGTCGGATGCCGAGTATCCGCCGAGGTTAAGTTTCACCGTGCCCGAAGACACCCCGCCAGGCGAGCTCATCAGCAGCTCGACGCCAAGCAGCGCAAGGGTCGGCTCGTCGATGAAGGAGCTGTCAGACGGTGCCATCGGCGACCACCTGTGCTCACGCTTGCACGTCCTGTCCGACGCGGCGTTGAACATGGGCAACCCGTCCTTAGACATGATCTTGAAGGAGCCGTCTGAGGACATGACGCCGTACGGCGTGGTGTACTCACCGTTCTCGTCGACCTTTCCGACTTCGATGCCCCGCGTCGTGGCCTTGATGATGGTCGACAGGGCGTCGATGGCACCCTGCGAGTCGACTTTGGCCTCGATCTTTACCGTCAAGTCTTCCGCCGTCTGCTTCACCTCTGTCTTTGTCGAATAGGTGTCGGCGGCCTTGGTGGCCTCCGCGCTCACGGCGGACGTGATCGCGTCAGCCGTCTGTTCGGTGGTGGAGTACCTGGTGAGCTTCTCGTTGACACTATCGGGCGTCTCGTACTCGCCCTCGACAAGGCCCTTGACGTACTCGCTCGTCACCGTCGCCTTGATGGCGTCTGAGGTCTGCGAGGTCGTCGAGTATTCCTTGAGGCGCTCGTTGAGCTGCTCTGCTGAGGTGTATGTCGCAGAGAGCGTGCGGGAGAACTCCTCAAGCGCGTCGGTGAGGTCCCTGTCGTAGACGATGGTGTCGGCGGTCTCTTTGAACTTGTCTGCCTGCTCCTTGAGCTTGTCGATGGTCTCCTTGGCCTTTGCGGCCGCGTCTCGGTCGGCGACCTGCTGCCGCGCCATCGTCCCAAGGGAGACCGCGGAGGTGCGGCCGCCCTGCGTCACCACCTTGAGCCGGTCTCCCTTGCTCACGGGCGCGTCGACCGACAGCGTGACGGAGGTGCCGGCCGCCGAGCTGTCGAGGTGCGCGGAGACGGAATACGCGCCTGCAGACCCCACTGAGTCGGTGAGGGCCGTGCCGTAGGTCACCGAAGCGTCGGCGGCCTGCTGGCCGCTGAGGGCCGCGTTGGGACCGGCCCTGCCGAAGAGGAGACGCGCTGCGTCGTAATACGTTCCCATGGCATCACTCCAACACTCTCAGCTTGGTCCTCGTCATCATGAGCGGCCCGAGGGAGTCGACCTCCATCTGGTCGATCTCGCACTTCCACGTCCCGGTCGCCCTGCGCAGCGTCACCGCGCGGCCAACCCTCAGGCCGGGGACTCCCACGTGGCTCAGCACGACGTATCGCGGCTGGTCCGCAAGGCTTGCCAGCGTCTTCCTCGCGCGGGCCGCGAGCTCCGCCTGCGTGCACGGCTCCGTGAGCTCCAGCAGGTGCGTCGAGCGCCGCCCCGTGTTCTCGTAGCTGTGCCGGTGGCCCCTGTCCAGGTCTACGACGACGCGGCCCGCGTACCCCATGCCGTCGTCGGGGTCGGGCAATGAGTCGCGGCTCCAATACGCGACGATGCGGTTCTTCCAGTCGCCCGAGCCGCCCTGCTCCCACTCGGCGGGCGACTCGCACACGCACAATTTGCCGACCTCGAACGTATAGCACGGCTCCATCTCCGATGCCGCGAGGTCGCGCTCGATGAGGGTGCGCCCGTCCTCGTCGGCCGACATACGGCAGCCGACGAGAGCGAGGAGCGTCTGCATGGTCTCGGAGCGCGACTCGCCGACCCTGAAGAGCTTCGCCGCCCGCAGGCCCGTGTCGCCCTCGGCGGCGCGCAGGCCGACCGACACCGTGCCGCCGACCTCCTCGGCGAGCTTCGCGACGACCGGGATTACCTTGGAGCCTGCCGCGACGTAGAGGTCGTCGTCAAGCACGTCCTCGGTGTAGCGGAGCTGGGTCGAGTAGCATGCGAGGTCTTGGGCCCACCTCCCGAAGCGCTCCGTCGCGGGCGGGTCGCGCACGAAGTACGTGCCGACGGTCTCGGCGCGCACGGTGTCGCCCACGCAGGCCGCGTGCTTGAGCCTGAGGAGCCTGTCGCAGTTGGCCATGCTCCACGATTCGGCCCACACGCGAAGCGTCGCCGAGGCGCCCGTCTCCGAGTCCTTCGCGAACGTGAGCGAACTCTGGGCCGGCTCGAACTCAACCCGCGAGATGTCCTTGAGGCTGAAGGGATCCACCGCCCAAAGCTCGTAGGTGTCGCGGCGGCCGGAAGCCGCCCAGTCCGACGTCATGAGACCTCCTTTGCCGACACGCTGACCGACAATATGAAGGCCGCCTCGTCGCGCCGCTCGTAGTCGACCGACTCTATGTGGAGCTTCACGCGTGTCCCACCCGGGCCACGCAGCATCGCGCCGCCCGCGAAGGCGAGAGCGTCGAGGTCTGAGACGTCGACCGTCTCGACGCCACATACGGGCCGCGTGAACGCGGTGAACGTCGCGTCACGGCGCAAGGAGCCGCCCTCGCCGTACCCTGCCGTCTCTCGGGCCCTACCGGCGAGCTTGACGAGCTCGCTTTCCTGCTCGCCCGTCCATTTGGGGGTGAAGTCGTAGCGTGCGCGCACCTTTGCGGAGCCGTCGAGGCACTCGTAGGTCGTCACCTGCCGGGCGTTGGAGGTACGGCAGGTAGCGCGGGCCGGCTTCGACACCGCCCCCGACCCCGACACACCCACGGCCTCCCATGAGGTCTGCACGCCAAGAGGCGGGAATCTGAACACATGCTGTCCCGGCACGTCTACCTCGGCCTCGTCGAGGTCCTTGTAGGCACCGCCCACGAGGCGCACGGTGGCCTTCGCGAGCGGCACGCCCCTGTCGCCGGAGTCCCCGACGTCGACGAGCACCGTTCCGTCGGGCATCGCGGTGGCGCGCAGCGTCGGTGTGTTCGCCGTTCGCGTGTCGGCCGGCACGATCCCGGCGAGCGACATCGAGGCGAAGGGCATGCCGGATGGCCTCCACGTCGCATTGAAGCGCACTGTCCCGGACAGCTCCTCGCCGTATGGGTCGCGCAGCATCTGTGAGCTCGGCACAAGCAGCTCGCCATGCCTTCGCAGCCCGCCCCACGTGCCGGCCGCGACGACCTTGCCGCCGCTGGAGGAGACCCCGACGTCGGCGCACCACCTGTCGGAGGAGCGCTCCCACCCGGGTGACGTGTATGTGACGACGAGGCCCTCCTTGGTGACGCAGGCACCGGTGGCGTGGTACTCGGGGATGTACCCGACGTAGAGCGTCGCCTGGGCGATGGGCGCGCTCACTGTCTGCCCGTCCTCCTCGTACTCCATGCGGACTTTGACGAGCATCTCTATGGCGTCGTACGAGCGCCCGGCGAAGCTGTAGTCCCCGGCGAAGAGCCTCTCGGCGATGCTCTTGTGCGTGACGGTGGAGCCGTCTTGGCTCGTGAAGTCGAGCGGCGCGGCCCACCAGTACCCGGGGCCGTCGAGGTCTGCCTCGGAGTGCCACAGCTCGGAGACCGGGAAGCGCCGCCAATACCAGGCGACCTGGGAGGCGTCCGCCTCGCTACGCTCCCAGTCGCCGTAGCCCTCGCCGCCTGGCACGTCGCCCCTCTTGACTGCGCGCCAGGCGACGGCCACGTTGGCGTACTTCTGGCTTTCTGCGTACAAGGTGTGCCACTTGATGTAGAGCGCGTCGGTAGACGTGCCGGGGCGTATCGCGTGGGACCCGTAGGACGAGGAGTCCTTCTCGGATGCGCTGATGCCGATTCCGGTCACGGCCATTCCATCACGTCCTTCCCACTGTGTACAGGTTAGACACCGCCGTCGAGATGTTCGCTCTGATGTTCGACACGGCCACGGCGAGCGCAGAGGAAGCGCCGCGTGCCCATGCCTCGCCAAAGCTCTCGCCTGCGGCCTGCGCCTGCGAGTCGTAGCCCGACATCGCCTCAAGGGCGCCCGTGACGAGCGACTGCGCGTTCGTGTACGCCGCCGTGTAGCCGTATAGGATACCGGCCGCATACGAACCGCCGTGCGCCTGCCCTCGGTCGATGGCTCCTGTCATGCCGTCTGCGAGGCCACCGTACAGGGCGTCGAGCAGGTGCTTGGCGCTCGTCGAGCAGATCGAGAGATTGGACGACGTGGCGAGGGCCTGTCCGTACGCCTTGCCGGCACCCTCGCCGAGCGACTCCATCGACGAGGCGCCGGGGCCGGCCCCGCCCTCGGCGGCCTGCGCGAGGGCCTGCCCGTTCTGCCAAGCCACGGTGTAGCCCTCCAGAAGGGAGTCGGCGAAGGCGATGGCCGCTGCGGCGCCGACGGTCGCCATGTTGTCGGCGAACGTGGAGAGCGACCCGGCAACGGCCTGAGACAGGGCGTCGCCGGAAACCCCGGCGCCTGCGATGCCCTGGGCGAACATGCCCCCGGCGTACTCTCCGCGAGCCTGCATCTCGCTGCCAAGCTCGATGGCCGAGTCGCGCGCGGCGTTCACGAGGGACGCGGCACCCTGGGCCATGTAGGCGCGGGCAGCGTCCGAGCCGAAGCCGATGCCGAGGTAGCCGCCGGCCGCCTCGCCGCGCGCCTGCATCTCCGAGGGCAGCTCCATCAGCCCGTCCACGGTTGCGTCGCCGAGGAGCTCGGCGCTGGTCGCGGCGGTCGAAGACCCGTCCTCGATGCCCTGGGCCATTGCGTCGGTCGCCTGCTGGGCCACGTTCCCGGCGCTGTCCACGATGACGTTGCCCGCCTTGTCGACGACCTCGCCGGCCTCGTTGTAGTAGGCGTCGCCGTTGGCGATCATCGCTTCGATGGCCGCCTTTTGCACGCGCAGCGCGGCGTCGGCCTGCGTCTGCCCGCCCTGCGCGTAAAGGTCGGCGAGCTCGGAGAAGGAGACGTCTGCGTCGTAGAGCAGGTAGTTGAGGAACTCCAGGTTATCAGACCCCATGGCCTCGACGTACTGCGCGAACGCCACCTCGTTGTCGTTGGTGCACCGCGAGTACAGCTCAGTCATGCCGTCGGCCCACTGGTTCGCCGCGTCCATGTTCGTCTGCAGGTTCTGGGCCATCTGCCAGGTGTAGACGCCAGTCTCCTGCTCGATGGCCTGCAGCGGGTTCGCCACGTCGCCGAGTGACTCGTAGGTGGCCTTGAAGTCCTCGACGCTCACACCGGCACCAGCGAGCATGTCGGCGAAGGACCCGGCGTCCATGCCCGCCTGGGTCAGCGCCTTGGCGAGTCCGGGCGTGTCCTCCACGAGGTCGGAGACGCTCTTGCGAAACTCCTCGACGGCCTTCCTGGCCTCCTCGGCGGCCTTCTCCTGCTCGGACTGCGCGTCCTTTGCGGCCTGGATGTCGCGGGCGTAGGCCACCATCTCGTCGCCCGTCTTGCCGGTCGCGTAGCCAAGGAGCACCTCGCGCTCGGTGAGGTCGTCGGTGATGACGCCGGCTTCCTTGAGCGCCGAGTTCACCTCCTTGGTGAGCTCGGTGACGGTCTTGCCGTCGCCCATGGCTCCCCTGAAGGCGTCCTCGATGGCGTCCCCTGCGTCACGCGACCCGTCCGCAAGGCCGTCCAGCAAGGCGACGGCCTCCTCGACCGTGTCGGCCGATGCGCGCAGGCCCTGCACGGAGGCTTCTGAGGCGTCCGTGAGGGCAGTGACGGCCTCGGCGGCCGCCTCCTCGGATTCAGCAAGGCCGTCGGCGCTGCCGGAAGCCTCGTCCTGCTGGTCGACCTGCGCCGAGAGCGCGTCCTCGTAGACCCCGACGGACTCAGACAGGCCCATGTAGCTCGTGGTCGCCTCGTCCATGGCAGCGTTTGCCGACTCGACCTCCCACGAGGCGGATGCCACTGCGGTCTGGTAGTCGGCGTAGAGGCTGGGCGCCATCATGACGTAGGGGTCTGCCTCGGCGGCCTCAAGGTTGGCCTGCGCCTGCGCGAGCCTGTCCTCGGCGGCTGTGAGACCGTCCTGGGCCTGCTGCACCTGCATGAGCGCGTCCGCCTGCTGCGCGTACAGTCCCGAGAGCGCGTCCTGGTAGCCCTTGATGCGCGCCTGGTTCTTGTACGCCTCGGTGACCTTGTCGATTGCCTCAGCATTGGCGTTGAGCTTGCCGGTCGAGGAGTCGACGACCTCTATGCCCGCGCCGGTTGCCTCGTTGAACTTTCGCACGGCCTCGGACAGGCGCGCCTGCTCGTCTGCGGTGAGCGAGGACTTCGCGCTCAGCTCCTCGATCTCCTGAGCGAGGCGCTCGACCTCCGCGTTCTTCGACTCCATGGAAAAGTTGTCCGAGGAGATCGACGAATAGAGGTCAAGGGTTTCGGTGACGGTTTCGGCGATCTCGTCGCGCAGTGCGGACACGGACTGGGTTGCCTCGGCGGCGCTTGCAGAGACGCCCGAGAAGCCGTCCCCCGAGCCCTGGCTGAGTGCGGACGTCACGCCCTTTGCGGCCTCTGCGAGCCTGTCGGAGCGCTCCTCGGCCTCCTTGGCCGCTTCGGCCCATTCCGTGCACTGCGACACGAACGCCGACAGCGCCATGACTGCGACCGCCGCGCCGACGCCGGCCAGGCTCGCCTTGAGCGCCTTCTGAGCCGTCGCGAGGGCCTTCGCCTTGGCGGCGGCGGCTTGCTCGGCGGCAGACAGCCCCTCGACCCCCGCCCTTGCCGTCTTTATCGCGGCCGACACCTTGGGGTAGGCGGCCGCGAGGGCAACGCCGGACACGACGGCGCGCTTGGTGCCGTCGTCGAGTTCGTCGAAAGCCTCGGCGGCGGGTTCCACGGCGCCCAACACGTCGGTGGTGGCGCCGAGGATTGTGTCGGCAATCGGTTCGAGCAGCCCGAGCGCCGTTCGCTTGAACGACTCCAGGCGTTGCGATGAGCTCTCCTCCATCGCCTGGGCCGCGCTCTCTGCCGCCCCTGCCGTGTCGCCGTAGGAGTCCCGCACGTCGGCCAGTGCCGTGATGACGCCCAGCGCGTTGTCCTCGCCCAGGCTGCTCCAAAGGTCGCTCGCCTTCGTGAGGGCCTCGGTCTCGCTGCCGCAGTCGCGCAGCTCCCCGACGACCGCGTCAAGCATCTGCTGGGCGGTGGCGCCGCCCGCCTTGTAGCTCTCCCACAGTGCCTGGGTCTGCCGTGAGAACCCCCCGATTCCAGCCTCCATGCGGCCGTCGGAGAGGGAGGTGAGGAACTCGTTGAGGTAGTCGCCGACCTTGTCGAGGCTGTAGGCGCCGGCGTCCACGCCGGCCTGCAGCATGCTGAAGTACTGCGTGGCAGACGTGCCGCTCTCCGCCCAGCGGCCGGCGTACTCCGAGAGGTTGTCGCCAAGCTCGTCGGTGTAGTCGAGGCCGCGCTGCATGCCGGCTGTCATGAGGTCGCACGCCTGCGACGCCGAGAGGCCGAACTCGTCCATGAGGACGTTGACGCCACGCAGGCTCTCGGTGACGTCGGAGCCGAACACGCGCTCCCATGTGAGCGCCGATTCCGTGACTGTCGAGAGGTCGGTGCCGGAAAGCTCGCCGAGCACCTCGCGGGCCTTGAGCACGGAGTCGGTGAGCTGGTCGACGGAGTCTCCCCAGCCGTCGGCGTAGAGGTCCTGCGCCACGCCAGACACGACCTGAGCGTAGTCGGACGCACTGCCGGTCGCGGCCCTCACCTTCGCGTCTGCGTCGTCCCATGACTGGGACAGCTCGAAAGACGCGGCGGCAAGCTCCTTGGCCGCATCGAGGAGGTCTTCGCCCATGGAGAACGCGGCGCCGTTCTTGACCTGTTCGAGCGACCTGCCAAGACCGTCTGCCGCGCTGCCCGCCTGCGCCAAGCCGTCGGCCGCGCTGCTGCCACCCGATTTCAGATCCGCAAGGACTCGCGCCGCGTCGGCGGCCTTGGCCTGCATCGCCTTGAGCTTGCTCTCGCTCGTGACCGCCTCGCGCTGCAGGCGATAGAAGGCGTCGGAGCCCTGCTCCACCTTGCCGAGGCCCTGACGCACGGCGTCGAGCCTTGCCTCCAGCACCTGTGCCTGGCGGGAGGCGTACACCTCCTTCTGCCCGAGCAGTTCCACGCTGTCGGGGTTGAACTTGAGAGCACGCTCCACGGAGGAAAGCTCCGTGCCCAGCTCGCGGGACCTCTTGCCCATGGCGGCGAGCGCCGATGCCAGATCCGTGACGTCGCCGCCGATTTCAACGGTGATGCCCTTGAGTGTGTTCGCCGCCATGGGCTCCCCCTATGCTGTTGTGCACCTAAAATGAGAAGGCCCCTTGCGGGGCCTTCTTCAAAAGTTACGACCAGATTGGTCTGAATATCGGAAGTATCACGAAAACGAGGAGAAAGAGGACCCAGAACGCGACACGGAGTCTATTGGCCCGTTTAAGCTGCTTCGGAGTCAGCGGCTTCGACTTGATGTAATCCGCCCATTCGCTCGGCGTCATCGCGCTCCCCTTTCATCGTTTCCGTCTGCCTCCATTATACCCGCCCCTCATCAGTTTGAGCTGCCGAACTCGCTGCGGAGCGCCGACGAGTCCATGTCGACCTGGGACAGCCGCCATGCGTTGTCGAGCCACTCGGAGCCGCGTGCGGTGGTGCGCAGGCGCTCGATGAAGGCGTCTCGCCGCAGGAGCAGCCAGTCGGCCAGCCCCAGCGCGTCGACCTGCGGGAGGCTGAGCCGCGCGTAGTTCGCGACGAGGACGTCCCAGCTCGTCGCCACCTCGTAGCGCTCGTGCGGCTCGCCGTCCGAAGGCACCGGGTAGTCCGGCAGCTCTACGCTTTTCCCAGGCGCCCGGCCTCCGCAGCCTGTGCGCGTGAGCACAGCTCCACGACCTTGGCGCACTCGTTGACGCTCAGGCAGTCGGCGACTGTGTCGCAGTCGACCGCGATGCCCTGCGCGTTGTGCGAGAGGAGCACCGAGGCGGCGACGTAGAGCGTGTCGATGTACTCGACGCCTCCGGTCTTGGCGTGCTTGGCAAGCAGCTCCACGGCCCGTGCCTCGCGGCGGCGAGGCGCAAGCAGGTCGAGCGTCACCGGGCCGTTGCCGAGGTCGAGCTTCAGGTGTGGGCCCTTTGGTCGCTTTGCCAGCAGGTCGAGGGCGTACGCCTCATCCATCGCCTACCCCCTCGCCCCGTCTAGGCCGTGTGCTGCGTCTTGATGGACTCGTCCATCTCGGCGTAGATGATCAGCGTGCCCTCGTTGTCCATGGGGATGGCCTTGAACTCCGCGTCGATCGTGGTCTCCTTGTCCTTCGCGAAGGCGAGGGAGAAGCCGGAGTTGTTGCGGCCGACGATCATGACGTACTTGTCGCCGTCGGCGGCGTCGCGGTGGTAGAACAGGAGCACGTAGTTCTTGCCGTCGGCGTTGTCGACGCCGCCGATCTTGACAGTGCGCCAGCCGGTCTTGGCGTCGTCGGTGACGCGCGCCGTCTCGCAGAGCGTGTCGAGCGTGTCGGCGTCCCACGTGATGACGCCGGTCTTGAGCAAGGCCGACTCGGTGGTCATGACGGTCTTGCTCGCCTTTTCGAGGTCGTCATCGGCCGTGTAGGTCTCCTTGTCGTACTCAAGGGTCGCGCCGCCAGATATGAGGCCGAGGCGCTTCTCCTCAACCCTGAGCGTCTCGACGTCAGGGAGCGTCTCGCCGTCCCACTCGGAGCAGTACAGGCTGCCAGACCCCAGCGTGATGCGTTTCTTCACGGTTGTTCTCCTGTCTCTCTGCCGCCCTGCCGGGCGGCCGCAGGCAGCTAGGCGGGTGTTTCCCAGCTGCACTCGTAGTCTGTTGCAAAAACCCTTTCGGCCTCGTCCCACCCGCGCTCGCCGCGAGACCAGTCCAGGCAGAACGTGTCGAGGGACTCCTCCAGGGCGTCGCGCGCTGCGCGCCCGTCGGCCATGTGCTCCACAAGCGTGATGCGCGCCGTGTACTCGCGGCGCACCATGCACTCGTCGGCGGCGATGGAGTGCACCACGACATCCCACACGGCGTAGGGCCGGTCTTTCGGGGCATGCACGAAGAGCGTCTCGGCGTTCGGCACCGTGGCGGAAAGCCTCTCCATGAGCTCATCGAGAAGCACGGCGTATCGCCTCCTTTAGGTTCCTCACGTACGTGACCTCTTCGGCGTCGAGCGAGCGCCGGATGAAGTGCGTGCCCTTGGCGCGGCCCGTGTGCGCGCCGGTGGCGTGGTCGCGCTCCAGCAGGTGCGACAGGCGAGCGTCCTTGCCCTTGACGTACCACACGTAGGTGTCCCCCATGGCGCCGCGCTGCAGGAGCCTGCTCGATATGTGCGAGCGGTAGTGCGTCGAGCGCGAGCCGACGGGCGCGGCGGCGCGCGTGGCCTTCGCGAGGCGCCGGACGCTCGCCTTGCTCTCCGCGTTCACCGCGCGCACGACGGCGTCCGTCCACTCGGAGAGGACGCCCGAGAGCGCCGAGGAGACGCCCTGGGGCCCCACGACCATGTCAGTCGCCATAGCTCTCACCATCCACGGAGAACGTCTTGTGGCCCTCCATGAAGTCGTCGGTGTCGACGACCGCGTACGTGCGCCCGTCGTAGGAGACGCGCCATTCCTGCATGTGCGCCGGGATGTCGCGGCACTCGCGCCGCCAGCGGATGCGGAACGTGAGCGACTGCCTCGACCGCAGGGCTCCCGCGTCGAGGGGCTGAGACCCCTGCGTCTTGTTGACGCAGGCGTGCGCGCGAAAGGCGTCGTGCCACTCGCCCTGCCCGTCCATGCGCTGGAACCTCACGGGCTTGTCGAACGTCATGCCTCGCCCCTCCTCGCCCTGGCCTCAAGCTGCAGCTGGCACACGATGTCGCGCTCAGCCCGCGACATCGCCCCCTCCTGCTTGGCCGATGCGGACGTGCCGCGCTCGTCGTAGGCGTCTGCGGCCCACATGAGGCAGAGGTACACGGCGCGCGGGTCCATGAGGTCGGCGTCATCGCCGAGGGCGCCGCGCAGGCGCATGCTCGCGGCCTGCGCGGCCATGTTCAGGTTTGCGAGCGTCATGGGGTCGTCGGCCGCGTCGACGCCGAGGTAGGCGGCGAGCGCGTCGATCGTCACTGTCTGCATGGCGCAGTCTCCCCCGGCCACCGGCTACTCCGTGGCGGAGGCGGTGGTGTCCAGCTCCAGGCGCACGAACGCGCCGTCGTCGCGCTTGACGACGTCCTCGCGCTCGATTGCGCGCAGGATGACCAGGTCGTCGGAGAAGGCGTTGTACGTTCCGGCAGTCGCGGAGTTGGATGCCATGATCGTGCGGTGCTTGCGGTCGAAGAACTCCACGCCCTCGTGCAGGTCGCCGACGACGAACGGAATCTTGTTGCCCGTCGTCTCCATGACGATGTTCGGCACGACCACGAGCGGCACGCGGCGAAAGCCCAGCGCGAGAATGGGGCTGAGCGGGTCGGTCGGGTTGTCGCGCAGCAGGGGGTTGCCGTTCTTGTCCCTCAGCGTGTCGAGCCAGTTGAGGCCGTCGTCGTTCGTGATCACCTTCGACGTGGCCGCGAAAGCCTGACCGAGCGTGACGTTGAAGGCGTACTTCACATCGTCGATGGACGTGACGGCCTTGGCTTCCTTTGCCTTGATGACGTCCATGATGAGCTTGTTTGCCGTCGCCTGGGACTCGTCGGCGAGCCATTCCGTGAGCAGGTTGGACACGTTGGTGTCGGAGTCCTCGAGGAGATCGCTGGTGACCGGGTAGAAGCCGGCGTACTTCTTGATCGAGTACTGGTAGTCGGAGAACTTGGGAGGCTCGCCCTCGGTGATGGTGCCGCCCTCGGCCACAAGGGAGAAGCCCTTGTTCGTGGAGCGCTGCTTGAAGACGCGCTTGCCGGACTTCGCCTTGGTGGGCGTCACCCTCACGAGGTCGAGCAGGGAGGCGCGGGCGGTGCGCAGCTTTTCCACGCGGGTCGAGACGTCCTCGGGCACGACGAGCTGGCTGGAGCCGGAGATGCCCTCGCTGAGGCCGGTGAAAGCCTTGATGCGGTCCTTCACGTCGCGTCCGAACTTCTCGAACGTCGCCACGGTGGCGACATCCTTGTCGGCGGCCGCGCCCACCCCGGCGGCCTCCATGGCCTCGAAAGCCTCGGCCTTCTGGTCCTTGTAGGCGCGCTCGACGAGGTCGTACTCGCGACGCAGGGTGTCGCACTCGTCGAGCGCCTTCTCGGCGGAGTCGAAGTCCTTCTCGTCGAGCAGGGCCTGCGCCTCCTTCTGCTTGGTGGCGATCCTGCCGAGCAGCTCTTTCATCTTCTTGTTCATGCGTTTCCTCTCTGGTCTATTCGCCTTCGTGCCCGGCCGCTTCTCCGGCGGCCCAGGCGCCCGTCAGGCGCGCCCTCAGGCTGAGCTCGCGCGCACCGTCGGCGCGGGGTGCCTGCTCTTCTTCGCCCGGCACCCACGGCTCGTCGCCGTACGACTTCGTCGCGCCGGCGCGCGGCTGGCACGGCACCGCCACGAAGCTCAGCTCGTAGGCGTCGCTCACGTCCGACAGCTCGTAGGTGCACGTCTTGCCGTCGTACTCCGCGCCCGGATAGTGCTTGCAGTAGCGCTCGACGTTGTTGGTGCCGCATATGGAGCACGTCGCCGACTTGCAGGCGAAGCTGACCGAGACCTCGCGGTAGATCCCCGCCTTGAGGCCGGCGACGAACGTCGCGTTGGCCTCGTTGTCGAGCGTGTAGGCGTACCCCACGAGCGCGCGGCGGTCGCCCCTGTCCTCCACCTCGCAGCGGAAGAGGCGCGCCACCTGGTTGTCGCACTTTCGGTCGTGGTTCTTGATCACCGTGCGGCCGACGAAGAGCTTCGCCATCTGCCCGAGCGCCTCGTCGCTGAAGTGCTCGAAGGCGCGGTCGACGGCCGTGTCGCACATGTCGACGCGGAAGGCGTACACGTCCCCGGCCGCAAGCGGCTCAAGCGCCTGGGCGTTGATGAGCGCCATGTCCGCCTCGTCGGGCGCGAAGGACTTGCACACGGTTCCGCTCGTTGTCATCCTGCTCATTTTTTACCTCCTCCCTGTTCCTGGCCTCTCGCGTACTGGACCCCCGCCATGCGCAGGGGTATGAGCGAGCCGTTCCCGAGCAGCTGGTCGCCGCCCTCAGCCGCGTCGAGGTCGAGGTAGGCCCTTCCCTCGTTGGGCTTGTACAGGCCGCCCGCGATGGCGGCCACGATCGCGTTTATCTGCGTCTCAAGGTCTGCGCGCAGCAGCGAATAAGTGTTGAACTTGAACTGGTATCCGTCCTTGACCTCGCCGGCGCTCAGGAGCTTGTAGGTGAGCTCCTGCTCGTACTCCTCGATGGGCCACAGCAGCGTGTCCTTGTAGAAGGCGAGCGACTGGGCGGTCTGCGAGGAGTAGGACTCCTTGCCGTAGTCGCCTATCTGGTACGGCTTGATGCCGAACGCGGAGGCGATCTGTATCGCCGAGTACTTGCGCAGGTCGAGGAACTGGGTGTCGGCCAGCTTCATGTTGAGCGGCGTGAGCTGCGTGCCCATGGGGATTGGGATGACGTTGTCTATGCCCTTGTCGCGCAGCTCGCCGGACGCGTACTGCTGCACGAGCTTCGCCATCTGCTGGGCCAACTCCTCGGAGATGTTCGAGGTGTAGTTGAGCACCATCTTCTGCGACAGGTTCGAGCCGTAGAGCTTGTTGAGCACGCGCAGGGCGTCGACGTTGCCCTCGACGGTCGCCGCGAGGCGCGTGATGACGGGCACGCCCACGACGCCGTCGAAGCTGTCGGAGGTGCGCACGTGCACGACCTCCTCGCTGCCGAGCATCACCGGGCCGCGCGGCGAGGACCACTGGTACCAGACGTCCTCGACGTCGGACAGCGCCCTCGTGTCGTCGTACCAGCAGGTGACGGACGTCGGGTCGAGCGACCACAGGCGCAGGTCGCCCGCGCGCCTGTCGATGAGCGCGTAGGCGTTGCCGTAGTGGCACCGGTTCATCTCCATGGTCGACCAGAAGCCCGCGGCCGTCGTGTAGGGGTTCGGCCTCAAGGCCACCGCGCTCCACGCCTGGTGGTCGCGCGCCGGCCGCGAGCCTTGTGCCTCGGTCTTCTGCACGACCTTGCACGGCATCTTGCCGAAAGACTCGGAAAGTACCTTGAGGCACGTGTAGTACGTCGCCTCGGAAAGGGCGTCGCGCGGCGTGTTCTTGGCGTCAATCCCAAGGAACTCCGCGAGCTTCACCCACTCGGCGGGCCGATTCGACGCGAATTTGGCCCTGAAGGCCGACAGGGCGTCGCGCAACCTTCCCACGGGCGCCTCCTATCCACTCATCATCGCAAGCCAGTCGAGCGCGGCGGCCGCCTCGTCCACGGGCGCCTGGTCGGCCAGCTGCGTCATCCTCACGAAGTGGGCGTCGATGGCGGCGTCCACCGGGTCGATGCGCTTGCACCTTGCGTGCGGGCGCTTGTCGACCTTGATCTCTTCAAAGCTGTTCATGACCACTTGCGCGTTGCCGAAGCTCCACGTCATGAGCTCGTTGCGCGGGTCGTGCAGGTACTTGTGCGAGCGGCACAGGAGCTGCACGTCGACCGTCGCGTCGTTGAGGTTGCGCGCCGACTGCGTCACGAGCACCACGGGCGCGCCGAAGGACTCAAGCTCGCCGAGCACGCCGTCGGCGTTGTGCGGGTCGATCCCTATGGCCTGCACGCGCAGTCCCTGGCCGTCCACGAGCTCGCGAAGCTCGGAGATGATGAACCCGTAGTCGTTCTTGAAGTCCGAGTCGCCGCCCGTCACCGTGATGAGCCCCTGGGACTCCCACAGGTCGTAGGGCGCAAGGTCGGTCTGCATGTGCTCGGCGAAGCGGCCGCGCGGCATGAAGGAGTGCGACCAGGCAAAGCACCCGCCGTCCGGCATGCCGAACTCAAGCGCCATCGTGGTGAGGTCGCCGCCGCTCGACAGGTCGAGGCCCACCCACACCTCGGAGCCCCTGAAGTCCTCAAGCGCCATCGTGCGGGCGCATGCCGCCCAGTCTGAGTCGCGCACGAACGTGCGGTCGTCGTCCTCGACCCACATGTTCACGCTCTTGACGAGGAAGTCGGTGAGCTCCTGCCCTCCCATGTCGCGCGCCGTCTGCGCGTCGCGCCGCAGCTGCTCGACGCCTTGCGGCGTGGAGAAGCTGAAGGGGTTGGACTTGCGCCACGTGGCCTCGTCCATGGGGTCGTCTCCCCTGTCGGGGCAGTACATGTCGACGAACATGTCGTCGGCCTGCATGGTGCCGCGCAGGACGTGCTCGGCGTAGCTGTCCATGTCGTGGCAGAAGCTGTTGAGCTGCCTGCCGCGCGTGGTGATCATGGACACGAGCGTCTCGGGCAGAGAGCGCGTGCCGTCGTAGATCGCCTTGTAAATCGAGTTGTCGCGGTGCTGGTGGATCTCGTCGATGGACGCGTATATCGAGCGGAATCCGTCGTCGAGGCCCGCCTCCTTGGACAGCGCCTCGATGGTGCACTCGGTGTTCTTGGCCGTGATGAGGCTCTTGTAGTCCTTGACGTCGAACCACTTCGCGAGGTCCGCGTCGCCGCGCACGAAGCGCGAGGCGTCCTCCCACACCAGGCGGGCCTGGCGCTTCTTCGTGGCGACGCAGAAGAGCTTGCCCTGGCGGTAGCCGGAGAAGGCGGCGACGTAGGTCGCCATGAGGCCGTTCTCCATGGTCTTGCCCTGCTGCCTCGACAGCGTCTTGTACCGCCTGCGGAAGCGCCTGTTGCCGTCCGGCCGCTTCCACCCGAAGGTCGCGCCCACGTCGAAAGCCTGGCAGTCGAGCAGCTGCAGGCGCCTGGGCTGCATTCCCTCGGTGAGGGTGAGCTTCCCGGCGTACGAGAGCACGCGCTCGGACGCTGCCTGGTCCCACACGACGTCTTGCCTCGACAGGTCGGCGAGGTGGCGGGCGCAGGCAAGCCTGTGCAGCTCGCCCACACCCTCCACCTCGCCGGCGCACACCCTCTCGGCGTACTCGGTGACCCTGTCCCTAGCCATCACCGCCGCCCGGAGGCGCGCACCCGCCCGCAAACTCGGCGAAAGCGTTCTCCGGCGGCTTCTCGCCCTCCCTCACCGGCGCGACGATGCGGCACCTGCTCGTGATCGTGAGACCGAGGTCCCCGGCGCAGGCGCGCACCTGTCGGAAGGCCGCGTCCTGCACGCGCGTCGCCTTGGACATCTCGTCGAGGTCGCCTGAGCGCAATGCTGCGCGGAGCTTCTTGTTGGCGCTCGCCCACTGCTCCCTGGCCATCACGTACATGCCGAGCGAGTCGCTGTCGAGCTCGCAGGCGACCTCAAGAGGGGCCAGCATTTCGGCCAGTTTTTCGAACTCCTCGCGCTGCGTCTTGGTGGTGAGGAACCTCGGCGGCTCAAGGCCGCCCGGCTCGACCTTCAACTCTGAGGCGGCACGGGCTTCTAGCTCGGATTTTGTGAATTTATGGCGGTTTCCCTCAGCCTCGATGGAAGCAACTGTTTTTCGCGGTCTAGCCATGGCCAGCACCCCCTCTTCCGTGAAAATCGTTTTGCGGTGTTTTTTGCGCGCTGAGATCCCCTGTGACCGTTGTCCCCGAGAGGCCGAAAAGTTTTCCGACCACCCCCGGGGTCAACGCGCCTGCCGAGGACCGCCTTTGCCTGATGCGCGGCGGCTCTGGAACCTGCGGTGGCGCTCGTTGTGGCACTCGGTGCAAAGGCAGTGCAAGTGCTCGGGGTCGAGCCTGTGGGCCCAGCCGTCTGGCGTGCGGACGGGCGGCTCGTGGTGCACCTCGCACGCGATGTGGCGGCAACGCGGGTGGGCCGGGTCGCCGTCGTGCTCGCAGCGGAAGCCTCGCTCGCTCAGCACTGCGGCCGCGAGCGAGCGCCATTCCTTGGAGCGGTAGAAGGCCGCGTACTTAGGGTCGTCGTCCTTCAGCTTGCGCCGCGAGTACTCCTTGGCATAGTCACGCTCTCGCGCGGCCTGGCGGGCCTCGAACGCCTTCTGGCAATCGGGACAGCGCGGCGTACCGTACGGCACGAGCCTGCCGCACCCAGGACACGTGTGCGTCAGCATCGGCCCGAGTCCATGGGGCTGTGCTCGTTGCGGAAGCACTCAAGCAGCCCGCGCCATTCATGGTGGCGCTTGCGCCTGCGGCGCTTCTTCTCTCGCGGGCCCAAAGGCCATTGCTTGACACCCAAGGCTCGCCGGAAGGCCGCCGCCACCTGGGTGTCATGCCTGCGGCTCATCTCGACCATCTGCGCGCGTGTGACCATTGCTGCCCCCTTAAACGCAAAAAGCCACCTAAAAGGTGGCTTCAACTGCAAAAATATGGGTATTGCTATTTACATTATATGGGTAATGCACTATACTATAGTCATTCGAAGGGAGGTGATGGGATGAGAGTTACCTTCGAATTGGCGATTGGCCGTTGGGTTTTCAGATTCACAGTCAGGAGAACCCGCAGGCACAACCGCCGATAGGACAAGGGCCGCTTCGCAGGAAGCGGGGCGGCCCGCTCTCATCTTACCACCACGGAAGGAAAGGCGGCAAGCACCATGGCACAGAGCGAGGCACAGAAGCGCGCCACGGCGCGGTACCAGAAGGAGAACACCAAAAGCGTCTCCATCCGCTTCATGCCAGGCGATGCGGACATACTCGCCTGGCTCGACGAGCAACCGAGCAAGGCGGGTTACGTTAAGGCTCTCATCCGCGCAGACATGGAGGCAAGGAAGACTGGGCAAGCCCGCTAAGCAAGCATCGCCTATACAGCCGGCTCATCCAGAGACGCAAAAGGCCCGCCAATCCTTGCGACTGACGGGCCTTGCTAATTCACAGAAAACAAACTGTAGCGTTTTTACCATTTCGAGGTGTCATTTTCAATGAAGAAAATGTGTAATCACATCTGAGCGGTGCCATAGCCCCTCGATGCCCTCGCCCAGCCGAATGAGTCGACCCAGTCGCACACCATGTCATGCCACCTGTGGGCCTTGCGCTTGTCTACGCCAAGCTCGGCGGCGATCTCATCCCAGGCCGCAAGGTCGATGTATCGCATCTCCAGCACGTCGGCCTTGCGGCCGAAAAGCGACCGCAGGCCGTCGATGCGGGCAAGCGCCTCGCCTATCGTCTCCTCAGTGCGCGCCATGGCGGCACGCGCTCGCTCGTCTGACTCAAAGCGTGCCTGCACTGGGTCCGTCAGACCAGAGCCCCCTCGCATGCCGCCGGAAGCGGGGCCGAATGTCAAAAGCAACTCGGCCCTTCGGTGTGCCCGGACATCGGCGGCTACGCCCTCAAGGTACTCGCGCGCGGTCACGCCATGACCTCGCATCTTTGCACAAGCTCGCTAATTGCCATCGTCATCCCACCACCTTCGCCCCACAGGCGGGGCAGTACCTCGTTGGTAGGAACCCGCTCGCGGTGGCGGTGGCTGAATACGCATCTACAACCGCGCCGCAGCATGTGCATGTGCCGAAAAGATCCCATATCGTCCCCTCGTCCTCGACGTCGGGCCAGATGCGACACGTCGGTCTGTCGATGAGGTCGGCAAGGCGCGCGACGTCAGCCTTGGGCACGTCCGCGCCGTCGCAGTCCACGCCCAGCTCGTCCAGCACATAGGCGATGGGCACGTGTTCGCCCTTGAGGCCCCTCAGCCCTTCTGCTATGTCGCGTCGCTCCATGTCGCTAATCATCGTCAATCACCTCTGAGCCGCAGGATGGGCAGTACCGAAGGGGCATGGCGATATACCCAAGCCTCGCCTTGCAATGGCAAGACGAGCATTCGAACCATGGCTCGAACGTCGAGAGGTGGCGAGAATCGTCCACATTGCTGCACGTCTCTGCGTCGATGAGGTCGGCCAGGTGGTAGACGTCTCTGACGCGCCCGAAGTCTTCACTGGAGCCGACACCTATCTCCAGGACGCACAACAGCTCTTGGACGAAAATTCCGTCAGGGTCGTTTCTGTACTCAGTTACAAGGTCACGCAGCCTTTGCGCGATCATCCGGCGCTCGCCGTTTCTATTCATTGCGAAACACCTCCCTCGTGGTCCTGTACGCCTGGTCGCTCGCAGTGACCATCCTGTACAGCAGCTCGCAGGACGGCATCACGCGCTGGCTGTCGCCCGCACCCGTCTCGTACTCAGGCAACAAGCGCCCATCAAGCGTCGGGCACAGCACGCGGCATTCGAGCGGCAGGCGCTGCTGCCTGTACAGCTTGGATGCAAGCTCCCTGGGACACACCAGCCAGTTCACGTCGCCCTGCAAGGTCAGGCCGTGACCGCTCGAAAAATCATCCATGCAGGATTTGACCTCGACGAAGACGAAGGTTCCGCGCTCCACCACGGCGGGGCCGAAGCCACCGCCCTCGACGAAACCGACAAAATCCACCCGGTTTGCGTCATCCACGCGCACCTCCGAAGCCACGAGGCTGCACTGCCGCCTGAGCTTCTTGAGCGCCATCTCAGACAGCGAGCGCGTGGTGTCCGTGCGCTTGCTCATCTACTCCACCCCCGCGAGCGTCTTGGCGCGGCGGCGCACGTTGTCATCGTCCACTTTGGCGCAACACTCTTTGCATACCTCGCCGACACGCTTCTTGTTGTCTTTCCAGAACTCGCGGATGTGGCTCACAGAGAATGGATGGGTATACGTCTTGCCACATCGTGCGCACGTCCATTCAAACGAGCTGCAGCTCATCCCTGCTCACCAGCCTTCGCAAGCGCCTTGGCGCGGCGCACGAGGTCTGCGGCCATCGCGGTCATCGCCTCGATGCCGTAGCGCTTGTCGGATGTGTCTTTGGTGGTCAGGTAGTCGTGCGGGAGCAGGGTCGCGTCCGCCTCCAGTCGCTCCCAGCTGTCTGGCTGCACGACGCTCCAAACGTGCGGGTGCGCAACAGGCGTGTCGACATAGCCGCACGAGCCGACCTCGTCACCGAACGGCACCGCGCGAATCCCAGACACCTTTATGGCCTTGGCCGCAGAACCCACAACCTTGACGGTGTCGCCCGCCTTTATCTCGCGCCCGTCCTTGTCGTGCGGCATCAGCGCGCGGAGCCTGTGTGCCACGTCGTCGAGCACCGACCCTTCGCACTGACCGTCGTCCACGTATGCCGGGCACCCGTCGCATCCGTCGTCTTCTTGCCTGTCGTAATACGAGCACACGCCGCACACGGCCGCCTGCTCGACGTCATCAATCAGCCCGCTCAGGCTGTCCTTGTCATCACTTTTCATCTTCTGTGCCCTCCATAAGGTTGATGCCAAACGCGGAGGCTCGGCGGCCGATGTCGTTGTACATCTCCTGGGCACAGCCATGGCCGTGCCCGTATGCGGGGCACCCGTCGCACTTGACATGGTCGAAATACCAACAAGCGAAAGGCTGGGTTCCCTCGTGCATGCAACAGAAGACCCTTGCCATATCTCTCACCAGCTTGTTAGCGCTGTCGGTTGACACCTGCGGCTTCCGCTGCTCCTCAGACTCACCCGCGAGCCACTGCTTGAGCTGCCCAATGCAGTCGGGGCAGAGCACGGTCAACTCGGCGCCGTCCGTGGTGACCGTGGCGTCAGTGCTCACACTGGACACCAGCACGCACGGCGCTCGACGGACGCTTTCCCCGAAAGGGCTCTTAGCATGCTTGAATTCAATCGGTGCCCCGCAGCGGCCGCACTTAGTCAGTATCTGCATCGTCATCGCCAATCTCGTCGTCTTCCGCCCTGTCAATCTCGCGCCATTCGAGTTTGAGCGCGTACGCGTCATTGACCTCGCTGCGACAGCGTCTGTAATTGCCAAAGCGCACGTCGAGAACGACGTTGTCCAGCTCCTGCGGCGTCACATCCAGTGCATACAGGCAGTTCGCCACAACCTGCAACACGTCGCACAGCTCGTGCAGCGCGGAGTCGCGCATGGAGGCCATCTTTGGTAGCAATGCGGTAGCGAGCAAAAGCTCGTCTGTCATGAGGTCAAGGACCTTCTCGTACTTCTTCAGCTCCTCGCACGCCTCGGATGCCTCTTCCAAGAGCTTCAGGCCACAAGCACGTGCGTCAACGAGCTGATCTAGCGGTCTCAGAATCGCCATCGTGTGTCCTCCCTAAAACGGAATCTCATCGTCATACACGTCGGCCGGCCGCTGGGCCGCGTAATAGCCGTCAATCGTTGCCTGCAGACCCGGGTCGTATGCGGGCGAAGGTGTCGCCTGCGGCACGGACGCCGCTTGGCTTGCTTGCTGCTGTTGCTCTCTCTGCATGGTCATGAGCTCGATGTTGTCGGCGACGACCTCGGTCTTCTTGTACCTCTTGCCATCTTTCTCCCATGAGCTTGAGCGGATGTGGCCTGTGATGGCCACCAGGGCGCCCTTGTACAGGCTGGCTTGCAGCGACTCGCCGCGCTTGCCGTACATGGTCACGTCAATCCAGTAGGTCTCATCCTCGTAGCCGTCCCCGTTTGCCTTGCGCTTGCCGTGCTTCACGGCAAGGGATAGCTGCGTTATGGCCAGGCCGGTGTTTGTGTACCGCACCTCTGCGTCGGCCCCAAGGCGGCCGCTGGGAGTGCAGACGTTCAGGCTGTCGCTCATTGCAGACCCCCTTCAAGCAAGGCGATGACCGCGATTGCCGCACCTGTGCCGAGCGTGTACACCGCCGGTGCGGCCCAAGAGAAAGAGCCGCCGATGAAACCGACCATGCCAAGCTCGACAATGCTCCACAGGCCGAATGTCAGGAAGGCGCCAAGCACAAGGAACAGCGCCGCAGCGGCAGAGGAACGCCATTTGCGCTTTCGCATCTCAAGGTCGCCGCACGTCCCCGTGCTCACGCAAAGCCCTCCGTCTCTGCCCTTCTTGCAGACGATGTAGCTCGCCTTGCACGTCAGCCTGAAGGGGAGCCTCCCGTAATGCTCGAACACCGACTCGTCACCGTCTGCATGGGCGGCAATGAGCCTTCCCCACTCCTCATAGCTCACTTCAAAGGTCTTCAATCGACCCTCCTTTTATCAACTCCTGTATTCTTTAACCTTGCCCCGCGATGGGGCCTTCCCCAGGGCTTCGTTTTCGTGCCCTGGCCTGGCGTTACGCGCATCAATTGCGTTACGCATTCGAACCCCGTGTTTGCACCCCGTTTGCACTCGGGGTTGCCCTATCGCCCCCGTCCCCCTCAAGCCCCTTGGCGAAGCTTGAGAAAGCCTGTGCGGCCGCCTCGTCGGCGCCGGGCAGCAGGTGCGCGTAGGTGCGCAGGGTGATGACCTCGTTGGCGTGCCCCAGGCGCGCCGAGAGGGTCTTGAGGTTCACCCCGTTGGCTAGGCACCACGTGGCGTGCGTGTGCCTGAGACTGTGGAACGTGCACGCCTTGGGCAGCCCGCATCTGTCGCGGATGCGGCTGAAAGCGGCTGAAACCGTTCCAGGACGCATGAAATCACCGCCTGCGCTCACCAGTGCCGCGTTTGGGCGCAACGCCCCGAATACGCGATTCTGTAGGCTCAGGAAGTCGTTTATCACGGCCCACTCGTCGGGTGCGAGGCTCACGTTGCGGCTGCGGCGGCTCTTGGTCATGTCCTCGTACACGACGCCGCCCCCTTCGGCCTCCACGAGCTTGCCGCACACGTGCACGTAGCCGAAGCGCCGGTTGAGGTCGCGACGCCGCACCGCGCACACCTCCGAGAGGCGCATGCCCGTGTGAAGCGCGAGCCAGGCGGCCATTGCGTACGCCGCCTGCACCATGACCCGCCCGTCGGGCTCGTCGGGCCTGAGCGCCGCCATAAGCGCCCCGTTCACCTCAGAGAAGTCCCATTCGTCCAGGGCCACGGCCTCATGGCGGTACTCGCGTGGCTTCTGCACGCTGCGCATGGGGTTGGAGTCCACCAGGCCCACCCGCTCCCAGTAGCCGAAGGCCCCGCTCAAAAAGTGATGCACGCTCGACACGGTGTTTCGGCACAGCCCCTGCCCGCCTCGCTCCTTGGGAGCGAGCAAGCGCTGCTCAAAGGCGTCGAGCTCCATGGCCGTCAGCTCCTGGACGAGCCACCCCTTGAGGTAGCGCCCCACGTAGGCGCGCGTGTACATCCTCCAGCGCTTCACCGTGTTGCGGGCGACGTCCTTTGCCGCCCTGTTGGCGATGTATTCCCAGAGCATGTCCACGATGAGCGAGCTCCTCACCGTGCCGTCGGCGGTGAGGTTCCTCACCCACTCGTCGGCCAGGGCCTGCGCCTCGGTCTCGCCCTTGGCGTCGGGGAAGCTTCGGCGCGGCCTGATCTTGCGCCCGTCGGGTGACGTGCCTAGGTAGGGCTGCGCGTACCACACCCCGCGCTCGGCGTCCCAGAGGACCCTAGCGCTTTTCATCCTTGCCGCCCTCAACGACCTCGATGAGGTAGTCGATGCACTGCCTGGCCTTCTTCAAGTCCTCGACGCCGTTCTTTGTGCGCCACCTCCAGAGGTACTTGAGCGCACAGCCCTCCCAGTAGAAGGTCGCGCCCTCGCGGCCCATCATCGAGCGCATCGCGTCCATGCACTCGATGCCCGTGTGCCCCATGTAGTGGCGCGGGTGCGCCACCGCATTGGATGCCGCGCACGTCTCTGCGGCGCCTTTCGTCGATCCAGTGACCATCGCTGCCCCTTTCTACGCCCATCCGTAGACGTGGCCGTCGCGCCACGCCATGCCGCCGTCAATTCGCTTCTTGGCAGCCGACTGCCCGGCCGGCGCGTAGCCGCTCACGGCAAGCGCGTCGGCAAGCGACTCAAACCGCACGCCGTCGTCGCGCACGACCGGTATCGTGGGCGGCTTGTACCGGCAAGGCTTCGGCTTCGCGGCTCCCTTGGGTCTCCTTGCCTTCTTGGCCCGCGCAACGAGAAAGCGCGAGACGAACTCCTCCTTGGAGAGCGCACGGCCGCTCATGCCGTCACGTCCTCGCTGAAGTCAGCTGTGCGCAGCACCTTGATGAGCCTCTCGAACTGCGGGCTTCTAAACGCGCACATGCAGTAGGGATGAGCGGCCTTGTCGTAGTGGTACCAGTTCGCCTTCAGGTGCTCTGTTGCCTCGCGCAGGGTGAGAAAGAGCGAGTTGGAGGAGATGAACCGGCGGCGCACCAGGAAGTCAATCGAGTCGTCGGGGTGCGCCTTCAGGTGCTCTTTCCTGATCTCGTCAAGCTCGCCGAAAACGTAATCGTACTCTGACACCTGGCTGTGGCCGTCCTCGTCCAGGCGGATGTGATGCTGCTCAAGCCATCTTGTGGCCGCGACGTACCCGTCGTGTTCGAGAACCTCCTCGTAGATGCAGTCGAGGAAGTCGGCGGTGTCGAGGGTGTGGCCGTTGAAGTCGATGGCGTCCGCGCAGACCCACTCGTCCGTGGGGACGTACTCGTAGTCCATGATGACCCAGAAGCGCGGGTCTGCGGTGCCGGGCGTGGGCTGGGTGTTCAGCTCCTCCTGGAGGCCCCGCAGAAAGGCGAGGTCTTCGCTCGATAGGCTCATTTCCTACCTCCAAATTCGATTGTTGAAAACTCGGTTGATAACTTGTTGAAACGTGTTGAAAACTCAGTTTCAGTCTTGCCCGGCGACGCGAAAAACCACTGCCGAAAAAGAAGAAGAACCAAGAAGAAAAGACTTCCTTTATTGGCAGACTCCCAACAAAGAAAGAGAGAGTTTTTGGGTTGGGTTGGTCCGAAGGCCCAACCCAAAAACTCTCTTTCT
>ERZ1034980.249-NODE-249-length-43954-cov-22.327957_pt1 | contig 43954 bp, 63 predicted proteins | sample MGYA00520622_ERZ1034980 | MGnify/ENA primary metagenome ERZ1034980 (study PRJEB33766, sample SAMN09781791) | gut metagenome | biome: gut microbiome | host: Homo sapiens | place: Madagascar | study: EMG produced TPA metagenomics assembly of the PRJNA485056 data...
ACTCTCAACCCGTACCCTGCACCGGCGATAAATCCACCAAGGATGCAGACCAGTGCGGCATAGTACATATACACTCCGTCGCTGTCTAAGCAACACATGGCAAGCATTGATATCGTGCCGCCGGTTGCCATGATGATTTTAGATAAACGTTTCACACACTACCACCTCCCTTCATAATTTCATCAAAGTAAGGATTTCAGAATCAGACACCTTCAACTCTTTAAATAAAATCAACATATCTGAATAACTGAACAATCCCTTTTTTAAGCGATTGCAAAATGATGGCTGAGTAATTCCGATCATTTTCGCTAAATCTGCCTGAGTCAAACCCTGTTCATACATCTTCCCAACAATCCACTTGCTGAAATCGCTGACTTTGTATTCCTTTTTCTTAATGGTTACTCTAGGCATCCAACCACCTCCCTACTTTACCGGAATACCGATCACACTCTCCATCAGATCAATGTGCTCTGCGGTTATGTGCACTTCGGTATGTGGATCATGATTCTTTTTCAACCAGTCGACTACCGGCTTACACAGTTTTTCTAACTCTTCTGCTTCGCTCATGTTTTTCCATCCTCTTCTTTAATCTTTAATTTCACTCGCTGATCCCAAGTCAATTTTGGGGGCAGAAATAAAAATCCCTTCTTTTGTGCGGGTAATTTCCGTTTCTCCCATTTTAATATGCACCTTGCCCGTATCTCCTTTTCGAGAGAATATCTCAGATGCTACCGGCTTTACGTCCTGTAAATTTTCTGAAATGATATCTTTTAACTCCCCGATGACTTTTACATCTTTTGAAGTTTCTGTTTCATTTGCAGCTTCTGCAGAAAGCGGTTCTTCTTTCAAAAAATCTTCTAACAGCTTCTTAAATCCCTGTTTTTCCATTACACTTCCTTCTCTAACTGGAAGTCTGTCTACTGTTAAATGCAACTGCGCACCCTTTTTTTTCTCTCCTGTGCAGTCATGTGAAAATTCTACTTTTACAACCCCGTCTCCGTATAATTTTCCATTGACCATGATCTGTGTGTTATGACCGCATGATGCAATAATAATTCTGTCGTTGCTCATTTTTATCTCTCCCTTCTTATACAGTTCGTCCACATTGTCTTGAATTAACTACTTCTGGATGTTACTCTTTATATGCCCGGCAAGAAACGGAGTAACATATGGTTGAAAAAGAAAAAACTAACTGTCCTCGAAATAAACGAGAAGTAATAATTACTCATTGCTATGAGCAGATAAACGATGCCAATCTTGATATCTCTCATAGTTGCCCACTTCGTTCTCAAATTAGATGTGATGGAACAGAAGATGGAGTAACTAAATGCCACTTAATTAGGAACTACAAACACTAAAAATTAAGTATCATGCCGGGTTTTTTCCAATTCCGCTACTCTCTCCTTCAATTTTTCGAGGTCTTCTTTTATTCCTCGCTGTCGCAAATCCATCCAGTAAAGCCTGTCATATGCATGTGCTTCCATATCAATTTCATGCTTGAACTTTCCAACCTTTCCGATAATGTACTGCTGTAACCTGTTCACGTTTTCATCTCCCTTCTTTAACTATTCTTATTCTTGGAATCTGTATGTTTTTTATGTTAAAATATCTTTGCCCACCGAGAATGGGGGGATTATGAAAACAGAAAAACATACTTTTTCTTGCTACCGCTATGCAAAGCAACTAACAACCATTACTGATTACTATGAGTTATTAAGCGGAAAACCCGTTTGGAAATACTCAACTTGTTCATTAAAGGACAGTTCGCCTAAATTCCGGTGCAACGGAATGGAAAATAATACTGATGAATGTCCTTACTTAAGTAACCATTAAATAGCTTTCCATCGGTGGGTTTATGATTTTGCTCCACTTTTAAAGATCTGCTCATATCCTACTGCCCCTTTAAAATGTATCTCTGCCGGGCAAACCATTTTCACACTTGTGTAAAAATCTGGTAACGTATTTACATCAACATCCGGATTTAATTCCTCCAACATAAATTGAATAACGTCTATCATCAGTTGGTCTGTTCGTTCTCTCGGTGAAATAAAGCAGTACACTCTAAGAGGACAATTTGGACAATCATTCTTTTTTGCTTCGCAATATGCCCGATGCATATTATTGAATTTCACTTGTGATAACTTTTCTATCTCCGTCACTTCCCATCGCCCTTCTTTCTTTTTTGTGAATTTAATTCACTTATTAAGGCAAAAAAATTTCATCTCGTTCTTTCCGGGTGAGATGCAATACCCTTGTTAATGCAGTAATTTCAGATGCATAAAAATTACCACTTTTCATTCTGTTATAGAGAGTTTCACGCAATATACCTGATTTATCAGCTATTGCTGTAACTGTCATTCCAGAATTACTTATTTTCTCTTTGAGCAGTTCTACATTCGCCACTTCTTTATCGCCTCCCTTCCGTGAACTAAATTCACTATATCATTGATGTGAATTTATGTCAACACTTTTTAATAATTTTGTTGAATTATTTTACACAAAGTGGTATTATGATAATACAAATTAATTAATGAAAGGAGTTCTGCTTATGTTACCGCTATATAAAAACATAAAATCAAAAAGGACTGAGTTAAAAATGTCTCAAGATACATTGGCAGAATTAACTGGATATAAAGACAGATCATCCATTGCCAAAATCGAAAAAGGAGAGGTCGACCTCGCAGAGTCGAAAATACGAGAATTTGCAAAAGCATTAAAAGTATCTCCCCGAGAACTTATGGGTTGGGATGAACCAGATGAAGAACCATTAACCATTGCCGCCCACTTCGACGGCGACGAGTATACTGAGGAAGAACTTGACGAAATAAAAGCATTTGCTGAATTTGTAAAAACCAAAAGAAAGTAGTTGTCCAGATTTCAGGACACCTATAAGAATATACTGGAGCGGGAGGTGTTTTAATTGAATACATATGAAGAATTGCAAGACGAAGCCTGCAAGGATGGTATAGAAATTATAGATAATCATTCTTTTAAAAGCGATCGGATCAGCGGTCTGTATTGTAATAATACGATCGCATTGAGTAAAAATCTTAAAAATTCTACCGAAAAAGCATGTGTCCTTGCCGAAGAGCTTGGACATCATTACACTGCTGTCGGTGATATCATTGACCAGTCCAGTGCTGAGAATCGCAAGCAGGAATTACGCGGTAGAATCTGGGCATACAACAACCAAGTCGGTCTGCGTGGTATCATCGATGCATATTTACACAACTGTCAAAACCTGTTTGAAACAGCAGAATATCTTGGAGTTACCGAAGAGTTTTTAAACGACAGCCTAACATACTACACAAATAAATACGGTGTATGCACACAGGTTGATAATTATGTTATATTTTTTCAACCGAATATAGGAGTTATGGAATTAATCTAAAGAAAAGAGGAAAATATTATGAAATGTCCAAATTGCGGTGCCGAAGGGAAAGGGAAATTTTGTGAATATTGCGGTTGTGAAATGCCAAGAGTTGCACCAGAAACAGTAAATAATGATAATTCAAACACAACTATCATAAATAATTATTATCAAGCATCTTCGATTCCAATAAGGCAAGAACGTCAACAAACATTCGATACCCAACCTAAACTTAAAATTCCGTTTTGGAAGAAAAATTGGTTTATTGTTTTGATATGTATTGTTATGCCTTATATAGGTGTTTTTCTTTTATGGATAACTAAAAAACCTTCGAACGTGGTCAAGCGAATTCTCATTACAATATTACTCATTTTCTTTTCAATAGGTATTTTTACCAGTAGTAGCGAAACGGAAAATGAACTTCAACAAGAAAATATTTCTGTTTGGCTTGAAGATTATACTGATATTAGTGATTTTGAATACTATATTGATGGGAATGAAATTTTCCTAACAGATTTTCACTCTAATCAAAAGAAAGTTAGAATAAATTCATCATATGAAATTGATGGCAATACTTATAATGTTGTTTCTTTAGATGGAGTATTTACCTTAGATTCTGTTACAAGCGTGATAATCCCAGAAGGTGTCCGCAGCGTTGCATCAAACGAGTTTAATAGTTGTGGTGTAAAGTTTTTATATCTTCCATCTACATTACAAGATATTGGAAATGATTCTTTCTGGGGATATTTACATGATGTAGAAAAAATATATTATGGTGGTTCTGAAGAACAGTGGAATCAATTATGCACTGTTGAACGGTCAAACATTGATGCAACACAAATCATTTATAATACCACTCCAAATGATTTGAAATAATTATGCCGCCGTGCAACAGGTACACACTGGAAAGAGCCTTTGCCACAAAGACATTGCCGTAGTACTCACAAATCAGTATTTTACATCACAGGCAAGGGACGAAGCCGACACTTTAGGTGTGAAACTTTGGGACAGGAGTAAATTAGAAGAGTTTATAAGGAAATCATCGACCATTTAACATCATTGCTCGGCTATTACAAGTATGTTAGAATCAATATGATACTACAAATAAAATACGAAGGAGATTGTGTTATGAAAAACAGTCAAACACCAGAAGCTACAAAAACATGTAAACATTGCAAGTCCATCATTCCAAAAGGCGCAAAAGTATGTCCATTCTGTCGCAAAAGACAAGGCAGTGCAGGGAAATGGATTCTGATAATTATTATCGTCATCGTTATTTTCGCAGCTATTAACGGTGGAAATAATGAATCCAGTTCAAATTCTAACGTGTCTGACTCTGATACCACCATTCAAAGTGATAATAATTCAAACGACTCAACCATACCAACACCATCCAACGCTACAGCATCATCCGATATCGTAGCATCTGACAGTACAACAGACGAAAAGGAATCTGCCGGATTAACAGAGGAAAAATATAACAGTATTGAAACCGGCATGACATATGACGAAGTCGTCGACATCATCGGTGAGGATGGTACGAATATTTCAGAATCCGAAGTTGCCGGTATCAAAACTGTTATTTATGAATGGACATCATCTGAGAGCTGGGGAAATGCCAATATAACATTTCAGAATGACAAAGTTGTCAACAAAGCTCAATTTGGTGTTTCCTCTGGGGACGATGTTGAGATTACGCTAGAACAGTACAATTCCATCGAAACAGGAATGACTTATGATGAAGTAGTTGCTCTGCTTGGTGGAGAAGGAGCTCTTATCTCTGATACAGAAATTGCAGGTTCTATATCACAAATTTACATGTGGAACGGAACATCCCTTGGATCAAATGCAAATATTACATTTTCAGACGGTAAAGTTATGGCAAAAGCACAGGTTGGCTTAAACTAAACAACCATAAAAATACACATATAAAAACCGCCCCACTCTACCAAAGCAAGGCGGCAATGCTCCCGATGATACGAAAGCCCTAGACAAGCATATTGTATCATCCAGAGCAGCCAAACGCAAGCGGAACACCCGTTCTCTGCTGGCTGTTATTTTTATACTCAAAAACGTGTCGAAATCGACCCCTTTAACAATAAAAGAAAGGATGATGCATATGAAAATCGAAAAACTCCCAAGTGGTTCTTACCGGATTAGAAAAATGTACAAAGGGCAAATGTATACGGTTGTATTCGATGAGAAGCCAACACAAAAGGAAGCCTTACAGGCAATGTCGGAGAAATTAGACAGCGTTCCTTCTGCTTCCGCTATTCCAACAACCTTCCAATCAGCCTGTGATGAATTTTTCAGAATCAAAGGTAATGTTCTTAGTCCTTCCACAAAAAATGGCTATATGAGCATATTCCGTAACTTATCCGATGAATTTAAAAACCTTAGACTGTCGGATATGAAACAGGCTGATATTCAAAAAGAAATAAATGACTATTCGATATCACGTTCTCCAAAAACAACTGCAAACGCAAATGGCTTTATTCTCTCTGTTATGGAAACATTCCGACCAGATGCAGTATTTCATATCACATTGCCGCAGAAAGAAAAGAAAGAACCATACATTCCAACAAGCGACGAAGTTAAACTGATTTTAGAAAAAGCCACTGGAACAAAATACTACATACCGCTCCTGCTTGCGTGCTGTGGACTCCGTAGAAGTGAAATCCTTGCATTAGAACTTTCTGATCTATCAGATGACAACGTCCTGACAATTAATAAAGCAATGGTCATTGGCAGTGATAAACAATGGCACATTAAATCGACCAAGACAACTAATAGCTCCAGAAAAATTATAATACCAGAATTTATTGCTGATATGATCCGAGCACAGGGATATATCTATAAAGGCTCTGCCAATCAGATCTACGAAAATTTGCAGAAATATCAAAATGAGCTCGGTATTCAAAATTTTAAACTGCATGCTCTCCGTCATTACTTTGCTACAATGATGAGTCAGACCATGAGTGAAGAAGATGTTATGAAAATGGGTGGATGGTCGACGCCTCATGTGATGAAAGCCGTGTATCGCCATTCCACTATTGACAGAGATAAAGAGAAACAAAAGAATGCAATGAACGGATTATTTAAGAATTTGTCATGACAAAATCCATGACAAAAAATTACATTTATGACATAAATTTGGCATAATTTCAACTTATAATTCATTGCACAAAAATAGCCTGAAACCTTAGGAAAATCAACAATTTTCCAAGATTTCAGGCATTTTCTTTGGAGTGGACCTGACGGGAGTCGAACCCATTAAATTAAGACTCATAATGTCAGCATTTGCGCCACTTTGAACTTTTCATGACAAATTTCATGACAAAATTTGTTTTACCACTTTATCACTCAATATAGACCTTACCATCCACTCCCGCAGTGATCAATCTTTTATAACGACTCTAACCCTGTTTTCCACGAGTTCTTTCCAACAATTCCATCCGCCGTCAGTCCGTGGTTCTTCTGCCAGGTCTTTGTCACACTTTCCGTTCCACTGCCAAAAATGCCGTCCGGTGTCGTACCGATGATGATCTGCCATACCTTTACTGCGTTGCCTTTACTGCCTTTTTTAATTGTCTTCATGTTATAGTCCTCACTTTCCTTTACTGCAGTTGCACCAGTGCAATCCTCTACTTTCTTATTATAGAGAGCTGCTTCGGCTTTTCTTCTTCTCTGTAATCCCGGCAATGTTTTACCCGCGGCTTTACAATACTGCTGCATTGCTGATGTAATCTGATTAATATTTCTTCCAACACACAGCTTTTTCACATTTCCCTGTCCCAGGTTAAAAGCAAAGCTGACCAGTGCATCAAACTGATTCTGGTTGAGCTGCTCTGTAAACGGAACATAAGACGGATTATTAATGTACTTTTCAAACTTTACTATGTCCTGCTTTAAAAATGTATCTGCCTGTGCCTGTGTGATTTTCATCCCTTTATATACTCCGGCAGTGTGACCGTACCCGATTGTCCACACACCTGCAGAACACTGATAGGCTGTAAGCCGACAGCCCTCAAACTGTTTGATAAGATTCAGACCAGCCTGTCCAATTTTTCTATTTGCCATTAACTTCTACCTCGCTTTCTTTAATCTCTGTTTTGCTGTCTAACAATTTCTGTGTAATATCCAGTCCTGCAATTAAAAACTGTGGCACATTCACATTCATCTCTACCAAATTTTCCAAGATGCTCCGGATTTCATTTATCAAATATGTAGCAAGGGTAAACCATCCAAACAGCAGTACAAATTCAAGCTGCACGCCTATGACCTCGCCCATTGTTATAAAACAATTCGATATGAAAAAGGCAAGTCCGATCACCACCCAGTACCACACCTTTTTAAAGATGCCCTTTGCACCGATGGCGCTCGACTCATTCTTTTTATAGAATCTTGCCTTACAGTACCCGGTTGCATAGTCGATCACATTTAGGATCAGGAATCCGGCAAATAAAAACCAGTACTCGCCGAATAGTGCCGCCCCGATTGTTGCGATCAATCCATAGATCATGTTGATTTTGTCAAATTTCATAAAATTTTCCTCTCTTTCTGCCCGAAGGCTTGTTATTTAAAAGAGCCGGCTACACAACACACGGTCATGTAATCGGCTCTTAGACTCTTGATTTTTTCAATTCTGCAATATCCTGCTGCATCGCTTTAATCTGATATCTCATCTCTGCATTTTCTTTTTCTAATATTTCCACACGGTTCCAAAGTTTCTGCACCATGTGAACTGTTAGAAAGATAAATTCCTGATACCTCAATGCGTAATCATAAATGATATTTCCATCTTCATCTTTACATGGAACTTTCGAAGATTCCACAGGAGTTCCATCTTCCTCGTTGTACTCCGTATATTCGTACCGGATATCCTTACAGAACCCAGCAAACTGTCTCGGTTCAATTCCAAGTTCCTGCATAGCATCTTCGACATCCTGTGAGATAGCACCAATATGTACACGATCGCCATCGTTAAAAATAAATGACTTCGGTTTTAATTTTAAAAACAGCTGCTCATACGCTTCCGTTAAATCGATAATATTATGTTTTTTTGTACGATCAGAGGTATTAATAGCGCCTGTTTTCGAAAAAACAGTTGTCCATAATTTATTTTTTGTTCCGCATGACATCTGGTTCGATACATTCGGACAAATGAATGCTCCAGATATATCTAATTGATACCCCGCTCCATGAAGAAACGTCGGAGTTGTATCATTCCCGACATGGCAGTTATTGTTCTTATTTAATCCCAGAATGTCAAGAATTGTTCCGTTTGTATGTGTTCCATGGATATATTTTCCAGATGCAATATCTAAACTTCCCGTTAACGTTCCGCCTGACAACGGAAGATATCCTTTTAATGCGTTGGCAACTGCTGTTATTCTGTTATCAAGCGTCGCATCTCCATTTGCAATGTTTTTTGATAATTTTGTCGTCACATTTTCGTCTCCGCTGATAAGATTCTGCATAATACCAGAATATATAGAATCAACTTCACTTTCTGTATAATATCGTTCATCATGCGTATGGCTGGATGGTGCGTATGTACTCGGTTTACCTGTCACGTCAGACCATGGGATTTTTCCGGTAAATGCAACTTCTTTCAGATCAGAAAACCACTTTACAATCTTTCCGAACAGTGTCGCATGGGATTCACCGCTTTTGAGATTTTCTCTTGCGGGTGCTGCTGTAAATGCTGTGGTATTCTCTGCTGTATCTCCCCCGGTTGACACTGCACCAACATCTTTTGCCGTAAGCACTACATTTCCACGACGAAAAGAATCTTCGTTGACACCTTTAATTCCAGTTACCGGAGTTCCGGCAAGCACGTCCCACTTTTCATCTGATGTTTTATAAATATTGGCACCTGCCGGAATTACATTCCCGGCTCCCTCTTTAAAATCATCCGTGGTTGTAAATTCGTCTGAGATATTGAACATCCACCCTGTGCTAACATCCGCAAGTGCCGGAAGATCTGCAAATGCAACTGTTCCGTGTGGCTGCAATCCACCTTTAAGTCCTTCTGATACATCTTTTGCCTGCTGATAATAATACTTGGCATTATCGGAATCCTCGCCCTCTCTGCTTCCTGTACCACCAACAGCATAACTCTGTGCCTTGGTTGCACTTTCTTCTGCAGATTCCGCCTTACCGATGATCTCCGCAGCCTTTTGAGTTGCAATATCTGCTTTTTCAGCTGCTGTATCAGCTGACTGACTGGCGGATGATGCTTCACTTGTTGCCGTGGCTGCAGATTCACTGGAGGATGTCTCACTGGCTTTTGCGTTGCTTTCGGATGCCGCTGCCGCCGTAGCTGACTTCGCTGCCGCTGTCTCGGACGCCTTGACATTGTCCTCTGATTTTTTTGCAGCCGTCTCACTGGCTTTTGCGGCATCCTCACTTGCTTTGGCATTGGCTTCAGACGTTGCTGCCGCTTTCTGGCTCAATTCGGCTTTTGCCGCCTCAACCTTAATCTTGGCAAGATAATTTGGTTCTAAATGCTTTTCTTCAATGCTTCCCTCTTTCACGATTGCCGACACCTTGCCGGATGAATCAATATAAAATGCCACGGTGTCAGAATCAAGAAATTCATACTGTGTAATCAGTGCTGACAGATCTATGTACTGTTTTGTGCCATCAATCAGAGTCAGGATAATCTGCTGTGTAGTTGGATTGTAAGTGAAGTTGACAGCGATCTTCTCCATCTGCGTATCGATTGCAATCTTAGAACCGTTCTTTTTTGTGATCGTAATGATTCCGGTCGATTCCTCAAAGGTCACGTCTGCAACAAGAGTTGCTACCTCTGCTTTTGTGGCTTTTGTGGTATCGAGAGTGATTACACGATCATCAATAACGCCAATAGCTGCGTCCATTTTGTTAAGATTGCTTTCATTAAGCGGTGTTTCACCACTCGGATAATTCTCCCATTTAATAGCACTATGCGCTTTATTCATGATCCTCACTCTCCCTTTCCTTTGCAAGCTTCATTTGTTCCCGCTCTACTGTAACCTGCCTGTTTGCCTCTTCCTTGATCTGCTGCAGAATATCCTTAAACACCAGGTACTTAGCTTCGATTGGGACATCCCCGCACAAATTTACATAATTTATAATGTCGTTTTCAAATTCACGAATTTTTACATTTATCATAAATTACTCACCTTTTCCTTTAACTGTTCTATCTCTTCATGCTGTAACTGCACTGTGGCTACCAGATCTGCAATAAGTTCTGTGTACCTCATGCCGTAAAAAACTTCTCCATTCTCATTTGGAAATGCTTTCGGGCATATATTCCATCCCTTTTTCACACTTTTTAATACTTCTTGTGCAATGAATCCATGATGATAACCGATTTCTTCAAAATTATAACGGTACGACTTTGGTTTTAAGGAATAAATAGTCTTAGCTGATTCATGTTTATCCAAATCCTTGATTGTGTTTTTTATTCTTTCATCTGAACCATCAATTATCCCCCCTCTAAATCCAGCAACACCGGTATCCCCATCCAGATTAATCATGCAGTGGTCCGTGTCTGTTCCGCCCTTATTTAGTGAGATATGATTATATTGAACGACACATTGATGGTTTGGACTTTCAAGTGTTCCTTCTACTGTTTTAAAGCCATCTGTTCCCATCTGCACACATGTACCGCTTCTTTTAAATTCAATCAAATTTGCTGTGCTTTCTTCCGTCTGAATATGCACATACCCGCCAGTTATCTCCATAGAGCCTTTTAATTCCAAAAGTTTTGCTTTGATTTTTATGCCCTCGGCTGACTGGTTGATTTCTGAAATGACGCTGTCTTTTGATACTTTCAAGCTGATCTGCTTTGATGACTGCGTAATCGTACTGGACGCACTCGATGAAAGCTGCTTAAATTTCTTTATCAGAGTCCATTTGTATTTTCCACTGCTTATTCCACCATCTGGTTCGCAACCATAAAACTTTCCAGTATTCTGATCCAAAAAACTGTGTCCAGAATAATACGAAGATGCAGGGTATGTATCTTGTGGATTCCCGAAACCGCAATGTGTAACGTCATAATCTTCGGTATCCCATACTGTTAAAGAAGCACTGACTTCTGACCGTATCTTAGTTGCGGTCACCTCTATCTTTCCGGACAAATCGCCCTCCGCTTTGCTTGCTCTCGTAACTTCCGCTGTAATCTTGTCCTCATTGATTTTAATAGCTGCTGCAAGTTCAACTTCCTGCCCCTGTGCTCTTTTTACTTCTGCTGTAATATTATTTGCGTTTTGAGTAATCCGTGATGATAGACCATCGGCTGTGTTTTTCACTTCCGTCCGGATTTCAGTCGCAGTCTGCGTTATCTGTGATATTAATTTCCTCTCTTTATCCTCGATCGTGCTCTGTGTCTTTTCAATCGACCGCTCTAATACATTGCTTTTTCCCTTAAGCTGCAAAATACTTCTCTGTATTCCATTCGCTTTACTCGTTCGGTACTCTTCCCCATCCGCTTCCAAATCATCACGCAAAGCCTGTATGCCTTTCAGAGTTCTTTTCAGAATATAGGACTCGATCAGTTCATATCTGGTCGGCAGCCGCACTGCATCCCCAACTTCCAGACACGGATTTCCTTTGCAGTCCGCCGTAAACGGGCGGTAAACAATCCCTCTGATCTTGGAAAGGATATTTTTTGCAATTCCTTTCAGTTCTTTTGAACCTTTACCATAGACAAGAAAATTATCCTCGATCACATAGGCATTGTCTCCGGTGCCTACGATCACGCCAATATCATTCTTCTGTTCTCTGATCTGTAGCTTATCAATGGTTTTGACAAGATAATCTTCATATGTGGCAGTAACATAGAATCCTTTTCCTATCTGCGTACTCTTTGGATTGCGCGGAAACAGATCATCTGCCGGATAAAGGTCATTTCTCGGATATAATCCCTGTATTTCCTGTTCCAGATAAATATAATGGAACGTTCCATCACGCCCCATATGCCCCATACAGGCGTTAATCTCACAGATGCATGACAATACTTCCTTGCCGCTGATTGTCTCGCCTATGGTGCTTGATTCCTCTGTGGCAGAACTTGTCTCACTGGATGCCGTGACCGCCACGGTTTTCTCGATTGACATATTGTCATTAATGAGTGTGATGTCCGCCTGTTCGATTCCGAAATGCTTGAAAAAACTATTGCGGAACTGCTTCATAGTGACCGGATCATAAACTGTAACGGTCGTAGTTTTTCCATCTTTATCTTTCTGTTGCTCTTTATGGGATGGAAATACAGTGTTATACCATGCTGCCACATCTGCATTTAAAATGTCATAAAGAGCATCATATGCAACTACATCTCGGTATTTTCTGTCAGCAGTCGGCGTATCGGAATAACCTTTAAATCTTCCTATCAAAAAGGGTTGATCTGTGTGCCCGCCAATTATCATCCTGATGGTCATCCATCTCCCTTTCATTGGAAGAAAAATATTTGATACCTTAAATTTTACAGATCCGGCTTCGACAGCACCAAAAGTCAATTCAGACTGTGAACACAGGCTTTCTGTTAATTCAAACTCTTCCTCATGAAATTCAGTGTTTGTGATATGGATTTTTCCATCATCAGAAATAATCTCAAGCTGAATATCAACGCTATTCTGTTTAAATAAATCAGCATATTTAAAATCAATCATCCAATTACACCTCCATATCCGATAAATGCCAGCCGGAATGATCCATACTGGACCGTCCATTCATCTGCATAATCTATCTGATACTCCACGTCGGGCATATAGCAGTACATCGTTACATAATTACCGATTTCCGGCATCCATGCGGTAACAAGCGATTTCTTTTCGATTGCATGGGAATATTGGGATCTGATGTTATCCATCAGTGCACGCAATGCTTTCTCATCTATATCTCCCGGCGTTTCCCATTCCGTTTTAATCGAGACGTTGCTCAATGCCTCCCGGTGCAGTATCCCGTTCGCATCCCGGTAAGAATCAAGATCCTGCCCCTTGATCCCACATTTATACTTCTTTGCCTCTATATACCGGAAAGGAACTGTGTAATTGCCTACTTTTATTAAAAAACCGCTGTATGCCATTTATACGCTCCTCTCCTAAAAGTCAAATGCCGGACTTCCGGTTCTCCGGTAATAGTCGTTTGCCTCTTCCTTTACAATTTTGAAAATCTTTCCTTCGTCCGCTACGATCCGCACCGTCTGCACGCCTTTCATCTCACTTGCGATCATTTCTGCAAGCGGCTTCATGTAAGACAGGTTATTTTCAAGTGGAAGGACTGCTTCGCGTCCGGCTTCTCCGATGTTTGCGAGAGTACTGCCGGTTGTGATACCGCCGTTGGCAAGTTTGTTAATGTTCACATGCTGGATAGGCGGAATAGAAATACCAAATTTATTTCCACCTATAATAGGCACCCAATCAGGAATGTCCCATGATAACTGACCAAGGGCACTCGTCATGGCATTAATTCCATCAATCATTTTATTTGCCATATTCTCTACACCGCCAAGCATAGTATTGATAATATTTTTGACTCCGCCCCACATATTTTGAAAAATGTTCTCCACCTTTTCTTTCATGTTATCCAACGTAGTAATGACATTATCTTTTACATCCGTAAATGATTTTTTCATGTTATCTTTGAATTTTGCAATAATATCGCTCACTCTGTCCCAGATGCCGGTCAGCCCATTTCTCAGTCCCTCAATAATATAACCGCCCATTTCTGCCATGACAGTAGATGGAGAATGGATGCCAAAAGCATTCTTGAATCCTTCGATAAATGGGTTAAAAATATTTTCTACAATCCATGTTCCAACATTTTTCAATGCATCCAGTATTCCGTTATAGAGTCCCTCGATTACATTTCCACCAGCCTCTTTAATGTAGTCATTGAAGTAATCCTTTACATTATCCCAAGCGCTTTCGAGTAAATCCCAAATACTATCCTGTAACTCAATAGCGGCCTTTAATGCCTGGAAAAGAAGTTCTGCAACACTCTCCATTGCACTCGCCCAGTCAAATCCTTTCAATAAATCCGCTATGCTTTGCGCTATGTATGTTGGTATCCCGCTCCAGTCAATCTCATCAATTACACCACTAAGAAAATCACATAATCCCGCCAGTGCGCTTGATAATGTATCTCCGATAACTCCCCAGTCAAGCGTTTCAAAAAATCCTCCAATGGCATCAATGATCCCCTGTCCCAAGGCTTTCCAGTCTGTATTTTTTATTATTTCATCCAAAAATGCGAGTAACCCTGTGACCGCAGTTCCGATCGTTTCTCCGAACTCCGTCCACTTGATATTCTGGATTGCATTTGACAATGCCTGTCCTACGCTCTGCCCCATTTTTCCCCAATCGAGTGTCGAAACAAATCCATATGCTGTATCAATAGCCGCATTCAAACCATTGCTGATCGTTGTCCCCAACAGACTCCAGTCCAAATTATCTACCAAACCGTTTATTCCAGTAGCCAGTCCAGATCCCAGTTTTGTCCAGTCAACTGTTTCTAAGAATGTATTCAAAAATATAAGTGCTGTATTAATTCCCTGCGCAAGTGTATATCCTAATAAATTCCAGTCAAATTCACTTACGAACCCATTTATCAACGTACCAATTCGTTTTCCTGTCTTTTCTGCTTCTGCCTGGATAGAATCCCACGGAATACTTTTCATTGCACTGTTGAGCTTATCTGCAATGATTTTTCCGAGTTCTGTCCAATCCTCACCGGATAGTATATCTTTTATCTTTTTAATATTGTCTGATATCGGCATATCTTCATATGACACACCTGCAGTTCCGTTTCCGCCGCCACTGCCAGAATCATTTGAACTGATAACATTCAGTTCATCAAATCCCTGTAATGCACCCTTCGCTTTCTTAGCGGCATTCGCAGTGCCGTTTAAGGATTTTGCATAGTCTACCTGTTGGTTCTTCGCTTTACTCCATGTACCTTTTCCAGAAAGTGCAGAAAACAACTGATTTAAAAGGTTGACCGCTTTGGTAAGCCAGTTGCAGAGTGTTGTTAAAGCCGGTGCCAATGCACTGACAATCGGGACTGCTGCTGCACCGATCGCATTTTTTAAATTCGTTGCCGATGTTTTAAGTTCTGACATTTTCTGATTGAAGTCACCGGAATACTTTGCGTAATTCTGGATTCCCGACTTAATACTATCAATCATCGCCCGGAACGCTTTTGAAACCCACTGAAATACCAATATTGTTAGAGCAATTTTCTTTACTCGTTTACCAAATTTTTCAATCATTCCGCCTGATTTCTTGGTATGATTAAAAATACTATTGAAAACTCTTTTTGCAGCACTCCCAACCGAAGATAAAGCACTTTTTACTTTTCCGACCGTCGGAATCATGCCGGCAATCGCTGTCTTTGCCTTTTGAGCAGCTTTTTGTGTTTTTTTCATACTCTGTTCACCGGTATTTCCTGCTCTGACTTGTCTGTCTGCAGCTTCATTCATACGCTGATTCAGAATTTCCATCTGGCTGTTTACTTCTCTTAATCTTTCTGCTTTTCGCTGATACTCTGTGGTGCTTTTGGGATCAACGTAGGCAGTACCTTCGTTTCTCATTTTTCCTTGATATCTATTTGTCGCCTTAATTTCTTCCTTTACCTGTTTTATTTTTTCACAAATATCATCCCATGCTGTACCAGTTATTTTTCCTTTTTCAGTCATTTCATTCTGTTGCTGCATTAATTTGGCAAGTTCCTGTCTTAATTTGTGGCTTGCCGCATTTGCGTCTTTATATTGCTCTGTCGGAATCTTTCGCTGTTCCATCTGCCGCATCTCATCTGTAAGCCTCTGTGATTCCCGTGTCAATTTCTGAAACCGTGACTCCAACTGCAACAGGCTGCTGGATGCATCTCCATTTTCAATTAATGTCCTTATTCTAATTTCTCCATCATATCCACCAGCCATATGCAATCCTCACTCCCTAAACTAATCCCAGTTCCTTTTCTGCTTTCTTCTTTGCCCTGATCTCTGCCATCATCTGATCGTATTCGTCAATCTTTGTTTTCTCATCCTCGGTATACTCTTTCTTTTCTTCCGGCTGCTCTAACGCATACATTTCCTGTGCTTCTTTGATTGCCTGTCTCTCTTCTTTTCCCATCTTGGATGTGATTTTCTTTCTACGGATCTCAATGACCTGTTGGAACGATGACTGTTTATAAGGCATATTCCAGAGCAGACCATTAAACATCCACCAGTGCATTTCATCCAAGGAGAGATCAATCCCGTATATCTGCCGGAAATCTGCATAGATACGCCACTGGTCAATGTCGTAATCTACCAGCCTGCGGTTATCCTTTGATGATCCCGGTTTGTCATGGAACCAGCCATTTAGAAACCACTCTACACACTGACGAAGTTCATCCCCATCCGGGTGCTCGCGTTCATCGAACAGCAGATAGATCAGTGCGTCACTCTTTTCATATTCATTCAGTTCTTTGTCATACTGCACAAGGAATACCTGGATACCGATCCGAAATGATGTATTGACCTTGTACCCGTTCCATTCCTCAGGCAGCGGATCGAGCATGACGTTAATCATGCCCGCGCTCCTTTTCTGCCAGAGTTATAGCGTTTTCTGGTCATCTCGTAACGCTTGCCGAAGAGTTTATTCATGACCGGGATGATCTTCTCGACAAATTCCACCAGTGCCGTCTCATCCGGCGTGAAATCTCCATACACGTTTTTTACTGTGTCTTCCCCGAACAGACCGTCGATCTCTGCTGCAATCTGTTTCAGGTACTTCACCCGGATTCTGTTTGCCTGTAAAACCGACTCAACATCAACGTTGTCAGAATCTACCTCATCCTGTGCATGTTCTTTCTTCCATGCTGCCGCCTCTTTCTCACAGTTCTCGGAGATTCTTTCCAGTTTGTTGATGACCTGTCCGAATCGCTCGGCTGTGTCTGCATCTGCGACATTGATGCTCAACACGGTAATGACATCCCCGTCCTCATTTTTAATTGCAATTTTTCTGACACCACTGTCTAATACTAATTCTTCCATAAATTACCACCCTTTCAGAAATCGGGCAGGACTGAAAGGAACCCACCCGATTATGCTAATTTGTAATTAACACCGTTTATTATTTTCCAGATGTGCCGGATACTTTCGGTGCCCAGGTAAATGCCCCATCTGAACCAATTGTGATCGTTCCGAGTTCTACTGCTCCATTGCCGTTGATCTGAATGGAAGATGTCAGTGTGTCACCGCCAGATCCACCAGTACTTGACGGACATACAGTGACAGGTACGCGGATACAATCGCCTGTGCCTTTTGTAATGTCTGTTTTGTAATATCTGTAATAATATGTCTCACACTGCTTTCCGGTCGGGAATAACTTGAACATCGTATCGATTGCAGTCTGCATATCGTCAGACATATAATCACGCTCCGGCGTTGTAGAAAACTCATATCCCTTTACCGTATTGTTTGCATTTTTCATATTGACGTACTGGGTTGACTCGGTGTTCGGTCCCCAGTCCTCTGTGATCTCTTTGTAGCCATCGCCCATTTCTACGATCTTGGCTGTGCTTCCGATGAGTGTGCCAATATCAAGCAGAGAAACCATATTTGTACGATCTTCTGCGAAAAACTGTAAATTCGTATTCATAATGAATGCACTTTTCTTCATGACTTCTTATCCTCTCTTCCCTACTTTTTATAAAAATATTTAAGCTGCATATTCACAGCATACATAACCGTTTTATCATCCTGTTCACTGCCAAACACTGGGGAAGTCCTTGCGATTGACTGCAATGTCAGATGCGGGTCCTTGAATTCGATCCCGCTCTCTTCCATCCATGCAGCAAGATTGTTTAACATTTCCTGTGCTTCAATGCTTGCCTTATTGGTAGTTGGTGCACATTTATAAACCATCTGAAATGGCATCTGTGCCACATAACTGCCACTGACATACTTTTTCAGATATACCGCTCCCTGCATCGGGAATAACCCGATAGACCTGTCTGTATTGACAGAGTTCCATCTTATCGTTTTGTTGTCTGCCTTGAATAATGCAGGATAATCCGGATAAGCCATAGCAAGTGCAAGAACACCTTTCTGTGCGTTCTCTGCATCCTGTATGGTAAGTTTTTCCTTCTCTTCCATTTACACGCCCCCTACTTCAAAATGAGGAAGAATGTCCTCATATTTGTCGATGTTCGTTACCTTATAGACATCATCAAAATTGTTTCGCATCCATTCGTAAGCGTCCGTCTCCGGCAGATCAACGGCTGTCTGATCTCCCTTGATAAAGAAATCCTGTGCCGGATTGAATGTCAAAAAATACTGCTTGCATTTGTCCGGCATATTTTCCCACTCTTTCGGCGGAAGGTACGGTTTGACAATATTTTTGAAATCAACATACAATTTCACTGTATCCGCACTATCTATGCCGCTCTTAGAGATGTTCGCACCCTTGGTTTCCACCAGGTCTACGCACTCAAGCAGTGTCGGATAGTACGTTTCTTCCTCGGTTTCTGCATTGAATGAACGGCTGAATAGTGTGACAGTCTTGTTATCAAAGAATCCCATAATTACACCCTGCATATAATAATCCGGTGCCGGACAGGTATTCGCACACCGTGTCATAACACAACCGGTTCTGTGCTACCTTATCCCCAAGCACCTTATCAATAAGTGTCTCATTTGTTCCAAAGCTGATTGACCGCCCACCAGAGGACATTGACTTGACATTGCCGCCTTTTTCATCACTGGCATGACTGGTCTTAAAATCTATCTGATAGAGCAGATCCGCCAATGCACAGGTGGCTTTCTGGATACGCTCGTCAAATTCTTCCCTGGTATCATCATTGATGTGTCCATAGGTCAGTTGATCCAGTTTCATGGATGCACGATCTTCCCACTTGGGGAAAAGGGATTCCTTGATAGAATCCCCAAAATATGAATTTGTGTAAAACTCAAATGTGGTATATCCCATCAGAAATCCCCTTTCTTTATGCCTGCTGTGCCGCCAAAAACTCCTCGATGATCTCGGCTTTTACAGTTTTGGTGATGGTGTATCCCTTAAATGCCGCAAGTCCCTTGATCTGGTCAACTTTCAGAGCATCCAGTTCCTCTTCTGTATATACATGATCTGCTGGTGCTTCCACTGCTGTCACTACTGGAATAGATTCTGTTGTTACAGAATGGTCCGATGCAGGCTGCACTGTGCCGACAATCACACCATCCATCTTTTCTGCAAACAACTCAATGCCGGACACTACAGTATCTTTGCAGGTAAGATTGTCATAGTCTGCAACTTCATGAATACCAATATATCCGGTATCGTCCGATGTGAAATTGAATGCCTCTCCAAGATCTGCGCCGTTTACCGCAATGTAATACAGAACCACATTGTCGGATATGGTAGAGTATACTGCTCCTTCCGGCATGGAAGAGTTCATGAATAAAGTACCGTAGCCAAGAAAATTCTGTACATAAGTCATCCCGAATGCTGTCTGTGTCGTGATTTCCTGATCTCCAAGGTAATCGTACACTGTAGCAGGATTCACAAAATGTACGGCTGCCACATCATCTGTATCAAACAAATTCAGTAATTTTCCCATATTCGTCGCAAGTACCTTTTTCAGATTTGCACCCGAAGTTTTCTGGGTTCCTGTTCCAAGGAATGTAAAGAAATTGGATCGGATGCCGCGCTGAACATCACGGAGCATTTCATCTGTTGTCATGTTTACCGCCTGATTGAATCCATAGGTTGTAATGGATTCCGCTGTGGTTGCTTTTCTCCATTTCTTAAGCGTGATCTCTTTGTAGGTAATTGCCTTGATCTTGTATTTAGATAACGGGATTGTCTCTCCCTCTGCAACAACTCCATTCTCTAATGTCCCCTCTGCCTTATAGGTCTTTAACACCGTTCCAGCTTCTTTAGGAATCTTTCTGGTGATTCCAAGTGCTTCGATCAGTTTTGCAACCGAATAGTTGAATCTGGTAACAAAATCAAGTTCGCGGATCTGCGCATCCGTCATATCGGTTGTCATAATTAAATTATTTTCTGCTGGCATAATCATTCTCCCTTCTGAAACAGACCAATATTTTCCTTAATGGCTCTCTGACGCTCTGACGGGTCCTTCATAGCCATGATCTGGTCTTTTGTTAATGTCTCCCCAGTATTGTTCTTCTGCTGGGCTGTAAATTTTGCTTTGTTCTGCTCAAGATGCTGCTGCTCTTCATTTACAAAAGCACTTGCATCTTTCTTTTTAGCATCTTCCAGTAAATCATTGAATCCAATTAACTTGCCGTCTTTTACTGACACACTGGCAGCAATGTCCGCCATAATTGCTTTCTTTGCTGATTCAGAAGAAAACTTGATACTCTCACAGGCTTCTTTTAACAGATCATTTTTCTCGCGTTCTGCCAGTTTTGCACTGTAATCCTTTTCTGCAAGTTCTGCTTTCTGCTTCCACTCATCACGTTCTTTTGTGATGGTGTCAAAGTCTTTTCCCTCAAATCCTTTCAGGGTCTCTTCCGCAGTTTCCGCACGCTCTTTATAGCTGTTACGTTCGGCTTCTGTTTTCTGCATTTTCTTATCAAGTTCGGCTTTAGAATATAATTCTTCACCCATACTCTTCTTGACGGCTTCTTTCTGCTCATCTGTCAGTTTCAAACCAAGTTTTTCCAATTCACTGATCACTTTTACCATATTCCTTACCTCTCTCTTTCCAAGTTGTTGCTCCGGTCAGTCCGGCACGATTGAGCTGCTATTTACTCCATAGCTGGCAAAATACAAAGAAAAAGCACGCCCCAAGACAGGACGTGCCATCACATCCTATAATTTTTCTAGGGTAGCGGGCAGATTCCTACGCTCCGTCCGGTGCTTTTCATTTGTCAAGTATATTTTATCATGGGAATATAAAAGATTTGTGCCAATTTTTTGTACACAAAAAGCGCCTGTATTTCAAGACGCTCTTTGCAACGTATTATAAAAGGAGTACAAGAATGAATGAGTAAAACCCATCTGGCAATATTATAATAACTCATGTTTAAACATAATTTGTGCCAAAATGAAAAGATAGTTGTATTCTCTTAAATATTTAGTCTACCCTCTCTGATTGCAGAACATATCATAGATAATGATTCTGTATACCCCAGTACTTTTTGTTTATCTGCTTCGGATGCATCCGATTTTAAAAATTTCCTTACTTCATCCTCCACTTCGAAAAATTCTTCTTTTGTGTGCTTTTTCTCATGCATTTTTGCAATCAGCTTGTCTGCTTCACTTGAATTTTCAGTAATGGTATATTTTTTGTTATATTCTTTTATAGTTTTTATTAACCCCTTAATATCTGCCATTTCTGCCGCCTTTCAACCTTTGAACAAATCCCATGACATCATTGTAATCTTCAAATGAAGCACCTGCTTGTCTCAAGTGTTCGTCAACCCTATTTTCTAACCATTGATACCGTTCTGGAAGCGGAATATTAAATATTTCCTTTGCAAACTCCATATCCGTTCCAAATGAAAAACTTTCATTTAATGCCTGTAAAACAAGCGTTTTATCTTCATACGCATACGTGTTTATAATATCCTTTTCTTTACATATTTGCTGTTTTAACCATTCAACTGTCGCTTCTTCGATATATTCGTTTGCACTATATACATCTGAATTATAATGGCTTGCAGAACAAGAATGAAGCATCTCATGCCACACAACTCCATCATCAGCCGTACTTACAAGTGAAATGTTACATGACCATTCCTTTCTTCCTATTGTTTCATCTTCTATCAGCGAATTATCAATCACAATATTTCCACTCCACTTCGACGGTCTATCAGAATACTGTGTTATTTCTTCCTTGATCTGCCGCGCGGTCTGCTCAAACTCTTCCTTTGTTCTTTTAGTATAACCCACGTTCTTAGCTTTTTCCATTGGAGTTTTTACAGAATTGCTATAAGCTGTCGCCCTGCCATTCGCAACCGCAGACTGCTTTTTCTTAAATCCTGCTACCTTTATCCGATCAGCCTGTGTCTGCAATTCATTATCCGCACAGAACTGTTTATATTTCTGATTCTGCATCCGGAGCTTATACGCAAGTTTATCATATTGTGGCTGCAACATATCTTTTACATCCGTTTCTGCTATGCCGCTTAACTCTGCCTGTTTTGCCAGCAATTCGCGCTTGGTCTGCCGAATAGCACGCTCCATTGACCTCTGCTGCTGTTGTTTCTCATACAATTCCTGACTCTCGTGCACATTAATTTTAGGATTTCCATCTGCATCAACATAAGGATTTCGCAGAGACTTATCCCACGGCTTATGGGAATGCCTGCAATTATATCCATGCAGTCCAAGAGGATCTACAACTTTCCCTTGTCCTGTCTTTGGATCTACGGTGTATCCGGTTGCATCTAACAGATTTGGTGCGTCTTTATCACTCCCGACGATTTTATATACTTTTCCCTGCCAATGATCGTGTGATGGTATTCCATCCGGGAACTTTTTGCTATGCCGCGCTCCCATATGTGCCGATACAAGAACATACTCTATTCCTTTTTGCGCTATGTATTGATTAGTTACCTGAGCAGCCGTCTGATTCATAGAAGTAACAACACAACAACGCACTGCCGCTTCTAAAGAACGCCTGGCACCCGTCGGATAATCAATCACAACGCCGCTCTGTGCATATCTGTCAAGCACTTCACATATTGCACTGTTATACGACTGCATACCAGATGCCACACGGTAATCTACCTCATTCAGCATATTGAGTAGATCTCTCTGTGTCTGTAACATAGTTGTCCGCGTAAGGTTATTCAATTCTCCGAATGTTTTCATCATTTCGGCATTCATTGCCATGATGGCTGCATTATTTTGCAAAGGTGTTTGAACATCTCCAAGCCGTTTTAAAACCTCTGCATCATCAGAGAATGATGTCATAACACTATCACGCAATAAACGCCGCACTTCGTCCCTGCTCTTTCCTGTCATTTTTGAAATTCTTTTTACAATTTCAGTATGATGCAATCCCATCTGCTGGAGTTTCCAAAGTTCCCGATCAGTAGTGCCAGACATTTCCCCGGATTTTATCAAACGCATTGCTATATCACTGATAATCCAATCTTCCAGTTCCTGATACATTTCTATCAGTTTATCTGATTTTCCGTAAAAATAATCCGGCGTTAACATTATCCTCTCCCTGCCTCTCTTTTAACCAAATCAACCCATTCCTGACCATGCGTTTCCTTCGCCCTCTCAAACCAATGATCCGTAGCTTCCGAATGCCCGTTCGCATCGTAGTGCAATGGTCTGCCAGTCGGATATTTCTTTTCTCCGCTGTGCGCCCATGATCTTCCATCCTCTGTCAGATACAATTCTCCCATATACTGATAATGCGCATATGGCACATTCGTCTCAATCAATCCGGGTTCAATAATATTCGTCGCTCCTACCATAGATCCCTGTTGAAACGGCATATATGGAATCATGTCATTCAAGACCTGCATGTCCAGTTTATCCTGTGCGCGTCTAAGATTTCCGTCAATTCTGCTTGTATCAAGTCTTATATTTACGTTTCCAACAGTCCTGTCGTACCTCATTTACATCCCCCATACTGTAATGGCTGCACTTATCATTAAGAATCCCCAGTAAATTGTGTCGCATATTTTTTTCTTTTTCCTTGCCTTATCCATTTCATCTAAAAACGAAATACCAAATAAAAGCATGATTATTTTTAACACCATTTCTATTCCTCTCCATACAGTCCCTGATTTAATTTTTCCGCTTCTGCCGCATCCATTTCTGCCTGCATCTGTCTGGCTTCATCCTCAGACATATTCTCAAACTTAACAAAATACATCCACGCCGGCACTTTACCGGCTGTCACATATCCCCACCATGTTTTTTTATCCTCTTCGTAGTTGTAGCAAATATCTCCAAATCCATAATCAACTTCGTATATTCCGACAGGAGACTGATTATACAGATCCGCATACTTATCAATAGCATAGATCAGATCATCCATTGTCATTTGCAGCTTATCCCTCATATCCTTTATAAATTGAATAGTGCGCTGCTGTGATGCTTCAACGCCGGTTGCTGTCTGAATGCCGGTCATGGAATCAAATGAAAAATATCCGTTCGAATAGCCGCACTTATATGCAAGGATTGATAAAATATTGTTGATTCCCTTGATTCTGGTATCAGTATTGAGATTCGGATTGATCTCCTGATAAAAGTTCTCCGGTGATTCTGATAGTACATTCTTTACATATCTTGGTTTTTTCAGATATTTGCGGATAACGTTCCCATCCGAATCCTTTACAGATCCTTGAAACATCAGACGATCATCTGCCAGTACAATGCGCTCGCTGTCAAATATCTCCCCTGCATTCCGACTGTATGCAACATCCAGATCTTTCAGCTCTTCCAGTGCCTCCGCAAAAATACTCATGCCCAATGGAGACTCAGGTTCAATATTGTTTGCCATTGGTGTTTTGAATACCGAAAATAAAGGCTTCTCTAAATTTTCTATTGCAGCTTCCGGCATCAATCCTTTCCACGGTGTTTTTTCCATATCGATTGGCACACCCAAAGAAGTGGAACTACTTGATATAAAACACCTGTTGCTAACCAAATATATATTATCCACAAACCTGTGATACTCCAGCCGCTTATAAAATTTCTTTGATTGCTCATAGAAATCAAAGAAAATTCCTGCGCATATATTGCCGTTCCCATCAATCTCCGTCGGCAGGAATCGCTGCGGATCAAAACAGTCAATTCCATCCCCGTTCGGTTTTAGAATAACCGTACCGTTTACACATCCCTTTTCCACATACTCACGAATCTTAATGAACATATTGTCAATAACTGCCTGTAAATAATCCGCTCTTGGTGATCCGCTGATCTTAATAGATAAGTCAAGGCAGGTCAGCCTTGCTGTTTCCGACGATACCGACTTGGCAAAGTTGATTGTCTTTACATGATTCTCTTTATTTACCCATGCCGGATGCCCTGCATAGATCTGATTCCATGTTCTGATTGCTGTATCCATTGTATCTGACAATAAAATATCTGTATCAAATATCCTCTTTGCATCTGCTTTGAAAAACATTCTATTCCACCATCCTTTTATTGCTGCTATAATTCCCATGCTTCACCGCCTTATATAAGTCCTCTGTTATATCTGCGCGCTACTGTATAAATAAAATATCTGATGAGATCCATGTGGTGATCGTATTCCTTAATCACGCGATCCTCGCCTACTGCTTTATCATCCCATGCATACGCGCCAAACTCCTTCTGCGTCTCGGTGCAACTCTCATGTATCTGCAGCATTCCGAGGTTCAGATACTTCGTTACCTCTTGAATCCCATTCAGCACATCATTGTTGCCGTCTGTGCAGGTAAACTCTCCATACTTCCGGATTGTCGCTTTCATAGCTGCAGCTGACGGATCAATGACAATGGATGTGATTGGGAAATCCCCCGCCACCTCCTGGATCATCTTGTAATATGCTTCATTATCTATGGTCACTCCGGTTTCTCTACCTGAGTAATGACCTTCCCGGAGCATCCGCACCCTTCCGCTATTCTGCAGTTCCATCAGGCCTACCGCGAATGGGTTCATAGTTCCGTAATCGATGGATAGGTAATAAGACGACTGTGAGCTATACGCATACTCTCCATGAAAGATGTTCCTTTCCTTGTCGAACATACCATAGACCAATCCTTCTGCAATCACCCATAAGCCAAGGATGAAGCGATCATAGAACACGCCGCTATACATTGCCCTATATCTTTCCTTGACCCTCTCCGACAGAGACAAGTTATCATCCATCGTAAAATGAAGATAGATCAGCTTCTTTTCATCAGCCTTATCAATCCAATTCAGCTTGAACCAATGGCTCGGACTGTCCGGGTTACAGTTGAACCAGAACTTGGAACCATCAACAGAACATCGTCCGGTTGCCTGGTTCACAAATGACTCCGGCATCAGTGCCACTTCGTCGAAGAACATTCCGGCAAGTGTGATACCCTGAATCAGATCCTGTGACCGCTCATCCTTACCGCCAAATATGTAAAAGAAGTTGACCGTATCTCCTTTGCTGATCTCGACCATGTTATCTGATCTATGATCCAACACCTTGTATCCACGGCTACGGAGCATCAGCTTCAACCAAAACAATACATTTCGTCGAAATGATCCGATTGTCTTTCCTGCCATTCCGAGATTCTGCATATTAAATGCACTCATCGCCCACAGAACAAAACTTAACGACATGCACAATGTCTTACCGCTTCGGATTGCACCATCTGCTATGATTCCATCCTTCCCATTTACCGGAGAATCCTTGCACCACCATGTAAGTACTTGCTTCTGTTTCCTCGAAAATGGTTTGAATGCAAATCCGTTCTGCTTATACTTCTGCTTCATCCGGATAGCATTCTTCATTACATTTTCTTTTAGTTTACGCACCCGCCGGTCAAAATCTGTCCAATCAATCATCCGACCACACTTTCTTTGCTGTGTCGTTCAGAGTATCCAAGAAGTTGTCCTGCTCCGGTGCATCCTCTGTAGCATCCTTGGTCTGCATCTCTATTTTAAGCAGATCAACTTCCAACTTGCGTTTGTCAATCTCCTGGCTATGTTTCTGTGCATCCAGTGCAGTAGGAATCATGTAAATCTCCTTTAGATTTTTCAGTGCCCCAGTCACCTGAGACAGTCCCAGTCTATCAATAGGACCGTTCGCAATGTTGATATGCTCAGTCTCATCTATAACTTCCCTGGTAGGCTTTCCGATCGCAGTATCATCGTTATACTCAACCGTCTTAACCTTTTTCTTATCCTTTACGATATACTGTTCCAGTTCCCCTAGCGCCTGCTCTGCTTTCTCCGCTGCTTTATCTGCAATGGATAAAAGGCGTACTATCCTGTCTGCGTCTGCATCAGAGGATTTTTCCAAGGCTTTTTTCTTTGTATCCTCTTTGTACTCTCTTCTTTTGTCTGACCATTTTCCTTTTGCAGACTGATCCATAACTGTCTGAATTGGAATTGAATATTTCTCTGCCAAGTCCTCTAAACTGCAAGGCTTTCTGCTTATGTCTGTCACATACTCATGTTCTATCTCTACCCATGACACGGATTCCGAACGTTCGCTTTCGTTCGCTTTGTAATCCGAACGTTCGTTATCCCAATCGTATGTATTTTTCCATCTGCGAATGGTCCCCTCAGGCTTTCCCAGTTGGTCAGCGATATCTACCAACTTCATGCCGCTCTTATACAGTTCATACGCTTTATCGCTCAATGGATTTTTCTTTGCTGCCAACCGATCATCTCCTTTCATGGCAATAAAAAAAGATACCGCATCCATCAAGGACATGGTATCTTTTTACAGGTGTCCGGATTAACCACCGGAGCCTCACATTGCTGTGTGTTCTCCTTCCTAAACTACTCCCTGTTAATATGATGATACCATGTTTTTAATACCCTTTCAATCATGTTCGCTTCTTTTTTGCTTACGTTAAAAGTTCCCTTTTCATCATGTTTATACCCTTTATGTGTATGGGGATCCGTTTGCATGCCTTTTACTGCATGAGTGTGTCCCATATCCACCTGTTTATAACGTTTGTCGTGTTTATCGTAATAAGTGATATTTTTAATTTCATTTTTTGCATTAACAGTCGCGTACACTCTTCCATTGGTCATCGTCTCCATCGGTGGTTTTGCAGATCCAGAATCATTGTATCGAACAAACTTGATATTTCCGCTCTGATGCAATGTTGTATACTCACTGCCATACCTCTTCCCCTTATCACTTAATCCGCTGCTTGCTCCTCTACCACCGAAGAACTGTAAATTTATTTTCATTACCATTGTGTCACCTCCGCCCTATGAAACTTCTCGCTGAACTGCTTGATATGTACGATATTTTCCTTACACTCGTCCGGTACTCTGCCATAAAAGATAATCTGTGTAGGCTGTAATCTCTCTATCATCTCAAAATAGCCATTCAAAAACCGCTGTTTCTTTTCTGCGCTGTTCTGTGTCCCAACAGAAGAAACTGCAACAACGCTCTGTGTAGGTTCTCCATCAAAGCACCATTCGAACGAATCCCGATTGCTCCAACAGATTGTAGGAATAACATTGATTCCATGCATCTGCCAGTACGCGCCGAGCCAGTGCTTACGGTAATGGTTATAGATCTGTAACGACTTTGGAAAATCCGTATACAGACTGAAATCCGGTGTCAGCACATACTTAAACCGTTGCAACATTGCCGTGTACTTATCCGGGTCTGTCCATACTCTGGTAAACTGGTAATCATCCAGGAAGAAATGTACTGCCTTATTCTCCGGTTCTTTTGCGTTCCTCGCATAATTGAATCCGATAAATTCTGCATTATCAAATTGTACAGGCTCTAACTCCGGTATGTCATACTGCCCGACTCCATCAAATAACATCCTCTGTGCATTTTCGTAATTTCTCTGTGTTTTATACATGGCATAGTCCTTTCCTCATATCATAATTATAAGACAGGTCAAGCATGGATTTGTGCCAACTTTAGGGCATAATAAAAGAGAGGCTGTTATTCCTCTCTTCCCCATACGATCATATACTGTCCGTTCTTTTCCTCAACCAGATGCGTTGTCCGTTCTTTAATAATCCCATTCGCAGTTTCCCTTTTCCGATAGAAACCCCTCCGACTAATCGGGAGAATACCGTGATGTGCTTCCAACGTTTCAAACGATACTTTATATATAATGGCTTCTGCCAGTTCCGCAGCTATGGCACTGTCTACGCTCTGGCAGATTTCAAATATTTCTTTCTCATCCACACGCATTCCCCCTTTACTTGGTTTATTCTTCTCCCTGCCATATCTTTGGTGTATCATCTCCCACCCGCCGCATATACTACTGTGAAAGGTGGTATGATGATCGCTTAGTTTTGTTATCTGGTTTTAAAATAAACTCATCTGGTTCTCGTCGTACTGGTAAATGCGTCCAGTCATGATTCTCCCTAACTGACGCAATCTCTCCACCCGTGGTTTCTGCTTAAAATTTGCCATATACTGATTATCAACCTCAGGCGGCGCAGAAAGATAATATTCTTCCGGCAATGGAATCTGATTTTCTTCGCAGATTTTCCGTACCTGTTCCTGCGCATAAATAATATGGTTTCGCGTCAGGTTCATGTTGCAGCCATCTGACCAGAACGGATCATTACATCCATTCTGGTTTATATATTTCCAGTGTTCTATTTCTCTGCGGATGCACTGGCAGTACTCTTTCACTTTATCTTCTGCTATCTGTATCATGGCAGCACCTCCAAATCTTCCAATGGAACATAATGTTTTAAATTGTTCGCATAATAAACAACAGCACATTTTACCGTTTCTTTTGCTCTTTTCGATACATAAAACGCTTCTGGAATGACTCCGATACCTACATCACATTCATCTTCATAAATCGCATCAAGATAGCCTTTGATGACAATATCCTTATATCCAACAATTACACCTGTGAAATCCTTATCAACGTGTTTGAAATAGGTTTTTTCGATATATTCAACGTTCTTTTCGACAGTGCCATCATTGTTTCCATCTGCCAGATTATTGTCCATTGCATCAGCAGTTAATGTTTCCCTGTCGAGATACAGCCATCTTCCGTCTTTAAATGGCTTATAAAAGCCTTTGCATTGTACTTTTTCAAATAATTTCATGGCAATACCTCCGAAAAATTTAAGGTTTACGCAAACCGGAGCTGTCCGGTCTGCTCTGCTTCTATCTGCATGTTTGGCATACGTTCCGCTACGCACAGTTCCGAAAGATTTGCTCTGACCAGTGCTGCCGGTATCGGTGGACATACAGCATTGCCGCAGCGGCGCACCTGTTCGCTCCGTGGGTAGATCTTTCCGGTGTAGTCATGATCGATTATGTAATCATCCGGGAATCCTTGACATCCATATAACTCCCTTGGCTCCAGCATCCGCAGTCCGATATCCACGATCTGATAATCCACGCCCTTGATTGTCACCAGTCCGAATCTGTCCTTAGTTGTCACGGTATCAAGTGGTTTTTCAATATCTTGTCCGGTCGCATCTCCATAATATTTTATTAAAAATGCTCTGACCTCTCCAAAATGTCCGGCTGACGTTGTAATTGTATGCAATGGTTCTCGTAAATCTTGCCCTGTGCCGCTCTTATAAAATTTGCTTAGAAATGATGTGACAAGTCCATACCTGTTCGAGCCATCCACAGTCATAATCGGATCTTTTATGGTCTGCCCCCGGACTTCTCCCTGTGCTGTCTCAGAATGGTACTGGATCAATGTTGGACTAATAAGACAATGTTCATTTTTGCTCACAATCGTTGTGAGCGACTCCCTCACATCCTTACTCCGATCCTTTGTGAACCCGGTCTGCCCGATCTGTACCATGTATGGCTCCACAATCCCGTAACTATGCTTTCCGGTTATGGTCGGCATCGGCTCTCTGATATCATTCGGTCTACGCTCACCGCCATGATTACACTGAATGATAAAAGGCTTTGGATTATTCAAAACGAATTTTATAAATCCCCTGGCGATTCTATCCATCGTCTTTTGTGCTAGTGGTCTTACTGCCCGTATTCCGTATTTTTCTTTGATTTCTTCTGAAGTATCAAAGATACTTGGACAGGGCAAGGAAAAATCCAACTGCGTATATGCTCCAACATAAGGTTTTTTCAATCCTGCCTTTACCTCTTCACTGTCTGCCGGTGCGTGTGTCGGCTCTGGCCAGACAATAGGCTTGCCGTCACATCGTGCAACCATGAAAAATCTCTTCCGCATGGTAGGTGCTCCGTAATCGGCTGCAACCAACTCTTTAAACTGTACTTCATATCCCAAATCGGTAAGCTGTTGCACGAACTTTTCAAATGTCTTTCCCTGCTTACTCTTGATCGGATGATGCTTCCGGTTCAATGGTCCCCATGTCTTGAACTCTTCCACATTTTCAAGCATAATTACTCTCGGTCGTACCAGTCCCGCCCATCGGCAGGCTACCCACGCAAGACCACGGATATTCTTATCTTTTGGTTTCCCACCTTTTGCCTTTGAAAAATGCTTGCAGTCTGGCGAAAACCACGCAAGCCCTACAGGATGACCTTTACAGGCTTTTACCGGATCCACCGTCCACACATTTTCACAGTAATGCTTTGTATTCGGATGGTTTGTTTTGTGCATCTTAATTGCTTCTGGATCATGGTTGATTGCAATATCCACACTATATCCGGTTGCCAGTTCTATCCCGGTAGATGCCCCGCCGCCACCGGCAAAATTGTCTACTATCAATTCTCCGTTAATCATGGCATCACCCCCGGAAAGTCCTCAAATCCCATCTGATTATCCCTTTCAAACGACAGCATTTCTTTCTTGGCTCTCTGGTAGAAGTTGCGATCAATCTCAAAACCAAAAGCATTCCTTTCAAGTTCTGCCGCCGCTCTTAATGTGCTGCCACTTCCACAGCACGGATCAATTACCACATCACCGGGATCTGTGAAAATCTCAATCAGTTTTTTCAGCACCGCTACCGGCTTCTGTGCGGGATGGATTTTCGGAATATCTTTTCCGTCTTTCTCCCAGGTAAACCAGTTGAAGATCATCTTCCCTGTTCCCCGAATTGTTTTTCCATCTTCATCAAACTTTGCACCATTCCGAAACTTCGGCAGCCTGTCCCGATATAACACAAGGGCATATTCTGTCGCACCTACAACGCGCATATTCGCCTTAAGTACCTGCGGACTGTAATTCTTTACAAACACAAGCGGTATGTATTTATTGAATCCGTGCTTCTTAGCTGCTGCAATTAGTGTCTGCATCTGCTCAAATGCGCAAAATACAATCATGCACGGCGCATCTGAACTTCTTCCTCGTGTTCCTGCTTTCTTTGGCTCTTTCTTAAGCATTTTGCTACAAAAATGGAAATACTCATACAGATTAAAGTTAAAGTCCGAGTTAAATGCTGCCTTTCCTGCAAGTTTGCTTTCTCCATTCTTGTTATCGCCGCCGTTGTACCACATCGGATTACTGCCATAAAAGTTTTTTCCTACGTTGTACGGAACATCTGCGATAATTAATTGCGCACTCGGTATTCCGTATTTTTTATAATTCTGCATTGAATCTCTGTAAATTTCACATTTTGTTTTCTTCATTTCTTTTGAAAGGAACCCGGCGCGCCTTTTATCCGGATAGGTTCCGGCTCCTTTCTTAATGTTTCTTGTAATTTCAAAAATAATGTGTTATCATAAAACCCTAAATTATTTAGCAATATAGCTCAGTGGATAGAGCGCGCCTCTTAGAAGGGCATGGTCGCGGGTTCGAGTCCCGCTATTGATTACAACGCACCTACTTTGTTAGGTGCTTTTTATATGCTTTTAAACCATCTGATCTAATGGCAAACCTCTCACTCCTTTCGATTTACTTCAAAATTTCATCTAAGCAGGCATTCCAACCAACTTTATATGATGGTGCAATCCTGTCCGGCTGTGGATATTTTCCGCACACTTTCATTTTCTCTGGCAGTTCCCGGAGCGGGCACCAATCCGGCTTTGCCTCTTCACTATTTAATGAAAGCTCTTCAACGCCAGTTGCATAACACTCGTCATCTTTTGAGTTCCAAAACTTACACATGGTGCAATCTTCCGGCATTTCATCCATAACTAATACTGCTTTAGACATCTTCAAACCTCCTTAATGCTGACTTAGCAATTATATTTTTTATCCATCTTGGCAACATGCATTTCCATATAGGAACTCTAAAATCGTAATCAAATAGACAACCACAATCGTCACATTCTCCCTCGTAGCTTCTTGTTTCCCACCCCATAGGGCAGTTTTCACAATCATTGTCATACCAACAGCTTATTTCCGTGTAATTCTCCCATTTGCTTGAATTTTCAATAGGTCTGCTATAATGCAATGATGTTATCCGCATATTACCAATGGATTTATCCACTTCAATACGTTTGTGAATTTTTAATATCCTCATAATTCAACACCTCCACTATGTTTTCGGCTTCTCGCACCGCTCAAATTCAATTACCCACACCCACGGATTCGCATCCCAGCCGTAGCAGTCAAGGTCAGATTTCTTGATGGTGGATTCCCACAGCCAAGCAAATTGCTCCTTTGTAATCCCGTACTCTGGGTCTACTTCTGTTCCATAATTTTTTTCACCGTATCCGATATCATCATAGAAAAGGTTTCCAACACCTTCGCTTTCTGCCCCCTTTGGTGTTATATCCTGCAACCGCTCCACCCTCACATCCGTAACTTTAAGCCAGATTCTAGTATAGCTGTCAGTAATTAACTCGACTTTTTGACTAGCAACGTATCAACCACCACTTCTTCATTTGGATCAATTTCTTCAAGTTTGTACTTCCAATGATATATAACAGGTTCTTCATTTACTTCATCAAAGTATTTATATATACGCTGCACAAGTTCATCCTTAGTTTTTACACGAATGCCCTTGAGCATCTGGCGAGTAAGTTTACTGAAGAAGCCCTCAACAAGATTCAACCATGAACCGTGCTTTGGAGTAAATACAAATTCAAATCTTCCTGGTACGGTTGCGAGGTATTTTCTGGTTTCCTCAGAAGAATGAACTTTAAGGTTATCCAACACCAGACGAATCTTATCTGATTTTGGATACTTGTTATCAAGTTTTTTAAGAAATTCGATATAGTCCTTACTGTTATGGGACTCTTTAACGAGTGGAATCGCCTCACCTGTTTGCAAATCTATTCCGGCAAGCAGTGAAATGGTTCCAAGACGCCTGTACTCATAATCTCGGCTTATGGTCTTATGATTATTATCCGGCTGGATATCTTCTGATGTGGTGGCAATTGCCTGGATTCCAGGTTTCTCATCATAAGAGAGTACATGCACCACCTGATCATCTTCACAAAATGGAAGAAGTTGTCCTTTTTTATCGAACTGTAATGATAGCTGTTTATATACCAGAAGGACATTGTGCATCTTTTGGTCAAAATCCGGATCACGATTTTCACAGTAATAAGTTATTTTGTTAGGCTTAATATCTGCCTCTTCAAGTATTGTGCGAACCTTTGACTGACTTATAGTTGATAACCTTGTATAACCAGCATTTTCTGCAAACTTATTGATATGTTTTGTGAGAAGGGCACGTGTCCATACTTCTGCTGAATAGCCAAGATTAACCGGCTTCTGACATGCGATATTTATAATCCACGTCTTTTCGTCATCGGTTATTTCAGCATTACGACCACGACCGGGAGCATCAAACAAGGCGTTTTCGACACCGCCCTCTTTGAATTTATTCAAGCACAACATTACACTGCATCTATTGATGCCTACTTTATCAGCAATATCATTAATAGAAACACCATCAGCACGTAACAACAATATTCTTGCTCTACACACGGTTTGTGCCTGTATTGTTCTAGCACGAGTTTGTAATTCAAGATACGAACGCTGCTCCTCTGTTAGTGTTATTGTGTTTACTTTTCTGCCCATGAATATGACCTCCCTATACAATTATATGAAGATTATATCATGGAATACTTATTGAGTCGAGTTAATTAAAAACATTTATACTAGTGGCTTCTTTCGGCATGTGGATGGATGGTTTCCATTTTGTAATATCTGCAATATCATTTCTTTGCCAATCTTCGTAGTAATAGTATCCGTTCGGCGCCTTTTTCCATGTTTCTCGGACATACAGGATATCGCCCGGCTGATATGGAGCTTTTCTGATACACGGCTCATTTTTTCCGTTATACAACATAAGTCCATCTTTAATATATCCAGTCCATCGTGGATTTTCTCCTGAAAAGAATTTTACCAGCCGCCTGGTACAACTCTTCCGTCCGTCCAAAATCGCCCGAACCATTTCTGTGTTGAATAAAATCGGCAATACCCTACTCATCCTCCGCTTCCTCCTGGCAGTAATACACAATCGGATTGCTCGCATCACAGTCGCAGTTATTCCATTCGATATCTTCTAATGCCCTCTCTTTTGCAATCTGAATGGCTTCTGCTTCTGTGTCTGCCTCTATATCTTCATAGTCAATCGTAAGTTGTAATCCTACACTTGCATTCCATTTAGGCATCCGCTTCACCTACTTTCTCAAAATAGAACTTAATCGGTTCATTCTCTGTCATTCCTACACCTCCAACAGCTCCGGATTATCAATCTCGTTTCCAATAACAACAATATAATCTGGATTAATATCTCCCAATGGAACACTTACATCAGTCTCTAACGATGTAGCTTCCCATCTCAATGAATCATCTGACCATTTGATAACGTAATCTTCATCTTCGCACCGGAAGATATCTTTCTCATAGATTCCCTCATATCCGGTGCACTGGCAGACGGTTTTAGGTATAACCTCTACAATCTTATTTCCATGACTATTTTTCCCGCTATCAACGTCATAAAACTTTTCCAGCTCATTTACGATAATTACCGTCTTTTCTCCAAGGACTGCATAAAATCCAGTTACCCACTGTTTTCTAGTCCCTATTGGTCTTGCTTTACATAAATATCTATCTTCCATCCTTTTCCTCCATTTCTGCCACCTTGCACGGCAACTGCAGAAGTAATCCCTGCTCCTCGGCTTGCTCTCTATTTGCAAGTCTTTCCGCAATCTCTTCCAGGGCTTTGTATCTTCCATCTTTCGCAAGCTGGGTAATGGTAATTCCCTCATCATCCGGTAAATCTGCTGGATGAAATAAAACTTCTCCATTCTCTGCCACATATGTTAATCTCTCCATGCTATTCCTCGCTTTCTGCCTTAAGCCATTGTTCCACCTCTGTAACAGAACACATTGCTACGCCGCCCTCAATGGTCTTTACACTACCCTGCTCATATGTTTCGATTGAGCAAAGGAAATCTAAAAGTTCCTCATCCGTCATGTTCCGGATCCGGTCTGCATTGGTCTGCGGTCTGCATTCTTTCACAATCTCAAAGCACTCATCCTTCCAAGCTAAAACATTTTCTAGCTTATAGGAACTGTAGCCAACATGATAATAGTCCTCTCCGATTTCCTTGTACTTGATTTCGTAATATGGATTTTTCCCTATAAGCAGGAAACTTTAATGCGTTCCGTTTTGCTATCCCGTGCCGCAGTTCTTATACACTCAATCATGACTTTCCTCGCTTTCTGCAAGTTTTGCATATTTCCAATCACATACATATGCCTGATCTCCAGCACTCCATGATGTAGTGCCCTGTTTCCATGCATACACTAATCCGTTTTTGTATTTTGCAAAGTATCTCCGATCCCATACACAGGATTCGCTATGTCTCACAAGAATCGGTGTATCAACTGGAACTCTACTCCAATCAACCTGTGGTTCGACATATTCGCTGTTCGCCCATTTCAGCATTTTTTCATAGCATTCTGAAGGACGCCTAAAATCACAATTTATGCAATGTGTATCGTCACAAGCTGTCAATTTCCCGTTGCAAATTGCAATTTTATCTCCCTTACACGCAATATTTAAAATCTCTTTTGCATACTTCTCTCTATTCAGCATCCTTCTGCTCCTTCCCGTACCGCAACTGATACGGCACTTCCTTAAAATCTCTCAATGCATCCGGGTTTGGATGCTTTGGTATTCTCGTCTGACGGTTTTCCATCTCTGCTATGATTCTGCGTCTCTCTTTGCTTTCTCCGTGCAATTTATACCTCCGTCATTTCCCAAGACTGTTTACAAGCTGTTCTGACCTCGTATAGGTCTTATCCAACAGTTCTAAATATTCGCCAAGGGAAATCTGTGCCTTTTCAGATAACTCCCTCGGATAACGCTCTAACAAAGCCTTGACGCACTGTTTCATGTCTCCAAAATATCCGATTGTACGAACGGACTCTTTTTTGTTTCCGTCCTTATCCTGCCCTGTGTATTTCTGTCTCAATGTATGATTCAACGCATCAATTTCCACAAAATATCCATCCTGCAGTTCCACAACTAACTTGTCCATCAACCATTCCTCCTATATTTCATACGTCTTTCCAATAAACCGCTTATCAATGTACTTACATTCCCATTCCAGTACACTTGCGATCCCTGTCATGGTTTCATATCCGGTAGCAAGGCAGTTAATTAAATATCTGATTCTCTCATAAACCTGTCTGATCTGATTTTCCGAAAATTTAAACTGTGTTTTAAGGCAGACACCCAACATAGCAAAATAATTAAATACCTGTGCCAGTAAAAACTTATTTGCCTGTATCATGCAGTTCGGTGCAATCTTTCTCTCTACCAGATAAAAGCTCTCACGATACGGAATCTTATTTGTTTCCTCTCTCACGTCAATCTTGCATTTATCTTTCAGATAAAAACAAAGTTCCTCGCCTGTCGTTCCATCCTTTGCATTCTCCACATATGCATCAATGGTCTGCTCAACCTTTATGATTCTTTTGTGTCCGAATCCGAACTTATCATGCAGTGCCTGATATGCCATCATACGGACGTTATAATAGGATTCCTCTATCAGATAATCCGCATTGCTTTGTGCCTTGGCGTATCTCTGTATTCCGATCAGTTCACTCTTGGAATATCCAAGTGGCTGCATCCGCTTTTTCTTTCTTGCCAATGCATTACTCATCCCGTACACCTTCTTTCTCTTTTCTTTCCCATTTTTCTATCAGATCAAAAAGTTCTTTTCTTACTTCCGCTTCATGTCCCTTGGCTTTTTTTACAGTATCATCCACGATATCTGTGACATGCTGCCATTGTTCATCTGTTAACGGATAAAACTTACTGATCTGCTGATTAATAAAATCTTTCTTTTTATTTAACCATTCACGTTGTGCATCATTTAAAATAGAAATCACATCCTTTTTGTAAACTTGTGATACCTTTTGTTACTAAGAAATCCAGTAAAATCAATACTTACAGAAGTTGGTAACAAGGTAACAAAGTAACAACAACCTTTTTACGCGTAAAAATTATTTTTTTATTTCAATTTTTCATGTAAAAAAATTTTTTTAAACTATATAAAAAGCGAAAATCGCATGTTACCTGTGTTACTTGCTACCTCACATCTGTAATTTATTCTACTTAAATGGCAGTTCTTCCTGCTCATCCTCTGATATCTGCATGAAACCATCCTTATCAACCTCGATTCCGTCATCCAGTTTTAAAAACACACACCGGAAGTTCTTTCCCTCGATCTTCTTCTGCTTCGTATACTGCCCTGCCTGGGTCTGGATCTTGCCGTGCCGGTCCGCCCATGACAGAAATGCTTTTTTAGAAAATCCTCCGCTCTCACAGATCCTGTCAAATGCCGGGTTATAGATCACCGCATATCCATTTTCCAAAATGCCCCATTTCTCACAGGCTGTTGCCGCATCAAACCTTGTCTGGTTCATAGCGATCATTCCAAGGATATACTCATAACAGCGCTGATTATCTGACACGTCTGAATAGTCTGTAAGCGTTTCTTTTGCTTCATCTAGGGAAATATATACCCCATCCTTGAAAATGCTTTCTGTGGCGATTTTATCTGCTGTAAGAATTATGCTGAGAGACATTGCCTGCTTCTGCATTTTGTCAGAATCCATTAACCGGTTCATAAATCCTCTTTGCATGTTCCGCAATTCTGTTTTATCCATATCCTTAATAACATCCACAAACACTTTGCCAGCAAATCCATAGTTTTTCTTGAGAATCTCAGCCGTACGCTGCGGATCATCATAGATTTTCTGTGAACACTCCAGCTCCAGAATACGGTTGATTGCCCCGCCCTGACTGACATAACTGTTCAATGGCCGTTCACCGTTTGTTATGATGCAGTTCTTCCACCGGTTCTCACGGTTGATTCCAAGCTCTTTGTTACTCCGGCTCTTTCCCTTGCCGGAACACAGATCATAAACGATTCCTTCAAAATTCTCCCGTATTCTCGATGATGTTTTACTGGTATCATCAAGCATCATTGGCAGATGATTCAACATATCTGCTTTTGCTTCCAGTGCCACATCCGTTGTCTTGAAATCTCCTATGTACTGTGATTCGTCCGGATTTGCCCAGACAGATGCTGCGAGCATAAGACTGACAGATTTACCGCCCTCAGTTTCTCCCCACAGGTCCACAAAAAATGGAAGTCCTCCAAGCGGTTCGATCAGTACGGATGCAAAGGCTGCAGCAAGCATAAATTTAATTTCTGTTTTTCCGGTTCTGCGAAGTTCTTTCACATGTTCATACCAGGTATCTTCATTACCGCGTTCATGCACCGCATCAAACAGGCTTTTAAACCGACTGTCACCATCAAATACAATATTCTGGTCATATGGAATAAAATCGTTCCCGTTCCATCCAAGTTTACTGGTGGAGTTCTGCACCTCGATCAGTGAATCGTTCATATTTTCAATGTCTGACATGTACCGGACCAGGTGCTTTGCATTTTCACTTGTTACGGATATTCCTACACCGGACAACTGGACAATCTTGCTTGCCGACGTGATGACGGTCTTGGGAAATTTTTTTGTATACCATCGCCCATTCCGTTTATATGCGATTTCAATCTGTTCTTCTCCGGTTTCCAGGTTCTTAAGCCGTTTTACTGGAAGAATCGGATGATAACAGGCAAGTACTTCTCCGAACATGTTAAAGGTCCTTACACCGTCATCATCTGCAATCCAGGATCCAGAGTATAATTCATGTCCATCTTCAAAATAATCAAAGTGTGTGTAATTATCTGCAAGTTGCTGCGGATGGCTTTTCTTGGATGATTCAATTTCTTTGAATGTCTTTTTATATGCCCGGAGCATGGTATTGAATTTTTTCAATGTGCCTTTATGTTCTTTATCCAACTGCTCTGCACGTTCCTGGAATGATAAGAGCATTCTTGCCTTTTGAATCTCATCCGGCTCATTAAATATTTCAGTAAATACTTCTTCTGACAGAATAGATTCGGCATCATACTCTTTCAGTAATTTCAACCTATGCCACCCCTTTCCAATTCTTTTTGTAATACTTCATCATGGTGCAGGCAGACCATCAACGCATTCTGACAGTCGCACCATACATCCGATAAAGGTTCTGATTTTTTCAGCCATGTAACATATATGCCAATAAGCTGATTATTCAAATCGATTTTTCTTTTTAGACTTTCTTCCTCGCGTTTTCTTTTTTCCTTTGCTTTCTGCATGTGATATATGGTCATTTCAGATGCTTTTGTTGGTTTTTCATAAGTTCCTCCAAGACTGTAAAAAGCTGTCTTAAAATCGCAATGTTCCATGCCCTGAACGAATGAAAAAATGTCCCCATTTGATCCACATCCAAAACAGTTGTACGAATCTTTATATATTTTCATGCTGGCAGTATGGTCACCTGTATGGAACGGGCAGGGGATAAAGCCCGCCCTGTTCGGCTGAAAACCGTATGATACAACTATGTCGTGCATGGAATGTGACTGTTTTATTTCATCTACTGTCATTGCTTAGGATCTCCACAATTTTTTTCCCGGTTTCATGCTTTTCACAAAAAACAAAATCAACGTTGTATCTGTCTCTGATCGTGCATAAACTTTTATATAACTGCATCCCGTCTACTGCCTTTTCAGAACACACAGTTTTTTCCTTCCGCCCATTAACGGTCTTCCATCGGATTTCATGTTTTCTTGGGTTCTGCCAGAAGTAAACATCTTCTAATGTTTTTATATCTTCCCCGTGCTCCACCAGAATCACGATCTTAATATCCTGCTGTATCGCCCGAACCAGTTCAGCTTTAAAACGTTCGTGCTGCTGGCAGACATTCCCGCACAGTTCCTGCAAGTCTTTTTTGCGATCAATTACCAGTCTTGGGTTATCCAGAGACTGATAATCGCCTACATACATTTTGGACCGGAAATATTTAACTCCAATGTCATCAAACTGGGTCCGGATCCGTTCCCATTCTTTTTTATGTTCCCTTGTGTCTACTTGTATCTGCAACTAAAACACCTGCCTTAATTGAATGGCAACTCTTCATCGATCCCATCGGGAATATTCATGAAACCATCTGCATCTTTCGGAGCTTTATCATAAAAACTCTGCGCGCTGCCTTTGTATTCCTTATAAGCCTTTGTTTCTGTCGTCTCTGGAATGCCGGCTTTCTCGACCTTGTCAAGCGATACGAACCAACGCATCACACGTTTTCTGACCTCTTTCCCGTTGTAAAAATCCATCTGCTCACCGAATACTCCGCCGATCTTCTTATTTTTAAACTGCGCACCGAAGTTATCGCCCCACTGCGTTGTAAATCCGGTATTGCTGTGCTCTACACAGGTTGTAAATGTCTTAAATGAACGATTGCACTTACCTTCGGCATCTTCTGTTAAAATGTACTGTGTTGCCTGGTTAGGCCATTTTTTATCCGGGCGGATATCATTCTTAAACTGCTCTGTAAAATACCCCGGTTGCGCATCATCTGGTGCAAAATCAAAAAGTACAACAATCATATCTTTTCCACTTTTCGATTTTGTTTCGCTGACCTGCTTAATGATCAGTTTATGTCCACCCAGATCTACCGGAGTAAACTCTCCGCCTGCCGATGTCTCATCGTAATTATTTGGTTTCTGCATTATTTTCCTTACCTCCGATTTCGTAATAATCTCTGATTGCTTTTTCAACTAACAGCATGTCATTATCAATGACCGTATCCTCAAACATGCCGATCGGCGACTTGCTGACTGCTCCATCTGCCGCCTGAGTGACAAATAAATGCTTATTTGACTCTACAATGCACCGCAGCACGATTGTAAACATACCCTCGATGCACACCTTTTCGTCTAACAGCTTTCCAATGGTTTTTGGTTTAATCTCTCCAAGTTCATTTGCTTCCTCATGCATGATCACATAAACAATCTTATCTGCCGGGACCTTCTCAATAATGAACTGGATCAGATTCCAGAAGTGATCACCGATCTGATTGTATAAAGTGAAAACTCCATTACCGCCACCTGCAGCACTATGTTTGCTCATGAACATATTTGTGATCAGATATCCGGCATCATCAATCACAATGTTCTTTGCCTTGGACTGGATCAGACACTTCATTACCGTCTGATAATCATCCGTGTTCCATCCATCGATCTTCCCTTTAAATGGAAGTGGTTTATTTAAAACCCTTATAAGGTTCCAATCCGGATTTCCTGCGCAGTTTCTAAGGCTTGCACTCTTTCCCATACCGGATTTTCCAATAATAAGTACCGGGATTGCCATTACTCTTCGCCCCCTATCGCAATCAGACCATTTGCTTCTGCCTGTCTGATGATCATTGATGCAACTTTTTTATTGCTCCATCCTGTTTTAATGGAGTAATTTGAAATGATTGCCAAAACATCTGTGTCTAATTTCACACACCCCTGATTATTGATTTTCCTGTCATTTACAGGTAAACATATCTTTGTATTTTCCATTTTCTCTCCTATCTGACTGTCCAAAACGGCAGCCCCATTATCATTTCTGCTCATTTAATTGAAATGCTCTGTCCTTCCACGATCTCAGCTCCAGTGACAGTAGTTCCGGCCTTAATTGCATTTTTAATAGCAGTCTTGTCCGGTGTCGGATCTGCAAATTTAAGAAATTCCTTTGGAAGCTGTGAAATATCAGTAACATTGACACTTGATGTTTTTCTGAACGAAATTGCAACTTTCGGCGTCGAGAACTTTTGCCCTGCAAGATAATTCGCCAGATACTTCTTAAGCGATTCCGCTTTGTTCTCAGCGGCTTTCTGTCTATCTGCAAAGGACTGCTTTTCTGTCTTGAATGCTTCTGCATCTGCATTCAGATTTTTAATCCAGCAGGCAATATTCTCAATTTTTGTGTCACGGTCCATCTGAAGCTCGTCCAATCTGGCAGGATCAATTATTTCGCCTGTTTCCATATCCACACAGTTCATAATTTTCTGGTCAATTTCATATAAATTCATAATTATTACCACCTTTCTTTTTCCCATTTCTCGTACATTTCTTCATCCAAACGCATCTCTGCCATTCTTTCTTCTCTGGCCAGACGCTCATATAAACGATGTATTCTTGTCTGCTCCGCTTCCTGTTCGTCAAACAGATCTGCATTATCCGGTACATATTCCATCAGTACACCTCATAACGCTCATACTTTTCGATTCTAAGGACATCATCGTTACTCACTCTTGATAAATTGATTCCTTCAATCTCATGAATGTTCATTGTCAGATAACCATCTGCCGACATTGTTAAAGAAAACAGGCTGTCGATTTTGTGATTCTCCAGCGTATTTTTAATACAATTAATTGCCGGGATAACTGCCTGCGCGATCAATTTAAACTCTTCTAATTGCTTGTCCTTTTCATTCATTTGCTTTTCCCTCACTTTCATGTTAAAATACATCAAAAGGATTTTTCCAAATCCTCTTGGTAAATAGCACCTGTACTCGCCAAAGTTATCAGGGTGCTATTTTTTTGTCCTCGATCAGCTCCATATCTCCGTCCAGCTTGTCCGCCTGCCGAAAATAAAGCAACTCGATCTGCGTCTCTATCCTGTGCTCCGACAGAACTCTCAACCCGTACCCTGCACCGGCGATAAATCCACCAAGGATGCAGACCAGTG
>ERZ1034980.251-NODE-251-length-43673-cov-4.716860_pt1 | contig 43673 bp, 42 predicted proteins | sample MGYA00520622_ERZ1034980 | MGnify/ENA primary metagenome ERZ1034980 (study PRJEB33766, sample SAMN09781791) | gut metagenome | biome: gut microbiome | host: Homo sapiens | place: Madagascar | study: EMG produced TPA metagenomics assembly of the PRJNA485056 data set...
GCCGTCGTGCGAGTACCGTGTACGCGTGCTCGACGCCCTGGTGCGTCAGACGCGTCCGGGTGGCATCATCGTCATCAGCTTTTGGGAGTTCATGAACGACGAGCGCATGGTGCGCAAGGCCGCCCGCGCCGAGGCCCGCGCCGAGCTCGCGCCTCCGTTCGAAGGGTATGACCCCTCGCAGTTCGAGCCAGGCGATTACCTTATCGGCTGGCAAAACGACCATCGTGCCTATCGCTACTGCCACCACTTTGACGATCAACAAATCACCGACTTGGTAACAGGAGTGCGCACGTTGAGCACGAACGGTGGCGCCCCCGTACGCGAGCTAGCACGCTTTCATGCCGACGGACATAGCGGCAAGCTCAATCGCTATGTAATCTTGCAAAGAGCCTGATGCCTTGGCGGCATCCGTCTAACAGTATCCACGCATGGTCTCCATCTTCTGCAGACGCTCAAGATGGAGAAATTCCTTTCGCCCGTTGGGGTCCCCGGATTCCCTGACAAGGCAGTCCGAAAAACGGTCGACTTTGTCTTTGAGAAGAGGGGCGAAAATCCCTGCAGGCCCCTGCGGGCGCCGCTCCGTATCCTCAATTGCCTCGATAAAAGGCTCCCCTTCTGCAGCCAAGAGCAGCCACGCAGGCGTTATCGACCATCCACAGCCGCTCATTTGCCATCGAGAATGGATCGACGTACACGACTATCTCGAAGATGCCAACGCTTCAAGAGCGAAAAACGCGTCTTGAAATGCTTTGCCGCAATCCGATCACGGCGACATTTTGCGGCAAGGGCCGCGCGCGGTGATTTTGTTTCTTCGTTTTCTTCCCCATGGCCTCGCCAAACGTCAGAACGTGACGGTACCCTTGTCTGGTAGAACAATATCCCTCGTGCGGACACGATTTGGACGCGCTTATTGGAGACCCATGGGAAGCTTGCACGTCAGAACCCCCAAGAACTTTGTGCTCGAGGAGCGCCTGGAGCGCTACGGCTCGGCAATCGAGACGAACCCCGAAAGTTATATCGGTCATTGGCGCGAGGCTTGCGCCCCCGCCGGAAGCAAGCCCTTTGCCCGCCTTCATCTTGATCTTGGCTGCGGAAAGGGAACGTACCTGGCAGAACGTGCCAAAATCGAGCCCGATACGCTCTTTGTCGGCGCCGATCAAGAGCCCATCTGCATTGCCTATGCCGCGCAGCGCGCTGTTGAGGCGGGCATCGCAAACGCGGTCCTGGTCCCACGCAAGGCGGGCTCACTCGCACGCATTTTTGCCACCGGCGAGCTCGATGCCATCACGCTCAACTTTCCCACCCCGTGCCCCAAGGCACGCCATGCCAAGCAAAGGCTCGTCTACGTCGATGCACTCGCAAGCTTCCGGCCACTCCTCGCCGCAGACGGAACCGTCACGTTGCGCACCGACAGCAAGCCGCTGCGCGACTATGCCTTGGGCCAATTTGAAGCCGCGGGCTACCGGGCGCTTTGGATCAGCGATGACGTGCGCGCAGAGCATCCCGAGCACCCCATGACCGAATACGAACAGCGCACCCAAGACATGGGCGCATACGTTTATGGCATCTGCGCCACCCCTGGCGCTGCCCCAAGCAAAACCCAGCTCGAAGCAGGCTGCGCGCAGGAGCAAAGCCTTGCCTGTTATCTGCCGCAAGACCTCGAGAGCCTCAATTACGTGCCCCTCGGCATGGAAGAAGCCGTCGAAAACTTCAAGAACCGCTTGCGCAAAGGCAAAAACCGCTTCCCGCAAGTCTAACGAAGCTCGGCTCGAATCAAAAAAATACGGTTATAGGTAGGTTGAACTAAGGCGGCTAAGTAGCACCGGCTTGCAGCCTTTCTTTCCTGGAGTTTTATTCATGATTTAGCCCAGCTACTCGGCAAGTTCATAGCAACCTACCTATAACCGTATTTTTTGCGCAATCCTGCCAGATGCACACCTTTCCAACACCCTCCCGCGCCAGCCGATAAGAACTTTTTCCACATTGGGGCCGAGCGCCGCGTCTCTCGGCCATAATAGTTGACGGACAAATTCGAGAGAAAGCAGCTCGCATGGCTCAAAATGCAGCAAACAACAACCAGGACGCCGTGACCGTCACGGGCGCGGGCGCGGCCAGCTCATTCTCGGGCGGCACGGGAACCGAAGCCGAGTTCGGCTCGCTCGGCGCCCTCTCCCCTTGCTGGTGGGAGCCAGAAGATGGCTCCGAGCCCGAGCCCTGGCTCAAGGCAGACCAGGCCTTCGAGCGTTTTTTGGAGTGGACGGGCAGCCGGGGAATCGAGCTATGGGAGCACCAGGAAGAGGCTCTTATGGACCTTGCCGCGGGCAACCATGTCATCCTGGGCACGCCCACGGGATCGGGAAAATCGCTCGTGGCGCTTGGCATGCTCTTTATGGGCATGGCGCAGGGCAAGCGCTCGTACTACACCGCGCCCATCAAGGCGCTGGTGTCCGAGAAGTTCTTTGACCTGGTGCAGGTACTCGGACGCGAAAACGTGGGCATGATCACTGGCGACACGCACATCAATACTTCGGCTCCAGTCATTTGCTGCACTGCCGAGATTCTTGCCAACGATGCCCTGCGCGAGGGCGAGGACACCGATGTCGGCTGCGTAGCCATGGACGAGTTCCACTTCTTTGCCGACCCCGACCGCGGATGGGCCTGGCAGGTGCCGCTGCTTACGCTGCCCCACACCCAGTTCATGCTGATGAGCGCCACCCTCGGTGACGTCTCGGCCATTGCCGCTTCCCTGCGCGAACACACCGACAGTGACGTCGACCTCGTGGTTGACGCGCCACGTCCCGTGCCGCTGTCCTACGATTACGTGAAGACACCGCTCGAGGGAACCGTCGAGCTCGCCATGCGCAACAACGAGGCCCCGCTCTATATCGTGCACTTTAGTCAGGATGCGGCGCTCTCCACCGCGCAATCGCTTGCCAACTTTGGCATCGCCACCAAGGAGCAGCGCGAACAGATTAAAGAGATGGCGCGCGGCACGCACTTCACCACCGCCTTTGGCAAGATCCTCAAGCGCCTGCTGAGCTGCGGCGTGGGCGTGCACCACGCCGGCATGCTGCCGCGCTACCGCCTACTTGTCGAAAAACTCGCACAGCAGGGTCTGCTGCCCGTTATCTGCGGCACCGACACGCTGGGCGTGGGCATCAACGTTCCCATCCACACCGTGGTGCTCACCGCGCTCACCAAGTTTGACGGCTACAAGATGCGCCGTCTGCGCGCACGCGAGTTTCATCAGATTGCCGGCCGCGCCGGTCGCTCGGGCTTTGACACCGAGGGCATGGTTATTGCCGAGGCACCCGAATACGAGATCGAGAACGCAAAACTCCTCCTCAAGGCAGGCGACGACCCCAAAAAGCTGCGCAAAATCAAAAAGAAAAAACCGCCCGAGGGTTTTGTGACCTGGAATGAGCAAACCTTCCAGCGACTCATCGAAACGCAGCCCGAGACACTCAAGCCGCGCCTACGCATCACGCACTCCATGGTGCTCTCCATGGTCGAGCAAGGCGGCGACGCGCGCACACGCGTCAGCGAACTTATCGCCAAGAGTCTGCAGACCGACGAGGAAAAACTCAAGCTCAACGTCCGCGCCGACGAGATTTTCGCCACGCTGATCGACTCCGGCGTCGTCGTGCGCACCGAGGTGCCGCCCGCACCAGACGCACCGGCAGATGCGCTGCCCGAAGTGGATTACGCCCTCACGGTCGATCTGCCCGAAGACTTCGCCCTCGACCAGCCGCTCTCGCCATTCCTGCTCGCTGCACTCGAGCTGCTCGACCCGGCAAGCGATACCTACACCTTCGACCTCATCTCGATGGTCGAGGCCACGCTCGAAGATCCCAAGCAAGTGCTACGCGCCCAAGAGCGCGCGGCTCGCTCGCGCGCCATGGCAGAGATGAAAGCCGATGGCATCGATTTCGAAGAGCGCAAGGAGCGTCTGCAAGACGTCACCTACCCCAAGCCGCTCGAAGACCTGCTCGACACCGCCTTTGCCACCTATTGCGCCGAGGTACCCTGGGCAAACGACTACGAGCTCAGCCCCAAAAGCGTCCTGCGCGACATGCTAGAAGGCGCCAATGACTTTAAGGGCTATATCCAAAAGCTCAATATCGCGCGCTCGGAAGGCATCTTGCTACGCTATCTTGCCGAGGCATTCCGCTCGCTTGACCGCACGGTGCCCGTGGCAAAGCGCAACGAGCAGCTCGAAGACATCATCTCTTGGCTGGGCTTTATGGTGCGCTCCGTCGACTCCAGTCTGGTAGACGAGTGGGAGGCCGCTGGCGACCCCGCGGCGCTCGACATGGCACCGCCCTCGGCAGCCGACCAGGTGGTTGCCGACCGCCGAGGCGTCACCCTGTTGGTGCGCAACGCCCTCATTCGCCGCGTGACGCTCGCCGCCCGAGAGCGCTACGACCAGCTAGGCGAGCTCGACTCCGACTTTGGCATGACCGCGACGCGTTGGGAGCGCGTGCTCGACGCATATCACGAGCAGCACGAGGAAATCCTCACCGACGCCGACGCCCGCTCCTCTGCGATGCTTTCCATCGACGAGGCAGACGAGCAGGCCGCACATGTCTGGCATGTCCACCAGATCTTTGCCGACGAAGACGGCGACCATGACTTTGGCATCATGGCCGACCTTGACCTCGACGCCACTCAAGAGGAAGGCGGGGCCGTCTTCAAAAACTACCGCGTGGGCTTTATCGAAGACCTGCTGGACTAGCCCGACTGCCCCAATGTGACAGCAAAACGACAGGTTTATTCTGTCACATTTTCACATGGCATCCATACATGTGCAGGAGGGGTGAATATGTGACAGAATAAACCTGTCGACTTTTTGTCACATAGGGGTGCCATCCGGGAAAGGATGGCACCCCTTTTGTTTAGCGGCGGCCGCAGTAGGCGTCGCGGGCGATGTTGACCAAGTCCTGCTTGGATACGGCACGCGGATTGGACGGCGTGCAGCGGTCGTGCTGGGCCGCCTCGGCAATGCCGGAAAGCTCGGCTTCAAATGCCGCGGGCTCAAACTGCGGCAGGTCGGACAGGGCGTTCTCAACGCCCAGGCACTCGCGCAGCTCGATCACGCGAGCCAGCAGCTCATCGGCATCCGCCATGCCCAAATCATGAGCCAAACGGTCATACGGCTCGCGATACTTGGGCTCGCTCATATGGAACCGCATCACATAGGGCAGCAAGATGGCGTTCAAGCGGCCATGGGCCACATGGAAGCGTCCGCCCAGAGCATGTGCCAGCGAATGGTTAATGCCCAAGCCGGCGTTGGTGAAGGCGATACCCGCGGAGCAAGAGGCCTCGATCATGCGTGCACGGCTACGCATGGCAAGACCGTCGCGATAGACCACCGGCAGGTCCTCAAACACGATGGAGGCAGCCTTTACGGCGAGCGCATCGGTAAACGGCGTGGCGGCGTTAGAGACATAGGCCTCGATGGCGTGCGTCAGTACGTCAAGACCGGTATCGGCCGTGATCTTTGCCGGCACGGTCTTGGTGAAATCGGCCTCGAGCAGGGCGCCGTCGGGAGCCAGGAAATCGTCGATCAGCACAACCTTGTTCTCGCCGCGCGTGATGACAGCAAAGTTGGTAACTTCCGAGCCCGTACCTGCCGTGGTAGGAATGGCCAGGAAATACGGCTTGTCCATTCCATGCTCGTGGGCGAAGTACAAAATAGCCTTCGTAGCATCGATGCACGAACCGCCGCCAAAGGCGATGACCATATCCGGCTGAACGCGCTCCACCACAGCGACGCCTGCGTCAACGAGCTCCTGGCTCGGATCGGGTTTGACGTCGGAATACGTCTGGTAGCGCGCGCCTGCGGGCAGGTGCTGAGCCATCTTGGCGACCATGCCCGAGGACTCCAAAAAGCCATCGGTGATAATCAACACGTTGCGGTAGGTCAGGCCCTCAAGATGATTGATGGCCTGCGACCCAAAAAACAATTCGGTCGTGAGCTTAAAGCCCTGCATGAGAGCCCCTTTCGATTTTTACATGGGAGTCGTCGCGTCGTTACCGCTCAATGGGCAAAAGAACCTCGGCGACAAAAAGATCTTGATTGTAGGTGGTCCAGTAGTCGGTCACGAAGCGCTCGAACACGCCATCTGCCGGCTTGAAACCGTTTGCGAGCGCATAATCGCGCACACGGCGATGGGCCTCGCCGATATTCTCGAACGGACCCGTATGATACGTGGAGAGATACATGCCGCTTTTCACCGTCATGCGATTCTCCTCGGCAATGGGACGCAGCGCATGCTGCACGACCGTGACCTCGGAATGCTTCTGGGCGTGGTCGGGTTCGCAGCACGCATCGAAGCTGCTGTGATGCAAGATCACGGGGCCAGTGATCACGTTATCGTGCTCCTCGACAAACGAGGTGAAATCGAGGTTGATGATCGCATCGGCATAGTTGCCCCAGAAGTGATACGGCATGGCCAAAAACTCCTGACCGGAGAAGTACTTGAGGCTCACGTCCTTTGGCTTGACCGAAAGGACAAAATTGGCCTCGTCGATAAGCCCCATCCAATCCCGAATGGTATGGCGGCACTCCTCAAGACGGGTCATCTCGCGCGTGCAGGCGTCGGCATGAGTACCAAGCATTTCCTTGATCTTGTCAAAGCTCTGCGTCTCAAACAATTCGGAGACCTCGTCGAGCGAGAAACCCATCATCTTGAGATAGTTGATGATGGGAATGCGCAAAATCGTCTCGAGCGAGTAATAGCGGTATTTATTATCCCCTATGCAATCGGGCTGGAGAAGATTGAGCTTGTCGTAATGGCGCAGCGTACGAGACGTGATACCGCACAGCTGGCTTGCCTCGCCAATACCCAAAAGCTGACCGTTGTGCAGCTCGTCATCGCTCACATGAGTCATCTTTACGCCTCCAGAACACGTTGAATGAGTACGGCATTCACATAGGTATCCAAAATGGGATTCACGTGGTCGCTCAGCTGGCGCCGCAACCCGTCACGCAAACGCGTGAGTGTAGACAGCGAATAGCTTTGAATCTCACAGACATAATAACCAATCGAAGAGATGAGTTTTGGCTGCGTTATCGATCCCCTCACATGCTGCGCCGTCGCGGGAAGTTCGCTCTGTGCGATATCGAGCATGCTTCGCAGCGTACCCTCGATCTCGTCGAGCACGCAGCGTTTAACCGGCGAAGGAGCCTCCAGACGCCCCGACCAATCGCGCGCAAACGCCACAGGATCAGTCGCCTCCATCATGCGCGCGTACTTCTCGCGAATCACGTTACGGCCCGCCGCATCGGCAGCCACCACGTCATCGCGCACAGCCATGATGGACTCGCGAGGAAAACTCAGGTACTGGGCAACGCGATGGACAAAGAACCCCACCGCGTTGTCTTGGCAGGCGGCGCGTCCACTCATACCCTGAACAGTGTCGAAATGTACCCATTCAAGCTGCACGAGCTCCCGCAATGCAGAGATTTCCGCATGAGCAAGGCCCTTGTCTTCGAGCAACTTCTCGACCGCCGGCATATTGAAAAACGCCGATATGCCTTGTCGAAGTACGGAGCATGACGTCCTGCAATCTCCCAATGCCAACCCCCTATCGGTATCCGCCGGCCGCAAGCGGACAGGCAGCAAGATACGGATCTTTCAACGAACCCTGAATGTCTAAGGCAACATCGAGCAAAAAGTCACTGCCGCACGACGTCCAGCCAACTAAGCGAGCAGATGCACCAACTGTCTGGCAAAGCGCCTCGACATCATCTTGATCCACCTGCTCCACCGGCGCCGCGGCGATAGAGCGCACGGCATCGAGCACCGGCGCAGGCGCGCACGCGCGCTCGGCAAGCGAGCGATACGCCCACTTGTAGTACGGCATGTACGTATGCGCAAGCAGATGAAACGCCGCCATGGCGCTTGTCAAAAACTCACTGCGTGCCGCACTGGCAGCGACGGCGTCTTTGCGCTTAAGGCAGCGCGGAAGGTTGTACTGGCCCGCCTGAGCCATGGAGGCACAGTGGGCAGCAAACTTCTTACGCATGACCTCGTCTGGATAAAATCCCTGGTACACCGCGCGCATAACGGAGAACTCGCCACTCGGATCAGCAAAAACCTCGCCGGAGGTAACCTGAGCGAGAAGCTGCTCGGGAATGGCGAGCCACTCCTTTGCACACTGCGGTGCACGAGAAAGACCGGTGTAGAGACGATAGAACGCCTGCGTCTCAAAGACCCCCACGCGCTTGCCCGCCATCTGCGTCTGCTGGCGCGTAAAACCTTTAAAACTTACAGGCAAAAGGTCGTAGCGGCGCTGAAGCTCCGACCCCCACTCCTCATACACATCGGTAGAAAGCCACACGCAGAAGCCGGGACCAAAGTCGTGGTCGCGCGAAATCTCGTCGTCGAAGCCCAAGCATTCCGACCCCTCGCCAACGAGACCCAGCGCGGCGCGGTAACGAACGTCGCTCGGTAGCCCTTCGAATAGGGATGGCGCGTAGAGCTCGCAATATGAACGAGAAAGCTCAAGACCTGTCACAACTTCACCCCGCTTCCGCGCGTTTGGCTACAAGAAAAACTAGATGCCCTTGAAGGCATTCGTGAGCTCGTGAATCATCTTCTGGAGCTCGTCGGCGTCGATGACGTCGTTGGGCTTGGCGCCTGCAAGAGCGTCGGGAGATACGTCGGTGCAGTTGCAACCCACCGAGTAGCTGATGCCCGAGACCGGATGGGGCTTCGAGTCGCAGCAGCCCGTGCTGGACGCGGTATCACAGCAACCGGCACTGGAAGCTGCAACCTCGGTATGATGCGCCGCCAGGTCGGGATGCCACTTGGCAAACAGCTCGTCGTGAGCCACAACCTCGTCGGGCTCGATCAGCCCATTGACCACGCGCTTCACGTTGATGAGATGCTGCGGGCCCACGTTCTCGGAAACGGAGCTGCCGCCCCAGGTGCCGCAGCCCAGCGTGAGCGCGACGTCAAGACCGGTGATGACGCCCGTGCCGCCCTGGGATCCACCGGTGTTCACCAGGATGCGAGAAGCCGGCTTGACGGAGAACTTGCGCACCATGTCCTTATCGGTGGTGTGGATGCTCATGGTGTGGCCGATGCCATTTTGCAGCAGCTCGATGGAGAGCTCGCAGGCCTCTTCCCAGTTGGAGACGGTATAGAAGCCCAAAACAGTGGTGAGCTTCTCGTAGGACAGCGGCCAGGCATCGCCCACGCCGTGCTGCTCGCCAATAAGCACACGAGTGCCCTCGGGGATCGTGATACCAGCCGCCTGCGCAATCGACTGCGGGCTGTGGCCCACGAACTTGGGGCTCATGGAGTGACCGTTGCGGAAAAGCAGAGCGCAAACCTTCTTGCACTCCTCCTCGGTCATGAAGTAACCGCCCTGAGCGCGGAACTCGGCCATCACGGCATCGCGGTTGCAGGTCTCGCAGATGATGCTCTGCTCGGAAGCGCAGATCGTGCCGTAGTCAAACGTCTTGGAAGCAAGGATGCGACGGACGGCATCGTGCACATTGGCGGTGCGCTCGATATAGGCAGGCGAGTTGCCAGCGCCCACACCCAGTGCGGGCTTGCCGGAGCTGTAGGCAGCCTTGACCATGCCGGGGCCGCCGGTAGCGATGATCATGGCAACCTCGGGAGCATGCATGAGCTCGTTGGTGGCAGCCATGGAAGAAAGCGTGATGCCCTGGATCACGTTCTCGGGGGCACCCGCCTCGACAGCCGCCTGGTTCATGAGCTGGATGGCCATGCTCGTGCACTTGGCGGCAGCGGGATGCGGCGAAAAGACGATAGCGTTACGCGCCTTGAGGGCGATCATCGCCTTGTAGATGACCGTAGAGGTGGGGTTGGTGGAGGGAACGATGCCCATCAGCAGGCCAACCGGCTCGGCGATGGAGATGACCTGGTTCTTCTCGTCGGCGTCGATAACGCCGATGGTCTTCTTGTCGCGGATCTCCTCATAGAGCAAGGCGCTGGCGATATGGTTCTTGTACACCTTGTCGCAAACCTTGCCAAAGCCCGTCTCCTCGACAGCCATGCTAGCGAGCACCTGGGCGTTTTCCTCGGCAACCTTCACCATGTTACGGAGGATGCGGTCAATCTGCTCCTCGTCGTAATGAGCAAGCTGGTTCGCAGCGATCTTACCCTTGCGGGCGAGGTCGCGAACCGCCTGGATACTCTGAAGATCGAAATCGTAGTCCTGCATGAGACTCCTTTCGAATCAATCGGATAGAACAGCTCGTACGGACGCGCGATTACGCGGCGCCGCCGGGCAGGATGGACTCGACGGAGCCGTCGGGGCGCGGGATGACGTGCACGGAGATGAGCTTGCCCACGCGCTGGGCGGCGGCTGCGCCCGCGTCGGTTGCCGCCTTGACGGCACCCACGTCGCCGCGGACGAAGACGGTCACGAGGCCGCCGCCGACGCGCTCCTTGCCGACGAGGGTGACGTTTGCGGCCTTGACCATGGCGTCGGCGGCCTCGACGGAGCCGATCAGTCCACGGGTCTCGATCATGCCGAGGGCCTGGGTAGCGTTAGACATGGTTCCTCCTTAAAGGTGCAGGCGTATGCCTGCATGTAGTGTTGCAAAAGCCGTAAATAGCCGGCGTGCCCGCCCAGACGCTTATGGCGACAGGCGCGCAGGCATTCACAGCGAGGGAACGTGACAACAAGTGGCACAAAGAGTGCCAGTCATCCCGATTGGGGCCGCAGACACGCTTGGGCGGCCCCGTTCGGATAGCTAGCCTTTTGCGGACGCGCGATTACGCGGCGCCGCCGGGCAGGATGGACTCGACGGAGCCGTCGGGGCGCGGGATGACGTGCACGGAGATGAGCTTGCCCACGCGCTGGGCGGCGGCTGCGCCCGCGTCGGTTGCCGCCTTGACGGCACCCACGTCGCCGCGGACGAAGACGGTCACGAGGCCGCCGCCGACGCGCTCCTTGCCGACGAGGGTGACGTTTGCGGCCTTGACCATGGCGTCGGCGGCCTCGACGGAGCCGATCAGTCCACGGGTCTCGATCATGCCGAGGGCCTGGGTAGCGTTAGACATTCTTGTTACCTCCTGAGTAGTTTCCTTGGGTGCAGGCGTGCCTGCAGGTTTGGTAGCGGGTGCTTCCTTTGCGGAAAGCTCGACCTTGAGCGGCGCGGGATGCTCTTCGGCCTCGCGCTGCGCCTTGGTCTCGTTCTCGTTGAGTACAGGTGCCGCAGGTTCCGATTTGGGCTTAGCGGCCGTTTTCTTTGCAGCAGACGTCTTTGCCGCCGCGGGCTTTGCCACGGTCTCCTTTTTGGAAGCCGCCGCAGGCTTTGCGGAGGTCTCCTTCTGAGCAGCCGCCGGCGCAGATGTGGGCTCCTTCTTTGCGGCGGGAGCCTTTGCGGGAGCTTCGGTCACCTCAGGAGCTGCCTTCTTGGCGTTCTCCTGAAGCTTCTTGCTCCCGCCGGTACCGGATCCACGCGTTGCCATGGCTTACTTAGGCCTTGGCACCGGGCAGGATGGACTCGACGGAACCGTCGGGGCGCGGGATGACGTGCACGGAGATGAGCTCGCCCACGCGCTGGGCGGCGGCTGCGCCCGCGTCGGTTGCCGCCTTGACGGCACCCACGTCGCCGCGGACGAAGACGGTCACGAGGCCGCCGCCGACGCGCTCCTTGCCGACGAGGGTGACGTTTGCGGCCTTGACCATGGCGTCGGCGGCCTCGACGGAGCCGATCAGTCCACGGGTCTCGATCATGCCGAGGGCCTGGGTAGTGTTTGCCATTTTTGTTACCTCCTATTTCGCAGAGATCTACTTGATGATCTCTACAACAGAACCGTTTTTAATACCGAAGGCATTTGCCTCTTCGGTGTCGATATGACAATCGAGGGCGCTCGTGTTGTTGGCACGCACGACCACGTTGTCAAGACGTCCGCCGCGCTCGCCGCCAAAAGCGATCGACACGACCTGGCCGTCATGAAGCCCGCGCTTGGCAGCCTCGTCGCACGTCATATGAATATGGCGCGCAGCAACGATGACACCTTGGGGCAGGACAACGGTGCCATGGGGGCCAGCGAGCGTGATGCCCGGCGTGCCCTCAAGCTTGCCGCTCATGCGCACGCAAGCAGGAACGCCCAGCTTGAACGTATCACCGCGCAGCACCTCAACCTGAGTGGACGGGCGCACGGGACCAAGCACGCGCACGCGCTCGATAACTCCCTTGGGACCCACGAGTGTCACCGTCTCTTTGGCGGCAAATTGTCCGGGCTGGGAGAGCTCCTTGATGGGAGTGAGCTCGTAGCCGGCTCCAAACAGAGCCTCAAGGTCCTCCTGGGACAGATGGACATGACGACCGGACACGCCAACGCCCACCGTCAACGGGGCGGCATGCCCAAGAAGATCCTCAACCTGCCGTTCGCTCCAAATGCCGGTGTCCAGAGCGCCGCGAATAAGGCGCTCGATCTCCTCGGCACTCATAGCGGCCTCGTGCCCCTCGTGATGCTCGGGCTTGCGGGCAGCAGGTGCCTCGTGATGCTCGGGTGCAGGCTCGGCCGTCTTGTGCTGCGTCGCTGCGGGCGCGGCACCAAAGACCAGCTCGACGCCCAACTCGGCGGCTTCGTCTTTGGCCTGCGGGGTCACGATGGTGTTGTCATCGATTGCCAGAACGCCGCCATGCTCTGCCGCCGCCTTCACGTCGGCCGCACTGATCAGTCGTTTCATCTCTTCCTCCTTTCCTACAGACTCACGTCTTCGTCGATAATTCCTACAATGGCCGCATCCACGGGTGCGTTCTTACCAAAGGTCTCGCGCATGAAGTGGTAGGCAGCCGAACCCGTAGCCACAAGCACGCGGTCTCCGGTACCCGCACTGATGGTGTCAACGCACACCAGGCGACGTCCGGATTCCGGGCCGTCGATGACCTCGACGCGCATCAACTTCATGCCGTCGAGCTCCTCGTACTTACGGGTCGCCCAAATGGAATCGATGAGCTTACAGATGAGCATTGGCGCCGTCCCCTCCTTCCTTGATGCGTTCCAAGCACTCCATGACCTCCGCCGTGTCTCCGGCGATGGCCAGAAGAATCATGTTTTGCGGGCAGCTCCCGCGAATATCCGTGACCTCGACGCCCGCCGTCTTCTCGGCGATGTCGCTCGCAACGACCATGTCGATGAGCTTTCCCTGCACAAGGCCCACGGCCGCCGGCAGGAACTCCTCGTTCCAACGATTGCCCGAGCGCTGGCGCAAGATCGCCATTGTGCCGGGAGCAGGCGCCTTGATGACCTTGATATCAAGCATCGAGGTCACCTGCGGCAGCGGCCTGGCATCCCAAGGCAATGCCCAGCGGCGTCACGAACATGGGGTGGTTGGGCTTGTGCACCGGGATACCCAGCGCCTTCTCAACCGGAGCCTCGATGCCCGTGAGCTCGGCCGTGCCGCCCACCAGGACAATCTCCGGTACGTCATAGCCATCGATGGCACGGGCGATAATGCTTGCCACCTTGTCGATCGTGGGCTTGACGACGGGGAAAATCTCACGGTGATGGGCAGGGTCGCGCTTGTAGAGCTCGGCTTCGTCAAAGCTCATGCCGCGAGCACCGGCCAGCACAAGGGAGAAGTGCGTTCCGCCCGTAGACTCGTCGATGCACTCCACCACGCGGCCGTTCTGGATGACGGAGATGCCGGTGGTGCCACCGCCGATATCCACCACGGCGCCATCGCGCGCACCGATGAGCAGGTTTGCGGCCGTGGGCTCGTCAAAGACGGCAACCACGTCGAGCCCCGCTCCCTCGGCAACGTTTTTGACAACGCCGCCGTCAAGACCCTCGGTTCCCGGAGGAAGGGCCACGGCACAGGGCTCAAGCTCGCGCCCGAGCTGTTGCTCGAGCTCTTCCTTGAGCTCGCGCGCGATATCGACCGCACCCATGTAGTCGACGACCATGCCGTCCTTGACCACGCTGGCAAAGCGATACGCGCAGGCCACAGGCTCACCCGCGGCGTCAACCACAGCGAGCACGATAAATGCGGTGCCCACGTCGAGACCGCAGTACAAGGGCTCGTCGGCGCTTACCGGGCGCGGGCTGCCCACACGATCGAGCAAATCTTGAAGGCGAGCGTTGGCGGCCTCGAAATCAACCATGGTGCGCCTCCCCTGCGACCTTTTCCAAACACGTAGCCAGGCACGCACGGCAGCGAGTCACGCTTTGCGCCCACGCGTCAACGCTGGCATGGCCCTCGGCCGTCATCTCGCCCGCAGCCTGCGCCCAAAAGCGCTGCGTGCGCGCGAGCTCGGCTTCGAGCAGCGCCATCTCGTAATAGAGCGGGTGCACTGCCGCGGAAAGCGGCGGGAGCACGGGCACTGCCAAAGCCTCGCCTGCGGCTTCGCATTCGGAAAGGAGACCGCCCAGGTCGGTGTGGTTTTGCCACAGGGCTCCCAACGTGTCGCACACATGGGCGATATCGTTCTCGATTCCCAGGGCGTTGCGGCCCAGCATGCGCAGCCGGGCGCCCAAAACGGCGATATCGTCGTAAAACGATGCCAGGGCATCCTCGGCGCGGGCCGCAGCGGCGGCAGGATCGTGCGCAGAGGTGTCTGCATTGCCGCAAGCAGCCCCGTAGCCCTCGTTAAAGTCGATGTGAAAATCGATGAGGAACTGACGGGCGCTCGGGGTGAGCTTGGCGTCCTCGGGCAGTGTATAGCTGGAAAAATGTTCCCGGTTGTACGCGCCGCGCAGCTCGTTTTCGGTTACATAGAACATAGGTGTCTCCTCCTTTCTGGTTATCGGTCACTCGTTGGGTGCGACGTTTCGCACCCAGTCCAATAATTCGTTCACGCCCTCGCCGGTTGTTGTCGAAAGGCAAAGTGCCATATCGACGCCGGCATCTACGAGCCTGGCCAGCCCTTGTTCGCGTTCCTCTTCGCTCAGCAGGTCGCACTTGGTAAGCACGCCCAAGCAGGGCTCGTTGAACGCACGGGCAAAACCGCTCGAGTAGAGCGTCTCGCCGCTCGCTCCGTCGATCAAAAGGAGCACCCCAGAAGCCTGGTTTTGCGACAACATGATCACGATGCTGTGCATCCAGTGGTTCTCGATATAACTCCCCGGAACCTCGAAGCTGCGCGAACGATACAAGCAATCTTCCCGATGCTGATGGTCGGAGGGCTCCCCCTCCACCAGATCGGAGATCGTCGACTTACCCGATCCGGGCAAGCCGATGACCATAAGGCGATCTCCCATCACGACCTCGTGACCTCGTGGGCACGAAATCCCAGGCCGTCATGAAGAACGCGAACGACCTCCCGCATCGACGTCTCGACGCTTTGCACGTCGCCCAAGACCACCACAGCACCGGTAAAGCGATCGAGAAACCCGATGCTCACCGGAGCCGCCTTCGCGGCGATATCGGCCGCGATAATGGAGGTCTCCTCCGGCGACAGCGTGAGGATGCCGATGGATTGGCCATGCGGCACGCCGATGCGGTCGTAGATATCCGGCGCGGGAGACGCGATGACGTGCGCCAACACGACTTCCTTACCGTCTACCGACTCTTGGATGATGCGCTGAAGATGCTCCATGCCCCACCCCTAGTGCCGAACGAGGCTGACCTTGAAGTCCGCCTCGGAGATCCAGCCCTCGATGCGGTTTAGGTCGTCCTCGGAAAGCGACGGGTCGCCTTCGATCTCGTAGTCGCGACCGAGCTGCGCGTACTTGCCCACGCCCAGCTTGTGGTATGGGAGCAGGTCCACGCCGTCGAAGTTCTTCTGGTAGCGATACGGCGTGAAGAACTCGATCATGGCGTCTATCTCGGCCTTGTCGTCGTTCACCCCGTGAAGCAGCGGCATGCGCACGCGCACGTTAAAGCCGTTTTCCAGCAGGGCACGGATGTTGGCGAGAATCTGCTCGTTGTTCACGCCGGTCCACTGCTTGTGCTTGACCGGGTCCATCTGCTTGATGTCGAACAAGAACAAGTCAACGTAGCGCGCGATATCAAGAATCGTCTCGGTCTTGGTGTAGCCGCATGTCTCGATCGCCGTGTGGTAGCCGCGGTCCTTGCAGGCCGCGAGCAGGGCGCGGGCGGCCTCGGGCTGTGCCAAGACCTCACCGCCGCCCAGGGTCACGCCGCCGCCGGACATACGGTAGAAGTCCGCATCCTGGTCCATAAACGAAACCAGGTCGCAGATCTTGCGATCCTCGCCCATGATGGAAAGCGCCTTTTGCAGGCAGGCCTTCTCACAGGCACCGCAGCCCAGGCACTGCTTGGTGCGGTCCACCACATGCTCGCCATTGACGAACTGGTGAACCCCTGCGGGGCACGCCTCGACGCACGCCCCGCAGTTCACGCAAGCAGTCTGCTTGAACATGACCTCAAAACCACGATGCTGACTCTCGGGATTGGAGCACCACTTGCAGCGCAGAGGGCATCCCTTGAAGAACGCGATGGAGCGAATGCCCGGGCCGTCGTACATGTTGTACTTCTGCGTATTGAAGATGCGCGCGCGGCGCTCGAGGCTCTCTTCCAGCTGCTCGCTCATGTGCGTCCTCCTTTCTGTTGGGGTTGCGCCCATTTGGGCTTGAGTGGTTACGTGTTTAGAGCTTGGTCAGCATCGTGCGGCTGATAATCTCGTCCTGAACGTCCTTGCACAGCTCGACGAAGAACGCGCTGTAGCCGGCGACGCGAACCACAAGGTCGCGATGCTCCTCGGGGTGAGCTTGGGCGTCGAGCAGCGTCTGGTTATCCAGGTAGTTGAACTGCATCTCGCCGTTGCCGTACATGCAGGCCGTGCGCAGAAGCGTGACCAGGCCGTTTTCGCCCTCGGGGGTATCTAGCAGGCCGGCCATGAGCTTGAAGTTGTGCACCATGCCGATGTTCATGCTGTCGTTGCTCATCTTGGAGACCGACTTGATGATGGCGGTGGGGCCATTGTGGTCGGCACCCTGGGTGGGGCTGATGCCGTCGGACAGCGGCGTCCAAGCCTTGCGGCCGTTGGCAGAAGCGCCGGTCATCTGGCCAAACGGGGTGTTGTTGGAGATGGACAGCGTGCCGTGGGACAGGCGCGAGTACAGGGTCTTGAACTGGCTGTGGATATGCTCGGTGAAGTAGACGATGTCGGCCACGAAGTGATCGGCATAGTCGTCGTCATTACCGTACTTGGGGGCGTCCAGGCAGTCCTGACGCATCCTCTCATAGCCCTCGAAATCGGCCTTGAGGCCCTCGTTGAGCTCGCACAGCGTGTACTTGTGATCGTCAAAGACGAGCTTCTTGATAGCGGCCATGGAGTCGGCATAGGTAGCAAGACCGCTCCACACAACGCCGGGTCCAAAGTTGTACATGGCGCCGCCTGCAGAGACGTCCTTGCCGGACTCCATGCAGCCCTCGAACATGATGGACATGAGGGGCTTGGGAGCCATGTCGCGATGCACGCGCTGCGAGATCACCGTCATGACGCTCGTCCACTTGGTGATGTAGTAGATGGTGCTCTTGACCGCAGCCTCGAACTCCTCAAAGGTGTGGTACTGGTCGAGGTCGCCCAGGTCGGGGGTAACCTGCTTGCCATACCACAGGGGCACGCCGTGGTTGAGCGTGAGCTCGATGGCGATGGGCCACTGGGTGTAGGAGGTGGAGGTCCACTGATACAGGCGGCCGGACTTCTGCGGCTCGACGCAACCCATCATGCAGTAGTCGCGTGCGTCCTCAACAGAAACGCCCTTGGCAAGCATCATCTTGATGTGCGTGTCGTCAAAGTGGCAGGCAGGGAAGCCCATGCCGGAACGAACAACGTCGACGATCTTGCGCAGGTACTTCTCGGGGCTCTTGTTGTGAATACGGCAAGCCAGGGAAGGCTGGTAAATCTTGACGTGACGAACGGCGTCCATCAGCAGGTAAGTGAGGTCGTTGGTGGCGTCGGCGCCGGAGCGGGTCACGCCGCCGAGCGTCATGTTGACGAACGGCTGATAGCCGGCGAAGAACTTGGAAGCATCCTCGGAGGTAGCCCACATCATCTCGCTCATCTTGATGAGCATGCAGCCGGCGATATCAAAGGCCTGGTAGTCGGTCAGGCGACCAGCCTCTTTGTCGGCCTTGTAGAAGGGATACATATACTGGTCAACGCGGCCGATGGACATACCGGTCTGGTTCTCCTCGACCGGCAGCAGGCTCTCGACAACCCATACGGACTGCACGGCCTCCCAGAAGGTGCGCGGCTTGTGGGCAGGCACGTTCTTGAGGTTCTCGCAGATCTGCAGGAGCTCGGCGCGGCGCTTGGGATCGCTGCACTCCTGGGCCTTCTGGCAAGCGAAGTCGGACAGACGGCGGGCGTAGATCATAACGCCCTCGGTGGTATCGATAACGGACTTGTAGAAGTAGATCTTGTCCAGATCCTCGGGGTTTGCATAGTCGAGGTGCTTGAGATGCTCGCGAGCCTCGTCCTGGATGTCCTGCATGCCCTTCTTCATCAAGATGACGTCATAGCCGGGGTTGGAGTCGCCGCCGCCGTTCACCTGGTGATAGGAGCAGTCGGAAACAAAAGACTCGCCGGAAAGCTCCCAGCCGCCGCACTCGCGGTACTGATCCTCGCAGACCTCGTCGAGCGACTTGCCCTCCCAAAACGGGAAGAGCTCCTCACGCATGTACTTCTTGTCCTCTTCGGAAATGTAGAAGGGGTCCTGGGCGCGCGTGCCGATGGTATCGAGCTCGTCGCGCAGCCAACGCCAGGCGATATCGGGCGAAAAGGCGCCGGCGCGCGGAGCACCCGTGGGGTTACCGACGATAAGCTCGTCATCTTGGATAACCAGCGGAGCGGTCTCGCAGCAATAACGGAAGCACTTGGCACGCAGCTCGATCTTGGGCATACCCGGGTTCTTGCGGGTGAACTCGGTGACGGCGCGAGCGCGGTAGGTGGTGATGGAGGGAACCTGCTTGAGGAAGTTCTGCTTCAGGCGCAGATGACGCTCGGTAGGTCCGTTGGGCACCTCGGTGCACTCGGTGTGGGCGACGGTGCTGTCCAGGGGACGATCAAGCTGGTCGGCAACCTTGCTGAACATCGCACGGACGTTTGCACGCTGCTCTTCGCTCATGTCCTTGGTGGCGTCGGACAGCTGCTTGGCAAACTCTTGAATATCCATCAGTACTCCTTTTCTTCTAATCGGTCATGTTTTTAAGCAGGCTTGCAAACCATGTGTTGTCCTGCAGGGCAACTTCTGTTGCAGGCTGCTGTTCGGTCATATGTGCGACGATCTTCCGATCCGGCACCCGGTTGAGACGGGCATCCTCGAGAAGAGAGAGGTCAGAAGACTCGAGGCTGCACCCAACCTGGCGCCGGCGGATAAAGTCGCGATAGGTCACACCCAGATTCGAGGTCGTCGCGCTTTCCCAGCCGGTAACGGTGAGGGTCTTGGGCAACGTGGAATGGCAGCCGGTAGCTCCCATGCCGGTGCCCACGTTCACGAGGATGCGTCCCACCGGCTTTTTGAGCACAAACTGACGGACAACTTCGCCATCGCGCGAGAAGATCGAAAGCGCATTGCCCGAGCCGCTGTTCAAGATCAGCTCGATGCACTTCTCGCAGGCGTCACGCCAGTTTTCCTCCACGTAGTAAGACAGCACGGGGCCGTACTTAGTGCGCGAGAAAAAGCTGCGCTCGGAGACATAGGGCTTCTCGGCCACGAGCACGCGCGTAGAGGCAGGCACCGCGATGTCTGCGCGACGAGCCAGGTCGTACGCCGATTTACCAATGAGCTCACGGTAGGTGCGCCCGTCCTCGCGAAAACACACGCGGTAAAGACGCTGACATTCCTCGTCGGAAAGGAAGTAGCAGCCGCGGTGCTTGAGCTCGGTCTTAAAGGCCTCGTCCACGGCCTGCTCGACCACAACCGACTGCTCGGCGCCCGGCAGCATCCCGTAGCAAAACGACTTGCCGTACACAACTTCCTCGGCGCACAGGGCCAAATCGGCGGTTTGCTCCACAAAGACCGGGTTGTTGCCAATCGACGCGCAGTACACATCCTTGCCCGTGGTATCGGCCACGTGGATGTGCTCGCACTCGCGCGAATCAATAAGCACGCGAACGGTCGGCTGAGCCGCCAGCCACTCTTCACCCTCGGGGGCATAGAGCTCCAGATACGTGAGAGCGTCGAGCGGATAGTGGCACTCGGCGGCAACATGGCGCACGTCCTCGATAACGGCCTTGCAGGTGGCATGTGTACGCTGACGAGCCGAGAAAATAATCGGGCTCTTGGATGCAACGGCACACACAAGCTGCGAAAGCATCGTGGGGATGCACAGCCAGTCGGGCAAAAGCGAGACGACCGTACCCTTAGAGATGCCCACCTCGACGGAATGCGTGGTGCTGCGCGAGTAGAGCTCTTGCGTGGGCGTTTGGGCGTACACATCGTCCAGAAGCTCGGTGAGCACCCACTCGATGAGGGCCTGCTCGTCCTCAGCGTTGCCGTAGTCGCTCTCGTCTACGGCAAGCTGAGCATACGAGGCAGCATGCGGAAGCAGGCGTTCGCGCAGAGCCTCCAAAAATCCGTCGACAAGCGTGCCGGGCAGACCCTCGAGGACTTCCCTCGACTCCTCGGCGTGCTCCAAAAGGATGCGCGCCTCCTGAACGGAGCGAAGATCGGTGTCAACAAGGGACATGGCACACCTCCTTAGTAGGGAAGCAGGTTCTCAAGACGGTAGCGATCGGTGATCTTCTTCAGATCGGGATGCGGACGCGGGATGACAACCGAGCTGTAGACCTCGGCGCCCAGGGCCTCGACGGCCTCGACACCCGCGTGAACGGCTGCCTCGACGGCCGAGACATCGCCCTCGACAAGAATCGAGATGTAGCCGGAGGCGGTGTTCTCGTAACCAATCAGGTTCACATCGCCGGCCTTGCACATGGCGTCGCCAGCTTCGAGCACCCACACGAGGCCAAAGGTCTCGATGGCACCGAATGCGTTGCCTTTGCTTTCAGACATCAGGACCTCCTAAAAATCCACGTCGTGGACGGAAACAACATCGCCAATAGGCGGAACGGGGCGCTTCATGACGTTTTGCGCCGTGACCTTGCCGATGGCCGATGCGGCCTCGACGCCTGCCTTGACAGCGGCCTCGCATGCAGCGACATCGCCCTTGACGATGACGGTGACGAGCGTGGAGCCGACGTTCTCGTAGCTCACGAGCTCGCAGTCGCCCGCCTTGAGCATCTTGTCGGCGGCTTCCAGAGCCGGAACCATGCCGAGGGTCTCAATGAGGCCGATGGCCTCTTCGCCGGTATAGCGCATGGGGTAGCTCCTTTCCTATTTGATGTAGGAATTGATGGTGTCGCGCTGCTCTTGATCAGCGCTGTAGTAGACACGGACCTCGCCCGCGCCATCCAGGTCAAAACGGGACTCGCTGATCAGACCGTTCTTCTCGGCGGTCATCAGGGCCTCCTGCATCTTGGGCTTGGTAAAAGCGGTAAACGAGGAGTACTCGCCCTTGAGGGCCTCCATGACGTCGTCGGCGCAAGCCTCGTCATGGCAGGTAAAGTACTTGAGCATGGCATAGTTCAAAGGCAGCACGTTACTCACCGTCCTTCTTCAGGAGGTCCATCGGGTTCACGGCGATCAAGAAGATGCCGATAAGGTTGACGATGGCAGCGACCCAGGCGATGGGAGCCAGCGCGTAGCCGTCAAAGCCCATGATCAGGCCGAGGATGATCCAAGTGGCAAGCGGAGCGGTGAAGGTGTAGGTGCCGTTGATGGCCATACCCAGGGCGGTGCCGCACATGGCGTTGGCGCGGTACCAGCTCATAAAGGAGAGGTAGGCCGCGGCGCCGGAGACGGCGAAGAAGACGATGGAGGAGCCGTCGGTGAGCGCCTGGGCAACATAGGTGTAGCTCTGGGCAAGGGTGCCACCGCACACGAGGGTGAGGATCGGCAAAACGATGATCAGGTTGCCGATGCCAGAGACGAGCTGACGGATATTGATGGCGATCTGCGAGTCGATCATGCAGGTAGCGTAGCCGCCCACGCAGCCTTCGATACCCCAGCACAGGGCGGCGAGAAGAGCCAGGCCCAGGCCAAGTGCCATACCCGGTGCAGCCTCGCCGGTAAGGCCGGTGCTACCGATCATGACGCCCGCGATGACGCAGATCACGATACCTGTGATAACACGGGGGCCAAGCGGCTGCTTGTAGAGGATGCGAGCGAGGATCGCGCCGATTGCGGGGTTTAGAGCCGCGATGGGCACGGCAAGGGTGCCGGCCTGAGAAAGCGCGATAACGTAGGCAGCAGAGGCAATGGGACCGCCGATGAAGGCAGCGAGGATCACGATGCGACCGGGCTTGGAGGCGATGCAGCGGCCCAGGTCGGCGATCTTGCCCTGTTTGAGGGTAACGAGCGTGGCCCAGATGGCGCTCAGGGTATCGTTGATGCCCGAGGCGATCGTAGGCAGGATGAAGATGACGACCAGGCTGGTAGATGCGAGCGCACCAAACCAATTGCCCCAGACGCCAAAGAGCTGACCGCCGGTAACGAAGGCAGTGTACAGCGCGTACATAATGCTGGAGAGCGCCGCGATAGCGATGCCCTTCTTGAAGAAGCTTGCGTCGAGCGCCTTCTTCTTTTTGATCGCAAGCGCGCGATCAGTTGGAGCTGTTGCGGTTGTTTCCATGCAAGCAGTCTCCTTTCCATCATTGATCGTTTGTTGGACACAGGTGTCGACTCCCATGGCGTTCAATGACTGAAATGCTAGAAATTGACGCAGGCGTGAAAGAAAGAAAGATGCCGTTAACATTCTGCGAACGGCTTTCGGCGGTACTTTTGGGCCACTCGGCGCGCACGAGCGGTCGAAATACGCCCGCAAACGGCATTTAATGCTACGCCGCATATAACATTTGTAGGTATAAATGGTTTGGTTTCAGCACATTTGGCATTTATTCAATCCCCTACCGCCGCCTGTAGTCGCCCTAGGCATTTTTTCAGGCTCTTCCCAGCTCAAAGGGATTTTTTTATTGTTGTTTTGGAAGCTTTTTCGTCCGCAGTACGAAACGATTTGGAAACAATTACCTAACGTTAAGGTCCCGATTTCCGACCCCATGTGACAACAAGTCCTCAGGTTTATTTTGTCACATTTTGCCGTTCACCTGGGTAAAACAGACGTTCACCTTGCAGCGCGCCAAAAAAAAGCGCCGGCATATACCGGCGCTTTTTCTAACGGTTGTAACGGTCTTGGCGAATGAGCCTACTCTTCCTCCGCCTCGCGCTTAGCATCAGCCTCTTCAAAGGCGGCCTTCATCGTGGGGTTGCCACGCGTGAGGCGCTTGATGGTCAGGCCTTCCGCCTTGTTGTTCGCCAGTCGCAAGTTATTCTCAGACGAGAGCAGCGCATCCTTGGTCTTTTGCAGGTGCGTGATGGTCTTATCAATTTCCTCGATCGCCGTTTGGAACTTTCGGCTTGCAATGTCGTAATTGCGCGCAAAGCCGGTCTTGAACTCCTCCATCTTGGCCTCGAAGTTGGTGACATCGATATTTTGCTGACGCACCACAGCCAGCTCCTGTTTGTAGGAAAGCGAGTTCAAGGCGGCATTGCGCAGCAGCGTGATGAGCGGAATGAAGAACTGCGGACGGATGACATACATCTTTTCGTAGCGATAGCTCACATCCACGATGCCCGTGTTGTACAGGTCGCTATCCGGCTCGAGCAGCGTGCAGAGCACGGCATACTCGCAGTTTTTCTGCTTGCGGTCATGGTCGAGCTTCTTAAAGAAGTCCTCGTTCTTATGCTTGCTCGCCGTAGTATCGTTCTCGTTTTTCATCTCGAACATAATGGAGACAATCTCGTTGCCCATCTCGTCGCACTCGCGGAAGATAAAGTCGCCCTTAGTGCCCTCGGAGGCATCGTTATCCTTCTCAAAGTACGCGTTGGGAAACGCCGTCATGCGCAGGCGGTTGAATTCCGTCTCGCAATGTTGCTCCAAGCTCTCGCCCACCATTTTGGTGGAAAGACGCGCCTTCATGTCGCGCAGGCGCTCGATCTCTTGATCCTTGTAACGAATGAGCTCTTCGGTGGTCTTCTTGGCCTGAGCGAGCTCGAGCTCGTGCGCCGCCGCGAGTTGCTGCTCGCGCGAATCGCGCACTGCAAGTTCGCTGGTGAGTTTGGCACGAGCCTCATCGCGCTCGCGCTCGGCCTGGGAAACTGCCCGCGCGAGCTGGGCAGCTGCCTCGCTCTTTTGCTCGCGAATCTGCGAACGCAACGCATCGGCCTCGCGTTCGGCATCGGATTGAGCCTTTTGGATGGCGAGCTCGCGTGCCGAATCGGCAGCATCGAGACGGGCCTGGAGCTGGGCAATCTGAGCATCGCGCGTGGCAAGCTCGTCTTTGGCAGCAGCCGCGGCACTGGCCTGCGCCAGCTTGACCGCATCTGCCTGTCGAGCAGCCTCCGCACGCAGGCGATCCACCTCGCGCTGCAACTCGGCAGCTGTCTTTTGCGCATCGGCGCGAGCCTCGGCCGCAGCTTCGTTCCGAGCGGCCTTTTGGGATTCCGCGGCGGCGGTGAGCTTGGCCTCAAGCTCGGCAATACGTGCTTCGGACTCGCTTTGAGCTTTCTGCACGAGAGAGCTCGTCTCAACTCGCAGATCGGCCATCTCGGTATTGTGGGCGGCCAGGGCTTCTTGCAGGCGCTTGTCCGCCTCGGCGCGCGCAAGCGCCACGGCGCTTTCGGTCTCGCGCCTGGCCGCGGCTTCGCGCTCGGCAACATCGTGCGCAAACTCCGCAGTACGTACCTGGCTGACGATATCGGCATAGCTCGACTCGTCGATCTTAAACATCTGGCCGCAGTGCGGGCACTTGATCTCGTTCATGAATTCCTCTCGCCGGTTTGCTTTGAAAGACAGCATACCGCCCCAAGGGGACATAGCCGTGCACGATGACCCAAATGGAGGCGACGACATTACCGTGATATCGGACCCATGTGGCATCGAAGTCCTCGTGGCACCAATCGTGATCATGCCCGCTGCGGCAACGTCGGGCGCGGTCGCGATGGATGCAACCAGTGGCGGAAAATCGCACATTTCCGAGCCCAAATTCAACGAGTGGCGGAAAATCGCACGTCCCAGGCCCTAAAACGCCCTCAAAACGTTTCAACAACCGCCACTCATTTCAAAATGCACGTTTTACCGCCACGGGATGACGCTGCCGAAGGAACCGCCAGCAACTCCACTTGAACTCGCCGGACGCCGCACCGTGCCGACCCCAACACGCAGCCGCGCTGCGCTAACCCAACCGCACTGACCCCGTCACTGCACTATGCCAGCTGCGCCGGCTTTGGCTCAACACCGTCAAAGAAGGCCAGGATATCATCGCGACTCACGGGGCAATACTCGTTGGCATCAACACCCACGTCGTAGCGCAAAATTCCGCGCTCGCGATTGCGCTCGTTATAACCGGGTCCCTCGGTATGAATGTGCCCATGAAGATGAATGGCCCCGCGCCATTTGCCGTTCCAGCTCAACATGGGGTAATGGAACAGGTCCAGGCGGACGCCCTTGGCAAACCCTGGCTTGATTTCCAGATAGTCTTGCTCAGATTCAAAGGCGTCTGGAAAGGGGCTATCAATCCAGTGCTTGTCGTGATTACCGCGGATGAGATGCACATGCTGGCAAACGATTTTTTTGCGGATGGCATATGCCTCTTCGACCGTCGTGCGAAACGAGAAGTCGCCCAGGATGTAGAGGGAATCGCGCGCGCTCACACGGTCGTTGATATTCGCAATAAGGCGGCGATCCATCTCTTGAACCGACGAGAACGGACGATGTGTGAGCTCGATAATATTCGAGTGCCCAAAGTGCGTATCTGCCGTGAACCACATCATGGCGCGTTTCCTCCGCCCTGCCGTCGCATATAAAAGCCGCGGCCCCGACCCCACCCCATGGGCAGAGCCGGAACCCGGTGAATCCCTTGTCTATGCATGATAAAGCAAGCTGAGGTTTGCTCTGCGGCGCTCATTTAGCGAGCATCGGTTACATACAGGCCAACGCGCACCTGCTCCCATGGCTTTTGATCGGGAGAAACCTGCAAGACGCGCAGCTCAAAGCCATCGGAATGGCCATAGAAGAACATGAGGGCGAGGAGCTCGTTTTCCGATCCGGGAACAAAGCCCATCTTGGTTTCGCCGCGATAAATTGCCATAGCAGACGAATCATGTGGATTGTCGAACTCCGGCACCAAGCGCAGACGCTCGCCCACCTTGAGCTCAGAAAGCACCAGGGCTCCGTCCCAGTACTGGAACCCGGCGATATAGAACGAAGAAATCTGACGTGACGGCTCGTACATGGTTACCCCTTCCAACCTCCCGCGGCGCCACGTGCGGGCCTCTCGCCCGCCCGCGGCTTCGGGCTTTTTGCTGATTAGAAGGTACCACCTCGTGCGGACATGGATTGAACCGTCAGCAAAAGGGCCTCTCGCAAGAAGCCCCATACGAATCAAATCACTATAGGAACCTTAAAAATGCCTAGCTTAAGCCGTAGTAGTCTGTCATCGCCTTGCCGATACGGTGAGGAATGCCGGTTACCAATGCATTCCCCATGCAGAAAGCACGGTTGCCGTCGGTCATCCCAACATTGGTCCACCCGCGAGGAAAGCCCTGCAGCTGATCGAGCTCATCAGGAACAAGCCTGCGATATCTACCGTCTTCACACTCAACTACGTGCTTAAAACGGCTCGCTCCGGTGCCGCCTTCCCCAGTCAGTATGGTTCGACTCGGCTTATCAATGGAGTCGGGAAAGCTCATAGAACCTTCGGAGTACATATAGGTGAAGCCCGTCTTTTTATTAGTACGCTCCTCACGCTTCGAGCCTTTTAGATAACGCCACTTATCGAGTTTCTCGGAATCAATAAAAAAGTTGGCGGGCACCTCATCTTCAGGGACAAGAACGTCTTTCAGCACGCGATGCGGGCCGGTATAGTTTTCGACGAAATTGCAGGTGAGCACCTTGCAACCTTGCATGACGCCTGCAGACATAAAGGGAGAGACCTTCTTCCCGACGCCAAAAGATGCCGAGTTTTCATAGGGATCCGGCAAAACATCAAGCTCAGTCTTTTCGCCCGCATAAATAGCGGGGAAAGCATGCGCCATGACCCCGTTTTCAAGCCTGTCGGAAAGCTCGATTTGCTCAGAAGTGAGCTCGCAAAAGATGTAAACGCGTTTGCGGCGCTGAGGATATCCGTACTCAGCGCTATTCACTACGCGCCACTCAACAGCATAACCCAGGTCGGCAAGGCAACTGAGAATAATCGCGAAGTCACGCCCGCGTTGGGCAGCAGGAGACTTCAACAAACGATCAACGTTTTCAAAAAGACCAAAACGAGGCGTTTTCATCTCGAGGAAGTGGTAAATGTCCCACCAAAGAACGCCTTTCTTTCCCTCAATGCCCCGCGCCTGGTTGAGCGGTCGTGCCACCGAATAATCCTGGCACGGGAAGCCCCCGACAACCATATCGACATCGGGAATAACACGCTCGTCGGCCTCGGCCTGTTCGAGAACCTTATTGATGTCTTCATTAACTACTGAGTTTTTTCCAAAACGATTAGCATAGCAGCGTGCCGCAAACTGTCGTGCCTGTGTTCCAGGCGGCTCCCACTGGTTTGCCCAAATGGTCTTAAACGGTCCCGCAGGAGGCATACTGAACTCGGGATGTTCCCGACTGTCATAGCCCTCGAGGCCCAAACGAAACCCACCGACGCCCGCAAAGAGCTCGGCAATCTTAATCTCAGACACGTTTCTCCAATCGCTACTGTGTCCGACTATGGATCTCTACTTTAACGGACCGAAAGGACATGCCAAAAATTTCTATATTAATGGAATACAATTGTCCCGCCTGCATCTGGACAAGCGAAACGGACAGCGCCATGTCTAACAAGGGACGAGTCAACTTCAAAAACCTGCTCAGCGAGACAGACTTCGCGAGCCAAACCAGCATCGAGCACTATGCCGCCTATCTTGACGGGATGACCTTTCGAGACATTCTTGAACTTGGAATCGCCCCTGCAAACGCCGAAGAAAAAGACTACGGATCCGTTCGCTTCAAAGGTGGCATGGGTAACCTTATCGAAGAGCGCTACTTTGGTTACAAGGCAAACAGCGACGATAGGCCCGACTTCCCCGAAGCAGGCGTTGAACTTAAAGCAACCTGCTTTGACTTGCGCAAAGACGGAACGAAGAGCGCAGGGGAGCGCCTGGTTCTGACAATGATTCCCTACGATCGCGAAGTAACCACCGACTATGAAAAGTCCCACCTCAAGACAAAGCTGAACACTCTTCTCCTGGTCTACTATCACCGCGACAGGACCATCGATAAATACGATCAGCGCATTGAGCGTGCCGTCATGGTCCACTTGCCCGAAAAAGATCTTCGAATTATTCGCAGTGACTACAAGAAGATAACCACTCTTCTCCAACAGGGCCGTGCCGACGAGCTCTCCGAAGGTATGACCTCGTACCTAGGAGCGTGCACAAAGGGCGCGAACGAAAAATCGATGTGGGCCAATCAGCACTATCCTTTTATCGACCCGCAAACAGGAGAACAGACTCGACGCAAAGCCAAGAAACGAGCCTTTTCCCTCAAGCGCTCCTTCATGGACTATCTTCTTCATAATTATGTCCTCAATGCGCCAAAGCCCGAAGAGAGCATCTTGCCCGAAGATTCCGAGACGGAGACGGCTGATTTTGATAGCTACGTCCTCAATCTAATCGACCAGCATGTTGGTAAAACCGATCGTCAAATCGCCCAGCACTACGGCCTTCCTTATACCGGAAATAAAGCTCAGTGGACCATGCTTATCTACCGCATGCTTGGCATTAAAAATAATTCTGCAGAGGAATTTGTTAAGGCAGGTATTTCCGTTCGCGTCGCCCGAGCAGATGAAAATGGAGCTATTAAAGAGTCGATGTCATTCGCTCCATTTAAATTCAAGCGAATCGCGGAAGAAAGCTGGGATGAGTCCGATTTCCACGTAAAGCTTGAATCCTCTCGTTTCCTATGGGTTCTTTTCCAGCGTAAAGAGGATGGAGATTATCACCTTGAAAAGGCTGTCTTCTGGGCAATGCCAATTGAGGACATTGAAGGCCCTGCGAAAGCATGCTGGGAAGAAACAAAATCCACCATCATTCATGGCGTTCAGCTTAAAAGGCACCTCAACTCTTCTGGCAAGCTAACGGTTGAAAACAACCTTCCAAAAATCTCAGGTAATCCCGTCTCCCATGTCAGACCGCATAGCAGCAAAGCCGCATATTTATTCGAAGACGGAATGGCTATTGGCAATCTCAAACGCGACAGCGATGAACTGCCCGACGGCAGGCGTATGACAAAACAGTCCTTTTGGCTCAATAACAGCTATATCGAGAAGATTCTTGGAACAAGATAGCGGCTCTCCCGCCACCCCTACCCCATGCAGCTCTCCCAATAATCAAACGCATCCTGCCAGGGGTTCGAGCTGCCGTGGGCGGCAAACTCCTCCTCGCCAGCATCGGCATACTCATCGGGAGAATCGTAATCGAAAGGATCTTCGTAAGGAACAAACTGCGTACTCCCGCTATCAGCCCGCGCGCCCGAGGCCGTGCGGTCGGGCAGCACGCGCATCGTGCCAGCCGCATCGCACCAGTAATTCTTGGCCAAGTTGTATTTGCTCACGTTCACCACGACGCCATCAACAGCAATGGCATCAAACAGCAGGTCACCACTGCCGTTTTGCGCATTCCAGTAATATGGCGTGCCGCCCTTGAACTTACCGCCGTCAATAACCTCGCCCACTCGGTCCGGAGCGCCAAGCCATGTCTCATCGATAAGTGACTCAGGCAGGCCAATATACGGCAAGAGTTCGGCCACGCTCTCGGCGGTAGCATCGGCATCGACCTGCACGGCACCCGATTCCTGCGGGCGCCGTGCCTCCAATGTCTCCAGGGATTTTTGCACGTGCTCGACGTCATACCGAACGTCGCTGCCTTCCGTGGCAGATGACGCCGTCGTCGCATTCGAACAGGCAGCGAGCATCGCAGTCAGGGCCACTACAAAAACGCACATCATGTCCCGTCTCGACTGCGCCGTGTTCACGCGAATCATCGCAGACCCGTCCCTCAGCTCAAAACTCTACCTGTCTCTCATTGTATCCGCCCGTCCGCACACGAACCTCCCGCGCCGCGACTCAATGGGCTACACTCACACCCAGCCGCCCGCGATCAGTCCATAAGGGGAAACCATGGTTTGCAACATCGTCACCTCGCCCATCATGCTGCGCATGCCCAGCGTGCCGGCCACACCAGAAGATATCGCTATCGGGCGCGACCTGACAGACACGCTTGCCGCCCATTCCCATGAATGCGTGGGGCTTGCCGCAAACATGATCGGCAAGCGCAAATGCGTGATCGCCGTAACCGATGGCCCCCGCACACTCGTAATGTTCAACCCCCGTATTATCGAGCGGCACGACGAATATCAGACCGAGGAAGCCTGTCTCTCGCTCGAAGGCGCACGCCCTTGCACGCGCTATCGCAGCATCCGCGTAACCTACCTAGACGATTCCTGGCACGAGCATACGCGCAGCTTCTCGGGCTTTGTGGCACAGATCATCCAGCACGAGTGCGACCACTGCAAAGGCATCGTCATCTAGCCAGGCCCTCGATTCCCAGGTCCATACGCCCCTCATTAAAAAAGCCGACGCGCCCATGAACAGCGCGTCGGCTTTTATGCTTAGCCCTAAAAATATGACAAAATAAACCTGCGGACTTTTGTCATTAGTGCACGAAGAATCGGACGAACGTATCCTTCCAGCCCGCATAGGGCGCATAGCGGAAGGGGGCATCAAAAAACGTCGCTTTAGACACGATGCTCTTCTTGTGGCTAAAGGTATCAAAGCTCTCGCGGCCATGGTACTGGCCCATACCGCTCGCCCCCATGCCGCCAAAGCCCATATGACTTGTGGCGAGATGCATGATGCAATCGTTCACGCAGCCGCCGCCAAAGGGCACATAGCGGGTAAAGCGCTGCTGCACCGCACGGTCCTCGCTAAAGATATACAGCGCAAGCGGCGTGGGACGGTCCATAATAAAACGCTCGACCTCGTCCAAACTTTTATAGGTGATGACTGGCAATACAGGACCAAAAATCTCTTCCTGCATCACGGCGTCAACGCTTGGGTTCACACCATCGAGAATCGTTGGCTCAATCTTAAGCGACGCCTCGTCCGCGCGGCCGCCCAGCACAACCTTGGCAGGGTCGATAAGCCCGCGCACGCGATCGAAATGCTTGGCGTTGACCATCTTGCCGTAGGCGAGGTTGCTCAGCGCATCCTCGCTATACATGGCGCGAACGCAACCTTTGAGAGCCTCGAGCAGTTCGTCGTGCACGCGCTCGTCCACCAGCAGATAATCGGGCGCCACACAGGTCTGACCCACATTGAGCCACTTGCCAAAAGCGATACGACGCGCTGCCACCTTGATGTTTGCCGAGGCGTCCACGATGCAGGGGCTTTTACCACCCAGTTCCAGCGTAACAGGCGTGAGGTTTCGACTCGCCTGCTCCATCACAAGCTTGCCCACGCTCACGCTTCCGGTAAAGAAGATCTTGTCCCAGCGCTGCTGCAGCAAAGCCGTGTTCTCGGCACGACCGCCCTCGACCACGCGCACCAGGCGCGGGTCAAACGCCTCCTCGCAAATCTGGCGCAAAACGGCGCTCGAGGCCGGCGCGTAGGCGCTCGGCTTGAGGACCACAGTGTTGCCCGCGGCGAGGGCGCCCGCCAGGGGCTCGAGCGTAAGCAAAAACGGGTAGTTCCACGGCGCCATAACAAGGGTCACGCCAAAGGGCACGGGCTGGACCTTGCACACGCTCACGGCGTTCGCGAGGTCGCAGGGGCGCAGGCGCGAGCGGCTCCACGACGCAACATGGGCGATCTGATGGCGAATCTCGGCAAGCGACGTGCCGATCTCGCACATATAGGCTTCGCTATGGCTTTTGCCCAAGTCGGCATAGAGTGCAGCGGCGATGTCGTCCTCATGCGCTCGCACGCTCTCCAGCAACGCGCGCAAGGCGGCCTTGCGTGCGGAGACATCAAACGTAGCGTGCGTCTTGAAGTAGCGACGCTGCTCCTCGACGATCGCGGCTATTTCTTGCTCGAGCATGCGGCAACCTTTCGTTCAGCGGTGCGGGCAACTCGCGAGGGTCGCTCTGTGCTTCGGCGTTGTCCCTCGCCTGCGCGCGCTGCGGGCTCATCGGCAAAATGGCCGCCCGCAACCACGCGATACATGCTCGCAAGCTGCTCGGCGTCCATCAGCCTAGGCACAGGATACAGCGGATTGGATTCTGCCGCAGCATGCGCTGCCATCGACGGTACGTCGGCAGCGTTTATGCCTTCAAGATATCGTGGAATTCCCAAGCGCGCATTCATGTTGTCAATCCACGCGATAAATGCCTGCGCCGCCGTGTGGTTATCTGCTTTTGCAGGGGCAATGCTTGCATCGCGCGCCAGCTCGGCAAGCTTGGGCTCTGCGACCGGACCGTATGCGCGCAACATATGCGGAAGGATTACGGCGTTTGCAAGGCCGTGCGGTATGCCATAGCGGCCGCCCAAGCTGTGGGCGATTCCGTGCACGTACCCCACGTAGCTACGCGTAAAGGCTATGCCAGCTTGATAGGCGGCCTCGAGCATATTGGCCCGCGCCTCGATATTCTGGCCGTTTTCGTATGCCTCGAGCAGGTTGTCGTGAATCAGACGCACGGCGCGCTTTGCCGCCGCGCGCGTGTAGGCGCTGGTGCTGCGCCCGATGTAGGCCTCCACCGCATGGGTGAGGGCGTCCATGCCCGTCTGGCCCGTGATGGACGCCGGCAAGCCGCAGGTGAGGCGTGGGTCGTGCACGGCATAGCGAGGGATGAGCACAAAGTCGTTGACGGGGTACTTGTAGTGCGTTTTATCGTCGGTAATCACGGCCGCAAGCGTTACCTCACTCCCCGTTCCCGCTGTCGTGGGCACGGCGATGAGCAACGGCAGGCGACGATGCACGCGCAAAAGGCCGCGCATCTTGTTGATGGGCTTGCGCGGCTGGGCGATACGCGCGCCCACGCCCTTGGCACAGTCCATGGCCGAACCGCCGCCAAAACCGATGATGGCACGGCAGCCGTGCTCGCGGTACAGCGCAGCAGCTTCCTCTACGTTAGAGACCGTGGGGTTTGCCTGGGTATTTGCGTAAACGGTGCAGTCGATTCCCACCTGCGCGAACGCGGCCTCGAGCCCGTGAGTCAAACCGAGCCTGGCGATGCCGGGGTCCGTCACCAGCAAGACCGAGCCGATGCGCTTGTCAGCCAGTACCTGCGGAACTTGATCGGTCGAATGCATAATCTTGGGTTCATAGTACGGAAGGATCGGCATGGCAAGACGAAACACGGTCTGATAGATACGGCACCATGCTTTATAGGCTTTGTTCACGGTCTTCTCCCTGGTTGTTCTTTGGGTCAAGCTGGCGAAATCTGGCGAACAGGGGGCAGTCATCTCTCCCTCGTTGATGCCGGCTCGCTGCGCTTCTCAAACATTCGTTAACAAATCAACATTCAAGCCAGCCGATTGTAGTTCTTTAGCTGCGTCGATATTGTTAACTCATTAACATTTCATGACATTCTTAAAAATCTTTTTGAGAATTATTCCTATTACTGTTTAAATCTCACTGAAGTTGTGCATAATGGAATCGTCAAGCGGGAGCCGGAGAGGAACCTAACAGGGCCGGCGAACGCACTCTGTGACCAAAGGAGATTATTATGAAATTCGTATGCCCCGTTTGCGGTTATGTTGAAGAGTTCGATGGCGATCAGCTTCCCGAGGATTTTAAGTGCCCCCAGTGCGGCGTTCCCGGTTCTCGTTTTCTGAAGCAGGATGAGGGCGGCTTTACCTGGGCTGCCGAGCACGTTGTGGGCGTTGCTAAGGAGGGCGTGCCCGAGGACATCGTCGCCGACCTGCGTGCAAACTTCGAGGGCGAGTGCTCTGAGGTTGGTATGTACCTTGCTATGGCACGTGTTGCCCACCGCGAGGGCTATCCTGAGGTTGGCCTCTACTATGAGAAGGCCGCCCATGAGGAGGCAGAGCATGCCGCCAAGTTCGCCGAGCTTCTGGGCGAGGTCGTAACCGATTCCACCAAGAAGAACCTCGAGATGCGCGTTGAAGCCGAGAACGGCGCCACTGCTGGTAAGACCGATCTTGCCAAGCGTGCCAAGGCTGCCAATCTTGACGCCATCCACGACACCGTGCACGAGATGGCTCGCGACGAGGCCCGTCACGGCAAGGCCTTCGAGGGCCTGCTGAAGCGCTATTTCGGCTAAACCAAACAAAAAATAACGCTATAAGCGTTGATGGGGTGGGTTTCGAGCATCGAAACCCACCCCATTTTTCAAAACTCTTCGAAGTGCGTACCCCAGTTCGAAACGTCAAAGTAGACCAATTATTAAACCCCCTCATTTCCTGGGGTTTTGTCATCAAAAACCACGGTCTACTTTCCAAATTCAAATTAGGGTACGCACTTCGAATTGTTTTATTGTAGTTGCATTTATTTTCTATCCTTCAGGGTCTAAAACTCCCCCAATGTCGCCCAATCAATGAGCAATTCGCGCCTCAGGTCGCTTTCGCGAGCCTTCATTGCCCCCGTTTTAGCCCTATAAGGGTATCCAAGCTTGTTCGCAAGCATCTCTGCCACGGTATGGAAGCTTTCTTTATCGGACATCTTCTTGAACGTAAGCAAAACTACGTCATATCCCATACTTTGCAGCGCGGTCACCCTGTCCGCGTCTCGGATACCCGCATCAACTTTGCCGTGCTCGGTGGCACCCTGACATTCAACTATCACCGAACGGTCACCATCCGCCGACACAAAGTGCAGGTCGGCGTACACCTTCTCTTTATCCACGATCTTTTTTGCCTTCTGGTCTAAAGCAATCTCATAGTTGTTTTCAAAACAAGATAGACCTTCGCCGCCCAGGCGCCGCGAAAGACCAAACAACATAGAAGCCTGCACCTCGAACGGAGAAGCTGTAATGCCACTCACCCGCCTTGCTGCATTGAACAGCTTCTTCCCTCCGCGAAGACCTCGATTGCTTTCGGCAAAATCCAGCAGGTCATTTAGCTGAATCAAAGGCGGCCTTTGCCATAAATTGGTCGCTTCACCCTTCTGGTTACTTGAGCGTCTCCAGCCGTAATCCTTTGGAATTTGGTGTGACTCATAGGCATCTTTCAGCGCTTTTTCCATCAGGTCGGAAGGTTTAAAGACTGCGAAGGTTCCACACATCTCATATGCCATCATGAGAAGCTGTGTCTCGCTTACATACGGGGCAACCGTAAGCAGAGTGAACAGCGGCGATGCGAGCTGAACTCCATGATCCGTCTCCCATATTGCTTTGGGAGGAAGCGAGGAAGACCAAAGGTGGTGCTCGATAAGGGCAGGATTTGTTCGCTCTTTTCGATTGAGCACCAGCGTATGCAGCGGAAAACCCAATACATGGTTAACGAGCAGATCCTGTCGCAACAAAAGACGTTGACGGTCGCAATCTTCATCGGGGATGGGCGGACACAGCGCAAGAATCTGCGGTGGGACCCGATGATAGCGAAACGCGGATATGTTGGAAAGAACGTAGGACATGGCACCAAGATACCCGCCTGGCCCGCAATATTTTTGACGTATTTGGGTTTTCAGCAGCAATTCGAGCAACGGCAGAATAGTGCCTCTGAGCGGCGAAAACCTTACAGAATTGTCCTTAATTTTTCTGCAAGTTCTCCCCCTAATTCTTTCTCGAGCGCCAAGTACTGAACCACGAGGCGGCGAAGGCCGTCGGAGGCCCCATGTTCCGCACACCAAAGATGGTCGGCGAGCGCAGAGACACAACCTGCGGGCATCCCAAGTACCCGCAACAACTCGTGCTCATCAAGATCCGTCTTGATGGCCAAGACCGCATGGAGACCGGCATCGGCGCCCTCAAGGCGCACTCGGCCCTCCAGGTCCGCCTGGGCGATCGCGGCCACCAAAGCGTCGCAGGCATCTCGTGCGCGCTTGCGCACGCGCCGCACATGCCGTTCGTACTCTCCTGTCTCCAAGAGATGCGCAAGCACGATTTGGTCGATAGAACTCACTGTCGAAGCATAGAATCCCAGCTCTTGCCGATACCGCTCCATCAACCGGCCCGGCAGGACCATATAGGCCAGGCGCAATGCCGAAGAAAGGCTTTTGGAAAACGTGTTGGTATAGATCACGCAACCTGGTGCATCGATAGCCGCGAGCGGTGGAATCGGCTTGCCAGCCAGACGAAACTCGCAGTCAAAATCGTCCTCGATAAGGTAACGGCTCGAGCGCTGTGAGGCCCATCCAAGCAGGGCATAGCGCCGCGCGATGGAAGTCACGCGGCCCGTAGGGAACTGGTGCGATGGCATAAGGTGCAAGACATCGGCACCGCTCTTTTCGAGTTCGCGCAAATCCGGTCCTTCCGCATCGAGCGGAATATGGCACACCTTGCAGCCGCACGCCTGGTAAATGCGCGTAAGGCGAAGATAGCCCGGATCCTCGACGGCGTAGGTCTTCGCGCGGCCCAAAAGCTGCACCAACATGGTATCGAGCAGCTGTGCACCGGCACCAATCACGATAGCCTCGGGGTCAACATCCATTCCGCGCGATCCGCGCAAATGCGCCGCAATCGCGCAGCGCAGACGGGCCGTTCCCTGCGCCGGCGCCGGCGCAAACAATTCGCGTTCGCTTTCGCTCGCAAGCACAGTCTTGAGTGCACGCTGCCAAAGACGGGCGCCATCGAGCGACGTTTTTGGCAGGTCGGATACCGGCACAAAAGCACGACCGGGCACAACGCTCCCAGCATCGCGATCCGCCGCATCCTTGAGCCGGAGCACAGTTGCCGCCCGCGGTAGCTCATTGGCAAAATATCCACGGCGCGGCACCGATCGCACAAACCCCTCGGCAACAAGCTGGTCATATGCACCCTCTACCGTAATAACGCTTATCCCCAAATGCTGCGCGAGCCCGCGCTTCGAGGGCAGATGCTCGCCCGCCACGATAGACCCCGAGAGAATATCATCTCGAATTCGCTGGTATAGATACTCGTAAAGACTGACAGACCCACGTTCGTCCAAGTCGTAATCGAGCATGCATCCTCCATCTGACCTTATCCGCTTTTGCAAACTGACCTTATTCTGACCTTAAAAAACAACTGCGCACCTGATCATGTTTATTTTCCTAGAAACCCTATAGGATATTCGCCCAAGCAAGCACCCAAGCCCCCCGCAGCATTCTGCGCGGGCTCAAAGAAAGGAACCGCTATGCCTCAAACACAAACCGCGGCCGAACGCGTCAAGCTCAACCGTCAGCTCGCCCAGATGCTCAAAGGCGGCGTCATCATGGACGTCACCACGCCCGAGCAAGCACATATCGCCGAGGAGGCGGGCGCCTGCGCCGTCATGGCCCTCGAGCGCATCCCGGCAGACATCCGCGCCGCTGGCGGCGTGAGCCGCATGAGCGACCCCGCCATGATCCGTGGCATCCAAGAGGCAGTGTCCATCCCCGTGATGGCTAAGTGCCGTATCGGCCACATTGTGGAGGCCCAGGTGCTACAGGCCATCGACATCGATTACATCGACGAGTCCGAGGTCCTCTCCCCTGCCGACGACGTGTACCACATCGATAAAACCCAGTTCGACGTTCCCTTTGTGTGCGGCGCCCGCGATCTGGGCGAAGCGCTGCGCCGTGTGGCCGAGGGTGCCACGATGATCCGTACCAAGGGCGAGCCGGGCACCGGCGACGTTGTGCAGGCCGTACGACACATGCGCAAGATTCAAAAGCAGATTCGCGATGTTGTGGCCCTGCGTGAGGACGAGCTGTTCGAGGCCGCCAAGCAGCTTGCCGTCCCCGTTGAGCTGCTGCGCGAGGTCCATGCTGCAGGCAAGCTCCCTGTCGTGAACTTTGCTGCAGGCGGCGTTGCCACCCCGGCGGATGCCGCGCTCATGATGCAGCTGGGCGCCGAGGGCGTCTTCGTGGGCTCGGGCATCTTTAAGAGCGGCGACCCCGCCAAGCGCGCTGCCGCGATTGTCAAAGCTGTAGCAAACTTCACGGACGCAACGATGATCGCCAAGCTCTCCGAGAATCTGGGCGAAGCCATGGTGGGTATCAACGCCGATGAAATCGAGCTCATCATGGAAGAGAGGGGCAAGTAAGCCATGGCATGTGCCGTTCTTGCCGTTCAAGGCGCCTTTATCGAGCACGAGCAACGTCTGCACGAGCTGGGCGAAGACTGCGTTGAGCTGCGCCAAGCAGCAGACCTTGCCCGTCCCTTTGACCGCCTGGTGCTGCCCGGGGGCGAATCCACCGTGCAGGGCAAGCTTCTGGAGGAGCTCGGTATGCTCGAGGGCCTGCGTGCCTGCATAGAAGACGGCATGCCCACACTTGCCACTTGCGCCGGACTCATCTTACTTGCGCGCAACCTTGCCGCTCACGACAATCGCGGCACGCCGCGTCTGGGCACGATGAACATCACGGCCGAGCGCAACGCCTATGGCCGCCAGCTGGGAAGCTTCCATGCTCAGGCCGAATGCGCAGGCATGCCAGACGTTCCCATGACATTTATTCGCGCCCCCTATATCGCCAAGGTGGAGCCCAGCGTTGAAGTCCTTGCCCGTGTGGATGGACGCGTCGTCGCCGCACGCGAGGGCTCACAGCTCGCCGTCGCCTTCCACCCCGAGCTTGACGATGACCTGCGCATGCATCAATTTTTCCTGCAGATGTAAAACTCGAGGCGTGAGCCGCGCCGCACTGATACTAAAAAATGGCGCCCTCGGTAGTTACGTACCGAGGGCGCCATGCGTTTACGCTCGAGCGCTTATGTCGCGAGGCGAATTAACGATCGAAACGACCGCCGCGGTTGCCGCGGAAGCCGCCGCGGTTGCCGCCACGACGGTCGTCACGACCGCCGCCGAAGCCACGCGGACCACGGTCGTCGTCCAGGCCCATCTCGACCAGCGGATCGATAACCTGATCAAGCAGAGCAAGCAGCTGCTCGACGCTATCGGCAGAAATCTGTGGAACGAGCTTCTTGCGCTTCTTGGCCTGAGCAGCAATCAGCTCCTCGGCATCCTCGCTCGCCATGACAACGACCTTGCGCATATCGGGCTCTTCGGGCTCGATACGAGCAACGATGTCGAGCTTCTCGGCCTCGGCAAGAATGGCGTTGAGGTCGCGAAGGCCCATACCCATGAGCTCAGCCATCTCCTTCTGCTCCATCTTGGGCTTGAGCTCCAGGAGCTTAAGGGCACGCTGCAGATCGCGACGGCGATCGGCCTCGGCCTCGGCCTCCTGAGCAAGAGCACCGCGACGGTTACGCAGCAGGCGAGCAGCACGGTTCACCTTATCAAACAGTTTGTCATCCAGATCCTCGGGAGCAGTATGGTCCTCGACGACCTCGTCGTCCTCGGCAACCTCGGCGCCGGCCGGGGCGGCCTCAACATCTGCATCCTCAGTCGTAGCAACCTCGGCCTCAACCTCAGCCTGCTCGACCATATCCATCGTCTCGTCCAGTTCCATGTTCTCGTTCTCGGACATGTGTCTCCTCCCGCGCTCTAGATGCGCTTTTCAATCATGCGACCATGCCTGGTCGCTTACCTGCGGCGTGGCGGCCTTCCGGCCCGTTTTTGCCACGCTGCCTTTGCCGTTCCCGGCAGCCTGTGCAAGTTTACGCATGTTGATGCCAAAACCCGTGCGCAAACTCATGTCTCCACAGGTTACGCACGTACAAGCATAAAAAAGGGCACGCATCTTGCCGATGCGTGCCCCCAGAAAGAGGATATCGAATACACTTTGGCGCTAATCCAAGTCCCGTATCGCGCTCAACGCAATACCGGCCTGCGCCCGTACCCGATTGGCGCCTTAAGCCAGCAGCTCGCGAATGCGCTCCACCTGCTCCGGCGTTGCCTGCACGGCAGGCTCGAACACCTTGGTCGATACGGGCAGACCCTTGACCATAACGGCAACTTTAATCGAAGAGATAAACAGATCGCACACGTCGTAGACAGCCATGAGGTGCGAAATGCGCTCGGCGGCCTCCACGGCCGTAGCATAGTCGCCCTCCTGGTAAGCGCGATGCATGCGTACGAACGTCTCGGGCTCGACATTGGTAAGACCGCTAAGGACGCCATTGCCACCCGACACGCGATTGACCAGGTAGTACTCGTCAAAACCGGAGAATACGGTGAACTCGGGGTTCACAGCGCGCGCGGCACGAATAACCTTGCGCGTATGGCTGATGGTATCCACGGTGTCCTTGATGCCGCAGATGTTGGGGTACTGTGACGCCAGACGTGCCACCAGCTCGGGGCTAAGATCGGTACCCGTACGCGCCGGGAAATTGTAGAGAATCACGGGCAGCTTCGTCACCTTGGCGATACCGCCAAAGTAAGCCTCCGCCGTAAGGTCAGTCGGGCCAAAATAATACGGGGAGACCGCAAGCACGGCGTCGGCGCCCACTTCCTCAGCATAGCGCGTGAAATCGAGGACGTTGGAATACGTCGTATCGCCCACTCCAGCAAAAACCTTCATGCGGCCAGCAACACGGTCCACAGCGAACTTCAGAGCCTCCTTCTTCTGGTCGAGGCTCACGCTGTAAAACTCACCGATGCTTCCAAACAGCAGCACGCCATTCATGCCCGCATCGGCAAGATGGTCAAGATGCTTGCCCCACAGGTCGAAATCGATTTTTCCCTCATCATCAGTAATAGTGATCGTCGGGCAAAAAACGCCTTCAAACATGTTTGCATCTCACTTTCCCGGACAGGCGCTATCGCACAAATCCTAACGTAATCTAACGGGTAAACACGAAACCCGCCTTCGCGGGAAAGCGGCTCGCGGGCTTCGTCATATATATGGGTTATTCGATCGGTCTCTAATCGATCTGCTCGTTTTCAAACACCACGCCCTTTTGCAGGATGATGTTTGCGTACTGAGCTCTCTCGCTTGTCGCAATCACGGCATAGGCCTTCTTGGCCTCGTCGTAAAACGGGAAGCGATCAATGGTGCCGATAGCGTCGCGGCCGCGCTCGTCGACCTTCGAGATAAGCTCGGCATACGTATCCCAAATTGGAGTCGCGCAGTCATCGCCCGGCACAACATCCATCAACGTGACAGGTTTCTCGACATACTGATCGAGCGGATAGAGCTTCAAAATAGCCTCGAGAATCTCGGGCACCCCATGTCCGTCGCAACGCACAAGACGACTCCCCTGGGCAATCGATGCCGCAGGAAAATTACCATCGGCGATTACGAGCGTATCTCCATGCCCCATCTCGCACATGATGGAAAGGAGCTCGGGAGGAAGAATTGGCGAGATACCTTTGAGCATGCTCGTTTCCCTTTTCTCGATATCCAAAAGAACCTGCGCGCTGCCTCACGCAGCGCGCAGGAAAACAACTAGAGCTTGAGGCCGTAGGCGCGCACGGCGTTGTTCATGAAGAAGTCCTCGTCGTCGCCAAACTCATCGCGCAAAACGCTGAAGTGCTCGTCAAACGTCGAGTAAAGCTTCACAACCGGCCAGTTAGACGCATAAAGCAGCTTATCAGCATCAAAGGTCTCACGCGTAAACTTAAGAAGGTCGGAGACGAACTTCTTATCTGCCGTCGGGAAGCCCGAAACCTTAAGGTAGAGGTTGGGCAGGCTCGCCATCTTCTTCATAACGGCCTTGTACTCATCGGAGAGTTCCTCTACATTGCCAAGGTGGTTGAGGATGACGGTCTCCTCGGGAGCCTGGGCAAAAGCCTCGTAGGCGTCTTCGAGCTCATTAACGCGGTTGCAGGACTCGAAGGGCAAACCCTTGGCAGCCATTGCATGCAAACCATCGATAAAGCTGGGCTCGAGGCAGCGACCCTTAGGCTCCGAGTCGATATGAAGCGGCTCGCGAATGCCCGCGGCAAAGGCCGGAACACGCATCCAGGGCGAAACATCGCTGCGAAGCATGCAAGCGAGCATCTTGGGATCGGCAGACTTGATGTCATACGCGATCTTGTCCTCGGCCTCATGGTCGGCGCAATCGACCTCGACGTACACGCCGCCCACAAACTCGACGCCCGCCTGGCGCGCATACTCTGCCTCAAGGTCTTTGAGGGTATAGGTATGCGTGATGGTGCCGTCGGTACCCTCAAGCCAAGGGAGATCTTGGGTATCCAGGTTCCACACGTGGAAGTGCGAATCGATTACTTTAAGAGCCATAGCGGCTACTTCCTTTCCAAACCGATCTTGCAGCCAAAAAGACCGTACCAGGCAACGTACAGGAATCCCGGAACCGCCACAAGCAGAGCAACGTTGATGCCGGCGGCATCGGCGACAGCGCTCATGAGCAGCGGGATCAGCGCCGCGCCCACAATGGACATGACGAGCGCAGAAGAACCGGTCTTGACAGCGGAACCCTTAAAGCCAGTCAACGTGAGCGAGAAGACCATGGGGTAGCCAATGGAGACGAAGAGGTACGAGACGATCATCGCAACAACGGACACCGGGCCCAGGCCCAAGAACGCCACGAAGAACAGCACGGCAGAGGCGATCATGTAGACGCCCAGGAGCTTACCCGGCTCAACCTTGGTCATGATCGGGGTGGACACAAAACGGCCCACGGTAAAGAGCAGCGAAAGAATCGAGAGATACGCTGCGGCAGTGCCGGCCGTCATACCCGGCCATTGCTGCATAGCAAAGCTGGAGAACAGCGACATACCGGCAACCTGCAAGCCGATGAAGATGAACTCGGCAAGGACGCCCAAGGCAAAGTAAGGACGCTTGAGCATGGCACCGAAGGAGACCTTATCGGCATTGCCAGCCGCTGCCTCCTCCTCGTCGCCGGGAGGCGTGGGGAGCTTGACGAAGACAAAAACGGCAAGCACAATCGCAAGCACGACGGCGATGACAATGTACATACCGCGCATGCTGGAGAGGAAGGCGAGCTTGGCCTCGGCAAAGCCCGGATCACCCGCGGCAACAGTAGAACCCAGGAACTGAGAGAGAATGAGCGGGCCCACGATGTTGCCTACGCCGTTAAAGGACTGGGCAAGGTTCAAACGCATAGACTCATGCTTCTCGTCACCCAGCTTGGTGATGTAGGGATTGCAGTTGGTCTCCAGGGTAGAGGCACCAGCGGCAATCACGAACATGGCGAGAAGGAACATACCATAGGAAGCAACATTGGTGGCAGGAACCGTGACGAGCGAACCCAGCACGAAAAGCGCGAGGCCCATGATGACGCCACCCTTGTAGCCAAACTTCTTTGCCACGATAGAAGCGGGGATAGCCATCACAAAGTAGGCGCCATAGTAGGCAACCTGCAGCAAGCTTGCCTCGGTGCCAGACAGCTCGAGGTAGTTGGCCATCGGGCTGTTGAGGGCGTTGACCAGATTCATGGTCAGGCCCCACACGAAGAAGAGAGAGGTCACGAGGACAATGGCAACCGTAGCGGCCGAGCCCTTGGACGAGTTCTTTTTGCTAGAAGCAGTCATAAACCAGCCTTCTTTTTAGCGGCTTTGAATTAGTCCAGAAAAGTTAGTCCAGAGCGCGGTCGAGGTTGACATAGCCGCCGTCGACGTTGCACCACTGGCCGGTGGTGTGGCTGGAACGATCGGAGAGCAGGAAGCAGGTGGTGTCGGCGATCTCCTCTACAGAGGTCATGCGATGCTCCAGAGGGATGCGGTCAGTGAT